>OFHH01000182.1_pt1 | contig 11304 bp, 9 predicted proteins | sample 1521961 | NCBI WGS metagenome assembly OFHH01 (sample SAMEA2468439, study PRJEB22500) | soil metagenome | biome: Glassland; feature: Farmland; material: Clay | place: Australia | collected 2013-01-31 | depth 0.55 m | reverse complement strand
ACATCCGTTACGCCCTGCTCCTTGAAGATGCTTATAAGTTTGTTCAGCTGGCCGACCTTGACCCAAAAAATGACATCGACATGCTGCGCCAGTTCGGCAAGAGTTTCCCCCTCGTGGGCCACGGCGATGACCTGCATGCCCTTTTGTTTTGCAGCGCGCGCAAAGACGATGGGAAAAGTTCCGTTGCCGGCAATCAAACCAATTTTATTCATAGTTCACAATCGTCTTTTTTCCGTTGTCCTACCGCGTGATACCCCGTTTGGACGTGCGAATGAAGTCCACGAGCGTCTGCACTTCCGGTGAATGCGGGAAATCCTCCAGCGCTTTATGGATCGCCTCATCCTGCGTCAACCCGGACCGAAACATGATTTTATAGGCTTTCTTTAGCGTGGCGATAGCGCTATCGCTGAATCCCTTTCGCTTGAGACCGACGAGGTTAAGACCATAAAGCTGCGCCCGGTTGCCGGCGGCGCTGACATAGGGAGGGATATCGAGTGATACGGCGGACTGTCCGCCGATGATGGCATACGGGCCGATCTTTACAAACTGGTGCACTGCGACGATCCCGCCGAGAATGGCGTGATCGCCGATAACAATGTGCCCGCCGAGGGCGACCGAATTGGCCATGATGATATTATTTCCCAATTGGCAATCATGGGCCACGTGGGCATAGGCCATAAGGAAATTCTTGTCGCCGATCACCGTCTTCCGGTCCTCCTTGGTGGTCGCCCGATGCACGGTCGCGCATTCCCTGATAACGTTGTCGTTGCCGATGACGAGGAACGTCTCTTCACCGTGGTATCCGATGTCCTGCGGCGGTGTGCCGATACTCGAAAAAGAATGTATGTGGTTCCTCTCGCCGATCGCGGTCCATCCCTCGATCAGGACATGAGAAGCGATCTTTGAGTCCTTGCCGATGCTCACATGCTCACCGATGACCGAATAGGGGCCGATCTCGACGCCGTCGGCGATCAGGGCCTTCGGATGCACAACTGCCGTTGGATGGATACTCACTTCTTTTACTCCTGTAGTTATCGTAATCATTTGTCCACGATCATGGCCATCAATTCCGCCTCTGCCACGACTGTGCCGTCCACCGATGCCTGAGCTTTGAACCCTCTGATATTTGAGCGTGACTTGATAAGATCCAGTTCAAAGCGGATCTGATCGCCGGGCAGAACCGGTTTACGGAATTTTACTTTGTCGATGGTCATGAAGTAGATTACCTTGCTCTTGATATCCTGCCCCTCTGCCTCGGCCGAACGCATCGCCAGGACACCGCCTGTCTGCGCCATTGCCTCCAAGAGCAGAACGCCGGGCATAATCGGATGTCCGGGGAAGTGTCCCTGGAAAAAAGGCTCGTTAATCGTCACATTTTTTATACCCACAACCCGCTTGCCCATTTCCATTTCCAGGATCCTGTCGACCAAAAGAAAAGGATACCGGTGAGGCAGTATATCAAAAATCTCCTGAATCCCTATCATGGACTCTCCCCCTTTGACGTTTCGGATAATTGCTCCTTCATTTCCTGAAGCTGTTTTTCGAGCCGTTTGATGGATTTATTGAGTGCCGGCAGTTTCGGCAGGACTGCCTGCACTTTGAGCCAGTCCCGGATTGGCATTGCGTTGAATCCGGCGATGATCTGCCCTGGAGCCACATCCTTCACAATGACCGCCTTGCCGCCCGCCATGACCCGATCTCCCACAGTTGTATGGTCAGATACACCTGCCTGGCCCGCCAATACCACATAGTTCCCGAGCGTACTGCTCCCGGCGACTCCCGACTGGCCGGCAAGCAGACAATGCTCGCCTATCGTAACGTTATGAGCTACATGCACCTGGTTATCGAACTTGGTTCCTTTTTTTATCAGGGTGTTTCCGAGCGTGGCGCGGTCAATTGAACAGTTGGCGCCTATCTCGACATCATCCTCGATGATGACGCCTCCTACTTGCGGGATTTTGTGATGTGTCCCGCCTTCAGTCACGAAACCGAACCCGTCGCTGCCGATCACGGTGCCGGAATGAATGATGACGCGCTTGCCCACGGCTATCCTGTTTCCGATGCTGACATTCGCGTAGATGACGGAGTCATCGTCGATAACGGAATCCTGTCCCACGTACACTCCGGGATAAATCGCAACCCGGTTGCCGATCCGCACCTTGTCCGCGAGTACGACAAAGGGGTGAATCGAGCAGTCCGCCCCGATCGTAACGTCTTTCCCGACGGCGGTCCGGTCGCTGATACCCGTAGGGCTGTACGGTTTGACATAAAAAAGCTCGATCACCCGGGCGAAGGCAAGCCGGGGATTTTTTACCCGCAGCATTGGCAAGGGCATATCCGGGGTGTCCGGCGGCACGAGGACCGCAGATGCCCGGGAATGCTCGAGATCGCTGAGATGATTCTTTCCCGGGATGAAGGGGATGTGCCCTTCGCCCGCCTCGCGTACTCCCGCCGCGCCAGTAATCTCGGTGTCCCCGGACCCGGGCAATTCCGCACCCAGGAGACCCGCTAACTCATTCAATTTCATGTTGGTTCCACGCCGCCGTAAGCAGCATCCTCCGAGCTATTTCGCGACTTCTTCCTTTTTGTCCATCTCGGTAATGACCTTGTCGGTAAGATCAATGTCCTCATCGGCATACAGGACCGAAGGGACCTCGGCCTTCGACATAATATTGATCGTCTTGTTCAAGACCAGGGACACTTTTTCCTTTTTTGCGATCTCTTTCAGCACGGCAACCATCTGCTGATTGAATTCGTTCGACAGCTCTTCGTTCTTTTTGCTTATCTCGTTCGTGAACTCAGTACGCTTTTTTTCAAAATCGTTGATTTTGCGGCTTATGGTCTCTTCTTTTTCCTTTTGCGCCTTGCCGTTCAGCAGTTTCGCCTGCTTCTGTTTGTTGTAATCTTCCTGCAGCGTCTTTATTTCGTCGGCGTCCATATCCAGTATCTTCTTGCGGCTCTCAAAGTATTCACGCACGAGCGCTTGATATTTTTTGCCGATCTTCGTTTTGTCAAAGACCGTCTGAGTATCAACAAAGGCGATCTTGCCGCTCGCTGCCAGTGCGCTTGATGCGATCAGACCCAGAGCAGCTACCATTACCAAAATTTTTTTCATTGCAGCCTCCTTATTTTTTTATTCCGACCCGTTATCATTGAAACAGTGTGCCAATTGAAAATTCGAACTGGCTCGCCTCATCCGTAGGTTTTTTGTGTATGATGTGGCCCCACTCGAACCGGAGCGGACCGAGCGGTGAAAGCCACCAGAATCCCCAGCCCCAGGCCTGTCGTAATTCCCGCAGGCTTATCCGGTTCGGTTCGTCTGCCTTACCGGATAGGCCGTCGTCGAAGGCGCGACCCATGTCGTAGAAAAGCACTCCCTTGAGCCGTGCTGCCGGTACGAGCGGGAAGTTGTACTCTAGATTAAATATAAGCTCTTTGGTGCCCCCCACGCGGTTCCCCAGCGTGTCTATGGGACCGGCAGCGCCGTACCGGAAGCCGCGGACCGTACCGCTGCCGCCGACAAAAAACCGCTCGCTGATAGGTACGGGTTTGTCGATCAAAGAACCGATGGATCCGATCCTGCCCCGCGCCATGAACACCGTGTCCCAGAACATCGGGAAATACCACGCAGAATCCGCAACCGACTTGATAAAGCTGGGATCTCCGCCGAGCGGACCGCCTGCGTATTCAACAAATATGGTGTTTCTCGATCCTGTCTTCGGGTCGAGATAAAAATCTCTCGAGTCCCGCGTCAGGGACGCGGTGAGCGCGCTCGTGGTAACGACTGTTCCATAATTATCGAGCTGTTGCAGCAGCGCCAACGGTAAAGGAGTTACGGTGATATCTCTCACCTCTGAGTTATCCAGGCTGTAACGGATCGAGCCGGAAAGAAATTCGTCAAAGCTCTTGCCCACGCCGAGGGCAAAACCGTCCGAGTAGAGCAGATAGCCGTCGTATTGCTGTTCCTGACGATAAACATCCACCCTTCCCCAAACCGGCTTGTCGAAGAGATAAGGTTCCATGAAGCTGAGCATCAGGATCTTATGCTGGCTGCCCCACTGCGTCTTGAATTTCAGCAGCTGGCCGCGACCGCCGAGGTTTCCCTGCGTTATTTCGGCTATCCCCACGAGCCGGTCCACCGAACTGTAGCCGCCGCCCAGGCTCAACATGCCGGTCATCTTTTCCTTGACCTTGACGTTGAGGTCCATCACCGGCTCCTGCTGCCGGCGCTCGGGCGTTATGTCCACCGTCTCGAAAAAGTTAAGATTGTTGATCCGCTCGTAGCTGCGCTTGATCGCCTTTTTGCTGTAAAGGTCGCCCTCATCCAGGCGCATCTCTCGCCGGATTACCTTGTCCCGCGTCTTGGAATTGCCGCTGATATTGATCCTGCCGATCCTTACCTCGCCGCCTTCCTGGATGTCGATATTGATGGCGACGGTTTTCTTGACCTGGTCGATGTTGAAAAGCGGAACCACGCTCGCAAAGGGCCGGGCGAGGCCGTCGTAGCGGTCCATGATCCTGTTCACATCCTGCCTGAGCACTTCCCTGCTGAAAATGTCGCCCTGCTTAAGCTTGATTTCCTTCTCGAGCTCGCTGTCAGAAAGGAGCGAGTTGCCCTTGAACGCAACCGAGCCGACCTTGAACTGGTCGCCTTCCTTGATATTGATGCTCACGACGAGTTTGCCTTTCACTATAGTGGTCGTGGGCTTTCCGTGAACAACTTTGGTCACGGTCTTTTGCCTGATGACCGGCTCATCCACCTGCACCTGAATGTAGCCCTTGTTGTAATAGAGGTTCCTGATGGTCTCAAGGTCTTCCTTGAGCTCTTCCGTCCGCAGTGTGCCGCTCCGGCCGAGAAATGAAAATAACCAGTGCTCCTGGGTCTTGAGCGGCTTCTTGATCTCGTCCGCTGATAAGGCCTTATTGCCGGTAATGATGATCTCCGACAGCTTTACCTTCTTACCTTCTTCGATATAGAAAACGACGTTCCGGTCGCCGCCCCGCAGTTCCGTGATTGCCGGAACGACAACAGCGTCGTAGTAACCGTCATCCTGGTATTTCAGCCGTATCTTTTCGGCAGCTTCCTGGATAAGCTGGATATTAAACGCCGTCCTCGGAAGCAGGGTCATCCCCTCTTTCAGCTTCTCCGTGGTCAGCTCATCATTGCCTTCGAAGGTGATCTCGCGGATGAGCGGTTTTTCCTTGACGGAAAAAATAACCTTGAGCCCGTTTTCAAATCCCTCTGTTTTGACCTGGACGTCTTCAAAGTGCCCGAGCTGATACAGCGCCTTGATGTCTTCCCTGATCTGCGCCGGAGAAAAATTTTTGCCTTCTTTGGTTTTGATCTTGGCGAGAATCGTGGCCGTCTCTATCCGTTTATTGCCCTGAACTTCGATCAGGGTGACCTTTACTGCATCAGTTTTTGTTGGTTCTGCCGCTCTGGAAACCGTCTGCAGGGAAACAAGCATGAGGGCGCACAATCCGGCAACTACAAATTGTCTGGACACTTTCTAGACGACCTCCGCTATCCTCGACTAAGAACGGATTACTATAGCATTTACAAGATGATGTGTAAACAAAAATTTACAAAACGAGCCTTCCCAGGGCCTCATCGGCGAGCAAAAACCCTTTCTCCGTGAGCCTGATCCGTCCTTTCAATTCCTCGAGCAGGCCGGCCTCCTTCAGCGGAGCGGCATTCTTCTCAAGCTGCCGTGCGGTATCGGCGCCGAAGACCTGTTCATAGCGCACGCGGTCCACGCCCCGGACTGTCCTGAGGCCGAGCATGACCGTTTCGTTCGCAGCCTGCCGGAGGTCCGCGACTTCTTCGCTTTTAATTACAGACAGTCCTGCATTCATCCGCGCGGAGTATTCGCGCACATCGGCAATAGTATGATATCTCTTTCCGGAGATAAACGACCACGCACCGGGACCGAGCCCGAGGTACTCTCCCCGTTCCCAATAATTCATGTTGTGACGGCAGATAAAACCGGGAAGAGAAAAATTCGATATTTCGTAACGCCCGTAGCCTGCGCGGCCCAGGCCATTCACCGCCTGTTCGTACATGGACGCAGCCTGTTCATCCCCCGGCAGCGCAAATCTGCCTGCCTCGGTCTCTCTCCTGAAGTGGGAATCTTCGTCGATCGACAGGCTGTAGGCCGATACATGCTCGGGTCTAAGGCTAATTACCCTCTCCAGCGTCTCGTCCCATTCATCAGCGGTCTGGCCCGGGACGCCGTATATAAGATCGATGCCGATATTGGCAAACCCGGCGCCTCTCGCCAGCATAAAGGCGTCAGCGGCCTCCGAGGCGCTGTGGAGCCTTCCGAGAGTTTTCAGGACGTCGTCGTTAAAAGACTGTACTCCCAGGCTCAGTCTATTGATGCCCTCTTCCCGTAACAACGTCAGATGACTGCCTGAAACCGTATGGGGATTCGCTTCAATCGTATATTCGGCATCCCGCGAGATCTGAAAATACTCATGTAAGGCGGCGATAAGACTGTCCAGCTGATCGGTGGAAAGCGCAGTCGGTGTCCCTCCGCCGATATACACGCTGTCGAATGTCCGGCTACTAAACGCACGCTGATAGATTGCGGCTTCGAGACGCAGGGCGGCAATATACTCATTCGCCTGCTCTAGGGTGTAGACAGTGGAATAAAAGCCACAGTAATGGCATTTTCCAACACAAAAAGGGACATGTATGTAAAGTGACAACATATTGATTAAGTTCGTTATACGATATACAACGAAGACAAAGCGGACCGACAACGGTGGGACTATATGCAACCCTTATGCCATTGACAGGAAGATGGGCTCTTTACGGTCTCGGGATCGTGATGATGAGCGAAGACTCATCGCAGTCGGGAAATTTGACGCAGTTGAGGCAATCTGACCATATTTTGTGCGGGAGTTCCTTCTTGTCGACATCGACAAAGCCCAGTTTTCTGAAAAACCCGTCCTGGTAGGTCAGCACGAAAACCCGCTCGACCTGAAGTTGCGCGGCTTCCGCCAGGCAGTGTTTCACCAGATCCGCGCCTATTCCCTGTTTCATCCTGTCCCGCCTGACAGCAAGCGAGCGGATCTCGGCAAGCCCGTCCCAGCTCACGTGGAGCGCACAGACGCCGACAAGCGAGCCGTTTTCTTCGAAAACATGAAAATCGCGCAAACATTCATAAAGCTCGTTAAGGCTGCGGGGAAGCATCTGGCCTGAGTCGGCAAACTGGTTAACGAGCGATTGGATCGCTTTCACATCTGTTATCTTCGCCTTCCGTATCATAGCAAAAACTACTATGTTAAACCGCCAAAGTCAATAAAAAACGTAATAGTAACAGGCCTTCGCTGGTCTTTTGCTTTGCCATTGAAAATAAAAAAACTTTCTGATAATATGTATTTGCTGTCCGTAGCCATGAAGGCTGTTAAAAAAGGGTTACGTGCTAACTTTTGGTCCGCCGGGGGGAGATAGAGAACAATGAGAATTCTGAGGTATGGCAGTATAGTTGCCGTCGTGCTTTTAGCAGCTGCAATGGGGCTCATGAGCTGCTCGCGGGGGGGAAAGCTGGCATCGATTAGCGTAACTCCTGCCAATCCAACCATTGCTAAAGGAACAACGCAGCAGTTTAAGGCCTTGGCAATCTTTTCAGACGGCACCACGCTCGACTGGACTACAGCAGCGGCATGGAGTTCATCAGACTCCACTGCCGTGACCATCGGCCATTCCCTGGGCACCTATGGTCTTGCCACGACATTGGTCAGCGGCTCAACCTCGACCGGCACCTTTACCATTACGGCGACCGACATCGCAAATAATATCTCCGGTACAGCCACGCTTACCGTCAAGGACCCGATATCCATAACAATAACGCCAGCCAACCCGTTCATGTCTGTCGGGACAAAACACCAGTTTAAAACCGAAGCATTATTAGACTTGGCATCAGACAGTACAACTACAATTACTCAAGATTTGACGTCATCGCCGACAATAAGCTGGAGTGTAGATAATTCTGCGGATCTTACAACTGCTACCACCAGCAGCGCTGGTCTGATCACAGCAGGTACCACAGCCGGTTCAGTAACCATTACAGCATTCTATCTTTACTCATCACTAACTGCCACAACCGCGCTTACCGTCACCGACACTTCGCTCGATTCCATTACGTTGGATCCAGTCAATACAACCATTCCTCAAGGGACAATGCAGCAATTTACAGCTCATGGAACGTTCAAAGACAGTACGACAGCGGATATGACGTCATCGGTGACCTGGCACTCATCAAATACCCATGTTGCAACTATCGACGCCACAGGTCTTGCCACCGCAGGCACCACCACCAGCGCAACCACCATTAGTGCAACCGACCCGATAACAGGCATTTCGAAAAGCACGATATTATATGTGACACCTTAGACATCATACGCATGTATGGACACACTCAGAATGATAGTGTCCGGAAAATCCTTCGCTCGTCAGCGTATGCTTGACATGCATCGCCTACATCTTACATCTTAACAAAAGGGCTCTTGACTTTAAGAGTATGATTGGAGTATATTTTAAACAAAGGTAAACGGGCATCAAAGTTTCTTTGAAGGCGGATACAGGAATTATGATGTTTGAAAAATTTACGGAACGAGGAAGAAAAGTAATTGTCTACGCCCGGGAAGAGGCCGAGCGCCTGCAGAACGATTATCTGGGCACGGAACATATCCTGCTCGGAACGCTGCGGGAAGAGGACGGCATACCGGTCTCGGTGCTCCGCAAAATGGGGATTGACGTCGACCAGATCCGCATGGAGGTGGAGCGAAACCTTCCCTCAAGCGGCAATACCCTCACCTTCGGAGACATCCCCTTTACCCCGCGCGCAAAGAAAGTCCTCGAATATGCGGTTGAAGAGGCCCGTCTCCTCGGCCACAACTATATCGGCAGCGAACATCTCCTCCTCGGGCTCATCCGCGAAGAGGAAGGCATCGGCGGCAAGATCCTCCGCAGCTTCGGCGTAAACCTGCTGGGATCGCGGCAACTCGTGATCAATTATCTGCGCCGAGCGGCGACCCAGGTAAGCGCAAAGAAAAGCCCGACACCAGCCTTGGACGAGTTCAGCAGAGATCTTACGCTTCTCGCCAAGAGCGGCAAGCTCGATCCGGTGATCGGCCGCGACCACGAAATAGACCGGCTCCTTCAGATCCTTTCCCGCAGGACCAAGAACAACCCCGTCATTATCGGCGAGCCCGGCATCGGCAAAACCGCGATCGTCGAGGGCCTTGCACAGCGGATCATCAACAGCGATGTTCCGGAGAATGTCCTGAACCGGCGTGTCGTGTCCCTCGACCTTGGCGCCCTCATTGCGGGCACCAAGTATCGAGGCCAGTTCGAAGAGCGTCTCAAGATTGTGATGAAGGAGATCGTCCAGGCCGACAACATCATCCTCTTCATCGACGAGCTCCATACGCTGGTCGGCGCCGGTGCCGCTGAAGGTTCCATCGACGCGTCGAGCATGCTCAAGCCCGCCTTGGCACGCGGAGAAATCCAGTGCATCGGCGCAACCACGCTCGATGAATTCCGGAAGCACATCGAAAAGGACGGCGCTCTCAAGCGCCGGTTCCAGCCCATTTACGTGCAGCCGCCGACCCTTGAAGAGACCATCAACATCATTAAGGGCCTCCGTCCTAAATATGAGTCGCACCATAAGATCAGGATAACTGATGAAGCCGTCATAGCCGCGGCCCGGCTTTCCGACCGCTACATCACGGACCGGTATCTGCCCGACAAGGCAATCGACGTCATCGACGAGGCAGGCGCCAAGGCAAAGCTCAACCGTTATACCTACCCGTCTGAGATGAAATCGATCGAGAAAAAACTTAAAAAACTCGAGCAGGAGAAAAACCTCTTCTCCCGCATCAAGGATTACGTTCGGGTGGAGTCCATCCACGAAGAGGAAGACCGTCTGCGAGAAACCCTCAACGGGATCCATAAGGAATGGAAAGATACGCAGGAAAAGAACATCCCCGAGGTCGGCGAAGAAGAAGTGGCCGTGATCGTGTCGCATATCACAGGCATCCCGCTCTCGCGGCTCGAGGAGAAAGAGGCCTCTCGCCTCCTCCGCATGGAAGATGAACTGCATAAGCGGATCGTCGGCCAGAACGATGCCATCGCCGCCGTATCGCGCGCGATCAGGCGAGCGCGCGTCGGTCTTAAGACACGCAAGCAGCCGATCGGCTCGTTCATTTTCCTCGGCCCCACCGGCGTGGGAAAAACGGAGCTTGCCCGGTCGCTCGCCATGTTCCTTTTTGACAGCGAAGACGCTCTTATTCGCGTGGACATGTCGGAGTACATGGAAAAATTCAGTTCCTCACGGCTCGTCGGATCGCCTCCGGGCTACGTGGGGTATGACGATGGCGGACAGTTGACCGAAAAGATCAGGCGCAGGCCTTATTCAGTGGTGCTCTTCGATGAGATCGAAAAAGCCCATCCCGACATTTTCAACATGCTCCTCCAGGTACTCGACGACGGGTTCATGACCGACAGCTTCGGCAGGAGAGTCGACTTCCGGAATACCGTTATTATCATGACCTCCAACCTCGGGGCGCGGATGATCGACAAGGATACGGCGCTTGGTTTCCAGAAAGACAGTTCTAAGACGCAATATGATAAGATGAAGGACAACGTCACCTCAGAGCTTAAGCGGTCGTTTAACCCCGAGTTCCTGAACCGGATCGACGAAGTGGTCGTCTTCCACCCGCTTACCAGGGAGCATCTCATAAAGATAATCGATATGCTCGTGGAAGATCTGAACACCCAGATGATGGTGGATCGGAGCATCCATCTCGACGTTGCGCAGGAAGTAAAGGAGTGGCTCATCCAGGAGAACTTCCAGCCCACCTACGGCGCCAGGCCTATGCGCCGGGCCGTGCAAAAATATCTCGCTGACCCACTTTCGGAAGAGATTCTGAGAGGCAGGTTCAAGGATGTCCACAAGGTACTCGTTACGTTTAAGAACGGAGCCGTCGAGTTTCAGGAAGAAGAGGCCGTGCTCCTGGCAAAAGTCTGACCGGGGCGGAAATTGAAATGGTTTAGGGGGCAACAAGGGAGCTATCCTCTTGTTGCCTTTTTATTGTAGTTCGTCAAGATCGCTACACCGCAGAGTCCCTATGCTTTCCCAGGAAGTTCTTCCGAAACATCATTTCCCCTGCAAAATCTATTTCAATCGCGCAACAAATGCCAGCGCAGCGGCAATTTCCTGGGCAGGCGTTCCTGAACCGTCACCAAGCATATATACATTACCCCTTGGAGACCGGCTGAGATATACCTGACGG
>OFHH01000181.1_pt1 | contig 11304 bp, 9 predicted proteins | sample 1521961 | NCBI WGS metagenome assembly OFHH01 (sample SAMEA2468439, study PRJEB22500) | soil metagenome | biome: Glassland; feature: Farmland; material: Clay | place: Australia | collected 2013-01-31 | depth 0.55 m | reverse complement strand
AGTCAGAGGCATTCGACTGCGAGGCCGGTGTCATCAGACTCCCAGCAAACCCGGCCTGCTGAACGGGTCGAAGAGCTCGGTGCTCATGCGACGGCGTCCTTTCGTTCCGTCGCTGGGTGCGCCACAAATAGCGACTGCGTCAGACCGACAGCGGCCAGGAACCATGCTGCCAGAGCGACGTAGATGAAATATCGCGGAATTTGGTAGAGAAACGTGACCTTGGTTATCTCCGCGAGCCGATAGGTGCATGCCGTATACATGCCGAGCGGAAATACGGCCCCCCAGTACAGCGGATCATAGGCGAGCCGGAAATGCTTATAAATGTGCCGCCAGAATCCCAGGATGACGAGCATGGGAATCCACCACGTCGCGGTCGCCCAGAAAAGCAGCGTGAAGCCCTCTAAGAACGGCAAGAGGCTCGCAAGGAATACGGCCTCCGAAGCATGAGCGATCAGCGTTGCTCCGGTCAACGTCGAGATCGCCATCGCACCCATGTTGATCCAATAGGGCGGCATCAGATCGGAAGGCTCGAGGCGGAAGAACATGTAGCGGTAGAAGATCAGCCGGTCGGCGGTGGTCACCGCGTCCGCGTACTGGAAGTTCTGCTCGAACTGGCCGTTCGCGTCCTCGTGGTCGTTGGCGTAATTCGCCCAGCCGAGCTGGTTCATGTACTTCGACACCGTGGTCAGGTGGTCGAACATCCTGGTCAGGCCCTTGGCGTCGTAGCAGGGCGCATCCGCCCGGTCGAGCGGGTCGGCCAGTTCCACCCGCCCGTCGCTGCCGCGCCGCACCAGGAAGTACTCGGCTTCGCATCCGGCGTTGTAGACCAGCCCACGCTGGCGGGCCTTTTCCGCCATGGCCTTGAGGATCAGCCGCGGGGTGTACGGCCAGGGCAGGCCTTCCACATGGATGTCGCACTGCAGCACGGCCAGCCCCGGCTGCCAGGGGACGAGCGCGTAGGAGGCCGGATCCGGGATGGCGATCATGTCCGGGTCAGCCGGGGTCTGGCCCATCGGCCCGGCTGCGAAGCCGGCGAAGCCTGCGCCTCCGCCCATGAGGACGTCGATCGCCTCGACCGGGATCATCTTGGCGCACGGCTTCCCGTGCATGTCGACGAACATGGCGAAGAAGAACTCCACGCCATCTGCCTCAGCCCTCGCCGCAAGCTCGTCCTCGACTGGCGACATATGCACGCTCCGTATTGGTCGCGGCCACCTTGCCTGGCCAGGCAAGGTGGTGAAATTTTCGGTCGGAGGCCCGCGCGGAGGCTGGGAACCGCGGCTGACCACCATGTGCAGCACGAGAGTGGACACTGTTTACTTCAGCGATACATTAGGCTGAGGGTACGCCGCTCTCACCGGATTGGGAAGATCTCTGTTGTGCCCGAATTGAGACCTTGAGGGCAGGGTGTGCTCGGGAGGACCGCTTCAGCGAGGATCGTTCCTGGCAGTCAGGGTGCAGCTGGTGTGTTTACTGAGGCTAAACAGCGGTCACGGCAAGTAGAATTAACGTGCTCGTTACAGCCGCCGCCTGCTGGCGCCCGCCGGGGATGCGGCCACGCGGCCCCGGCGAGGGCGGATGCGCCTAGCCGGGCTCGTCAGCGGACGACGAGCACCGGCCGGTCGGCCAGGTGGATCACTTTGTGCGCTGTGCTCCCGAGCACAAGCCCAGCAATGTCGCCCCGGCCCCGGGAGCCCATCACGATGACGTCCACGTCGTGCAGCTTCGCGTCCTCGACGATCTCACGGGCGGCATGCCCGAAAAGGGTGTCCCGCACCTCGCCCTTGACCCGCAAGCCCGCGTCGGCCAGCGATTTGACTGCATCATCGACTCTGGATTCCGCCTCGGACTCCGCCTCGGCCGGCACCTGGCCCATCCGGGCGATGACTTCGCGTTCCCGTAGGTGGAGCACCCACACCTCACCTTTGGACAGAGAGGCCAGGCCGGCGGCCGCGGTCAGCGTCCGCTCGGAGACATCTGAATGATCGATGGCCACCAGGATCTTGTCGTACATGAACGCGTCCCTTCTTCGCCCGGCGAGTCAGCTTGCCGGAGGTGACGGGCTACCAACCGCTCTTGGGATTGCCTGGTATCCAGTCCGTCCCCGCGAGGGGCACCTGGGCCATGGCCGCCGCTTCGATCGTCAGGGCAACGAGGTCGTTGGGCTCAAGGTTGTGGACGCTGGACTTGCCGCACGCGCGCGCGAGTGCGGCAAGTTCCATCGCCATCGCCTTGAGGTAGTTGGTGACCTGGCGGGCGCCGCGCTCGACGTCGAGCCGCTGCTCGAGTCCGGGATCCTGGGTGGCGACGCCGACCGGGCAGCGACCGGTGTGGCAGTGGTGGCAGTAACCGGCACCGGTACCCAGCTCCTGGTAGTCGCTGGAGGCGTCGTGATCGTCTCCGTCCTGCCAGTAGGTGGGGCTGTTGCAGCCCAGGGCGATCAGCGGGGCGACCCCGACCGAGACGGCGTCCGCACCGAGCGCGAGCGCCTTGGCGGCATCGGCCCCGGTGCGGATCCCACCCGACACGATGAGCTGTATCTCATCCTCCATGCCGAGGTCCCGCAATGCCTCCGCCGCCAGCCGCACCGCGGGAAGGGTGGGGATGCCGGTGTGCTCGATGAAGAAGTCCTGTGTGGCCGCGGTCCCGCCCTGCATGCCGTCCACGACCACGACATCCGCGCCAGCTGCCACCGCGAGCTTGACGTCATTGATGACACGGGTGGCGCCGAACTTCACGTAGATCGGCTTCTCCCAGTTGGTTGCCTCGCGCAATTCCTCGATCTTGATCCGCAAGTCGTCGGGGCCCACCCAGTCGGGATGGCGGGAGGCGGAGCGCTGATCGACACCGGGCGGCAGCGTCCGCATCGAGGCCACCCGCTCGCTCACCTTCTGGCCGAGCAGCAGGCCCCCGCCACCTGGCTTGGCACCCTGGCCGATGACGACCTCGATCGCGTCAGCCTGGCGCAGGTCTTCCGGCCTGAATCCGTACCGGGACGGCAGGCACTGGTAGACCAGCAGCCTGGAGGCCGTCCGTTCCTCGCCGATCATGCCGCCGTCACCGGTGGTCGTCGAGGTCCCGGTCGCGGTCGCTGCCTTCCCGAGCGCCATCTTGGCCCGCGCCGACAGGGCGCCGAAACTCATGCCCGCGATCGTGATCGGGATGTCCAGTTCCAGCGGCTTACTGGCATACCGGGTACCGAGGACCGTCTTCATGTCGCACTTTTCCCGGTAGCCCTCCAGCGGGTACCGGGTGAGCGATGCAGTGAGAAACAGCAGGTCATCAAAGGAGGGGAGGGAGCGCTTGGCGCCCCAGCCGCGGATTTCGTAGTGGCCTTCGGCTGCCGCCCGCTGGATCTGCGCGATGACGGCCGGCGGGAAGATCTGGCTGGCGCGGTGCGCGTCCATGGGCAGGCCGGGTCGGCGGCTATCGTCCATCAGTATTTCTGGTCCTTCAGCGCGTCGAAGTTGTACAGCTCGCGGGCGGAGCCGATCCGGGTGACGTTCTCAGGCTCGATGTGATCGAAGCCGCCGAGCTTCGCCAGTTCCTTGACGACGCGGATGTCCTCATCGGTGAGTGCTTTGATCCTGGCGTCGGAGCCGAGCGAGGCGACCTTACCGGCCACGTAGATGACAGCCTCGTACAGGGAGTCGCCCAGCGCATGCCCGGCGTCCCCGCCGATGAGCATGGTTCCGGCCTGGGCCATGAACCCGCTCATGTGCCCGACGTCGCCCGCGACGAGAATCGTCCCGCCCTTCAGGGAGATGCCTGCCCGGGATGAGGCGTTGCCCTCGATAATGATCGTCCCGCCGTGGCCCGATGCGCCGGCGCATTCAGAGGCGTTGCCCTTGACGCGAACCGTCCCCTCCATCAGGTTCTCGCCGACCGACCAGCCGACGAAGCCGTCGATGACAATATCGGGGCCCGTCCCCAGGGCGCCGATGAAGTAGCCGGCGTTTCCCGCGATATCGATGGTGATGCGGTTGGCCAGGCCGACCGCGAGGTTGTGGCGGCCGTGCGGCTCGGTCACCCTGGCCCAGGAGCCGTCGGGGAGCGTGGCCAGGGCCATGTTGATCTCGCGGGTGCTGAGCTCAGCACAGCTGAGGATCACCGGTTCCATAGGTAGGTCTCCTCGGGCACCGGCTCGAACACCTCGGCATCGGCGATGCCGGGAAGCCTCGCGAGCGCCTGGTATTCGGAAGCCATGGCCACGTAGTCGTCTGTCTGCGCGATGACGGCCGGCTTGCACGCGAACGAGTCCCGGACGACGGCGAACTGCGTCCGGGTGGAAACCAGGAGCGTGTAGAACCCGTCCATCTCCTTCATCACGTGCCGGAGGGCGTCATCGAGACCGGCACCCTGCGCCATGCGGGATGCCACCAGCCGGGCGGCGACCTCGGAGTCGTTGTCGGTCTCGCAGTGGATGCCCGACCGCGCCAGCCTGCGCCGGACTGTCGCATAGTTCGAGAACGACCCGTTGTGCACGAGCGCGAGGTCGGCCGCGGGGGCGAACGGGTGCGAGTGAGCAGTGGTCACCGCAGACTCCGTCGCCATCCGGGTGTGACCGATCCCCTGGTAGCCCGCCCAGCCGGGGATGCCGTACCGCGAGCATATCTCCGCGGGAGCGCCGACGTCCTTGACGACCACCATCGCCCGGCCGTAGCCGGCCACCGCGACGTGGGGGCCCACCCGCCGCAGTGCGGTCAGGAACGATGCCTCATCCGCCGGTGAGATCAGGACAGCCAGGTCACCGGCCAGTTGCTGCACCGTCACCTCGCTGCCCGTTTCGGTGGCGATTCCCTTGCCGAGCAGATCCCACTCGGTGGTTTCGTCAGAGCGCAGCGAGTACCGCATGGCCGGTTCAGGGGACCCCGGGGCTGCGTCCCGGTCCGCGTAGACGGCGATACCAGCCGAGTCAGGGCCCCTCGCTGTCATCGCCTCGAGCATCATCGTCAGCAACTCGCCCAGGCGCGGCTCCAGACCGTGGTTCTTGAGGTGGAGGCCGATGATCCCGCACATTCCTCGCCGTGCTCCTCCCATGGGGCTGGCCGTAGTCCAGACGGGGAACTAGTCCCGGGTCGAGTTTATGAAGAAGATACGATGTTTCACTACGTGGAACATTGTCGCTGTGATGGTGCTGCGCGTCAACAGTCTGCCGGCCAGCCCTGGCGGGCGAGCGGTGCGGTGCGGCGCCCCAGCCCGTGGCCACTCACATTAGCGCAGGCTGACCGCAGTGTGAACAGGCGCTCGTGGGAGGCCGGCGGGAACCGGCGGATAGCGGACTGGAGGCGGGTGAAGGGGGGGCTTAATGCATCGTTCACTGATAGTCGTTGCTGTTTCCTGATGCTCTCCCTGGTGCCGGCTGTGAACGGAACGCGCCGGTCTTTGGGCCCCAACGGGTGCACGCTGCCGGGTGGGCGACTGGGGGTGGTCATGCCACGGGACGTCACGATGCCCATGTCCGCGCCCGCCACAGTGGCGGCGGGCCCGGTTCCTCACCCGCACGGAGGGCCTGTGCCCGGGCGGTGCCTGGTGGTCGGCGTGGTCAGCGTCACGCCGGATTCGTTCTCTGACGTAGGGAAGTCCTTCCATCCCGAGCAGGCCGTCGAGCGCGGGATGGAACTCATGCGGCTGGGTGCCGACATCATCGATGTTGGTGGACAGTCCACGCGCCCCGGAGCGGCCCCGGTGCCGCTGGCCGAAGAGCGGCGGCGCATGCTCCCCGTGGTCACGGCCCTCGCAGGGGCGGGCGCGTTCGTCAGTATCGCCACCGTCCGTGCCCGGGCCGCCGAGGCCGCAATCGAGGCCGGTGCCGGGATGGTAACCGATATGAGCGGAGGGCTCGCCGACCCCGCGATGCTGCCCTTGCTGGCCGGGTACAAGGTTCCGTACGTCGTCATGCACTGGTGGGGTCATAACATCGCCGCGGTGCCACGCGTGGCTGACCGCACGGTGGTCGCTGAGGTCATGGCAGGGCTGACGCGCCGTATCGCTGCGGCGACCGCGGCAGGCATCGCCCTCGAGCGGCTGATCGTCGATCCTGGCCTGGGCTTCGCCAGGACAGATGAGCACAACTGGCAGTTGCTGGCCGACCTGGGCGCGTTTCACCAGCTTGGGCGTCCGGTCCTGGTCGGCCCGGCCAGACCGGAAGGTCCTGCCGGGAAGCGGGACGGGGTGAGCGCCGCGGTCGCCGTGCTCGCGGCGGCGGCCGGTGCCTGGGGCGTGCGTGCGCATGACGCCGGGACTGCGCTCGACGCAGTGCGGGTGGTAGCGGCAGTCCGCGACCGGTCCGTTCCGTCGGCTCCGGCGGTCGTGCCGGTAGCAATCGGCTGGGTGGCCGGAAAGTCACCCGTTCACATCGAGTAAGAAACGTCTCATTTGAGGAACCAGGCCCGGGGAACGCGACGGTCCCCTCGGGCGCACTCTTGTTTCTTGCAGGTAAAGTAACCCTGCGTGCAGGCGGGTACTGATCTCGCCAGCAGCGTTGTTGCCGGGGGTCCACCGGGGAAACCGGCTGACACCGTACTGAGCGCACCCGATTCCCATGAAAGGAGCAGCCGTGGTGGCGCGCATCGCCGACCTGGCCGAGCACCACGGTGCTTCTCCCGTTCAGCCCCGTAGGCCTCCCGAAGAGCTGGAGGAGGCGCTGGGTGCGGTGATTGCCCAGCGCGTGCGGGAGTCCCGGCTGCAGCTTGGGTGGACGGTGGGGCAGCTCGCCGCCCATTGCGGGATGTCCAAGGGCATGCTTTCAAAGATCGAGAATGCCCAGGCGTCGCCAAGCCTGGCCACGCTCGCCCGCTTGTCGGAAGCTCTTCAGGTGCCCGTGACCGCGTTTTTCCGTGGCCTGAATGAAGAGCAGGACGTGCTCTATGTCAAGGCCGGCAAGGGACTCGACATCGAGCACAAGTGGTCCGGGGCGGGGCGCCGCTACCTTTCGCTCGGGATCATGCGGGCGCCCAACAACACCCTCGAGCCGGTGCTGGTGACGCTGACCGAGCGCAGCGATTCCTTCCCGCTCTATCAGCACGCCGGGACCGAGCTGATCTACATGCTGGCCGGCCGCATGGAGTACGGGTACGGCAGCTCCCGGTACCTGCTCGAGTCGGGTGACGCGTTGCAGTTCATCGGCGGGGTCCCGCATGGCCCGGTCGCACTGGTCGAACTGCCGATCCAGTTCCTCTCACTCAAGTCGATCACGCCCTCGGCCTGAGCCCGTCAGGGCGCCTGTCGGCGCGGACAGAGGTTATGTCCACTGGCAGTGGACATAGTTTCATACTGGTCGTATGCTCCCGGTTAGATGAAATCGCCACGCGGTCGGTGGTCCGGCATCCTAGGGAGGAAACGCCGTGGAAGCAGCCCGCGCCACCGCCGGCCGCCGCAGAACCGGCCGGCCGCCGAGGTACTCCGCGTTCACTTTGCTGCGCCACGGCCTGTCCGGTGAGCCGTGGCCGCGGGTGTGGCAGGAACATCCCCTGCAGCGCAGCTATGACGTGGTCATCATCGGTGGCGGCGTGCATGGCCTGGCGGCCGCGTACTACCTGGCCGCCAATCATGGCCTCACCAATGTCGCGGTCCTCGACAAGGGCTATATCGGTGGCGGTGGCTCGGGGCGCAGCACGGCCATCCTGCGCTCGAACTATCTCACCCCGGAGGGGGTCCGCTTCTACGACCGGTCGCTTCAGCTCTACGACCAGCTGGCGGCCAGCCTTGGGTACAACGTGATGTTCTCCCGGCGCGGTCATCTCACCCTCGCCCACAGCGACGCGTCACTGCGGACCATGCGCTGGCGGGCGGAAGTGAATCAAATCCAGGGCATCGACTCCGAGGTCATCGGCCCGGCTGAGATCAAGAAGATGGTGCCGTTCCTTGACGTCTCCGAGAGCGCCCGGTACCCGATCCTGGGCGCTCTGTACCATCCGCCGGGCGGGACCATCCGCCACGACGCGGTGGTCTGGGGGTATGCCCGGGCAGCCGATGCCCTGGGCGTCCATGTGCACCAGCAGACCGAGGTCACTGGCATCGACGTGGCGGGTGGCCAGGTCCGCGGTGTGCGCACGAGCCGGGGAGACATCAGTACCCCGATCGTGCTCAACTGCACCGCCGGCTGGTCCACCCTGGTCGCCGAGATGGCGGGTGTACGGCTGCCGATCCAGACCTTCCCGCTCCAGGCAGCCGTCACCGAGCCAGTGCGGGCATTCCTGCACCCGGTCGTGGTGTCGGGCACTCTCCACGTGTATGTCAGCCAGACCGACCGTGGCGAGCTGGTATTCGGCGCCAGCGTCGACCCATTCGCCTCGTACTCGACGCGTGGATCGCTGGAATTTGCTGAAGGGCTCGCCGGCCATGTTCTCCAGCTCATGCCGGCCCTGTCCAAGATGCGCCTGCTGCGCCAGTGGGCTGGCCTGTGCGACATGACCCCGGATTTCTCCCCGGTCATGGGCGGCACCGAGGTCGCGGGCTTCTACGTGGATGTCGGCTGGGGCACCTATGGGTTCAAGGCCGGCCCGGTCTCGGGTGAGGCGATGGCCGAGTGCATCGCCACTGGACGGACCCCGGAGATCATCGGAGCGTTCGGGCTCAGCCGGTTCGGTGACGGCTTCCTGGTAGGCGAGAAGGGTGCGGCGGCGGTCGGCCACTGACCGAGAAAGGCTGCTGGAACATGATCCAGATTCGGTGCCCCTGGTGCGGCCTGCGCGGGGCTGGTGAGTTCCGCTATGCCGGGGACGTCAGGGCCCGGCCCGACCCGGCTTCTGCCACCCCCCAGCAGTGGCGCGACTACCTTTACTTTCCCGCCAACCCGTGTGGGCCGGTCATGGAGACCTGGTACCACCGGATGGGCTGCCGGCGGTACTTCACCGCCGAGCGCGACACCGTTACCAACGAGGTGTGGACCCTGGAGGAGGGCATACGGTGAGCGCTCCACCGATGACAATGCGGCTGGGCCCGCAGCCGGGTGAGGAGATCGACCGCTCGCAGTCGTTCACCTTCAGCTGGAATGGCCGCACGATCCAGGCCTACGGCGGCGACACCATCGTGTCCGCGCTGGCCGGGAGCGGGGAACGGGTGTTCTCCCGGAGCTTCAAGTACCACCGTCCCCGTGGCCTGCTGACCGCCAGCTACCTCGACCCGGGGTGCATTCTGCAAGCCGGGGACGAGCCCAACGTGCGTGGGGCACACCGGCAGGTCGCGCCCGGCATGGCGGTGCGCTCGCAGAACACCTGGCCATCGCTGCGATTCGACGTGAAGGCGGCAAACCAGCTGCTTGGCCGCTTCCTCAGCCCGGGTTTCTACTACAAGACCTTTATCTGGCCCCGCCGGCTGTGGCCGGTGTACGAGCGGATCCTGCAGCGGTTCATCCAGGCGGGCGAAGTGTCCCCGGACACACCTCTGGTGGCTGCCGGCAAACGGCACGCCCACCCCGATGTGCTCATCGCCGGCGGCGGCCCGGCCGGGATGGCAGCGGCGGTCGCCGCCGCGCAGTCCGGTGCGAGCGTCATGCTGGTCGAGGAGGAGCACCGGCTGGGCGGGCATCTGCGGTGGGGGAGCGAAGCCGATCTTGCCGTCCTGCGGGAACTGAGGGGCCTGGTGGCGAGCACGCCCGGCATCGAGGTCCTCACTGACACGGTCGTGACCGGGCGCTACGACGACAACTGGGCCGCCGTGGTGCGGCGTGGGCTGCCCGGGGGCGCCGAACAGCTGATCAAGGCGCGCGCGAAGATGCTCGTGGTCGCGCCCGGGCTGATCGAGCGGCCCTATGTCTTCCAGGGGAACGACGTGCCAGGGGTCATGCTGTCGACCGCGGTGCGGCGGCTCATCAACCTCTATGCCGTCAAGCCAGGCACCCGGGCGGTGGTGCTGACCGCCAATGCCGACGGCGACGCCGCAGCTGACGATCTCGGGCGGGCAGGAGTCGAGGTAGCGCGAGTGGTGGACGCCCGATCTGGCGGGGACATCGTCCGTGTCCACGGCCGCCGGCAGGTCCGGGCGGTCGATCTCGCCGACGGCTCCACAATCCCCTGTGACCTGCTGGTTACCGCAGTCGGCTGGACCGCCCCGACCGCTTTGCTCAACATGTCCGGCGACCGCCCCGTCTACAACCCGCGTGCAGCCCGGTTCTTCCCTGCCGAACTGGCCCCTGGAGTACTGGCGGCCGGGGGGATCGCTGGCGACGGCAGCTGTGACAAGCTCGTCGAGCATGCCCAGGCGGTGGGCAGGGAAGCAGCCCGCCGGGCCGGGCGGATCCGCAGGGAATGGCAGGCGGCCCTGCCTGGCCGCGCGGCGGGCGCACCGGCAGGCGGCAGAGCACCGGCAGGCGGCAGAGCACCGGCAGACAGCAGGGCAACGGAGCCGGTGCCGATCCCGGACCTGCCGATCGATGCTCACCCGGAACTGTTCCGCGGCCGCACGCACGGAATGGTGGACTTCTGCGAAGACGTGTCTTCCAAAGACATCACCGCCGCGATCAGGGAGGGCTACGACTCGATCGAGCTGGCGAAGCGGTACACCACCGCGACGATGGGCCTGACCCAGGGCAAGCTCGAACTCGTCAACACCGTCGCGATCGCGGCGCAGGCCGCCGGGAAGACGATCGCCGAGTTCGGGACGACCACCTGGCGCCCCCCATATGCCCCGGTCACCCTCGGCGCGCTGGCGGGCCGCGAATTCGAGCCAGTGCGCTACTCACCCATGCAGCCCTGGCACGAGGCGCATCAGGCGCGCCCCCTACTTGCCGGGGCATGGGTCAGGCCCGACCACTACGGCGATCCCGCAGCGGAGGCAAGGAACGTCCGGGAACGGGTCGGCATCATCGATGTCACCCCGATCGGCAAGCTTGACCTGCGTGGCCCCGACGTGCCGAAACTGCTCAGCCTGCTCTACGTCAACAAGTGGAGCAAGCTTGGCATCGGCAGGGTCCGCTACGGGGTGATGTGCACCGAGGACGGCGTCGTCTTCGACGACGGCGTCACTGGCCGGCTTGGCGACGAGCACTACCTGATGAGCACCACATCCTCGGGGGCGGCGGCGGTGTGGGAATGGCTGGAGAACTGGCTCCAGACCACGTATCCGGACTGGGCCGTCCACGTCACACCGGTGACGACCGCATACGCCAGCATGAACGTGGCTGGCCCGGCGTCGCGGGAACTGCTCACCCGGGTGACCGACGGCGTCGACCTGGCGAACGAGGCGTTCGGCTACATGGAGGTCCGCACCGGCAAGGTGGCCGGTGTGGACGGGTGCGTGCTGTGGCGGATCGGGTTCACCGGTGAGCTGAGCTATGAGCTGCACGTTCCGGCAGGCTACGGG
>OFHH01000178.1_pt1 | contig 11370 bp, 8 predicted proteins | sample 1521961 | NCBI WGS metagenome assembly OFHH01 (sample SAMEA2468439, study PRJEB22500) | soil metagenome | biome: Glassland; feature: Farmland; material: Clay | place: Australia | collected 2013-01-31 | depth 0.55 m | reverse complement strand
CCTTCCAGGCTATGGCCTTCAATACGAGGACTGTATCGACGGCGGTGCGCATCGGCTCTTCCACCTTAGCGGAATCTATGATCTGCCGTTTGGCCAGGGACGGCACTTCCTGAACCAGTCGGGTATTGCAAACGCTATCGTGGGAGGATGGGCGACCAACTGGCTCCTGACTCTTGAGGATGGAGACCCCTTTACGATTGGATGCAACGTCTCAACCACCTCAGGGCTGGGATGCGTTGGGCTAATGGTGCCGGGACAGCCCCTTTACACCGGAAAGTCGGCGCCGGACAATCCCTTTCTCAACGCTGCTGCATTCGCAAATCCGCCGGTTGCCACAACCATTGGCCAGAGTGACTATGCGCCGCTCGGCGGCGAGGGAAATCAGGTTTTCGGACCCGCTTTCTATAACTTGGATTTCTCGGTGTTCAAGAACTTCAGCACGACAGAGAATACTCATCTTCAATTTCGGGCTGAATTCTTTAACCTGACGAATACGCCAATCTTTTCTAATCCGTCGCACACGAACTTTAGCGACACGAAGAACTTCGGTTTGATCACGAGCACCAGGAACAGTCCGCGCGAAATCCAACTCGCTCTCAAGTTTTTCTTTTAGGAATCAGGGGCTCGACACAAGCGGCATGAAGTGGCAAGGACGCTACACCTGCACATGAACTGAAATCGACCCGTAGGGCCTGGCAATGGATCGGATTAACCGCCAGGCCCCGCTGGCCGGACGCGGCGCCAGGACCGGCGCGCGGAGCCGCCCCGCCGAGGCTGACGCCCGGCAGCGCGCCACCCGCGGCGGGATCAGCGGCCACCCCGCCGGCCCCGCCGGCCTCGCAGGGCACGGGCACCGGCGGGGCCCTCGCCCGCCTCTGTTACGACACCCTAATCGCGGCTAGTTCCGATGCGCTCGCCGCGGGCCACGCCCCCGCGCCCTCGCGCGCGCCGGTCGAGGATCTCCCCGTCATGCCCTCCACCCCCGGCCGGCCCGCCCGGATCCGCGGCGGCCTCGATCGCACGGCAGGTCACCCGGTGCGCCTGGATGTGGTCGGGGTGTCCGTAGAAGCCGTTGCTGTCGTAGCTGACAGCCACCTGGGGACGCACGTCGCGGATCACCTCGGCCAGCACGGCTGCCGCCACCCCGACGTCCGCCCGCCAGAAACAGTCCGGGGCGTCGTTGGTGGGCAGGCCCATCATCCCCGAGTCCAGCCACCGGCCCGGCCAGCCAAGGAACCGGTGGTCGCTCACCCCGAGCGCGGCGCAGGCCGCGGCCAGTTCGCCGATCCGGTACTCCCCCAGCCGGTTCTCCCGGTCGGCGGCCAGGTGCGCCAGGTCCGGCGGGATGATCTCACCCAGTTCGCCGAGCGTGCAGGTGACCAGGGTGACAGCCGCGCCCTCGGCCGCGTACCTGGCCATCGTCGCGCCAGTCTCGATCGACTCATCGTCGGGATGGGCGTGCACCAGCAGCAGCCTGCGGTCAGCCGTCAGCGGTTCCACACCGTGATCGTGACATGCCAGGTCGGGGTACCGGTCCCGCGGGTCCCGCTGAGATCAGGACAACTTCACCTGAGAGAATCAGTCCCTGGCAGGATCAGGGCATGAGCGAGAGTTTCCCGCGGCAGCAGGCCAGGACCCAGGGGTTCAGCCTCGGCGCCCCGCGTTCCTTCCAGATCTCCCCCGACGGCACCCGGGTGGCCTTCCTGCGCAGCCAGGGTGGCACTGACCCGGTGACGTGCCTGTGGGTGCTCGACACCGGCACCGGGGCGGAGCGCCTGATCGCCGACCCCGCCGCGCTCGCCGCAGCCGGGGATGTCCCCGCCCAGGAGAAGGCCCGCCGGGAACGATCCCGCGAGCAAGCCGGCGGGATCGTGGCGTTCGCCACCGACTCCGCGCTGACCGTGGCAGCGTTCACGCTGGCCGGCCAGGTGCATGTGGCGGACCTGACCGGGCAGGCCCGCCCGCGCGCGATCGGCGCCGAGGTCCCCGCACTCGACCCCCGTCCCGACCCGGTGGGCCACCGGGTTGCCTACGTCTGCGCGGGCGCGCTGCGGATCATCGATCTGGGCACGGGGCAGGACACGCAGATCATCGGCCCGAACGGGGTGCCGGGGCTCAGCTATGGTCTCGCCGAGTTCGTCGCCGCGGAGGAGATGGGCCGGATGCGGGGCTACTGGTGGGCACCGGACGGCTCGGCCCTGCTCGTGGCCAGGGTGGACGAGACCGGCGTCCAGCGCTGGCACATCGCCGACCCGGCCAACCCCGGCCGCCCGGCGACCGAGGTCGCCTACCCGGCTGCGGGCACCCCCAACGCCGACGTGAGCCTGGTGCTGGTGAGCCTGGACGGCAGCCAGGTGCCGGTGGAATGGGACCGGGCCGGCTTTGAGTACCTGGTGAGCGTGAACTGGGATCACCAGGACCCGCTGATCGTCGTGCAAAGCCGCGACCAGCGGCGGATGCGCCTGCTGTCCGCGGACCCGGCCAGGCGGGCGGTCGCGGTGCTGCGGGAAGACACCGACCAGCGGTGGCTGGACATTGTGCCCGGCGTCCCCGCCTGCACCAGCGATGGCGCGATCGTGTGGACCACCGACGCCGAGGGGGCCAGGCGGCTGCTGGTGGCCACGCCGGAAGAACTCGCCGAGGGCAGCGCCAAGCCGGTCACGCCGGCGAGCCTGCAGGTACGCGAGATCTGCTGCACAGACGGCTCGACCGTGCTGTTCACCGCTTCGCAGGACGAGCCCACCGAGATTGGCCTGTGGTCATACGGCCCAGACGGGGTGGTCCTGCTCACGCCGGAGCCCGGTGTGCACACCGGGCGGCAGGCGGGCGGGACCACCGTGATCATCCGGCGGTCCCTCGCCGAGGACGGCACCCGCGTGCGGGCAGTGCGAGCTGGCCGGCCAGACACACCGGTCACCTCGCTGGCCGAGCACCCCAGCCTGCCCACCCCCCACCCCGGCCTGTTCGCGGCCGGGCCGGCCGGCATCCGCACCGCGCTCCTGCTGCCGTCCTGGCATGAGCCAGGGTCGGGCAAGCTGCCAGTGCTGCTCGACCCCTACGGCGGGCCGCACGCCCAGCGCGTGCTGGCGGCCCGTGGCGCGTTCCTCACCTCCCAATGGCTGGCCGACCAGGGTTTCGCTGTGGTTGTCGCGGACGGCCGGGGCACGCCCGGGCGCGGGCCGGAGTGGGACCGGGCAGTCTGGCACGACCTGGCCGGCCCGGTCCTCGATGACCAGACCGAGGCGCTGCACGCCGCCGCCGGCCGGCACGGCGACCTGGATCTGTCCCGGGTCGCGATCAGGGGCTGGTCGTTCGGCGGGTTCCTGGCCGCGCTCGCGGTGCTGCGCCGCCCCGATGTTTTCCATGCCGCGATCGCCGGCGCGCCGGTCACCGACTGGCGGCTGTATGACACTCATTACACCGAGCGCTACCTGGGCCAGCCCGGCGGGCCGGACCGGGCGGGCGAGCCAGGCACCCCAGGCACGGAGGGGGCCAGTCCCTACCAGGCCAGTTCGCTGCTGGCCGATGCCCCCGGGCTCAGCCGCCCACTGCTGCTCATCCACGGGCTCGCGGACGACAATGTCGTGGCCGCGCACACACTACGGCTGTCCTCAGCGCTGCTCGCGGCGGGCCGGCCGCATGCGGTGCTGCCCCTGTCCGGGGTCACCCACATGACGCCGCAGGAGGAGGTCGCGGAGAACCTGCTGCTGCTCCAGGTGGACTTCCTGCGCCGCTCGCTCGGGGCGGCGCCACCGCCTGCCGGGCAGGCGGTGTAGTAAGAGTCACATAGTCACAATCGGCCTGCGGGCCGACGCGATGATATTCAGTGGAATAGGGTTCGTGCGCAGCGTGCGACCGGGCGCCAGGGAAGGGCTGTGGCCGCCCAGCAGACCCCCAGCGAGTACGAGTGTGGAGATGCAGCCGATGACGCAGGCACCAGCAGCGCCGGCCAAGACCCGGGCGCAGATCAAGGAAGCCACCCTGCGCAAAGACCCCTGGTGGCGCCAGCCCGCGGTCACGGCGGCCTTCCTCGGCGTCGTCGTCGTGTACCTGACCTGGGCCTCCCTGGTCAACGCGGACTACGTGTGGGGGCCGTACATCTCCCCGCTCTACTCGCCCTGCCTGGCGGCCACCTGCACCCCCGGGGACTCCAGCTTCTTCCTGATCCCGTGGCTGACCTGGCTGACACCGGCGATCATCATCATCGGCGGGCCGATGGGCTTCCGGCTCACCTGCTACTACTACCGCAAGGCCTACTACCGGGCGTTCTGGCGGGCGCCGGCCGCATGCGCGGTCCGTGAACCGCACGCCAGGTACACGGGCGAGACGCGGATCCCGCTGATCCTGCAGAACCTGCACCGGTACTTCTTCTGGATCGCCCTGACGTTCAACGCGTTCCTGACCTACGACGCGGTCATCGCGTTCCGCAGCTACGGCGGCCAGTGGGGTCACATGGGCCTGGGCACGCTGGTCCTGATCATCAACGCGGCGCTGCTATGGCTGTACTCGCTGTCCTGCCATGCCTGCCGGCATGCCGTCGGCGGCAGGCTCAAGCACTTCTCCTCCCATCCGGTCCGGTACCGGATGTGGACGCTCGTCTCCCGGCTGAACGCCAGGCACATGGAACTCGCCTGGATCTCGCTGACCTGGGTGCTGCTCACCGACCTCTATATCCGCCTGGTGGCCAGTGGCGCCATTACCGACCTGCGGTTCTTCTAGGCGCAGGCAAGGAACCGGACCTGACATGACTGACATCGAACGGCTCCCCTACGACGTGGTGGTGATCGGCGCCGGCGGCTCCGGGTTGCGGGCGGCGATCGAGGCCCGGCAGGCAGGCAAGAAGACCGCCATCATCTCCAAGTCCCTGTTCGGCAAGGCGCACACGGTCATGGCCGAGGGCGGCTGCGCCGCCGCGATGGGCAACGTCAACCCGAAGGACAACTGGCAGGTCCACTTCCGCGACACCATGCGCGGGGGCAAGTTCCTCAACAACTGGCGGATGGCCGAACTGCACGCCCAGGAAGCACCGGACCGGGTGTGGGAACTTGAGGCCTGGGGCGCGGTCTTCGACCGCACCAAGGACGGCAAGATCAGCCAGCGCAACTTCGGCGGCCATGAGTACCCCCGGCTGGCCCACGTCGGCGACCGCACCGGCCTGGAGATGATCCGCACCCTCCAGCAGCGGGTGGTCGCCCTCCAGCAGCAGGACGCGCGCGAGCACGGCGACCCGGAGGCCATGATCAAGGTCTTCGCCGAGACCACGATCACCCGCCTGATCAAGGACGGCGAGCGGATCGCGGGAGCGTTCGGCTATATCCGCGAAAGCGGGCGGTTCGTGGTGTTCGAGGCGCCCGCAGTCATCCTGGCCACCGGCGGGATCGGCAAGACCTTCAAGGTCAGCTCCAACTCCTGGGAGTACACCGGTGACGGGCACGCGCTCGCCCTGCTGGCCGGGGCGACGCTGCTCAACATGGAGTTCGTGCAGTTCCACCCCACCCACATGGTCTGGCCGCTGTCGGTGCGCGGCCTGCTGGTCACCGAGTCGGTCCGCGGTGACGGCGGGGTGCTGCGCAACTCCGAGGGCAAGCGGTTCATGTTCGGCTACGTGCCGGATGTGTTCCGCCCCATGTACGCCGAGACCGAGGAAGAGGCCGACCGCTGGTACACCGACCCGGAGCACAACCGGCGCCCGCCCGAACTGCTGCCCCGGGACGAGGTGGCCCGCTCGATCAACGCCGAGGTCAAGGCCGGGCGCGGCTCCCCGCACGGTGGGGTGTTCCTCGACGTGTCCACCCGGCTGCCGGCCGAGGAGATCCTGCGCAAGCTGCCGTCCATGCACCACCAGTTCAAGGAACTGGCCGACGTGGACATCACCAAGGAGCCGATGGAGGTCGGGCCGGCCCAGCATTACGTGATGGGCGGGATCGAGGTGGACCCGGACACCGCCGAGTCGCTCGTGCCCGGCCTGTTCGCGGCCGGTGAGGTGTCCGGCGGCATGCACGGGTCCAACCGCCTCGGCGGCAACTCGCTGTCGGACCTGCTGGTGTTCGGCCGCCGGGCGGGGATGGGCGCGGCCGGGTACCTGGACGCGCTGGGCAGCGCCCGGCCGAAGGTCAGCGACACCGACCTGGCAGCCGCGCAGGCGGAGGCGCTCACGCCGCTGGAGCGCTCCGGTGGCGAGAACCCGTACACGGTGCACGCCGAAGTCCAGGAGACCATGAGCAGCCTGGTCGGCATCATCCGCCGGGAAGAGGAGATCAAGGCCGCGCTCGCCGAACTGGAGAAGCTGCGCGAGCGGGCGGCGAAGGTGAGCGCCGAAGGCGGCACCGCCTACAACCCCGGCTGGCACCTCGCCCTGGACCTGCGCAACATCATGCTGATCGCGGAATGCGTGGCACAGGCAGCACTGGAACGGCAGGAGAGCCGGGGCGGCCACACCCGCGACGACTTCCCCGGCATGAACCCGCAGTGGCGCAAGGTCAACCTGATCTGCTCGGAGCTTGGTGGCCGGGTCACGCTCAGGCGGCAGCCGATGGAACCGATGCGGGAAGACCTGCTGGCGCTGTTCGACCGCGCCGAACTGAAGAAGTACCTGACCGAGGAAGAACTGCCCCCAGCCCCGGAGGAGACGAACTGATGGGCGAGAAGGTCACGCTCCGGGTCTGGCGGGGAGACGCCGGCGCCGGAGAACTGGTCGACTATCAGGTCGAGGTGAACGAGGGCGAGGTCGTCCTCGACATCCTGCACCGGCTGCAGGCCACCCAGACCGGCGACCTGGCGGTGCGCTGGAACTGCAAGGCCGGCAAGTGCGGGTCCTGCTCGATGGAGATCAACGGCCGCCCGGGCCTGGCGTGCATGACCCGGATGTCCACCTTCGAGCCCGGCCAGCCGGTCACCCTGACCCCGATGCGCACCTTCCCGGTGATCAGGGACCTGGTCACCGACGTCTCGTTCAACTACGAGAAGGCGCGGCAGATCCCCTCGTTCACACCCGGCCCGGCGGTCGGCCTCGGTGAGTTCCGGATGCAGCAGGTCGATGTCGAGCGGTCCCAGGAGTTCCGCAAGTGCATCGAGTGCTTCCTGTGCCAGAACGTCTGCCACGTCATCCGTGACCACGCCGAGAACGAGCAGGCCTACGCGGGCCCGCGGTTCCTGATGCGGATCGCAGAACTGGAGATGCACCCGGCCGACACCGCCGACCGGCGCGAGATCGCCCAGGACGACTTCGGCCTCGGCCTGTGCAACATCACCAAGTGCTGCACCGAGGTCTGCCCCGAGCACATCAAGATCACCGACAACGCGCTGATCCCGATGAAGGAACGGGTGGTGGGCCGCAAGTACGACCCGCTGGTCTGGCTCGGCAGCAAGATCACCCGCCGGCTGCGGCACGACACCCCGGCGGTGCCGGGCAGGAAGCAGGACTGACCGCCGCCGCGGCAAGAAGGGGTGAGGCTTTCCAGGCGGCAAAGGTTTGCCCTCGGTGCCGCCAGTGGGACACACAGTCCGTACGATGTGTCCAGCGCGCCCGGCTCGGCCCGTGGTGACCGCCCGTAAGCAGGACCCTCCACGCCAAAGGGCTTGATATGACCCACCTGACCTACCTTGAGGCGGCCGTCGTCGGCCTGATCCAGGGCGTCTCCGAGCTGTTCCCGGTGTCCAGCCTCGGCCACAACGTGCTGCTCCCCGCCCTCGTGGGCGGCAGCTGGGCCCGTGACCTCAACGTCGCCGCGCCGGAGTCGCCGTACCTGGCCTTCATCGTCGGACTGCATGTCGCCACCGCGATTGCGCTGCTGATCTACTTCTGGCGGGACTGGGTCCGGATCATCGGCGGCTTCTTCACCTCGCTCGGCCAGTTCGCCAGGCCCGCGCCCGGGACGCGGCGCTGGCAGCTGCAGAACGCGAACCAGAGGCTGGCCTGGATGATCATTATCGCGACGATCCCGGTGGGTCTTACCGGGCTCGCCTTCGAGAAGGAATTCCGGATCTTCTTCGGCGTGCCTGTCCGGGCCGCGATCTTCCTGCTGATCAACGGCCTGATCCTGCTGGCCGGGGAGCGCTTCCGCCGGAAGGCGTCCGTCCGGGCGGACCAGGAGATCGCGCACGAGCGGGAACTGGTGGCTGTCGGCTCCGTCCGGCGGGCAGGCGGTGCCCGGCACGCGGCTGGCCACCAGGCCGAGCGGGCGTCCGAGTACGCCCAGGGGCTGGAGTCGGACCAGCGGCTGGCACGGTACGGCTACGTCACGGCCTTCCTCATCGGCAGCACACAGATCCTGGCGCTGCTGGCGGGCATCAGCCGGGACGGGGTCGCCATGGTGGGAGGCATGTTCCGCGGCTTGTCCCGGGAGGACGCCGCCAGGTTCGCCTTCCTGCTCGCCACCCCGGTCATCCTGGCCGCGGGCGCGCTCAAGATCCCCGACCTGATGGGGCCGCTCGGGAACGGCATCCGGGGCCAGGTCCTGGTCGGCAGCGTGCTGTCGGGTGCCGGCGCCTACCTGTCGGTGCGCTTCCTGGTCCGCTGGTTCCGCACCCGGACGCTGACCCCGTTCGGGATCTACTGCGTCGTGGTGGGCCTGGGCAGCTTCGCCTACCTCACGTTCGTGAAGTAGGCCCGGCCAGCTACTGGCCGCTCCGGGCGCGGCGGCCGCGCTCGCGCAGCCGTTCCTTGGCGTCCAGCACGGTCTTGCGCAGCCGGACGGCGGCCGGGGTGACCTCCGCGCACTCGTCGTCCGCGCAGAACTCCAGTGCCTGCTCCAGGCTGAGCACGCGGGCGGGCACCAGCCGCTCCAGTTCCTCCCCGGTGGACTGGCGCACGTTGGTGAGCTTGCGTTCCTTGGTGATGTTCACGTCCATGTCGTCGGCACGGGAGTTCTCGCCGACGATCATCCCCTCGTAGACCTCGGCCCCCGGCGCGACCAGGAGCGAGCCACGCTCCTGCAGTGAGAAGCAGGCGTAGCTGGTGACAGTCCCCGAGCGGTCCGCCACCAGCGACCCGGAGGGGCGCACCCGCATCGGGCCCGACCAGGGCTCGTACCCGTCGAACACGTGGTGCGCGATGCCCGTGCCCCGGGTATCGGTGAGGAACTGGGTGCGGAAGCCGATCAGGCCGCGGGCCGGCACCGCGAAGTCCAGCCGCACCCAGCCGGTGCCGTGGTTGGTCATGTTCTGCAGCCGTCCCTTGCGGACGGCGAGCAGGGAGGTCACGGCGCCCAGGTACTCCTCGGGTACATCCACCGTGAGCTGTTCCACCGGCTCCTGCAGAGCGCCGTCGATCTGCCTGGTCACCACCGTGGGACGGCCCACAGTCAGCTCGTATCCCTCGCGGCGCATCGTCTCCACCAGCACTGCCAGGGCCAGCTCGCCCCGGCCCTGCACCTCCCAGGTGTCGGGACGGCCAGTCGGCAGGACCCGCAGCGACACGTTGCCCACCAGTTCCCGGTCCAGCCGGTCACGCACGAGCCGGGCCGTCACCTTCGTGCCCTTCTCCCGGCCCGCCAGCGGCGAGGTGTTCACCCCGATCGTCACCGACACCGCGGGCTCGTCCACCGTGATCAGCGGCAGCGGCCGCGGGTCATCGGCGTCCGCCAGCGTTTCGCCGATCATGATGTCGCTGATGCCAGCGACCGCGATGATGTCCCCCGGGCCGGCGCTGGCGGCCGGCACCCGCTCCAGCGCCTCGGTGAGGTACAGCTCGGTGATCTTCACCTTCTCCACCGAGCCGTCGCGGCGGCACCAGGCAACCTGCTGGCCGCGGCTGATCGTGCCGCTGAACACCCGGCACAGGGCGATCCGGCCCAGGTAGGAGGAGGCGTCCAGGTTGGTGACATGCGCCTGGAGCGGCGCTCCCGGCTCATATGACGGGGCGGGAACGGTCTCCCGCAGCACCGTGAACAGCGGTTCCAGGTCGGGCGAGCCGGGCAGGGTGCCGTCCTCCGGGCGGGTGAGCGAGGCCCGGCCCGCCCGGGCGCTGGCATACACGATCGGGAACTCGATCTGCTCCTCGGTCGCATCAAGGTCCAGGAACAGCTCGTAGCAGGCGTCCACCACCTCGGCGATCCGCGCGTCGGCGCGGTCAACCTTGTTGATCACGCAGATGACCGGCAGCCCTGCCTCCAGCGTCTTGCGCAGCACGAACCGGGTCTGCGGGAGCGGCCCCTCCCCCGCGTCCACCAGCAGGATGACCCCGTCCACCATGGACAGCCCGCGCTCCACCTCGCCGCCGAAGTCGGCGTGCCCAGGGGTGTCCACGATGTTGATCGTCAGCCCGCCGTGCCGCACCGCCGTGTTCTTGGCCAGGATCGTGATGCCCTTTTCCCGCTCCAGGTCCCCGGAGTCGAGCACCCTTTCGGCGACCCGCTCGTTCGCGCGGAAAGCCCCTGACTGCCACAGCATCGCGTCCACCAGCGTCGTCTTGCCGTGGTCGACATGCGCCACGATCGCCACGTTGCGCAGGTCGTCACGGGTGGCGAGGGAGGGCGAAGGTACGGGCATGGAAGAGCCTCGATGGTGAGTCCGGGTTGGAGACGGCCGACAGCCGTCCTTCCAGTGTATTCGCCCGATCATGCGCAACGGATGGCCCGGGCGCGGCCATGCTGAACGCGGCGGACTTTGCCAGCGCGGGCCCGGCAACGCCTTCTTGAGCGGTTCTTGACGGCCTCTTAACGCGGGTTCTGCTGGGATGCGGAGCTATGCGCGACAGATATGAGTATCCGACGGATCCCGCACCCTGGTCGGGTATGCCTCCGGTTAACGCCGCCCCGCAGCCCCCCCAGCACACGCAGATCCAGCCGCAACTGCCGCCGGCCGGACGGTACCAGGACTACGCGACCCGGTACGACGAGCCGGCCGGGGAGGCACGTGCCGCCGGGCTGAAGCGCCTGTCCAAGCTGACCTGGCGGGCCACCCAGCTCAGCGCCGTCGCCGCGGTCGGCTTCGCCGCCCTGTTTGCGCACGCCGCCCATGCCACCACGGTGAGCGGTACGGCGCCGGCCAAGCCGAGCACCAAGCCGTCGGCCACCCCCACGCCCTCCCCCTCGGCCACCAAGAAGAAGCATCATCCCCCCAGGGCGGCGGCCGCCTCGCCCGCTGCCGCTACGGGTGGCAGCACCTCCGGCAGCACCGGTACCTCCACCGGCAGTTCCGGGTCGGGCGGGTCCACTCCTGCGCCCACGCTGGCCCCACCGACAACGGCTCCGGCCCCGCCCCCGCCGAGCCCAGCCCCGACGCAGACGACGTCCAGCGGCTCCGGCGGAGGGTGATGGCGGCATCGACAGAGGCCATCGGCACCCGGACGTTCCCGGCACTGGGCACCTTCGCGTCGCTGCTCATCACCGATGCGTCCAGGCTCGAACAGGCCTGCGCCCTGCTCACCGG
>OFHH01000176.1_pt1 | contig 11423 bp, 8 predicted proteins | sample 1521961 | NCBI WGS metagenome assembly OFHH01 (sample SAMEA2468439, study PRJEB22500) | soil metagenome | biome: Glassland; feature: Farmland; material: Clay | place: Australia | collected 2013-01-31 | depth 0.55 m | reverse complement strand
GTGTGGAGCGGAAGGCTAAAGAACAGAATTGATCAACGTCCCGCACCCGTCACTCTGAACTGAAGGAGGGAGGCTACTATGCCTAGAACATCAAAAATAATATTTTACGCCCTCTCCGGTGCATTCGGAGGGGCTGCGGCCTGGGTCTTCGTGCTGTCAGCATCAACGATGTTCCCGGGAGGGCTACGTACAGAGCTTCTTTTGGGCGCCCTCTCAGGCATGTTTATCGGCGCGTTCATCTGGAGTCATGAGACGGTCACCGGCAGGCAATTCAGGGCCGCGATCAAGCGTGCAGGATTCGGAGCGGCGGCGGGAGTCCTGGGCGGAGCCTTGGGCGCGGCACTGGGCAATACGATCTTCACCGCCCTCGGGAGATTCGTGGCTGATGCCGGAGGCTTCCGGCCGTCCCTGGGAGTGGCCCTCGCGGTCGGACTGGGGTGGGCAATCCTCGGCGCTGCCGTGGGGCTTTCCGGCGGCATGATGATCCGATCGCGAGACCGGGCGCTGTACGGACTGGCCGGCGGATTTCTCGGAGGCCTGTTTGGCGGGCTCCTGTTTAACGGACTTTCGGCAACCTCTATCTGGTCCGCTCTTGCGGGGCTCGCTCTGCTCGGGTTTTCCATCGGGGCCTTTATCAGTCTCGTTGAAGAGGCGTTCATCTCGGCAAAGGTGAAGGTGATCAAGGGAAGACATATCAACAGGGAGTTCCCGCTCCTTAAAGAGCTGAACGTCGTTGGCAGGGACGACCGTTCCGATGTCTGCCTCTCGGGGGCCGAAGGTGTGGGCATGCGCCACGCCCTCATCAAACGGGAGAATGGACATTTTGCCATCACGGCCGGTGAAGAGGGGAAGGCCATGTACGTGAACCAGAAGCTGACCCGGAGCAGCAGGCTCTCCGACGGCGATGTCATCCGGGTGGGAAGCATTTTACTGATGTTTAATGCAGTAAAAAAGGCAGCGGCGGTGGTGCTTGCCACGGGGTCCCTGCTTGTTGCGGGCATTCACGGCGCGAGCGCGGGAGAACCGTCCCAGGCGCAGATTACGCAGTTCGACCTCTCCGCGTTTCCGACGGTTAAGGCCTACGTCTCCATCCTGGACAAGAGCAACAGGCCGGTGCGTGGTCTTGATCGGCGCATCGTGATGCTCCGGGAGAACGGTGTCCCCGCCGGCATAAAAGACATGAGAATGGTCGGGTCCGAGGGACAAAGAGAGCCGCTGTCAGTAGCGCTCGTCCTCGACAAGAGCGGTTCCATGACCGGAGAGAAAATAGCCAGGGCCAAAGAGTCCGTCCTGAGGTTCCTCTCGCTGATGGAAAAAGGCGACCGCGTGTCCCTGTTCGTATTCAGTGAACGGGTGACGGAGCTTGCGCCGCTCACGGACGACATTGATTCGTTGAAGGCCTTAGTGTCCGGCATCGAAGCGGATGGACACACGGCGCTCTATGATGCTCTTTCGCAAAGTGTGGACGTGCTCAAGAGAGCGCCGGGACGCAAGGCAGTGATCGTGCTCACCGACGGCATCGTGAACCGTGGTGTGATCGATATAGAGCAGGCCATAGCATCGGCGTTCAAGTCCTACGTCTCGGTCTATACGATCGGCCTGGGGGAAGATGTCCGGACCGCGCGGCTCGAACGGATCGCCCGGGAGAGCGGCGGCGCCTACTTCTTCACGCCGTCACCGGAAGGTCTTGCCGGCATCTACGAAACTATCAGTCACCGAATCAGGAATGAGTATGCGGTCACCTTTGACACACACCAGCGCGGCGAGTTCCTCCGGAAGGTGTCTTTCGAGTTGAAGGGAGGTCCCCTGGCCGAGCGGATGTATTTTCAACCGGAGTCGTCTCTTTTCGGGGTGGGCGGCAGGCCGCACCAGTGGGCTTTCGTGATACCTCTCATGAGCTTTCTGGGGCTCCTTGCCATATCGCTCAGAAAAATGGACCGGCAGTATGAGACGGCCCACCTGAGCCTCGTGCGCGGCCGGGGAACGATGAAGGACATCGACATCAAGGACACTGTGACGGTCGGCAGGGACGAAGGCAGCACCATCGGACTGTTGAGGGATGACACTATAGCGCGCCAGCATGCGGAGTTCCTCAAGGAGAACGGGCGATACATCATTGAGGACAAGGGATCCGAGACCGGCACGTTCGTGAACAAGAAGAAGGTCACGGCTCGGCAAACTCTGAAGGACGGAGACATTATCGACGTGGGAAAAGCAACAATCGTTTTCAGCGAGGGAAGTATCAGGACCTGCAGTGACTGCGGTGAGCCGGTGCGTGCCGGGGCGAAATTCTGTCCGAAGTGCGGCTTGAAGGCAGATTCGCCGCAGGAGGCGCGAAGAAAAAGCAGGACGCAGATTTTCGCAGATATGCACAGATAAAAAATCCAGAGTGCAAGTGATACATCCGCTTTTTCTGCGTTCATCTGCGTCCGAAACAACTTCTTGCCGGGCGCCGGGGCAAGCCGGTAAACGGGCGCTTGTCGCTCTCATGGGCGCTCCAGATCTGCCATGCCGTGCATTTCTTGAGCGTGCAGAAGCCGCAGCCGATCGCGTTCGGGACTTGAAGCCCTCCAACATTGGCCGCGACGGACGTGTAAAGCTCATCGACTTCGAAATCGATAGAAACGGATGCGGGGATCATTCGCCACGGCTCCTTTTCAGAGAGTCATGATTGTGGACCATTATCGGAACAGCAGTGATCGCAGCGACGTTTGCGGTTGCAACGGCGATGTTTAAATAGGAGTCGGCCCGCTGTTCATTGCACACTTCTGTAAGAAATATCCGTGACTTCCTCATGATTTAATACAATTCATTTTTTATCTTGTCTTTTTCATCTGCTTATAGTAGTTTTCTTCAAAAGTACGATTGTCAGCAGCGTAATTTTGATAGAAAAGATGAGAGGAGATCGACGGTGACCAATCGTCAAAAATTGACGGCACTAGTAATATTGTGCCTGGTATTCGTTAAGGCGGAAAACAGTTTTGGGGAACAATTAAAAAAGTATTCATGGGAAGCAGGGCCCGAACTGTCGTATTTCGTGTACGAGGAGCCTCACTTCGCGGAATTCAGGGGATTTTTGACGGGGATAACCGGCGCCTTCACGTATCATGACGGCCTTATGATGAAGACGGAGGCCAGGTTTGGTTTCGGCAGCCTCTATTACACCTCTCCTGAAAGCGGAATCATAAAAAACGTCCCGGACTATATAGCGGAGTTCAGGGGATTGAGCGGCTATGATTTTTTGCTCCCAACGGGTCATATTCTTACCCCGTATATAGGAATAGGATACCGGTACTTGAATGACAACAGTGCGGGGAAAGTCTCTTCAGTCGGCGATCTTGGATATGAACGGGAATCAAATTATTATTACAGTCCTGTCGGCGTCAAGTACACCGCGACATCAAGTAATGGCTGGTCGACCGAGGCAACGGCCGAGTATGACATTTTCTGGTGGGGGAAACAGATAAGTCATCTAAGCGATGCCTATTCAGGCTTTAATGACCCTGAAAATCGCCAAAAACGGGGTTACGGCCTCAGAGGCGCGATAGCGTTTCAAACAAAGGCTGATGATTTCAGTTATGCCATAGAGCCTTTTATAAGGTACTGGAACATAGAGGACTCTGAAGTCGCGTCCCTGACCCACTTTGGCACAATCGTTGGTACGGGAGTTGAACCGGCGAACCACTCTACAGAGTACGGTATCAATTTTCTGATACAGTTCTGAACCCCGGTTGGGTAGAGACGTCAGCTCCTCCGGCCCTTTGCTTTGTCAAGGTTCCCGGGAGGTTCAAGTTTCGCTTTCGATGACGATTTTGTTCTTTCCCGCTGCCTTTGCCCGGTAGAGGGCTCTGTCCACCGCCATGAGAAGGCCTCTCGAATCGGTCGCCGTTTTCGGGCATGACGAGATGCCAATGCTGACTGTCAACCGCACTTGAAGCCCTTCGATCTCAACGACATGCGCCTCGACGGCGGCTCGTATCCTCTCCGCAACGGGCCTTCCCCCTTCCGCATCGGTGGAGGGGAGCAACACCGCAAATTCCTCGCCGCCATACCGGAAGGCCAGATCATTGTCCCTGACTGATGCGGCAATGCATTGGGCGGTTTCCATCAGTACCGTATCGCCGATGATATGCCCATGCGCGTCATTGATTTTTTTAAAATCGTCGGCGTCAATGAGCAAGAGCGTGAAGGCGTCCCCGTTTCGCTCAAAGTTCATAACCTCCCGTTCAATACAGTAGCGAAAATGCCTGAGTGAATAAAGATGTGTCAGCTCATCGGATATGGCAATAGAATAAAGATGGGCGTTGTCGAAGGCTATCGCCATATGGCTGCAAACGGGGTCGACGAATTTAAGTCTCTCGGGATCGAAGGCACGGTTCCTTCTTCTGACGCCGACAAGCGCGAGATCCCTGTCCCCCTTGATGATTGGCAGGTATACCTGTTTGCCGTCAGCGCTTGTTGTTTTCTCCCTTAAGGTGCCCGCGAGCCAATCGTGTATTGCCGAATACAATGCCGAAGGTTTGTCAACTATCCTGCGCGCTATCTCATTTGCATCTCTGTCCCATACATACACCCGGTATTTTTTTTCATCCCGGGGGTGGATGATCTCCACCTCGTCGGCATCAAACGTTTGGCTGATGACGCCGGCGACGACGTCCCTCAATTCCTTCAGGTCAATCGTACTGCTCAACCGCTTCGCAATGGTAACGAGCAGTTCCACTTCCCGGTTCTTTCTGAGGATCTCGTCGACGTAGGCGTCGATCTTCCGCCGTAAAAAAGGAACAGCAAGAACAAGGCAGACCCCGCCCGAGCTGAAGATAATCAATTCTATCGATGAAATAAGCCGTTCGGTTCGTTTCAAGGAGCGGTCGATGATCAGTTTTCCATTGATGCGGTCCACGGGCTCATGGCATCCGTGGCAGGCCTTTTCGTTGAAGATCACCATGACGTTTCTCTGGATCTTGATGCCGTCGTTCCTGATAATAAGGGTATGCTCCGAAGGCGCGGTGCCGATGTTCATATGACAGCCGTGACAGGAGTGTTCGGTAAATCTGTTCAAGACCCTCCCAATCTCCGTCCTGTCCGAGGAATAGACGACCCTGCCGGTTTTATCCAGTATAAATGCCCGAACAATCGAATCTTTTTTCTTCCCGAGGTTGTCCATGGTGTCCTGGATGGCACCGGGGTCTCTCTTCAGCATGAGGGTGCGCAGGTTTGCCCGCACCGTGTCGCCGAGTTCCTGTGCTTTGTCCGCGCTGTCGTCGATCAGGCTGTCTCGCACCAGAAGCGCGATTAATATCATTGCGGCGGCAATGGATACCGTCAAGAAGCCCAGGAGGCCGACAAGCATTTTTTTCTTAAGGGAATAGATCCATGCCAAATCATTTGTTCCCGCGGCATTTTTCATTCCGGATTTTTTACTCCCTTATCCCGTATTTTTTTATCTTTTCATACAGCGTTGAATAGGCAATGCCGAGGGCTTTTGCTGCTTCGGTCTTGTTCCCGGAGACCGACTTGAGTGTGGCATGGATCGCGGCCTTTTCGATCTCTTCGAGCGTCTTGCCGCTCAGGCCCTCAAGAGTGTCCGTCCTCTTCCCCTGGGACAGAAAAAGATCCCCGACCTCGATCCGGACGCCGTCACTCAGGGCTGCCGCGCGAACGAGGACGTTCTTGAGTTCCCGTACGTTGCCCGGCCACGGGTACGCGCGAAGGGTCTCCGCTGCTTCCGGCGAAAGCCCCTTGAGTTTTTTTTCCGCAGCCGTCGATATTCCTGCGAGTAAGTGCTCCGCAATCAGCTCGATGTCTTCCTTGCGGTTCCGGAGCGGCGGGAGAGACACACTTACCGCCCAGGACCGGTAGTAGACGGCCTCCCGGAAGCGACCCCCCCTCCCTTCCTTTTCCAGGTCCCGGTTCGTTGCCGCGACAACGCGCACGTCTATTTTTATATTCTTCTCCGCGCCGACCCGCTTCACTTCCTGCTGGTCAAGCGCGCGGAGAAGCTTGGGCTGGAGAAGGGGCGTAAGCTCTCCGATCTCATCAAGAAACAGCGTGCCGCCGTGTGCCAGTTCGAAGGCCCCTTGGCGGGACTTGACTGCATCGGTGAAAGCGCCTTTTTCATGCCCGAAGAGCTCACTCTCGATCAGGGTCGGGGCCACGGCGCCGCAGTCGAATACTATAAAGGGCTTTTCAGTCCTGCGGCTATGGCTGTGAATGGCCCGCGCCGCGAGTTCTTTTCCTGTGCCGGTTTCTCCCTGGATGAGCACAGCGATGTCCGTGGGCGCCACGCGTTCGAGGATGCCGAAGACCTCCCGCATGGGGGTCGATGCGCCGATGAGCTTGCCGAAACGGTCCAATGAGCTCCGCACGGTTTCGATCCGCTCCTCCATCGGGGAGAAGGTCACCTCGGTCTGTCCGAGCCGGATTACGGCGCCCGCCGCGAGATATCCCTCGCGGATTCGCACTCCGTCGAGGAATGTGCCGTTGGTGCTGTTGAGGTCGCGAAGAGCGTAGCCATCGGCCTTTTCCTCCACCACCGCGTGGCTGCGGGAGACCGTGGGGTCGGTAAGCGTGAGGTCGTTCTCGGAAAGAGTGCCGATCGTGACCAAGGGTTTTTGGAGCACGATCTCTTTCCCCTTGTCCTTTCCCTTGCTGACGACGAAACGCGCTTTTTTAAGGATCAGCGGTTTCTGGCCCGCCATGGACAGGACCCGTGTCCGACCGCCGTCCTTACCGGGCGTATCGGATTTTCCACCTCGTTTTATCATGACACGATTGTATCATACCGCGCTGGAGAGGACAAACTGTTTTAATGGCTTTCCTGCAGCGAATGGGCGAGAATTAACACGAATGAACATTGCGTTCGAGCATATCTACTCTTTACGCACCATCTCTGCCACGCACTCGATGTGGTAGGTATAGGGGAACATGTCCACCGGCTGAAGCCGGTCAAGGCGGAACCCGAAGAGGTGAAAAAACTTCAGGTCACGCGCGAGCGTGGAAGGATTGCACGAGACGTAGACGATTTTTTGAGGCACAAAGGCGAGCACGCGTTCGAGCGTTTTGAGGGTGGCGCCGGCCCGGGGCGGGTCGAGTACGATAACATCGGCGCGCATCTTTCTTTGGATCAGGGTCTTCAGTCCTTTCTGAAGATCGTCGGCGATGAACTCCGCGTTCGCGATGTCGTTCAGTTTTGCGTTCGCAATAGCATCTTCGACCGCCGCATAGCCGGATTCTATCCCGATGACCGATTTTGCCCTTGCCGCGAGCGGCAGGGAGAAGTTGCCGATGCCGCAGTAGAGATCGAGCACGGTTTCCGTTCCCCCGAGCGCTACGAAATCAAGGACCGTCCGCACCATGTTCCGGTTCTGCTCCCAGTTGACCTGAAAGAAGTTGCCTTCCGTAGCGTAAAGCGTCAGGCCTTCGATGTCAAGCCTGAGCCGGTTGCTCCCGAGGGAAAATGTTTTTTTTCTGCCCGCAAAACCCGTTATGCCGATGACTTCCGGAACGAGGCCCTTGAGCTTCGTGAAAAAAGTTTCCATCGGCGACAGCGAACTCTGCTCGCTGAACAGAAGGACGTGCGCCTCACCGGAGGGTGTGGCATTGATGTGTATCTCCGTGAGCGAGGGCAGCTCGTTTGAAAGAGCCCGGATGCCTTTCAGCACCTTGTCGATAAGCGGGTTGATAAGGAACGCCTCTTCCACCTCGACCAAATCGTATGATCCCTGGCGGAAAAAACCGATCCGCTGCCTTCCGTCCTTCCTCCGCACGTTGAACTGCGTGCGGAGCCGGTAGTGGTCGATCCGTGGGGAGGGAATGATCGGAAGGGGCCGCGCCGGTTCCATGCCGCCGATTCTTTGGAGCGCGTCCAGAAGAATTTCCTGCTTATATTTGAGTTGGGCCTTGTACAAGATGTGTGGCCACGTAGCGCCGGTACACTGCTTTTCGCCGTTGCAGGGCGGGGCAATACGACTCGGAGACGGAGAAATAACTTCAATGAGCTCGGCCTCGAGAAAACCTTTTTTCCTTCTCTTGGTCTCGATGGCGACCCGTTCTCCCGGAAGCGCGCCGGGGACGAAAACCGCCTGGCCGTTCTCAAGCCTCGCCAGGCCGCTGCCGCCGTAAACGAGCTTTTCTATCCGGACTTCCGTTCGCTCGCTCATCCGAGGATTTTCTTTATCGTCTCGCGGAGCAGCGACGTGTCCGCCGATTTCACGACATACGCGTCGGAGCACCAGCTTCCAAAATCATGCTTGTATTCCTCGTAGGCCGTGCAGATGACGACGGGCAGCGTGTTGTCCTTTTCCTTCATCTTGCGAAGCGTCTCGATGCCGTCTATGTCGGGCATGCGCATGTCGAGAGTGACGAGATCGAATTTTGCCGTGTCAAGCGCGGCGAGCGCTTCGGCCCCGTCAGCGACCGTGGTCACCTCGTAGCCCATGTCCTCGAGCTCTTCCCGGTAGAGTTCCCTGATATTCGCTTCATCGTCCACGACAAGGATCTTTTTCATTGGTGCCTCCCTTGCATATTCTAACTCGCTGGTTGCCTTCTCGCAATGAGGACCGTGCGCTCACTGCGCGAAATCATTATGAGACTCATCCGGCGGCCTGCTCCTTCTTCATGACGGCATTCTCGCGGTACGGGAGCTTTATCGTAAAGGCCGCACCGCCGCTCGCTTTGTTCCTCATCTCGATCTTGCCTTTGTGGGCCTTCACGATCCTGTTTGTGATCGGCAGCCCCAGCCCCGTGCCGCGCGGTTTTGTCGTGTAGTAGGGGTTGAAGATATTGTGCATTGCCTTGGCGGAAATACCGGGGCCTGTATCGCTTATTTCGATGGCGGCCTCGCCCGCCTCGGGAACATCATAGGTCCTGAGCGTGAGCGTCCCGCCGCTCTCCATGGCCTCCATCGCGTTTTTCAGGACATTGATCACTGCCTGCTTCATCTGCTGTCCGTCGAACGCCAGTCGCGGCAGGGAACGGCAAAGGTCCTGCTCAACCATGATGCCGCGCTGCGCAAGCTCGTCCTCGTAGAGCGTGAGAATGTCATGGAGCACCGTGTTGATATCACCCTCGCTCTTCTGGGGCGCGACTTCCTTGATGTACGAAAGGTTGTCGTGGATGATGCCTTCGAGCCTGCCTACCTCGCTCAGGATGATGTCGATGTATTTTTTGTCCTCGCTGCGATAAAGCGATTTTGCCAGCCGCCGGGTGAACCCGCCGATGGAAACGAGCGGGTTCCTGATCTCGTGCGTGATCTCGGCGATCATGGCGCCGAGGGCCGCCATCTTCTCGGACTGGACGAGCTGTTCGTGCATGACGCGCATGTCCTTGTTCATGGTCTCGAGGTTCGAATGGATGATAGCGTTCTCGATGGCGAGAGCGGCTTGATGGGCGAACATGGTGAGGAAGCGCATGTCGCCGTCGGTGATGGGCCGGCGGTTGAAGAGGTTGTCGACGAGAATGACCCCGATGACCCGGTCCTTTGCCACGAGTGGAACGGTGGCAAAACTGTCTACCCGAAGCGCTTCGTGAAGCCAGCGGGGCACGATGGGGTCCAAGGTTGCAGCGGTGATGTTGTAAGGCCGTTTATCGATCACGGTGAGTGCAAGCACGCCGGCTGCCCGCTCCAGGGAAACCCTGATCCCTTTTGCCAGATTGTTGAGCTCCGAATCCCTGTGCTCAAAGAGCTCGCCGGTCTGGATCCATTCCATCAGGCTTTTGTGCCTGTTCGAGACATCGCTCCAGACGCGGGACGCTTCTTCCCAGTTTGCGGGGCCGACCCCCATCATGCCCTGGAGCGTATTCGTGCGTTCGTTGGTGAGCAGGAGAACGGCCCGGTTGAATCCCAGGCCGCTGCCCCCCATGGTTGCCGCCGTCAGGATAATCCTAAGCAGGCGGTCCAGGTTGAGGGTCGTGCTCATGGCCGCACCGATGTCGTAGAGGATCTGGAGCTCCTGCGCGCGGGCGCGCGCCTCATTGGCCAGTTTCTCCATGCGTTCATACATGGCGGCGTTCTCCACGGCCACCGCCGCGCTGCTCGCCACCGTCGCGAGGAACTGGAGGTCGTCTTCCGTGAACGAATGGTCTTCCTGCTTATTGTACAGCGTGATGACGCCGATCACGCGATCGTGGAATACCAGCGGAACGCTCATAAGCGAGCCCCCGGACAGCCCGCTAGCCTGCGGCAGCCAGGACTCCTTCGCCACATCGTGGATGAGGATCGGTTTTTTTCCCCGCGTCACGCGCTCTGCGACAGCCTCGCCGAGCAGGGCGTCCAGGTTCCCGATGAGCTCGCCGTTGGGGCTGAACGATGAATAGGTCTTGCTCGACACGATCTCGGGCTGGTCCACGAGCCGGATGGCGCAGCCCTGCGCACGGAGCGAGTGCGTGCTGTTCTTGGCGATCAGCGAAAGAAGCTGCTCGAGATCGAGCGTGGAAGTGAGCGCCATGCCGATCTCATAGATGGTGGCGAGCTCGGTCAGCCGTTCCTGGATCTTTTGAAACAGTCGGGCGCTCTTGATAACGCCGCTCAGCTGATTGGCCGTGGTGGTCAGCAGCGTGAGCTCCGACGACGTGGCGCTCCAGACCGGGAGCGAGAGCACGAAGATGACGCCGATGCAGCGATCCTCGTCCATGATTGGCGCGGCCACGAGCGATTTGAAATTCGCGATTCCCGACTCGGGCACGTACTGAAAACGCGGGTCCGTGTAAGGGTCCTCGAGCGCGAGGGGGACTTTCTGCTGCGCTACCCATCCTGCGATGCCCATGCCGAGGGGAAAGCTCATCTTTCCGACGGACTCCTGGTTGAGGCCTATTGCGGCGGCCAGCGTGACCGTTTTGCCGGAGCGGTCGATGAGGAATACGGACGCGCCGTCCTTCCCCATGCCTTTCGCCACGGCCTCGACGATGCGCCGGAGCTTTTCAGACAGGTCGATGTACAAGTTCGAGATCCGGCTGATCTCGCTCAGGAGGCCCAGTTCTGTTTTTTCTATCGTTCCCATAACGGCTCATTTCACCTGAATTCGCAGAGCAATCTCTTTTATTAGTGCTCAACGCTCCGTTGTGTTCCCTCCGCGGTCTCTGCGTTTTCTGCGATGAAAACTCGCTATTTTTTTCTCATCGCTTTCCGGTATACCTTCACGTATTCCCCTGCCGAGCGTTTCCAGGAGAAATCCTGCTTCATGCAGGACTGCATCAAAAGCCTCCATTTTTTCGCATCGCCGTAAAGCGCGATGGCGCGCCGGAGACACCCGGTGAGCGCATCCGCCGAATATTCTTCGAATACGAATCCGGTTCCGCGGCGGGTTCGCCCGTTATAATCCTTCACCGTGTCCGCGAGGCCGCCGGGCTTCCTGACGATCGGGACCGTTCCGTACCGCCGCGCGCGCCACCGGCCCAGGCCCCACGGGTCGTATTGCGAGGGCATG
>OFHH01000175.1_pt1 | contig 11447 bp, 8 predicted proteins | sample 1521961 | NCBI WGS metagenome assembly OFHH01 (sample SAMEA2468439, study PRJEB22500) | soil metagenome | biome: Glassland; feature: Farmland; material: Clay | place: Australia | collected 2013-01-31 | depth 0.55 m | reverse complement strand
AGCCAACCCCTTTGGCGGCCAGCAGCGCGTCCCCCAACGGGGCACCGCCTTCATTCGAGACCACGTTCAAAGGCCGGCCGATGATATCCGCAATAACCTGGCACCAGAAAGCGGAGCGGGTGGGCCCACCCACGGCGCGGACTTCGGTAATGGGAATGCCGAGCGTCTCGATGATCGCCAGGTTATGAGCGATGGCGTAAGCCGTGCCTTCCATGATTGCCCGCACGATATGCTTCCTTTCCGTGCTAAGGCTTAATCCAAACAGCACCCCGCGCGCATTCCCGTCATTAATCGGTTGTAATTCACCGCTCATGTATGGCAAAAAGATCAGGCGCCCCGCCCCAGGCTCGCTCCCTTGCGCCAAGGAAAGCATACTTTCGAAATCCAGCCGATCACCCAGCAATTTGTGGCACCAGGACAGCGAGGCGCCCAGGGCAGCCATCGAGCCACCCAGCAAGTACTGACCCTCCAACACATGTAAAAAAGTCAGCAATTGCGGGTGGACAGTTTTATGATCGGCCGGGACATAAATCGTTCCGGCCGTCCCCAGGGAAAGAAAAACCAGGCCCTGCCTGGCCGAGCCACTGGCCAGGCCGGCAGACGAGGTATCCTCGCCACCGGCAATGACCGGAATACCCGCCGGCAGGCCTAACTCGGCGGCCGCAGCGGGGATAAGCTCGCCAATCACCTGATCACAAGCTGCCAGGGGCGGATATAAGCGCGCTGGTACGTCAAAACTTTGGATGAGGTCTTCAGACCAGGCCTTGCTTTCTAAATCGAAAGCCATCAGGATACTGGCATCCGAGAAATTGGCTACTTTTTGCCCGCTCAGGCGAAAATTGATGTAGGCGGTCGTCGTCAGGCTGGTTTCGGCGGCTTCGATTGAGGCGGGCTCATTGTCCTGCAACCACATCAGAACCGGATCGGCGTTGTACGGGGCCGGCATTTTCCCGTTTTGCGCCAGGACATCCTCCAGGCAGCAGTCCCGCAGACGCTGGCATTGCGGTTCAGAGCGGCTATCCATCCAGATGATGGCGGGACGAACTACCTGCCCATCCCGATCAATCAGGGTGACCGCGCAGCCCTGCCCGCTCACCCCAATCCCGGCCACCTTGCCGTGAGAAGCAACCTCGAGCATGCGGACCGCTTCCACCACTCCAAGCCACCAGTCCTGTGGATCTTGCTCGGCCCAACCCGGTTTGGGGTAATGGGTCGGGTATTCGACGCTGGCGCGGGTGATAATCTGCCCATCAGGGGCAGTTAAAATTGCCTTGACTGTGCTGGTGCCGATATCTAAACCGATAAGTAATTCTTCCATATTGGAAGGCCCTCTTTAAGCAGAAGCTAACGGCGTTTGAATTTTAAAGTTCAATTGTAAGGGTTCGGGAAATGCCTTGTCAACGATAATTGAAATTTTCCGTCCGGATCTACAACGGATAGTCTCGGTATTCCCGGACCGCTTCATAGAGCGCCAGCAAGTTCTCTAGCGGAATGCCTGCTTGTACGTTGTGAACTGTGTTGAAAACAAAACCGCCGCCTTTGCCAAAAATCTGCATTCGTTCTTTAACTTGTGCGCGTATCTCATCCGGCGACCCGAACGGCAGAGTTTTCTGGGTGTCGACGCCACCTCCCCAGAAAGTCAGCTCACTGCCAAAGCGGTCCTTTAAGACCTGAGGATCCATCCCGGCAGCAGAGGTCTGCACTGGATTCAAAATGTCGAATCCGGCGGAAATGAAATCCGGGATCAAGGCAACGATCGATCCGCAACAGTGTATGAAGACCTTCCAGGTGGTGTGCTGGTGAACCCAATCGTTGAGTATTTTATGGAAAGGCATATAAAGCGAGCGGTAGCTCTTGGGTGAAATCAAAGGTCCGGTTTGCATGCCGAAATCTGTTCCGGACATGAAAATCGCGGTGATACGTTCGCCCACCACGGAATGGATTTTTTCTAAATTTTGAAGGGCAATTTCACACTGGCCCTCGAAAACCTTATAGACGTAATCCGGGCGGCTGGCCGCGCTCATATACCATTCGGCCACATCGCGAATGCCCTTGGGATTCTTGAGCCAGGGCGCGGGAACCAGGGCGATGTCGCCAAAAGCAGTGCCGCCGAAGTTACCCAGGATGGCGCACTCCGTCTCTGCATGCAAACGGGCGGCCTCACGCCGGAAATGCTCCAAATCTTCTTCAGAGACGAGGGTGAACTCTTCCAGGTTATCGCGCGGGTCGAGGGCAGCTTCATCGATCGGCGGCTGGCGCACGATGCCGTCGAAATAATAGCCGCCGGCGGGCATCCTCCCACTGGGGGGCGCACTGCGGTCGCCTTCGGGATACATCAGGATATCACCGTTCTCTTCCGGGATGGTATTGAAGTCTTCCGGCACCAGCACGGGCGTGCCGTCGAAAAACATCCAGGGTTTCCAGTTGGTATTCAGAAAGCCAAACATTGTTTTGCGTGCGCCCAATGGGACAACATCCACTCCCAGGGCCTCGAGCAAGTCCGGCTTGATCTCACCCAGCATCTGGTATGGCTCGATAACCTTCACCGGAGTACCCGGCGGGTCCAGTTTAAGAGCCTGGCGGAGCAGGTAAACCGAGGAGACGTGCATTCCAGTGGTTGGCCCACCACCGAGATCCAAAGGAACGCGATCCGCTTCCTGGTGGTTAATGGCCAGCATGACTCTTTGGCGTGAATTCATGGTTATTTTTTCCTGGATTTCGACGAGTTTGTTAATCTCGGCCATAGATCATTTTCTTGCGACGCTTGAACTCCTGGTACACCCGTTGGAGTTGTTCCTGCGCCTCTTCCGGCCGATCGGCAAAATGTGGGCTGGTGAGTACGACCGGTGGAGAGCCTTTCGCAATCATCAACTCGGCCGTCCGGGCTTTGAGCGCATTCACAACGGCAACGGCGCCGATCGTGCTGGTTGGACTCACCCGGTATCTAAGCCCCTCTAAATCAATCACCGCATCGCCGGCCGGGGTGCAGTTATCAATCGTTACATCCGCCACTTCAAACAGTTTTTTTCCGGAGGAATGGCGGGAAATGGTAGATTGGGCATGCGCCAGCGAGGTGACGGCGATGACCGGCAACCCACGCCTTTTGGCCTGTAAAGCCATTTCGATAACCAGCCCGTTGATGCCCGTGCTGGAAAAACAGATCATGCTGTCATGTGGACCAAACTCGTAATTGCTTAATATCGCCTCAGCATATTCTTCCTGCCGCTCGAGGAAGAAAGATTGTTGCAATCCGTCTGCGCCGACCGTATTGGTGTAAAACGTCAGGGCCAGCTCGACCATTGGGTAGAAACCCGGGAAAGAACCGATGCGCGGAAACATCTCTTCTACGGCCATCCGGCTATGCCCGCCGCCCCAGCAAAAAACCAGGCCATCCCGAACAATCGTATCAGAACAAATTTGTGCCGCCTGCTCGATGGCCGCCAACTGGGTTGTAGCAATTTCGTTAATAATTTCAGCACCAATCACTAAATAGCGTCTGGCCGCATCGATATCTTGCGAGGTTTGCATCTATTTCCACCTTTTTTCATCATGCACGAAGCTGTTGAGGTAGTGTAGCGTATATCAACGGGCAATTCAAGGTCAATTGTGCACTTTTTTCGACTAAAATAGGGCAAGGAGACCCGCATGCCGAGTTCCAAAGCTTTACAGCGCCAGGAATATATTATGGACATCCTCGAAAAAAATAGGGATGTCTCGGCTAAAAACCTCGCCAAGAGCTTGAATGTATCCATATGGACGATCCGACGCGATCTGAATGCCTTGGGGGAACGCGGTATTTTAATGCGCTACTATGGCGGAGCCAGCCGTACTGATGGGCATGATAGCGCTTGCCGGCTTGGGGATCGTGGATCCTTCCGGCTTTCAGCGGTGGAAAACAAGGATGCCAAGCGGCAGATTGGCCTGGCTGCGGCGCGCTTAATTCATACTGGGGAACGCGTGGCATTAGCCGGCGGGACAACCACCCTGGAAGTAGCGAAAGCGCTCAAAAAGATCCATTTTAATGGCGACGTAGTTACCAATGCCTTGGATATCGCCCTCGAATTAGCTGAACAACCCGGGATTCGCGTGGTCTGTACAGGCGGCGACGTGCAGCCGCGCTACCACACCCTGATTGGGACAGACTCAATGCGTATGTTGAAACTGCATTTTTTCGATGTGGCGGTGATTGGCGTATCCGGGATTTCCCTGCAGCAGGGCCTGACGGTTTACAGCCAGGTAAATGCCGCCGCGCTGGAATTGATGGCGGAGCATTCCTGCCGGACGATTTTAGTGGCAGATGCAACAAAGCTGGGGCAGGTGAGCTTTGCATCCTTATCGCTTCCTGCACCGATCGATTGCTTCGTGACCGATGAGCCTCTGCCGGCTGAATACTGCGAGTATTTTCAGGGGCTGCAAACATGGGTGATGGTCGCCGAGAAAAATAACCAGGGGGAAAACGAGCAATCTCTCCATTGAAATGCCCGTTATGATTTGTTATAGTATTGTGTACTTAATTGCCTCAGCCTAGTTCGAACATCTTCCCCAACTTAAAGACGAAAGGAAGAGAACAGGGTCGTTGCTTTCATTCCGTGGGCAGAAAATATCATTTCAGAAAACCGCTTGCGCAAGCGGTTTTCTGGCAAAGTGATTATTCCTTCCAATGCGATTCGCCAGACCTCTCCTTTCTTTATCGAACGATGCACCTCTCGCGGGTCACCGGGCTAGAAGAATGAAACGTGTAACCATCAAAGATGTGGCTCTCCGTTCAGGGGTATCCAAATCTACCGTTTCGCATGTAATTAATCAAACGCGTTTCGTTGAAGATCACACCAAGCAGAAAGTTTTACAGGCGATTCGGGACTTGAATTATCGCCCCAGCAGCATCGCCAGGAGCCTGGTCTCTCAACGCACGGGCACCGCCGGGTTATTAATTTCGGATGTGGGAAATCCGTTTTATCACGATGTCATACTGGGAGTAGAAGAAGTTGCCTTAGCCAACGGCTATTCGATTTTTTTGTGTAATACAGGCTACGACTTAGACCGCGGCATGAAGTATATCCATTCCCTGGTCGACAGGTTGGTGGACGGGGTCCTGTTCATGTCCAGTGCCATGAATCTCGACATGCTCAAAGAAGTCCACACCAATTCGATTCAATCGGTTGTGCTGGATTGGGGAGGTACCAATGTCAGCGAGATGGCCGCCACGATTACCATTGATTTCAATACCGGTATCTGCGAGGCTATTCACCACCTGATTGAGCTTGGGCACGAGAGAATTGCCCTCGCCGGTGGACCGGGCATTTTATGGACTGCAAGGATTCGCGAACGGGCATTCCTGGATGCCATCACGGCCTGCCAGCCAGCCATCGAAGGAATCATCTTGTCCGAAGGAAATTTGCGCATAGAAGGTGTGTAGCAGGGTTTTGAAGAGGTGTCCCGCTTCGCACCCAGTCCAACGGCGGTTATCGCTGCCAATGATCTGCCCTCGTTGGGAATCATGTGGGCTGCCCGCAATGCGGGATATCAATTGCCGGAAGAACTATCTATTATTGGGCTGGATGATATCGATCTGGCATCCAGGGTTACACCCACCCTGACCACGATCGCTATGCCACGTTACGAGATCGGCAAGTTGGCGATGAGCAACTTGCTGGCGCTGATCCGTGAACCTTCACAACCAAAAACCGATCGAATCGTCGCCACCCACTTGATCGTGCGCGAGTCCACAACTGCGGCGCCTGGAAGGTAAGGCGAGTCAATCTCCACGACGAGCATTGAGTTGAACCAGGCCCTGAAGGAACGCTATCCGGAGCTAATGGCCGGAGAAGACCCATCTACTGAACCGGCTGGCTTGCAAATGTAGGATATTATCCAGCAAGGAGGTGATCGTTATCACGTATGTTTTGTAAATGTACAACTGATTTGATGCAGGACGACAACTTCCATAAATACAATTTCTCGGAGGAGAAAAAATGAAAAAATTTTCGCTGTTCATATCGTTACTGATGGTTGCCAGCATTATCCTGTCTGCCTGTGGTGGTGCTGCAACAACCCAGGCCCCACAGGCCACGCAGGCTCCTTCGGTATCCGAAGCCACCAATGCTCCTGCGGCAGCCGCCAAGCCGCTCCTTGTGGCGATCAACAAGAGCGCCGACCAGCAGTATTTCATCGACTTGCAGAACTCCTTCGTCGATACAGCGACCGGCCTGGGGGCAGATGCCAAGAAGTTCGACGCCAAGCTTGACCCGAACCTGGGCGTGAGCCTGGTGAACGACGCCATCTCCGCCGGCGCCAAGGGCATTGCCATCACCGTGCCCGACCAGACGATCGGCCCGGCAATTGCCAAAGCCGCCAAGGATGCCGGCGTGACGCTGATCGCCACCGATGACAGCATCAAGGATGCCGATGGCAACCCGGTGCCCTTCGTGGGCTTCGACGGCAAAGACATGGGCAAGAAGGTTGGCGAAGCCGCCGCCAAGCTGCTGACCGACAGCAACTGGCTGGGCGATTCATCCAAGCAGGTAGGTGTGCTGTCCGTCGAAGTGCAGACCCTCTCGGTCTGCAACGACCGCACCGATAACGAGAAGGCTGCCATTATCGCCGCCGGGGTGCCGGAAGCCAACGTCTTCTCCGTGCCTTACACTGGTGAGACCCTCTCCGCTCAGGATGCGGCCGGCCCGATCATCACTGCCCACCCCGAGATCACCAACTGGATCGTCTTTGGCTGCAATGATGAAGGCGTGCTGGGCACGCTGAACGCCCTCGCTACCGCCGGCGCGAGCCCCGACAACATCATCGGTGTCGGTCTGGGTGCCTACGAAGCCTGCAAGCCGTGCGCTGCCAGCCAACCCAGCGGCTTCAAAGCCGCCCTGTTCATCTCGGGCCTGGACGTCGGCAAGACCGCCGCCACTGTGTTGTACGATGCGGTCGTCAACGGCAAGACCCCACCGGCTGCCTCCTACGCGCCAACTACCATCGTGGACCCATCCAATTACAGTACCGTGATGGATAAGGTTTCACTGGCTAACTGTTCCAAGTAAAATACTTCCTGTATACTCTGAGGTCCGGGCTGACCCCGGCCCGGACCCCAAAATTCTGCCACGGCACAGTCTGTGGCAAAAAAGTGCCTAAAAATGACCGTGACCACCGTAACCCTTCCCGAAGCGCCCGCTGCTCCGCCCGGGACTCTCGAGATACACAACATCAGCAAAGCCTTTCCCAACGTCCAGGCTCTTACTGACGTCTCGCTTGACATTCGGCCAGGCGAGATTCTCGCCTTCATGGGTGAGAACGGCGCCGGGAAGTCAACCCTCTTGAAGATCATCAACGGCGATTACCAGCCGGACATCGGGACGCTCACGATCAATGGACGGCCGCTCTCGTTTGATAATCCCAGCCAGGCACACAAAGCCGGGATCCGGGTGATCTACCAAGAGCCCGAGATTGTCCCGGGTATCGATGTCGCCGAAAATATCTGGGTGGGCGAACTGCCGAAACGGCTTGGCCTGCTCGATCGTCGCCGGCTCAATAAACAAGTTCAACAAAGCCTGGCGGAATATGGGTTCGAGGGAGTGCTGCCCACGCATCTTTTAGGGGATCAACTCTCATCTGCCCAACGACAATTAGTGGAAATTATGCGGGCTCTTAAGTCGGGGGTGCACGTGCTTGCCCTCGACGAACCCACTTCGTCGCTCACGGATGAGGAGGTTGACCGCCTCTTCGCCCTCGTGCGGCGCCTGCGCGACGAGGGCGTGGCGATCATCTATGTATCTCATCGCATCAAGGAGATTCTGAGACTTTGTGACCGCGTCGCCATCTTGCGCGATGGGCACCTGATTGCCGTCAAGCCCGCCTCCGAGTTAACCGAAGACAAGATCGTACACCTGATGGTGGGCCGCAACCTCTCCGATGTTTTCCAGCGCCAACAAGCCGGCACGGAGCGAGAAGTCCTGAAAGTCGAAAACCTGCGCAGCAACTGGCACGATGGGGTGAGCTTTCACATCAATGCAGGCGAGGTGGTGGGCTTTGCTGGCCTCATCGGAGCGGGAAGAACGGAGCTGGCCAAAGTGATCTTCGGTGAGCTGGCCAAAACCGGCGGGCGCGTCCTGCTCGATGGGCAGGAAGTAACCATCCGCCGTCCAGACCAGGCGATTGGAAAAGGGATCGGCTTCGCGCCTGAAGATCGCAAACGGGAGGGCCTGGTGCTCATGCGGAGCGTCCTCGAAAACGCCTCGATGGCGATTCTGCACCAACTGAGCCGTTTTCATTTCGTGCGCAGGCGGCTGGAGCGCAGCATTGCATCCCGTTTTGTCGAAAGGCTTCAGGTGCGTACGCCTTCGTTGGACCAGGAGGCTGGCAAACTCTCCGGTGGCAACCAGCAAAAGGTTGTCCTGGCGCGATGGTTAGCGGCCAAGCCAAAAGTCTTGATCCTCGACGAGCCGACGCGCGGCATCGATGTGGGGGCGAAAGCAGAGATCTACCGGCTGATTGACGAGCTTGCCAATGAAGGGTTGGGGATCATGTTTATCAGTTCTGAGCTGCCGGAGATACTCGGCCTCTCAGATCGTATTTACGTGATGCAGGACGGCCGTATCACTGGCGAACTCTCCGGAACAGATGCCACCGAGGAGGCGGTACTCAAGCTTGCGATGGCCGATCATCTGTCGGTAGCTCAGACCGGGAGCGCGGCAAATACCTAGAAGGGCAACAATCAATGAGCAAAGAAGTGACAATCCAACCTACTACCACGAGTGCACCGGCGAAACGCAACGATACCCTGCGACGGGTGATCGGCGCGATCGGCGCTGACAATCTGTCGCTATTATTCGCGCTGATTGCCCTGATCTTCCTCATTACCTTCGTCAGCGGCTGGTTCGGTTTGGAGGGAGGCAACAAATTCTTCTCCTGGCAAAACCTGATGAATAGCCTGGCTCAGGCCATCGTGATCGTCGGGTTGCTTGCGATTGGTGAAACGGTGGTGATTATCGCGGGGGCGCTCGATATCTCCGTCGGCTCCATCGCTTCGATCGGCTCTGTAGTTGCAGCCTCCGTACTGGTCGGTGTGGGAACCGTCGGCGCGCTCGGTTTTCTGCCCAAAGGCAGTGTCGTGATCGCTGTGGCGGCGGGAATCGTCGCCGGTATGCTGGCAGGTGTCATCAACGGTTTCATCGTTACCACCTTACGGGTCAACTCCATCATTGCCACCCTGGGCACATTAGCCGCGTTCGCAGGCTTTGCTTTCTTATTAGCGCCAGATGGCAAGCCGATCGGCGTGCTCACCCAGCCAGAGTTCACCTGGCTCGCCCAGGGCCGCTTCCTGACCAACGCGTCGGTGCCACCGCTGGGTGCAGGCAAATGGACCGGCATTCCGGTCCTTACGGTGATCCTCATCATCGTGGCGATTTTAGTTCACATCCTCATGACCTACACGGATTTTGGCCGGGCGATTTATGCCATCGGCGGCAACGCCACAGCTGCCCGCCTGGCAGGCATCAACATCACCCGGGTATTTATCATTATGTATATGATATCCGGTGGTATATCCGGGCTTGCCGGGGTTTTGCTCACGGCGCGCACCACTTCGGGTAACCCGATCAACGGGAACGGGCTGGAGCTGCAGGCGATCACGGCTGTCTTTCTCGGAGGGGCAGCAACGGCGGGGGGCAAAGGGACGGTCCTTGGAACCTTTTTAGCAGTTATCATGGTCGGCGTGCTTAACAATGGCATGAACTTGCTTGGATTTAACACCTTTATTCAACGTGTTGCGCTGGGTCTGCTGCTGGTCGCCGCCGTAGCCATTTCTCAGTGGCGCCAGGCGCGTGCCGAACGCGTGCGGACCAAGATCGTTGCAGAAAGTTAGGTCTGGGCGACACTATTCTACCTAAAGGAACAAATCATGGAGTCTATTGTCAAAGAAATCTATAAGAACATCATGGAAGGTCAGAGCGCGGCAGTCAAGGAAAACGTTCAAGCTGCGTTGGAAGCGGGCATCGCGGCGCCAGTCATCTTGAACGAAGGCATGATTGCTGCGATGGCTGAAGTGGGCCACCTCTTCGAAGAGGGCGAGTACTATGTGCCCGAAATGCTGATCTCGGCGCGCGCCATGCAAGCCGGACTGGCCCTCCTAAAGCCGCATTTGGTCGAATCGGACGTCAAATCGCAGGGCACGGTCGTGATCGGAACCGTCAAAGGCGATCTGCACGACATTGGTAAGAACCTGGTGTCCATGATGCTGGAAGGCGCCGGGTTTGAGGTGGTCGACCTGGGCAACGATGTGAGGCCGGAGAAATTTGTGGAGGCGGCGCGCACCTCTGGCGCACAGATTATAGCTTTGTCAGCCCTTCTGACGACCACCATGCCCGCCATGAGCACTACCATCAAAGCATTGCAGGCCGCCGGCCTGCGCGGGCAAGCCAAGGTGATGATTGGCGGCGCACCCATCACCCAGGAATACGCCGCCTCGATTGGCGCGGATGCCTACGCTCCCGATGCAAGCCGGGCGGTATCCACCGCAAAAGCGCTCGTTGCATAATAAAGGCCGGATTGGTTGGGTTTGAGCGGCTAATTGCGTATAGACATATTGTATTTATTGTTGCGCATAGGCATTAAACCAATAAGTAGCTAATCTATTGGAATGACCGCTATAGCAGGTGAGCCCACTCCTCCAGGGTCGTAACAGGCGCGCCCAGCATAGCGTCTCTTGTCCATATCTACGCCTTAGCTTTGGATAAGTTTTATTATCCAAACCTAAGGAATCGACCGCAGGGCGCTTACCAGTTCCCCTTCTACGAACACATAGGCAAACTTCTGAGGTAGGGTTGCAAGTAGCCTGGCCTAATCGCAACAATATTGCATTGGACATCCCCTGGAAATTATAGCCTCAATGCAGGTGACTTTGAAAGTGGCATGCCCTCATAAAGCAGTCGTCCACTGAAAGCTTACTATACTTTACTTTTTCTCAACGTAGATAATTCTTCGCGAATTGTTCGGGGCCAGACACTCGAATCCGCTTGTCCTTTAGGCCAGGGTTGTGATGAGCTCACGATTGGATGATACAAAGCAGCGTGTCGCCTGAAAAAGTCTTGTTCCTAGGTTATGAGGCCAAGATGGCTTTACTGCTACACTCCCACAATGTGAGCGGGATAGTCTGGGAGAGTGGCTTTTCGGCAAGAGCCTCCACCTTTTAGTCTGGGAAGTGGTCAGAGTTCTGCGATCACACTGGCGATTTTCTCCATGCCCAATTGGATGTTTTCAATCGAATTGGCGAAGGAAAGACGCAGGTAGCCTTCACCGCACTGGCCAAAGGATGAGCCTGGTAACAGGGCGACGCCGGCACGCTCCAAAAGCAGGGTGGCTAAATCATTCGAATTCATCCCCGTGTCGCGAATGTTAGGGAACACGTAAAACGCGCCCTGAGGCTTTGAGCATTTCATACCGGGAATAGCGTT
>OFHH01000172.1_pt1 | contig 11530 bp, 6 predicted proteins | sample 1521961 | NCBI WGS metagenome assembly OFHH01 (sample SAMEA2468439, study PRJEB22500) | soil metagenome | biome: Glassland; feature: Farmland; material: Clay | place: Australia | collected 2013-01-31 | depth 0.55 m | reverse complement strand
CCAGCTTCCCGCCGGATCCGCGCCGGGCCGGCTGGCGGTGATCGCCATGGGCAAGTGCGGGGGCCGGGAGCTGAACTACGCCAGCGACGTGGACGTGATCTTCGTCGCCGAGGCGGCGGCCGGGAACGGGGCAGGGCGGGCGGGAATGGACCGCAACGCCCGGGCCGAGGCTGAGACCGCCGCCCTGCGCACCGCGACCCAGCTCGCCTCGGGCATGATCCGGGTCTGCTCGCAGAGCACGGCGCAGGGGGTCCTGTTCCCGGTCGACCCGAACCTGCGCCCGGAAGGGCGCGACGGCCCGCTCGTGCGCACCCTGGCCAGCCACCGTGCCTATTACGAGCGCTGGGCGAAGACCTGGGAGTTCCAGGCTCTGCTCAAGGCCCGGCCGGTGGCCGGTGACCGTGCGCTCGGCGACGCCTATATCGAGGCCATGGCCCCGCTGGTCTGGCAGGCGGCCCAGCGCGACAACTTCGTCGCGGACGTGCAGGCGATGCGCCGCCGGGTGATCGGCACCCTGCCCGCCCGCGAGGCCGGGCGCCAGCTCAAGCTGGGGCCCGGGGGTTTGCGGGATATCGAGTTCGCGGTGCAGCTGCTGCAACTGGTGCACGGCCGCACCGACGAGACGATCCGCAGCCCGGCGACGCTGCCCGCGCTCGCCGCCCTGGCCCAGGGCGGCTACGTGGGCCGCGAGGACGCGGCCAGCCTGGCCGCCGCCTACCGGTTCCTGCGCGCGGTGGAGCACCTGCTCCAGCTCATGCATCTGCGCCGCACGCACACCCTGCCCGAAGACCCGGCCGTCCTGCGCCGGCTCGGCCGCGCCCTGCGGACCGCCGCCGATGGGCCCGCCGCCCGTGCGCCGGGGCCTGCCACCCGGGAGGCCGGGCTTGCCGCTGGCGAACCTGGGCAGGCCGCTCCGGGCGGAATCCCAGGCCCGGGCCCACGCGGCGGCGGCCGCCGGCCGCCCGTCCGCAGCCCGTCCCGCGCCGACCCGGCCGCCGAACTCACCGCCGCCTGGCGTCTGCACGCCAGCGAGGTGCGGCGGCTGCACGAGAAACTCTTCTACCGCCCGTTGCTCGACGCGGTCGCCCGGCTGCCCGATGAGGTGGCCAGGCTCACCCCGGAGGCTGCGCGTGCCCGGCTGGAGGCCCTCGGCTACCTGGACCCGGCCGGGGCGCTGCGCCACATCGAAGCGCTCACTTCCGGTGTCTCCCGCCGCGCCGCGATCCAGCGCACCCTGCTGCCGGTGATGCTCGGCTGGTTCGCCGACGCTGCCCAGCCCGACGCCGGGCTGCTCGCGTTCCGCCAGGTCAGCGACGCCCTCGGCAACTCGCCCTGGTACCTGCGGCTGCTGCGGGACGACATGACGGTTGCCCGCCGGATGGCGCGGGTGCTGTCCAGCAGCCGCTATGCGACCGACCTGCTGCTGCGCCAGCCGGCGATGGTCGCCATCCTTGGCGAGGACGGCCGGCTCACCCCGCGGCCTGCGGCCGCCCTGCGGGTGGAGGCCGTCGCCGCCGTCCGCAGGCACCCGAGCCCGCCGGACGCGGTGGCGGCGGTACGGGCGCTGCGCCGGCGCGAACTGCTCCGCATCGCCACCGCGGACCTGCTGAGCCTGTCCGGCATCGAGGAGACCGGGGAGGCGCTGACCGCCGTGACCGGGGCGGCCGTCAGTGCCGCGCTGTACGTGGCGATCCGGACCGCCGAAGCCGAACACGGGGAGCTGCCGACCCGGCTGTCCGTGGTGGCGATGGGCCGGTTCGGCGGCCATGAGACCGGCTACGGCAGCGACGCGGACGTCATGTTCGTGCACGACCCACTGCCAGGCGCGGGCGAGGAGGAGGCGAGCCGCGCCGCCCACGCCGTTGCCGAGGACCTGCGGGCGCTGCTGGCCCGTCCCGCCCCTGACCCGCCGCTGCTGATCGACCCGGGGCTGCGGCCCGAGGGTCGGCAGGGTCCCCTGGTGCGCACGCTGGCCTCCTACCGTGCCTACTACGAGCGCTGGTCGGTGCCCTGGGAAGCCCAGGCACTGCTGCGCGCCGAGCCGGTCGCCGGGGACCGCGCGCTCGGCGAGGCCTTCACTGCGCTGGCAGATGAGTTCCGGTATCCAGCGGGCGGTCTCCCCGAAGCTTCCGTTCGGGAAATAAGGCGCATCAAGGCGCGGATGGAAGCCGAACGGATGCCGCGCGGAGTCGACCCCGCGCTCCACCTCAAGCTCGGCCCTGGCGGGCTGGCGGACGTGGAATGGGTGGTTCAGCTGCTCCAGCTCAGGCACGCGTACGCGGTGCCGGGGCTGCGCACGACCAGGACGATGGCCGGGCTGGCGGCGGCGGCTGAGGCGGGCCTGGTGGGGGAGGCGGACACGGCGGCGCTGGCGGCTGCCTGGCGGCTGGCGGCCCGGATCCGGGACGCGGTGGTGCTGGTCCGGGGCCGGCCGTCGGACATGATGCCCACCCGGCAGCCCGGACTGGCGGCAGTGGCGTCGGTGCTGGGGTACGCGCCCGAGGCCTACCAGGATCTGGTGCAGGACCACCGGCGGGCAGCCCGCCGGGCCCGCGCCGTGATGGAGCGCCTGTTCTACGGCTGACCTGCAAGCCACACCGGCTGCGGATGGCAGTGACGCAGGTTGAGCCTGGCCGGTGGATCCGCTATCGGGTCTTCCCTGGATTGAGCTGTGAGTCCGGGGTCAGCCCCGTCAACGGTGGGTCGGAGAGGGCGCCAACCTGAAGGCCTTGCTGGAACGAGTGGGCAGCCGGGAACCGGGAGCCGGGCACGATGTGCTCGTGCTGGGCCGTGGCTCAGCTCAGATTGACCAGGTCGGCGCCGGGCCAGGAGGAGGCATCGGGCGGGGACGGCGGCGCGATCTCCGAGAAGGTCCCGGAACGGTGGATGGGCTGCCAGCGCTGCAGGCTCCCGAGCAGCGCGGTGATCACTGACTGGATCGTGACCAGGTACATCAGCTGGCGGTAGACCACCTGCTGAAGTGGCAGCGCCCACAGTGGCCCCAGCCGTTCGCCGTCCAGGCGCAGTGCGTAGGCGCAGATCAGCATCTGCAGGACGGCGAACCCGGACCAGAATTCCGCTGCCCGCAGCGGGTTCAGGAACAGCAGGCTGTAGATCAGGGCGACGTCAACCATCGGGGCGAACAGCGGCAGCAGGACGTGGAAGAGCACGAGATAGGTCAGGCAGCGGCGGCCGAACCTGCCGGACGCGCCGTGATCGGTAACCGCCCGCCGGTGCTTCCACATCGACTGCAAGGTGCCGTAGCACCACCGGTACCGCTGCCGCCACAGCTGGCTCAGGCTGGCGGGAGCCTCGGTCCAGGCGATGGCGGACTCCTCGTAGGTGATCCGCCACCCGGCCCGGCTGACCGCCATGGTCAGGTCGGTGTCCTCGGCCAGTGTGTCGTCGCTCACCCAGCCCGCCGCGGCGAGCGCGCCGCGGCGGAAGGCGCCGATCGCACCGGGCACCGTCGGCATGGCGCCAAGCATGTCGTACATCCGCCGGTCCAGGTTGAAGCCCATGACGTACTCGAGGTGCTGCCACCGCCCGAGGATGCCGCCGCGGTTGCCCACCTTGGTGTTCCCGCTCACCGCGCCGACGCGGGGCTCACGCAGCCGGTCCACCAGGCGGGCCAGTGCGTCCGGCTCGAAGATCGTGTCACCGTCCACGAGCACCAGGACGTCATAACGCGCCACTGCGATACCGTGATTCAGCGCGGCGGGCTTACCGGCGTTGCGCTGCCTGATCACCCGCACCCGGGGCAGCGCAAGCCGGGCCACGATCTCCGCGGTGGCGTCAGCGGAACCGTCGTCCACCACGATGACTTCAAGCGGTCCCTCGTACCAGCTCTCCACCAGGGAGGTCACGGTCGCGGCGATCCCGGCGGCCTCGTTGTACGCCGGGACGACGACACTGACCCCGGGCGCGTACCCCCGGAAACCGGCGGGGCGGCCCTTCCTGGTGAGGTGGCGGCGGTGCATGCGGGCGAACCCGACCAGCACCAGTGCCCGCGTGACTGTCAGTGCGGTGGCCGCGATGAGCATGATCGCCAGCAGGGCGACGGCATGGTCGGCTGCCTGCTGGGTGACAACGAGGGCGAGGCCGGCCAGGCGCTGGCTGGTGGTGGCGGGCGCGTCCGCGCTGGGCAGCCCGAGCCCGCCGGTGACGGTGACGAACCGGTAGCCCCGGGCCCGCAGCCCGGTGATGATCGCGGGCAGCGCCCTGACGGTCTCGCTCCGGTTCCCGCCGGAGTCATGCATCATGATGATCGCGCCCTTGCCCGGCCTGGGCACGGCCGCCGCGACGATCCTGGCCACCCCCGGACGTGCCCAGTCGCGGGTGTCGAGGCTGGTCAGCACCACGAGATAGCCGTCACCGCCCGCCTGGCGGTAGGCGCGCCAGTCAGCTGCGCTGACCGCGTCCGGCGCGCTGCTGTACGGCGGCCGCAGCAGGCTGGTGTGGACGCCCGCCACCCCGGCAAGCGCGTTCTGGGTGAGCGTGAGCTGAAGCTGTTCCTGCCAGCCACCGGTCAGGTCGGGGTGGGTGTAGGTGTGCGCCCCGACCTCGTCACCTTGACGCAGCTCCTGCTGGACGAGCCCGGGGTAGGCAGCCGCATGGGCGCCGACCACGAAGAACGTGGCTGGCACGTGATAGCGGCGCAAGACGGCCAGGATCTGTGGAGTCCAGACCGGGTCCGGCCCGTCGTCAAAGGTCAGTGCGGCCGTCCGGGGCGGCATCGAGTAGCTTCGCGGGTGCGCGCCGGTCGCGTTGACGACCGGGCCGCCGTCGATCACCGTCGCGGGCGCGGCCGGCCCGTGTGCCGCGGCCTGCGCGACGGTCGAACCGTTCTCGCCGAGCACGCCATGAGTGAAGCCCTCCATCAGCAGCCCGAGCGTGAAGACCAGCATGACCAGGCCGACCAGCAGCCAGTGCCCACGCGGCGTCCTCGCTCGCCGGTGCCGGGGAAACCGCGGCACGGCACCCGGGTCAGACGCCATTGGCGTGCTTGGACGGGGACGGCGTGGATGTCCGGTTGCGCCCCGGCGGCGTCTTGCTCGCCCGGTTGGTGACCGGGGCCGGGCTGCCGCTGGTGGCGGCGGGAGAAGTCGTGATGGCCGATGAAGAAGAGCCCGGCGCCGAGGACCGGCCAGCGGATGGCGAGGACGCCGGGGACGGCATGATCGCCGGGTCGGGCACCGGCCTGGGTGCGCCCGTCCCGGCCGTGCCTGACGTTCTGGCCGGGGTCGGGCTGCCGGAGGTCCCAGCGTCTAGGCCGGCCCATGGAATGAGCGACGCCTGCGGCCCCCCGAGCAGCCCGGCAGCCATGACCGCCAGGCATACCAGTAGCGCGGCGCCGGCGCCAAGGCCTAGGCGCCGCATCCGCCGCCGGCGGCGGCCCGAGAGGTCAGCGAACACCGGTGCCTGGTCGGCTGGCGGGCGAGCGCTGAAACGGGGGAGGACTGGCATCTCAGACAGACAAACGCCGTCCCGGCCGATCGCGGTACGCGTGCCGCCTCAGCGGCCGTTGGCGCGCAGGAGGTGGAGTGCGTCAACCGTGACGACGCCGCGCCATTCCCGCTCGGCGGCCTGGGACCAGGCCTGCCAGTTGAACATCCAGCCGCCGTCGCCGAGTTGCGCCGCGGCCAGCTGGTCGAGGTGGGCGGCGATCAGCGTCTCGCCGAACAGGTCACGGGAAAGTGAGCCAGGCAGCGGGGCGAAATCCAGCGGGGTGTGTACCTCGCCGGGTGTGCCCGGTTCCAGCGCGACCATGCCCTGGTCGAAGATCATCTGGCCGACGGCGGTGAGCGCGTCACGGGCCCGCCCCCGGTCGGTGCGAGACTTGGCCCACATGGATGAGGCGGCTGGCCGGGAGTGGCGGCCCCGCCGGGCTGCCGCCGGCGGCACTGGCCGCCCAGCGCCGCTCTGCTGCATGAGATCCTCCCAGCCGGGCACGTGTTCCATGATCGTGGTGGTTTCCGTGCGCCGCATGCAGGCAAAGCACCACGATCAAGATCGATACGGCGGAAATCGATGCGGCGGAAGGAGAAACGCATGGAAGTCACCGGGGTGGGGGCGCGGCCGAGCAAGCGCGGGCCAGCGGACTGGTTCACCGGCGAAGTGTGGATGGATGAGGTGGCGTCCCTGCCCGAGCCAGGCCTGGTGCGCGCACTGCGGGTTCACTTCGCCCCCGGTGCCCGGACCCACTGGCACGTGCACCCGCTCGGCCAGGTACTGCACATCGTGGACGGGGTCGGGCGGGTCCAGGGTGAGGACGGCCCGGTCCGGCAGGTGCGCCCCGGCGACACGGTGGTGGTCGGGCCGGGGGAGAGGCACTGGCACGGGGCCGCGCCCGACCATCTCATGTGCCACATCGCTGTCCAGGAGGAAGACCCGGAGACCGGCCAGCAGACCATCTGGCACGAGCACGTCACCGACGGGGACTACCTGGCAGCACCGGCCGGCAGCTGACTACCGGGGCCTCAGGCCTGCGATGATCTCGCCGCCTTCCTGCGTAGCGGGACGCGGGCCAGGAAGAGGGTCAGGACCAGTCCCGCCATCATCGGTGCCCACCAGTTCAGCAGGCCCTGCCACGGGGCCTGAGAGGCGAATGTGAGCACCGCAGTGGCAATGGAGGTCGCGGCCAGGCGTGACCAGCTTCTCGATGCGGCGATGCGCGCTCCCGCCACCGTGGGCCACAGGTAGTAGGCGACCATGACGGGCTCGAACACCGAGCGCACAGCCAGTGCCACGGCTGTCCACCACAGCACCTCCTCCAGGGCCTGCGGGTTCCACTCACCGGCCTGCCGCACCGCCCGCCACCGGCGCCCGGCGGCCAGGGCGCATCCGCAGGCGGCGAGGATGGCCAGCGCCCGGGCGGGGCCGGACACGACCGATCCGTCGCTCAGGTGGGGGGCCAGGCCAGTCCACACGGTCGGGTGGTTGACGATCGGCGAATTGGGCTGGCTGGTCACCGCGGCGTAAGTGGCTTTCCAGTTCGCCGCGGCCGCAGCCCCCAGGACCACCACGCCGGGGGCAGCGGCCCTGGCCAGAAAGCCGGCCCAGCGCCGCGGCTCGATGACCGCCAGGGCGATGGGCAGCGCGAGCAGCACGAGCGGCTGGATGGCGACCGCCGCCCCGGTGAGCCACGCGGCGCGGCTGGTGTGTGAGTCTGCCAGCGCCAGGATCGCATACAGGAACAGTCCCACCGCGACCGCGTCCTCCGGATGACCCCACCGCGCCGCGACGCTCCACAGGGCGGTTGCGCTGGCGGCAGCGAGCAGGGCGCGCTTGGGCCAGGTAACGCCCAGGCGGCAAGCGATCGCGTCGGCGGCGAACAGCACCACCGCCGAGATGGCGATCTCGTAGGGGCCGGCCAGCAGCCAGACGCTGGGATAGGCGTACTGCGGGCCGGGAAGCTGGAGTGAGAGCCCTGCCGCGTCGGCGACCGCCACGACCGGGACCAGGATCACGGCCGCGCCGGGAAAGGTGACCAGCTGGGTGGGTCGCGTGTACAGGCCGCCCAGGTCCAGGTGCAGGAGCCGGTCAGCCGCGACCAGCGTCCCCCACAGGTCGCGCGGAAGCGCCCAGGCGGACTTCCCGGCCAGGTGGGGCCCCAGCCACGTCGAGGAGACCATCGCGACGACGATCAGCCCGGCCGTGGCGAGCACCGGAAAGACCCGTCTGACCAGCCACGGCGTGGGGCGCCGAGACCAGAACGCCGTGAGCATGAGCAGGTGGCGCCGCCAGCGGGCCGACCGGGGAGCCTGGTCGGCAGCCATGGGCGTATGACCGCGGGTACGGGCGACGAGGATGGCGGCATCGGGCCCGTCCCCGCGTTTCCGTTCCCGCATCACCCAACGACCGTCCCAGGTCAGCACGCCGGCTGACCAGAGCATAACCGTGCGCCGGACTGCTGGGCCGCCGGCCCGGCGGCCCAGCCCGCAGGCCGCACGCTAGGCTCCCGGGCCTGCGGTCGCGTCACGGAGAACCCTGCGGCTTCAGCCGGGACTGCGCCGGGTCCTGATCGATCTGGTGATGACGCCGATCCCGAGCGCGCCGGCCGGCGCGATGGTGACCAGTGCGGGCAGCTGGTAGCGCCAGGAGAACTCGAACAGGTCGGATATCAGCAGGACGGACACACCCGAGATGAAGAACAGCAGGCAGGCAAGGGCAAGCTGGCGGGTCCCCCGGTCTGCCCGCCGGCGCAGCAAGGAAGCCGAGCCGGCCAGCCCGGCCAGTGTGAATACCGCCAGCAGCGGGCCGGGTGTGTAGCCGCCGTCGAGTTGGTAGGAGCGCAGGAACGCGGCGACGGGCCGCCAGACGGTGGGCGGGCCACCGCCGCCGAACTGGTCGATCGCGGCCTTGACGATCGGCATCGTGGCATGCGGCGCGTAGTACGGGAACGTCAGCTGGAACTGCCAGCGGGAGATCGGAGTGTCGCCCGGGCTGCCGGTGCGGGTCAGCGCGAACGGTTTCACCACGTCGCGGGAGTAAGCAGCGAGCACGCGCAGCGGCTGCTGGGTCAGCACCCGATGGTCGAAGCCGGCGATCATGCTGTCGGCCTCAGCGCGCGGCAGGCCCGAGTAGTAAGGCCGGATCGGGGAGCCGTCGCCGTACTCCAGCCAGTCGGACCCCATCGCCTGCTGTGCCTTGTCCGGGCACATTCCCCGCTCGCCGGCCGGGACCCGGAGGGTTGCGCAGTCCGCCGCCGCGGCCATCCGCCCGTAGAAGGATGTGACGCCCGAATGCGACAGGAAGAAGTCACCCGTCAGCAGGTAGGAGCCGGTGCAGTAGACCAGGATGGGCAGGGCGCAGGCCGCGCACAGGGTGGCTGCCTTGCCGGTGGCCTGCCGCCAGCCGCCGCCGGCCGCTAGCAGGTAGACGGCCACGGGCAGGATCAGGGCTTCGCCTACCTGGGCGACGGTCGCCGAGGTCCCCAGCACGATGCCGGCCGCGACGACCGCCCGCCAGCTGGCCTTCGGCCGCCAGAGCAGGATGGCGAGGCCAGCCACGATCAGGGCCTCGAACCAGGTGCCCGGCATGATCGTCTGCTCTGTCTGCAGCTGGTAGGCATCCAGCACGATCGGCGCGATGGCCAGCGCGGCCAGCCAGCGGGACGTTCCGCGCCGGAGCAGCAGCAGGTATATGACCAGGGCCATCGCCAGGCCAAGCAGATGCTGGATGGCGGCGACTGTGTTGAAGTTGGCCACCAGCAGGATCGTCCGCAGCGGTCCTTTGTAGCCGACCGGGTCCATCCCGTCGGCGTTGTACAGGTACCTCGGCGTGTCGATGTAGAACAGCGCGGGGCGGTAGGCGATCTCGGCGAGCACCCGGAGCGCCAGGCCGGCGGTCAGCAGTGCGGCGGCCAGCCGGTGCCGCCACAAGACGGCGGCCATTGCCGCACGCCGCCTGGGCGGCTGGCCAGGCAGGGCCTGTCCTGCCTGGCGGTCTACGGCTACCGGCTTGACCTGGCTGTTCCCGAGCATGCCAGTCACCAGGCAGGCGCCGTCAACCGGCGCGCCCGTCCGCGGAACCGTACGTCATCGCATGACCCATGCCGAGGTGGTGGGGGATCGCTTACTGCTCCGCACCCTTCAATGTATCCAGCGCCTTCGTCCGCCCATGACTGTGAGAGCTCCGGCGATCTCATAATCGTCCCGGGACAGCACGCCCGCCGCTGGAGTGGCAGAGGGCGAGGAAGACCGTGACGATCGTCAGCCACCGGGTCATCCGGTTCCGCGGCACCTGGGTCAGTGCTACCCAGGCGATCCCGGTGTACCAGGCGAATACCCAGGGGGCGACGAGGATCCAGGCATATGTCAAAGCGAATGGCGCCACGACTTCGCGTGGCTGATCGGAGGAGATCCGCCGGTAGACGAACCACGCCACCACGATCATCGCGACCGGCCAGAGCAGGCCGATGACGGTGGCCACCGGGGCCTGGCTGACCCCCAGTGCCCCCGCCGCCAGTTCGAGGAGCCGCCATGGCGACGGCAGCGTGACCAGTTGCAGCCCGCCGAAGAGCGGTTTCAGCGCGGCAAACCCATAGGGGCTGTACTGCAGGGCGACCGTTACCAGCGTCACCGCAGCGATCCGGGTGGTGCGCATCCACTCGTGCCGCCGCAGCAGTGGCCACGCGAGCCCGAGGGCGACAAGCACCGCGTTGGCCTTGATCCCGCAGGCGAGGCCGAGCAGGACGCCGATGAGAACATCGCCCCACCGGCCCGAGACGCGGCGCGCCATCTGGATCGAGCAGATCGCCGCCGCCGCCACCAGCGTGTCGAGATGACCCCCGCTCACCAGTTGCTGGATGAGGACAGGGTTCGCGGTCCAGAACAGGGTTGCCCGCACCGGATCATCGGAGGTCTTGAGGAGAAGCACTCCGACGCCGATGAAGACGATCCCGTTGAGGATCATCAGGACCCAGATCGTGGTGGCGACGTGCGGCCCGCCGATCGAGGCGGCGAAAGACTGGATCCAGGTGGCGAAGGGGCCGTAGACGGACGGCTGCTGCTTCCACAGCGTGCCGACGGCATGGGTGTAGGCGGAGTGGGGCCCGAGCCAGGCAAGCGGGTTGGTGGTGTATGGATTCCCGCCCTGCGCCGCTATCCGGCCGTATGCCGCGTAACTGGCCGTATCCGATGAGCCGACCGGGGTGAGGCTGACCATCGCCGCGACGATGGCCGAGCTGACGAGCAGCAGGTGGCGCGGGTCGGGGCGCCATCCCTGGCTGTGCGCCCACAGCATCCCGGCGAGGCCCAGGCAGGCGAGGATGTCTCCGGTATAGAGCATCGCCGATGCGATGATGACGTGTGGCTCGGAGTGGCCCAGGGGCGGCAGCAGGTATGACAGCGGCAGCCTGATCGGCAGCGTCTCGGCGTTCGGCGCTGTCGCCCCGACCAGCATTCCCAGCAGCAGGCCAGCCCCGGACACGGCGATGGCGATCTTGGGGTCAGCCAGCCTGCTCCAGGCGAGCTTGCGGATCACCGCGCTCATGAGCCGCTCGATCGGGCCCGTGGGACCGCGCCCGTCCAGCGGGCCGGAGAGCGCCCAGTTCCGTTTGCCGATGAACACTCCCGGCAACGCCATCCAGCAATCCTTGCAGGCGGCGGCGCGCGGCCGGGCCATGGGCACCGTGCAGGGGCCGGGCGATTCGCCGGATCAATTGAACAACCTCAACCCCAACTTCTCGACGGAAGGCCCGGTCATCCTTTCGGACACGCGAGGCGTGGACTTCGGGCCTTACCTGGCCCGCGTGGTCTACGTGGTGCGGCAGAACTGGTACGCGCTGATTCCCGAAGTCGCCAGGGCGCCCCTGATGAAGCGCGGCAAGGTTTCCATCCAGTTCGCCATCCTCAAGGATGGGCGCGTCGCCGGCATGCAGCTGCTGTCGCCTTCGGGCGACGTCTCCCTGGATCGCGCGGCCTGGGGCGGCATTACCGCCTCCGATCCCTTCCCCCCGCTGCCCGGCGAGTTCGGTGGGCAGTACCTGGCGCTGCGCTTCCATTTCTACTACACCCCCAATAAGGGG
>OFHH01000171.1_pt1 | contig 11539 bp, 9 predicted proteins | sample 1521961 | NCBI WGS metagenome assembly OFHH01 (sample SAMEA2468439, study PRJEB22500) | soil metagenome | biome: Glassland; feature: Farmland; material: Clay | place: Australia | collected 2013-01-31 | depth 0.55 m | reverse complement strand
ATCGTGGGGGTCCAGCTCCAGGCGAGTGTCCTTCCGGCCCGCTTGAAGGTGGGCGAGATCCTGGATCTGTTCCACTCCTTCTACCAGCACCCAGCCGGCCTGGAGGAGATCACGGACTCCCTGGGGCTAGCCGAGAAGAAAAACGGCTACTACCGGTCCCTGTCTGGTGGCCTTAAGCAGCGGCTCTCGGTCGCGCTGGCGCTCATCGGCAATCCCAAGGTCGCCGTCCTTGACGAGATGACCACGGGCCTGGACCCGCAGGCACGCCGCGACACCTGGCAGCTGATCGAAGGCGTCCGCGATCGCGGGGTCACGATCATCCTGGTGACCCACTACATGGATGAGGCCGAGCGCCTGTGCGACCGCGTCGCGCTGCTGGACAGGGGGAGGATCGTCGCCATCGACACCCCAGAAGGCCTGGCCGACCGGGCCGGGGTGGCCAAGCGCGTGCGCTTCGTGCCGTCCAAGCCGTTCGAGGACCGGCTGCTGAGCGGCCTTTCGGAGGTTCGCAGCGTCGAGCACGAGGGCGAGCATGTCATCGTCACCGGGTCCGGGGAGCTGGCGAACGTGGTGATCCTCACGCTGGCAGCGGCTGGGGTGACCGCCACCGACATGCACCTGGATTCGGCGAATCTGGAGGACGCGTTCGTGCAGATGACCGGCCGTCACCTCCACGAGGACGAGATCGGGAGGGTTCACCGATGAGCAGTCACGCTTCCCTGCTGCCGGCCAGGACACCCCGTTCCGCCTTTGGCAAGCTCCTCGAGAGCGAAGCCAAATACGCGTGGCGAGTCCCGGTCGGGCTGATCTTCGGGGTCGCTGCGCCGGTGCTGGTGCTGGTGATCCTCGGCACCATCCCCGGCGTGAACAGGCCCGTCAAGGCACTCGGCGGCCTCACCTACTTCAGCATCTACTTCCCGATCCTCATCGCGGTCGCACTTGCTGTGCTCTCACTCATCAGCCTCCCCCTGCACCTGGCCAATTACCGCGAGCAGGGCATCCTGCGTCGGCTGTCAACGACCCCGGTACCGCCGGCCTGGATGCTCGCGGCGCAGGTCATCATCAACCTCGTCCTGGCCGCACTGGTCCTTGGCATTCTGGTGGTGGTGGGCACTGCGGGATTCGGCCTCGGCGCGCCCAAGGCACCGGGAGGATTCACGCTGGCGCTCCTGCTGACCATCGCCGCCATGTTCGCCATCGGCCTATGGGTCTCGGCCATTGCCCGCTCCACGGGCGGCGCCAGCGCCATCGGGCAGCTGCTGTTCTATCCGCTCCTTTTCTTCGCCGGCCTGTGGCTTCCCCGGGAGAGCATGGCACCTGTCCTGCGGGACATCAGCGACTGGACTCCCCTGGGTGCCTCCGTGCGCTCGCTGCAAAGTTCGATGCTGGGCGCTTTCCCATCGGCACAGTCGCTGCTGGTCCTGGCCGCCTGGGCGCTGGTGTTCGGCGTCCTGGCTGTGCGTTTCTTCAGGTGGGAGTAACGCGCCCGGCCGGGCGCACAATGGCTCTGGTGCCCCCGCCGGTCTGCCCCGGCCCCCCCGCCGGTCAGTCCTGGCCAGCGGGTTCCAGCACGAATACCGGGATCTGCCGGGCCGTCTTGCGCTGGTAGTCGGCGTAGGGCGGGTACGCGGCTACCGCACGCTGCCACCACTTCTCACGTTCGGCGCCGGTGACCTCGCGGGCGACCATGTCCTGCTTGTGCGGGCCGTCCTGCAGTTGGACCCGCGGATGCGCCCGGAAGTTGTAGTACCACCTTGGGTGGGTGGGGGCGCCGCCCTGCGATGCCACCGCGGCGTAACGGCCCTCATGCTCGACCCGCATGACCGGGGCCTTGCGCAGCTTGCCGCTGCGTACCCCGCGGTTCGTGATGATCACCACCGGCAGGCCGGTGTCGCGCAGCGTGGTGCCCTGCGTCCCGCCCGAGCTCTCATACAGTTCTACCTGGTCGCGGACCCAGGCCTGCGTGCTCGGCGCGTACTCGCTGTCGTCAGCCATGGCGTCAGTTGATCACATCCCGGGCCGCGTGCGGGCGGCGGGTCTTCCCGTGCCCGACCGCCTTGGTGATCTGATCAAACGTCTTCTCGATGTTCGCCGGGATGGTGAACACGTCGCCCAGGAACGGGCGCACACCACGCACCCGCCTCACCTCTCGGTCCAGGCCCGTCACGCCGGCTGCCGTGGGAGCCGGTCACCAGCCGCCCCCCACGGCCGGCCCGACGACGGAACCCTGGGCGCGCCCCACCATGTGGTGAGTCACCATCTATGCAACCGGTGCTACGTCACACGAAACGGCGCGCCGTGTATACGCCGTGTTAACTTCCGCGGCCCAGGCTCAGGCGGGCGGTTCGGGCTCGCTGCCCTGCTGCGGCGGGACGGACGGGGCCAGTCCCCGTTCTTCCGCCGCCACCCCGGCGGGGGGGATCGACTCCGCGATGCGCTTCAGCAGCGAGCGCACGGTTGCGGTCGCCGCCCGGTGCAGCAGCACCCGGTCCAGCCCCGCTCCCACGCTGGCCAGCGGCGGCCGGTAGGCACCGGTCAGTGCCAGCAGACTGGCGTCCTCCCCCACCGGGGTAAGGCTGATGTTGGCGTCCAGGACCGGGAACAGCCGCCCCATGACACCGGTGGCCTCCCAGCGCAAGGTCAGCATCACGCTCTCGTCATGCTCAACCGGTTCCAGCAGCAGGACCCGCACCAGCTTGGAAGGGCCGGAGGAATCGCCGAACGGCCCCACCCGGATCAGGCCATCGGCGTAGGCGCCGTCGGAGGCGGCGCTCAGCCAGCCGCCATGTGTCAGGTCCAGCAATCCCGCGCGGGCAGCCGGGAACCCGACATCAATGCTGACCTCCTCGCTGACGAACATGCGTTCTTTGATCCCACTTCAGCGTCGGTTACGGGAGGGACGAAAGTCCCTTTCACGGTAGGCAATATTCATACCACCTACCGTTAATGTGACGAGGCTCACATAGTAGATTGCCGGGCATTCCGCCCGGTGGTGCGACGACGGCCCCGCGCCGCGCCGGGAGAACTTGGACGGCCCCAACGATTTACCGCAGGCCGGGCAGGGCCTACCATGCGCACGTGCCTATGCTGCTCGGGGTCGCCAAACGCCTGCTGGTGGGGCGTCCTATGCACAGCGACCGCCTGTCCCACACGCTGCTTCCCAAGCGCATCGCGCTGCCCGTGTTCGCCAGCGACGCGCTCTCCTCGGTGGCCTACGCGACCGAGGAGATCCTGCTCGTACTGTCCGCCGGCGGCATCGCCCTGATCGCGTTCACCCCCTGGATCGCCGTCGCGGTCGGGGTGCTGATGCTGGTCGTGGTGGCCTCCTACCGGCAGAACGTGCACGCCTACCCATCAGGCGGCGGTGACTACGAGGTGGCCACCACCAACCTCGGGCCGCGGGTGGGCATCGCGGTGGCCAGCGCGCTGATGGTGGACTACACGCTGACGGTGGCGGTGTCGGTCTCGTCTGGGGTGGCGAACCTCGCGTCGGCCTTCCCGGCGCTGAACGCATACGTGACGCCGGTCGCCGTCGTGGTCGTGGCGGTCATCGCGGTGATGAACCTGCGCGGTGTCCGGGAGTCCGGAACCGCCTTCGCGATCCCCACCTATCTGTTCATCGGAGTGGTCGGGCTGATGATCGCCTGGGGCACCGCACGGCTGGCCACCGGCGGCCACCTGCAGGCCGAGAGCGCTGACCTTCATTACCGCAGCGTCCGCACCTACAGCGGGCTGCTGCTGGCCTTCGTGCTGCTGCGCGCGTTCTCCTCTGGCTGCACCGCGCTCACCGGGGTGGAGGCGATCAGCAACGGTGTGCCAGCATTCCGCAAGCCCAAGAGCAAGAACGCAGCCACCACCCTGGCGATGCTCGGCCTGATCGCGGTATCGATGTTCGCCGGGGTGACCGTCCTGGCCCTGATCAGCCACGTCCACACCGGACCGCCCGGGGACCTGGCCGGGCTGGCCCCCGGGCAGCCGCAGCGAACAGTGATCGCCCAGGTGGGGCGCGCCGTGTTCGGCGGCTCCTCACCCCTGTTCTACCTGCTCCAGTTCGTCACGGCGCTGATCCTGGTGCTGGCCGCCAATACCGCCTTCAACGGGTTCCCGGTGCTGGCCTCGATCCTGTCCCGCGACGGTTACCTGCCGCGCCAGTTGCACACCCGGGGTGACCGGCTCGCGTTCAGCAACGGGATCATCCTGCTGTCCGGGTTCGCGATCCTGCTGATCGTGATCTTCCAGGCCTCCCCGACCCGGCTGATCCAGCTCTACATCATCGGCGTGTTCGTATCGTTCGTCTGCAGCCAGACCGGCATGATCCGGCATTGGAACCGCCATCTGCGCACCGAGACAGATCCCCGGGTTCGCCGGCACATGATGCGCACCCGGGTCATCAACACGGTGGGTGCCTGTTTCACCGCCGTGGTCCTGGTCATCGTGCTTGTCACCAAGTTCGCCAGCGGCGCCTGGATCGTGGTCGTGGCGATGCCGGTGATCTGGCTGACCATGCGCGGTATCCGGCGGCACTACGAGCGGGTGTCGCTCGAACTGGCCCCGCCGCGGGAGGTGGCACTCACGCTGCCCGCCAACAACCGTGCCATCGTGCTGGTCTCCAAACTGCATCTGCCCACGCTGCGGGCGCTGGCTTATGCCCGCGCCACCCGTCCCAGTCATCTGGAAGCGGTCACCGTCGATGTGGACCAGGCCGAGACGCGCCAGCTCACGCAGGACTGGGACCGCAGTGACATCCGGGTGCCGCTGACGGTGGTGGCCTCTCCGTACCGGGAGATAACCCGGCCCGTGGTCGACTACATCAAGGGCCTGCGCCGGGAGAGCCCGGACGACATCGTGACCCTCTATGTGCCTGAATACGTGCTCGGCCACTGGTGGCAGCAGTTGCTGCACAACCAGAGCGCGCTGCGCCTCAAGACCAGGCTGCTGCTCCAGCCCGGAGTGATCGTCGCCAGCGTCCCCTACCAGCTACGGTCAGCCCTCCACCTGCGGCAGCCACCCGTGGCGGCCACCCACGCACCCGCGGCGGCCACCCACGCACCTTCGGCGGCCACCCACGCACCCGCGGCGGCCACCCACGCACCCGCGGCGGCCACCCACGCACCCGCGGCGGCCACCCACGCACCCGCGGCGGCCACCCACGCACCCGCGGCCAGACCGGGGCGCGGCACCCGCACCGCCAAGCCCGCAGCCCACCCGCTGCAGCGGCTCACCGCTGACCGCCAGACGCTGCAGGCGGAGGAACTGCAGGCCGAGATCAGCGAATTCAGCGCGACCCCCATCGCTGAGGCCCTCGACCACGAACTAGTCAACGTCGCGGGCACGCTGCGGGCGGTCACCCTGCGCCCGCGCGGCACCAGCCTCACCATGGAGGCGGACCTGTGGGACGGCACAGGCAGTATCAACCTGGTCTGGCTGGGGCGCCGCGACATCCTCGGCGTCCGCCCCGGCCGCCGGATCATCGTGCGCGGGCGCATCGCCAGGATCAACGACGAGCGCACCATGTACAACCCCAGCTATGAACTCCGGCCCGGGCCCGACTCCACCGAATCCGCGTGAAAGCGGTAACCCATGCCGGGCTCGGTCAGCAGGTACCGGGGCCGGGATGGATCGGGCTCCAGCTTCCTGCGCAGCTGGGCCGTGTACACACGCAGGTAATTGACCTCAGTCTGGTACTGCGGTCCCCAGACCTCCGCCAGCAGTCGCCGTTGCGTGACGAGACGGCCGCGATGACGGACCAGGACTTCGAGTAGCTGCCACTCGGTCGGTGTCAGGCGGATATCGCTGCCGTTCCTGGTGACGCGTTTCGCGGCCAGGTCGACGGTGAAATCGGGCGTCACCACCACCGGCCCGTCCGGAGCCGGGGCGGCCCGGCGGATGGCAGCTCGCAACCGGGCTAGCAGTTCATCCATGCCGAACGGCTTGGTGACATAGTCGTCCGCACCCGCGTCAAGCGCGGCCACCTTCTGGCTTTCCTGGCCCCAGGCCGACAGGACGATGATCGGGGTGGTGGTCCAGCCGCGAACCCCGCGGATCACCTCGATGCCATCCATGTCGGGCAGCCCCAGGTCGAGAATCAGCACGTCGGGACGGTCACGGGCCATCGCGGCCAGGCCGGACGTGCCGTCGCAGGCCGTGCTCACCTGGTATTTGCGGGCGGCGAGGTTGATCCGCAGCGCCCGCAGGATCGGCGCTTCGTCGTCGACGACCAGAACCCGGGTCACGGGTCCGCCACCGCGGGCGAGGCTGGCGAGGTTGCCGCGGCTGGCAGTGCCACCCGCATGGTGAGCCCGCCACCGGGGGTGTCCAGGACGGTGATGGATCCGCCCATGGCGTCCAGGAACCCCTTGGCGACGGCCAGCCCGAGCCCGACCCCGGTGCCAGTGCCGCGTTCGTCCAGGCGCTCGAACGGCTCGAAGATCCGGCTCTTGAGGTGGCCGGGCAGCCCGGGGCCGTGGTCCTCGACGTCCAGCACGACGGTCCCGGCAGCCAGATGAGCGCGCATCACCGGTGGCCTGCCCGGCGGGGAGTGGCCCAGCGCGTTCGCGAACAGGTTGGCCAGGACCCGTTCCAGCAGCCCCGGGTCGGTGCGGACGAGAGGCAGCCCGTCCGGCACCACCATCTGCAGGGAGGCGGCGGTGCCCAGCCCATGCAAAGCCACCGGTGCGACCTCGTCGATCGACGTGGGCCGCAGGAAGGGATGCAGTGACCCGGTGGTCAGCCGGCTCATGTCGAGCAGGTTGCCGATCAGCGCGTCGAGGCGGTCGGCCCCGTCCTCGATCGTGGCGAGCAGGGCAGCCTCATCAGCGGGGGCCCACTGCACGTCGGTCTGGCGCAGGGTGCTCACGCTCGCTTTGATGGACGCGAGCGGGGTGCGCAGGTCGTGGCTGACCGCGGCAAGCAGCGCGGTACGCATGCGGTTGCCTTCGGCCAGGGCTTCCGCCTGGGCCGCCTGGGTGCGGAGCCGGTCCCGGTCGAGCGCGGCGCCGGCCTGGGCCGCGAAGCCGTCCAGCAGCCGGGGTGTGACCGGCGGCGACTGCCCGCACACCAGCAGCGCCAGGCCGGGCCGCACCGGTACCCGGGTGGTCGTGGCGCCGTCCGGGGCCTGCCCGCTCACCGCCATGGCGACCCACTGATCACGCACCTGCTCCACCAGTTCCGCCCGGCCGCCCCAGGTGCTGGTGAGATGGTCGAGCACGGACAGAGGTGTGTCCGCCCCGCCGAGCACCGTCTGCGCCAGCGCCAGCAGTGCGGCAGCGTCCTGGTTGCTGCGTGCCGCAAGGACGGCACGGCGTGCCGCCAGGTGCACAACGCTGCTCACTGTCACCGCGACGGTGACGAACAGCAGCAGTGCGAGCAGGTTCTGCGGTTCGGCGATGGTGAATGTGTGCAGCGGCCGGGTGAAGTACCAGTTGAGCAGCAAGCTGGCCATGACGGCGGCGAGCATCGCCGGCCAGAATCCGCCCACGACCGCGATGACGACCACGACAACCAGGTAGATGAGCAGGTCGTCGGCGAGACTCAGGTCCGCACGTAGCGCCACCAGGGCCATGGTCAGCAGTGGCAGGCCCGCCGCCAGCAGAACGCCAGCGAACTGGCGCCGCCCGCGTAGCCCGGCCCCGAACCCCGGTGCCCGCCCGCCCTGGTCCCGCACGTTCACAATCCACAGTCTGAACGATGACGCCAGGCCACGCATCAGCGCGCCAGTGACGACCCCGGCCAGGACACATGCGCACATCACGACAGCCGCCGGCAGCCCAGCCCCGCCGGCCATGCGCAACTGGGCGTACGGGGGGCGGGAGAAGCCGATGGCCGTGAGCCACCCGATGAAGCCCAGCACGGGAGCCGCCAGCGGCTCGCCGGCCAGCGCGCCAAGGCTGACGATCACCCCGGTGAGGGTGAGTACGACCACGCCCGGCAGCCTGCCGCCCATAGCCGCCGCGGCCGCTCCCAGAACGAGCAGTGCGGCGAAACCCGCAGGCAGCGTAATGTGCGCCGGGAGAGCCGGCCCGCGAGGTGAAGGCTGCATCGCTGCCAGTGCACACCCGGCCGGGCGCCGCATTGACGATCTTGATGCGTTCTTAACACCCCGGACGCCGATCTTGACAGGCCGCTGACACGGTGCTCCGCGGCGCCGTACCTGGCCGCGTCAGCGGCCTGGCTGACCAGCGCCGGGGAGGGGCATCAGCCGCACCCGCCCAAGGGTCCTGGGTAGGTCCGCCAGCAGCCCTCCGGCAGCGGATCCCTACCTGGGGCAGGGGTTCGCGACGATCTGGCGGAAGTTGTTGATCCGGCTGATGGTCGAGCCTCCGCCGCCGAACGCGAGGTAGGTGCTGGTCAGCAGCGGCCCGGCCCGTACTGGGCATTCTTGCCGAAGTCCGGGGTCGCGCCGGGGAGCTTACCGCCCAGGCCGGGCGGGCCCGCGCTTGGCCCCGATCCCTCCATGTTCCCTGACGGGCAGGTGGCCGGGTTGTTGGAGCTGTCCAGGCCGAACGGGGTGGCCGGGATCGGTGCCGGGCCGTTGCAGAACTGGAAGTGCCCGATCTCGTCGGAGAAAGCGACGTTGTAGGTGTGCGCCGCCCAGATGACCCGGGTCTGCTCGGAGGTGGTGGGGCACATCGGGTGGAAGTTGTACGGGATGTTGACGCAACTGGTCCCGGCCGGGTCGTACTTGACCTGGCCGAACCCGTTGGCCGCACTGGCGGTCATCGAGCCGGTCTGCCCACCGCCCGATGGGAGCCCGCGAATTACAGAGTTGCAAAGCTGACTGATGCGCCACGGCCTGAAGCGTTAGCATTTCCTGCACATTGCTTCCGTCCCAGAGGTGATACCGGACCGTAGCTCTCCATCCCCCAGGCCCCGTCGGCAGCAGTCCCGCGGGCACCCATGGCCAGGAAGAATGCCCCCTCAAGGAAGGTCTCACGGTGCGTGATCACATCCTCCGCGGTGCTGTGGTCATGGGTGTTGTGGCAGGGGCGCTTGGTGGCGGCGGGCTGAGCGCAGCGGCGCACGCGCCCGCCCGTCCGGTTCCGCAGATGGTCAGGCTCCACCACCACGGGAAGCACCAGGCCTTCGCCCGCCCAGCGATCATGCCCCCCCGGCACCAGCGGGCCACCCGGGCCAGCACGACGGGGAATCTGGCCTACCACGGCGGCTCCGTGCAATCGGCCCCGAGCGTCTTCATCCTCTTCTGGGGTTCCTGGTGGAGGAGTTCGTGTTCCCCCAGCGCCGGCAACGGTGCGGCCGATGAGGAGTATCTGTACAGCTATTTCCACGCGCTCGGCGGCCCCGGCGACGGCTGGTCCCCGATCAGTTCCCAGTACTCCGACAAGACCGGCGATGTCCCGGCGTTCCCCCGGCCGATCTGGGGCGGATGGGCTGCCGACTGCGGTGACCCGCCGCAGTCGGCGACCGCTCAGCAGGTCAGCGACGAGGCGAACGCCTACGCCCGGTACCTGTCCGCGCACGGGACGGCGGTCGGCGCGAACACGCAGATCATCGTGGTCAGCCCGTCCGGTACCAATCCCGGCGGGGGGTTCGGCACCAGCTACTGCGCCTGGCACAGCTCGGCGGCGACGTCCAGCGGCGCGAGCTTCTCGCTCATCAACCTGCCGTACCTGCCTGACCAGGGAGGTAATTGCGGTGCCGGGTCGGTGCACGGCAGCCTTGACGCCTGGTCGATCGTCGGTGGCCGCGAGTTCGCCGAGTCGGTCACCAACCCGTTCGGCAATGGCTGGAGTGACTCCGCGGGCAACCAGATCGGCAGCAAGTGTGACTGGGTCGGCCTCTTCACCGAAACGATGGGCGGGAACTCCTACGCACAGCAGTCCCTCTGGGACAACCACACGGGAGCATGCAAGGACACGACGACGATCCGCGACACGGTCACCGTCGGCGCGATCCCCACCCAGACAACGGCCATCGGCACCCCCGTCAGCGTTCAGGTCAAGGCCAGTTCCAGCAAGAGGTTCAGCCTGCGTTACTCCGCGACGAGGCTGCCGTCCGGCCTGTCCGTCTCCGCTACCGGGATGATCTCGGGGAAGCCGGTGTGGCCTGGAGATTTCACGGTGTCGGCCAAGGTCACCGATGCCACCTCGGCAGTCGGCCACGCCGTCTTCTCCTGGCGGGTCCTGCCACCGGCCGCGGCGATCAAGAGTCACCTGCACCCGGCCCACTGCGTTACCGACCACCTGGCCAGGCTTGCCAAGGGCACAGCAGTCAACATGGAGGGCTGTAACGGCACCCTGGCGCAGCGATGGGCCGGGTGGCCCAACCACTCGCTGCACCGTTACGGTGGCCCCGCCCACATCAACACCGCCAGGTGCGTGACCATCGCCGGGTCCAAGACCGCAAACCGCACCAAGATCAACCTGGCGCCCTGCTCGGGTACCTGGAGCCAGGTCTGGACCTACCGGCGCACGAGCCACGAATGGGTCAACCCGCAGACGGGCAAGTGCCTGACCGACCCGGCCGGGAAACTGGCCAATGGGACCCAGCTGGTGCTGGGCACCTGCACCGGCACTTCCGCGCAGGAGTGGACGAACGTCTGAGCCGCCGCGGCGGGACTCGGCAGGTAAACCGCGCCGCCGGCCAGGGCTGAGCCGCACCAGGCGGTACCACGCGATCGTGGTGAACACCACCGCCAGCAGGATCTGCAGCCCCATGTCCAGCAGCCAGGTGCCCGGCTTGTGTGCCCACAGCGGATCGGGCTTGGTCCCGGGGGACGGCGGGCTGATCTTGGTCAGGCTGACGGTGGAAGCAGTCGCCGAGAAGCCCCAGCGTGACGGCGCCAGCCAGGACAGCTGGTTCAGCCCGCCTTCCCGTTCAGCGGCAAAACGCCTCCCGAGAGGATGACCTGCGCCATCGCCAGCAGGACCAGCAGCGGCATGGTTTTCTCGGAGGTGCTGACCGCTGCCGACACCAGCAGCCCCAGCGCCATCGACGCGATGGACAGCACCACGATGGCCAGCACCAGTTCGAGGTAGGGCGCCGACTTCAGGAAGGCACCCTGAGAGGGCAGCGGGCGGCCCGTCAGGCCCAGCACCACCAGCACCAGCGCCTGCAGGCCGCTGATCAGCCCGAGAACAGCCAGCTTGGAACTGAGGTAGGCGCCGACCGACAGGCCGGCGGCGCGTTCCCTCCGGTAGATGGCCCGCTCCTTGACCAGTTCCCGGACCGAGTTGGCTGACCCGACGAAACACGCCCCGATGATCAGGATGAGAAGCAGCGACTGGGCATCCGCGTTGGTGCCAGGCTTGCCACCCAGGCCCTCCGGGGCGGGCACCGCCCGGATGAGCAGCCCGACCACGATCGGCATGATCGCCAGCACGGCGAGGTAGTTGCGGTCGGAGGCGATCACCGCGAGGTAGCGCCGGACCAGTGTGCTCAGCTGCGCCCACCAGCTACGCGGCGCCGGCGGGGGCTCAGGCGGCTCCGGCGTCTCCCCGGCCACCCCCCTGGCCACGCCCGCGGCCCCGTACTGCGCGTAGGCCGGCGAGCGCCGGGACTCCCCCTCCCCGTCCCGGGCGGG
>OFHH01000169.1_pt1 | contig 11550 bp, 18 predicted proteins | sample 1521961 | NCBI WGS metagenome assembly OFHH01 (sample SAMEA2468439, study PRJEB22500) | soil metagenome | biome: Glassland; feature: Farmland; material: Clay | place: Australia | collected 2013-01-31 | depth 0.55 m | reverse complement strand
GGCGGGGAAAGCCCAGGACGTGGCGCCGGCGGGTACTGCGATGGGGCGGTTGCGGTGTATCGAGGCGCGCGCGTGGGCGCAGCTGGGCCGCGCGCAGGAAGCCGAGCGTGCGATCGCGAGCGCGGAGGCTGCCCGTGAACGCGCGGACGGCTCCGACGAATTGCACGACCGGATCGGCGGTCAGTTCGGCTTCGATCGCGCGCGCCAAGCCCGCTGTCATGCCACTGCATACCTGCAGCTCGGCAAGCCGGGCGAGGCGATCACGCGGGCTGAGAACGCGATAGGCATGTATGCAGCGATGCCGCCTGGCCAGCGGTGGGTGAAGATCGAAGCGCAGGCTCATGCCGACCTGGCGGCGGCGCACCTCATGAGCGGCGATCTCGACGGTGCCCGGGATGCTCTCCTCCCGGTGCTGCGAACCGCTCCTGGCCTGCGGGTTGAGGGTCTTACCCGCCGGGTGCAGCGGGTTGCTGACCTGCTCGCCAACCAGCGATACCGCGGCTCCAAGCTGGCATGCCAGCTGGGCGGTGAAATCGGTGAGTTCACCGCGGGCACTCTGCGCCGCGCCATCGGATCATGACCGGTACGCATCTGATACGCGCAGCGGTGGAGCGGGCACCGTGGATGAGCGACCGGCTCGCGTACCTGGTGGGGTGTGAGTCCCCCTCGTCGGAACCGGGTGCGCTGGCCAGGTGCGCCCAGCTGCTCGATGAGATCGGCACGGAGGTCTTTGGCCGTCCTGCGGAGATGATTACCCTTAACGATCACCCGTGCGTACTGTGGCGCGGCGCCGGACCCTCCCAGGTGCTGGTCCTTGGGCATTTCGACACGGTGTGGCCGCTGGGGACACTGGCTGAATGGCCGTACACGGTCGAAAACGGCATCGCGTCGGGCCCGGGCGTGTTCGACATGAAGGCTGGGATCGTCCAGGCCCTCGCGGCGGCCAGCCTGCTGGATGATCACGGCGGTGTGACCATGTTGCTGACCAGCGACGAGGAGATCGGGTCGGCCGCGTCACGGGATCTGATCGAGCGCGAGGCCCGCCATGCAGCAGCCGTTCTGGTGTGTGAACCAAGTGCCGACGGCGGCGCGGTGAAGATCGCGCGTAAGGGTGTGGGGAGCTACCGGCTCGATATCCATGGCAGGGCAGCGCACGCAGGCCTGGAGCCGCACCTTGGGATCAACGCCGGGGTGGAGATGGCCCACCAGGTCCTCGCGCTGACTGGACTCGCCGACCCCGCCCAGGGGACCACGGTGACACCCACGGTGCTTGCGGCCATGACAACCGCCAATACTGTGCCCGAGCACGCGACCGCCGTCGTCGATACGCGCGCGTGGACAACCGCGGAGCTGGAGCGGGTTGGCCGGGAGATCCGCCAGCTCACGCCTCATCTGCCCGGCGCTGTCGTGGAGGTCAGCGGTCATATCAACCGGTACCCGCTGGAGGAATCCGCGGCGACCGAACTGCTGGTGCTGGCGCAGGACGCGGCGACCGATATCGGGCTAGCCCCGCCGCAGGGTGTCCGCTCAGGTGGCGGCTCGGACGGGAACCTGACCGCCGCGCTCGGCGTACCCACCCTGGACGGGCTGGGCGCGGTCGGCGGCCACCCACACGCCCGCAGCGAGCATACAGACGTCCAGGCCATGCCTGCCCGCGCCGCCCTGCTCGCAGCACTGATCACTCGGATCCGGAAGAACTCGGGCATGCTCGCACGGGGAAGACGAAGCACGTGAAGATCCTTGTCCTGGGCGGCACCTGGTTCCTCGGACGCGCTGTCGCCGAGGAAGCAGTCGCGAGCGGGCACACTGTCACGACCTTCAACCGGGGCCGCTCGGGCCCCGACGTGCCCGGCACTCAGCAGTTTCGCGGCGACCGGGACAACCCGGAGGATCTGGCCCGCCTGGCTGCTGGCCAGTCCTGGGACGCTGTGATCGACACCAGCGGCCAGGTCCCCCGCACCGTGGCTGCCTCGGTGCGGGCCTTGGCCAGGCATGCGGGTCGTTATGTATTCGTCTCGACTGTGTCGGTGTACCAGGGGTGGCCCGTTGAGCCGCTGACCGAGGAATCCCCTATGCTGTACTGCCCCCCAGACGCCGGTCCCGATTACGGCGAGAATCATCCCCGCGGGTATCCGCGACGTTATGGGTTCCAGAAAGCCGGATGCGAACGTGCCGTGACGGAGTTCTTCCCCGGCGGCACTGTCATCCTGCGGCCGGGCGTGATCCTCGGGCCATACGAGTACATCGGCCGGCTTCCATGGTGGCTACGCCGCATCGAGCGAGGCGGCACCGTCCTCGCGCCCGGTGACCCGGCCCGGTCGATCCAGCCCGTGGACGTCCATGACGTTGCCGCGTTCGTCATCACCGCCGCCCACGGGCTGACCGGGGTGTTCAACGTCACCGCACCCTCAGCACACGCCACCTATGGGTCTCTACTTGCAGCCTGCCGACAGGTCACCGGCTCGAACGCCACGTTTACCTGGGTGCCCGACGACTTCCTGCTGCAGCACGGCGTCTGGCAGTGGACGGAGATCCCACTGTGGCGCGTCTACCCCGGCACCTGGGATGTGCGCTCAGCCCGAGCCCACGCCGCCGGGCTCACCTGCCGTCCAATCCACGACACCGTCTCCGCGACCTGGGCATGGCTGGGCGCCGGAGGGACCACCATCGGTCACCACCGCCAGGCGGCCATCGGCCTGGACCCCGCCAAGGAGCGCGACTTGCTCACAGCATGGGCGAGCGCTGCGGGAGCCGTCGGCTGACGTGACAGCGGCCCAAGGCTGAGTCGGCGCGGGGAACCACACATTCCCAGTCCAGGGAGTGACACACGGTCAGCGGCTTGCCACGGTAACCGTTACGAAGCAAGCTACCGGGCCGGGAGCCCGCCCAAGGGACGTGAACCGCCATGCCACCTTCGCCACCTCCGCTGTCACGGCCACATAGGCGAGTGACGCCCGGGGCCGGAACCAGCTCGCCCCGAGCCGCTAAAAGTCCTTGGGGACGCGGCTGTGGTTCACCCAAAGTCTTCGCCCGGGGGCAACGGTGAGCGACCCTGCCGCTGAGACGGATACGGACAGGCCGAATATCGCCCGTGTCTACGACTACCTCCTGGGTGGTTCGCACAATTTCGCTACCGACCGGGCATTCGCTGAGGAGTTCCTGGCCAGGTGGCCAGATGCCCGCGAGACGATGCGCGTCAACCGGGCCTTCCTGGCGCGGGCAGTGAGGTTCCTGGCCGGGGAGGCTGGCATCCGGCAGTTTCTCGACGTTGGCTCTGGCATCCCGACCATGGGCAACGTTCACGCGATCGCCCAGCTGATGACTCAGGACGCGAAGGTTCTTTACGTCGACAACGATCCGGTCGCTGTACTGCACAGCCGCGCGATCCTCGCCCACAACCAGAGTGCTACAGCCATTCATGCTGACCTGCGCCAGCCAAGGGAGATCCTGGAACACCGCGACTTGGCGAGCCTGCTCGACTTGTCCCAGCCAGTCGCCCTGCTGCTTGTGGCTGTTCTCCACTTCCTGCCAGACGACCCCGCCGACCCGGTCGCGGAGCTGCGCGACGCGCTGGCGCCCGGAAGCTTTGTGGCCGTCACGCACGGCACCAACGACGCTCAGCTCACGCAGGTCACCAACGCCCACGAACTGTACGAGCGGAACGCCGCGCCATTCCGGCTGCGCAGCCACGCCGAAATCCTGCGCTTCTTCAATGGCCTCGAACTGGTCGAGCCCGGGCTCGTACGCATCCCGCTGTGGCGGCCAGACAGCCCGGCGGACGCGACCCAGCATCCGCAACGGATCGCTGGCTACGCAGGAGTAGGTCACAAACGATGAGCAGCAGGCCGCGACGACTATGGCCACAGGCCTGGCGGAGCCCATGCCCGCGCCGGGAGAGACGGGCATGATACTGGGGCTCCACCCCGGTGAGCGGGCGCTGGTCATCGCCGCACATCCTGGTGACGAGACGGCCGGGATGGGCGGGACCATCGCGGCCATGGCCATCTACGGCGTCACGGTCGATGTCCTGGCCGTGGCGCTCGCAGCATCCGTCATGCCTGACGGGCCCGCCAGTACGCAAGTCCGCCTTGCCGAGTTCACCGACGCCTGTGACGTGCTGGGTGTCCACGACCGCAAGGTCGAGTGGATTGACGGCGACCGTGCGCGCAACCCGGCCGCGTATCTGCCCGACCTGGTCGCATTGATCGAGCGCGGACCTGGGCCGTCATTGGCTGCCTCCCAGCCGGCTGCGGTGTTCGTTCCCGTAGGCGGTTACCACCCGGGCCGCCAAGCGGTCCGCCAGGCTGCTCTGGCGACGGTCTGCCCGGGCTGGAGCCAGAAGCAGTCCTTCCCCCGGCTGGTTCTCGGGTATGACGGCCCCGAAGACCGCGGCTGGGTCACCGCCGATGGTGCCAGGCCAGTGCTGGTGGGTATCGCCGGCACCACAGCGGTGAAAGGCGAGGCTCTGGGCTGTTACGCCAGCCACGTGCACGAAGACCCGCACCCGTGCAGCCTGCAGAAGATCCAGGCCATGGACCAGGCTGCGGGCGCAGCCCTTGCCACCCAGGCCGCTGAAGGGTTCGCCGTCTACCGGATGACGTTCTGATCAGTGTCCTATCTCCGCTTGCCGGGCGCCGTTGGCACCCGGATCGGCTGTGTCGGCAAGACGCGCGCTGATGTCTGCCTCCGCCGAGTCGCGGGACGCCTGCGCCGCCAGCCGCCAGTGGCGACGGCACATCAGCATGCACGCAGGCACAGGCACCGTGCAGCCGGGCGCACGGCAGGTCCGGAGGCTCACGATCCCACCCCGCCACGCAGAGCTGCGCGGGCGTGCCAGGAAGGGATGGGGGCGATCCGGCGGCATGGCAGCCACCACTCAGCACCTGGCCCAAACGATCTCCCGCAGTCATGGCCCCGCGACAAACGTGCAAAGGAGGGAGCATGGAACACGAGTCGAGCATCACGGCCATGCTGTTACGCCCGAGTGATGCTCGTGACCCTGTTACGTGGGTGTCATCGCACGGCGAGCGGGGAGGAGCAGTGGAGAGAGCCTCAACTCGTTTTGAGTCTCCCACGCGGGAGACGGGCACCACCCGAAGGTCCTCGGCGTCCCAGTCACGCGGGAGTTGTTGCTCTGTCAGCGCGGCGTCACTCCTGCATCCCGGGATTGCCGGGTTGGTATGTGGATGCGGGGCGTCCTGCCCGGGAGACGCCTAACTGACAGTTCAAGGGCTACGGGTGCCGGTCCAGTATCGCCTCCGTGCACAAGTGGTGATAGCCGGGCTCAGCGGTGTCGCTGGCAGGCTCGCCCGCGCTTCGCCGTTGCCCGGCCAAGTGGGCCGCTGACGATGGGGTGGCCGGGCAGCCCCGCGAGCACTGCCGTTGTGTGACCGGGTGCGACCGGTCGCCCCCCACTGGCCGCCACCGTGTTGGCCGGGCTGGCCGGGCTGGCCGGGCAGGCCACCGTGGCCAGTGACCGGCCAGTGACCGCTCGATGCCGGGACACCGGCCGGTCACCACGCGCCTGGCGAAGCAGCCGGTCACTGTGCGCACCACGCCAACATAGCCCGCCAGCGCGCCGTACCCCCGGGGCCGGACCCTGGCCGGCGTCGCGGCCACAGTGGCGGTCTCGCGGAAGCCCGAGCATGAGCCTGGTCAGTCAAAGGCATGCCCGCAGAACCTTCGCCTAGTTGCCAGCGCTGTGCTGTCCGCCGATTCCGGTGGCGGACAGCTGGGCGAGCAGGCGCCGGCCGGTGCGCTCGGATATGCCCACCGCCCGGCCAAGCTCGGTCCCGCTGACACCGGGCTGGCCGGACAGCACCGCAAGCGCCGCCGCTTCAATGTCCGCCCGTGACCGGCGGCCATGACCGCCGTTGGCCGCTGCCCGTGACCGCCGTGCTGGCCGGTCCGCAGCCGCCGCTGACGGCCGGCCATTGAGTGCGGCAATGCCCTGGGGTGCCGGCCGGTCACAGGGCGCCTCGAGACCGTTCCCATGGCCGGTCACCTTCCGCACCATGCCGATGGCCATCTCGGCGCAGCCGATGAACGCGACCGCTGGCCATCCCGACAGGAGTGCACCGGCCATCCCGTAGGGCAGGCCGTACCCGACGTTGGCCGCCAGGGTGGCGGTCACTGCCAGCCCGAGCATGAACCTGGCCAGCCGCGGCGTGCCAAGACCTGCCCTGGCCGCGCGCAGCATCACCATTGACGCGGCGGCCACTGTGCCGTCGATGGACAGCGGCAGCAGGTCCGCGGCCAGCTCGGCCTGCCCGTGCGTGACAGCCAGGTGTTCGATGTGGACGAACGACACGACCGCAGCGATGGTTGCTACCAGGAGCACTGCCCCTGTAGTCACGAGCCGTCCGAGTGTCTCACCGGTCACCGCGCACCCCCCGTTGTGCCGACTGGATGCACGCACAGAGCACGCACAAGGCACGCACGGACGGGCAGCGCACCGCCGGCGGATGCCGGCATGTTCTGGCACGAGGGATATGCGATGACCTGCGAATCCGAGCGGTCGTGGCTGGATGCGACCGGAGCTGTCATGGAGTGAGACGCACTGCCAATGCGGTTAGGGTTCGCGCCCTTCCGGGGTTCAAATCCCCGAGCCTCCGCCTTCTGACCAGGGGGTACGCACTCCGATGTGTGCCCCCTGGCTCACGTCAGTGATCATTCCGGCCTCCAGGTGGCACATTGGCGGCACCGGCCGGGCCGATCGCGGCCAGCGCGCGCTCGTACCAGCCGACCGGCACCAGCACGGCAGCCGGGGTCGTGTACCGGAGGATCGTGACATGCTCCCCGCGGTGCTCGACCTCATTGAGCAGCGCGCGGAAGGTACGTCGCGCCTCATCGCTCTGGACCTCCCGAGCCATGACCGCGAGTGTAACCCGTGTCGTACGACTCTGGCTAGACTTCAGAGTCAGGCACCGGAGCCGAACCTTCTGAGCGGCCGGTGCTCCCAACCTACGGACGATGACGGGAGCCGCTATGCCCGAAATAACCCTTACCTGCCCAACCTGCGGGAAGACGGGCACCGTTACCCAGAAGCTGACCCAGCTCGGCACGGGCACGGGCGTCTTGCTGATGACCGGCCTGGACCCCGGCGACTGCGAGGGCGGCCGCGAAGCACTCAGCAGCCACGGTTACGCGATCGTGGATGCCAAGCCCGCCGGACCCGGGGCCTGGACCCTCACGCCACACGAATAACTGACGCTCACTGCACGGCCACCGCCCCCGGGCGAATCATCCGGCTCCAGTCAGAGGTCTAGGTTCCGGTACACCTCGCGGCGGTGGCCGATCGCGGCGACCCGGATTACCTGGGCCGCGTCGTCGACGGCGTAGATCACCCGGTAGTCGCCCACCCGCACCCGCAGATAGGGCCGATGGCCCTTGAGCGCGCTGGCACCGGACGGCCGCGGGTCGGCCGTCAGGTCATCGATCACCGCCGCTACCGACTCGCGGGCCTCAGTGCCGAGTTGGCGAAGTGCCCGCCGCGCTCGCGGGCGCAGCTGCACCGTCCAGGCGGCCACGGGCGTCAGAGCCCAAGCTCGGACTTGACCTCATCCCAGGGGATGTCCTCGCCCGGCTCGGCCATCGCGGCGTCAGCCTCGGCGGCGTCCTCGGCGTCCTCGGCCGCCCGCAGCGTATCGAGCACGGACTCCGGCACGATCGCGGCCACCCGCTCCCCGCCCACGGTCAGATGCGTGATGACACCATGGCGCGCGTCATCGACGGCGCTGGCCAGCGGCGTGGCCGGGCTGTCGGCTGGCAGCTCGTGGGCGGGTTCACTCATGCTCCCAGGGTACGGCCGCTGTGCGGCTCGTGCACCCGGGGACAGCGGTTCGCTCAGCCTTGCGGTCCGGCGCCGCGCGTCAGGGCACGGGGGATGTAGGCGGCGATCGCCGCGGCGGCGTCGTCGGCCAGCTCCTCGGCTACCTCGGTGTAGACATCGGCGGTGAACGCGCTCGTTGCGTGGCCGAGGATCTCCGAGATGACCTTGATGGGCTGCCCGGCGGCCAGCAGCATCGTGGCGGTGCCGTGCCTTAGGTCGTGGAAGCGGATTGGTGGCAGCCCGGCCCGGGCGGCAAGAGTGCCGAACCGGATGCTGATCCAGCCCGGCCGCAGCGGCGTCCCATCCTCACGGGTGAACACCCGGCCCGAGTCCGTCCAGGCCGGTTCCCCACGCGATGCGCTCGGCGAGCTGCGCCTTGCGCCAGGCGCGCAGGATCGCCGCGGTGCCCTCGTCGATGACGATCTGCCGGTCTGAGTCCTCGCTCTTGGGTCGAGTCGAGTACGTCATCGGTCTGCGCCTGGCGGACATGCAGGCGGCGCCGGTCGAGGCCGAGATCGGACCACGCCAGCCCGACCAGCTCCGAGCGGCGCAGCCCGTAGTAGGCGGCGACGTGGAACAGCGCGTAGAGCCGCTCGGCTTTGCGGGGCGGGTCCTCGCGGGCCTCCAGGGCGTCCAGGAACGCGCCGCACTGCTGGCGGGTCCAGACCCCATCACCGGGGCGGGCACTTCGCCCGTCTCGCGCCAGCGCTGCACGCACGGGGCGGTCCACAGCAGCTTCCGTACCTTCCGGGTGCCGCGCTTGCCGCCGGGCTTCACCGGGGCGGCCGGGTTGTACGGCAGCGTGTGCGGAACCGTGTCGGCCAGGGCGCTGTGCGCCACTGCGTGGATGCGCTTGATCCGGGCCTCCGATAGCGGCCGGGTCGAGATCCGCTTGCCGTCGCGTTCGCTGCGGGCGGCCAGCAGGCGCCGCAGCCCGTGGTAGCGGACCCGGTGCCACTGCAAGGCCGCGAAACTCTCCACGGTGCCCCGGATGTTTGCCCGTTGCAGCGGCACGGGGATGATCGCGCGGCGCTCGCCAGCGCGGGAGGTGATGTCCGCGTAGATGACAGGCGCGGGCGGCTGGCTGGCAGGCCCGCTCTCGGTGGTGGCGTCCGCGGGGACCGCTGGCAGCATGCCCGGCTGGCCAGCTTGTGTGTCCGGCAGGTGCTCCGCGTCCGGGCCGGTCATGATGGTGTCCTCTCGCTAGGGAGATCCGGCCCCGGGAAAGCTGGCAACGCGGTCCCGGGGCCGGGACTTATTCAGGTGCGGGCGAGCTGGCCGGGCTGGCCTCCGTGGCCGTCCGATTCGGCCAGCACGGCGGTGCGGATCTCGCGGGCCTTGCCGCGGCTGATCCGGTGCTCGCGGGCCAGCGCCCGGGCGGGCCACCACTGGCTGGCCCGCCCGGGCGGCCTGGCGGGCCGCGTCGGTGGCCTGGCCGATGGCCCGGTCACTGGCCTTGCGGGTGGCCCGGTCACTGGCCTTGCGGGTGGCCCGGCCGCTGGCCGGCCGGGTGGCCTTGCGGGTGGCGTGGCCGGTGGTTTTCGCGGTGGTCTGGCGGCGGACCCGGCGGACCATGCCGATGGCCATCTCGGCGCAGATGATGAACGCGGCGGCGGGCCAGCCGGACATCAGCGCACCGGCCAGCCCATGCGAGGCGCCATAGCCGATGTTGGCGGCCAGCGTCGCGGCCACCGACAGGCCCAGCCCGAACCGGGCCAGCCACGGTGTGCCGATCCCAGCCCGGGCGGCCCGCAGCATCACCATGGACGACGCCACAACCGTCCCGTCGATCGACAGCGGCAGCAGCATCGCGGCCAGCGCGGTCTGTCCGTTGATGACGGCCAGGTGCTCGATGTGGATGTAGGACACGACCGCGGCGATCGCGGCGACCACCAGCACCGCGGCCGTGGTCACCGCGCTGCCGAGCCTGTCATCGTTCACCGCTGGCCTCCTTCGACATGTCGTGCCCGGCAGAACTCCGGGCCGGTCATGCCGCACCTGCCACGGTCACGCCCTCGCGGGCGGCGATCGCCAGGCAGGCCGGGCACGACACGGCCGGGGCGAACAGGCCCGGCGGGCAGTCCTGGGCGGCCCCGGCCGCGCCACACAGCGGCTCACCAGCCCGGCGGGTCAGCACGCCGATTGTGACGGGCTGGTCGGCCAGCGCGTGGTAGACCTCCCGGGCCTGCCCGAATGGGCCTGCCACGGTCGAGTAGCCGACGTGCGCGGTCGGGCCGGTCATCGCGGGGCTCCGATACGCAGGGTCAGGTAGACCCACCGGCCGGGCTCATAGCGGTTCAGCCGCGGCGCGCTGGTCTCGATGACCTCCACGCCGGCGTCCCCGTAGCCGGACAGGATCTCGTTGACGACCTCGATGTCGGCCAGCTCGCCCGACAGCCGGACCTTGACCACGCCGGGCGCCTGCCCGGCCTGCCCGGTCACCGCTGGCCTCCCGCAGTCTTGGGGCGGACGAGCAGCCAGACGTGCTCACCGGGACCGTAGGCAGCCGGGTGCGGCTCCCGTCGCTCGATGACCTCGACGCCGGGGTCGACCAACAGCCCGGCCACCGTGGCCACGTCACCGGCCGTCCCATAGAGGCTGACCTCGACCTCTCCGGGCACCTGCGCGGTCTCGCTGATGACCTCGATGCCCTCGGCCGCGCCGGAGATGCGGACCTTGACCACGCCGGGCGCCTGCCCGGCCTGCCCGGTCACCGTGCACCGTCCCGGTTTAGCCGGGCCAGCAGCTCAGCTGTGCGGGCCATCGCAGCGTCGTCGGACTGGCGGATCTCGGCAGCCAGCTGCGTCCGGAGAGCGTGCAGCTCGGCGAGCGTGCGGTCAATAGACCGCACGACCCGGTTCACTGCCTGCCGAGGCCCGGCCTGCGGCCGAGAATCGTCCCTGGCGGCCCAGGCCCGCAGGTCCCGGGCAAGTATCCGCGACTCCAACTCCAGGTGGCCCGGAACCTCCAGGGCGTTCACCGGTCACTTCCGAGCTGACCGGCCAGCGCCCGGTAGGCGTCGACGCGATCCAGGTCGGCCGCGTGGTCCTCGCACAGTTCGGCGGGCGAGTCGGCGCACGCCTGGCAGGTCGAGGTCGCGCGCATCTCGCGCCATTCGGCGGCGTCGTCCAGGGCGTCCAGGACGGTGGCCACCTGGCCAGGCGACAGCGCCCGGGCGGGCGGCGCGATCCAGCCGATGACTGGCTGATGCCCGGCCTCGTACAGTTCCCGCTGGCCGCCCGGGGCCGGGTCACCGCGGAAGTGGCGCCAGCCATCGATGCCACGGAACATGCCCACCCACTGGCCGCACGTGGTGCAGTAGGGCTCGGTGCCGTCGTCGTCGGCCTGGTCGTCGATCGCGTTGAGGACCTGGCCGAGCTGGCGGCGGAGTTCGGCGCACTCGCGGACCAGGATGCTCGGCGGGAGTGTGGTCACCCTCCGGCGCCGTGCGCCGTTGAGGTACTCGCGGGCCATCGGCACCCGCTGATCGGGGGTCATCGTGCACTGTCCCGGACGATCGTGCCGTTGGTGATGACCTCGGCGGCGTCGAGGACCGCGTCCATCTCCGCCGCGGTGATCAGGCCCCGGCGCCGCGCGGCGGCGAATCGGGCGAGGTGGTAGCCATCCACCCCGCCCGCGTCGGTGCAGGCGCGGGAGGGCTTCTGTCCGCAGTGCCCGCACGGCAGCAGCCGGGCACCCTGCTCGCACAGGGCGTGGAG
>OFHH01000168.1_pt1 | contig 11573 bp, 13 predicted proteins | sample 1521961 | NCBI WGS metagenome assembly OFHH01 (sample SAMEA2468439, study PRJEB22500) | soil metagenome | biome: Glassland; feature: Farmland; material: Clay | place: Australia | collected 2013-01-31 | depth 0.55 m | reverse complement strand
AACCGTGACCACACCAGACATGACAACCGCCCTGCTCAGCCATCATTACGATCCCAGCCTGAACCACGCGGCACCGCTGAGCAGGCAGAACTGTCAACCTCGGCGGTCAGAGGCGGAGCCTCGCTGGTGTCCTGCGCCTGCGTAATGCGTTCGGCCATCGGTAGTCCGCTGATTCTGTGGACCACGGTGGCCAGTTCCGGCGTCACGTCATCGGGAAGTATCTGGATCCAGCGACCGGTCAGCTTCCGCCACACCGTCGCGGCAGCGCAGAAGCGGTCGTCTTGCCGGGACTTGCGGAACACCTCGTCCCGGACAGTCTCGGGTGCGCTGAGCGGCCCGAGAACCGCGATAAGGAGACGTTCTTTGTTGATGGACAGGAAGTTCAGGCCAGGACCAGCGTCAATGATCGGCCTGACGGTCATCTGATGCTTCTCGGCGTTGTCGTGTCCTGGCCATCATCATCGGCTGCGGCGAGGTCGGCGTCGAGCGCGGCGAGGTCGACGTCGGCGTCGGGCAGCTCGCCCGGATCCGCCCACGCGATCGGCTGTTCAGCTGGAGTCACGCCTGCTTCGCTGAGCTCCTCCATAAGGTTTTCCACGCTGACCCCGCGCAACGTGGCGATGGCCTGCGCGGGCAGCACGCCTTCCACATAACCCGCAATCGCCCGGGCGAGCAGCCGCTGCGGCGCGCGGCGCCGGTCAGAGCTGGCCTGCAGCACCTGATACTGGTCTGCCCAGCCGAACCTGGCCGCCAGCTGCGGCGTCCTCAGCATCATCCAGTCCCGTTTAGTGGGCTCATCGATGTACCCGGCCTGGGACAACGCGATCGCGGCGATCTGGGGTGATACCAGAAACCGCTGCACCACAGCTGACAGGCCGGATTCCCCGACCGGGGACCGTTGCCCGATGAAGTCGCGCAATCCTTCGGCAGGAATCAGCAGATGCCGCGCGAACGCATCCGCGCGGATCTCTGCCGGGACACGGTCACTCCAGTCGCCCGCATCGCTGTCCGCCCAGTCCTCGAACAGGACGTGACCGAGTTCGTGAGCAAGCGTGCTGCGCTGCCGCATGGGGTTCCGGGTACGTGCGACACCGATGAATATGGTCCCGCGGACTGGATCCCGCATTGTCAGGCCATGCTCGTCCGGCCCGGCGTCAAGCACAGCCACGTCGATCCCGGTCGCCTGTTCGATGACCGCCACGAGATCACCTAGCGGCTGCACTCCGAGATGATGGTCACGACGGAACCGCGCAGCAGACATGCTGCCTTCCGTCTCGGCAGTCAACGTTCTCCTCCCGGTAAGACGATCGCCGGGATCGCCTGGCCGGCTAGGTAATCATTCAGCTCAAGGAAATGCAGCAGCGCCTCGCGCATGCCGTCCATGTCCGCATGGTTCGTGGCACGTGCCGCGCCCTCGGCCCGCTCTGCCACTGTCCCTGTCCCAGCCAACTCCGCCACCGTGACCCCCGTCGCCCACCCGATAGCCACCAGCTCAGGTACCTTCGCTGCCCGCTGCCCGGAGATGACCCGGGACAAGGTCGACTGGGAAATGCCGGTCGCGTCCGCGAGCGCCCGCTGGCTGAGGCCCGCCGCCACACGAGCACGCTCGATCCTCGCGCCGACGTCAGTTGTAGTCACTGCAGCCCCATCGTCTTGAATCATGATCGCCATACATGATTCAGTGTATGCGAGGACCGGTCATTCCGCCACGCCAGCCCACACCGCTCCACGGGCCAACACCACGTACTTAAGGCGTTCCGGTCCTGACGAGGCTGTGACCTGGGGTTTTGCGTTGCTTTGTATATGAAGAGGGACTCCTGATAGGCGTTGGGTGCTGAATCCACGTCCGTCACAGGAGTCCCTTGTGCAAGCTTGCCTGCCTTCTGCTGCTGCCGCAATCCGGTCTGAGGAGTCCCCGGCTGCTGGGACTCCGGCGGGGACGGCCGTGGTCCGGGCCGCTGGCCTGCGGGTTCACGGCATGACGGTCACGGCGGAGGACCGGGTGCCGTCAGCGGGCGAGCTGGCGGTGTTCTGCCGTCCGGTGGTAACGGCTCCCGCGGTGGTCCGCCGGGACGGGACGGTGCTGGCGGACGCGTGGCTGCCGGACCTGGTCCGGCTGGGCGAGCTGGAACATCATCTCGGTGACAGGGCGATCGAGGCGGCCGTGGGCAAGGCGGTCCAGGCGGGGCGGGTGAGGCCGCGGCAGCGGCGGCGGATCATGTCCTATCCGCTGGTCATCAGGCTGATGCTCGCGACCGGGCTGATGCCGGGGGCGTCGTACTGCGAGGCGCTGGCCCGGCTGGCGGGGCTGCTCGCGGACATCCCGTTCGTCCTGGAATGGCATGTCCCGGCGGAGAAGGTGGTCACGGACTGGCGGCTGCCGGTCCCTGCGTCGGTGATGGAGGACCTGTTCTGGCAGGCGGCCGGGCCGCTCATCAGCGAGGACGAGCCGTCAGCGGTGATGCTGGCCGGAAGGCCCGTGGCCGCGGCGGACGGGATGCTGGTGAACCTGGCGGACACCGGGGCGAACCGGGCGTTCTTCGGCTCGACCGGGACCGCAGACGATTCCGCCCCGTTCCCGCAGCTCAGGATTGTCGCGGTGACCGGCCGCGCGAGCCGCGCGATGCCCGGGGCGATCCTCGGGCAGGCGGGAGCCGGGGAGCAGACCCTGCTGAAGCGGCTGGTGAAGCGCCGCCCGGAGCTGTTCGCCGGCCTTGCCGTCTGCTTCGACCGTAACTTCCCCGGCTACGACCTGATAACGGCGATCCTGCAGGCGGGCGGGCATGTCATCGCCCGCGTGAAAGAAGGCATCTCCCTGCCCTTCGACGGGCCCGATCGTGGCTGGCTGCCCGACGGGTCCCGCCTGACCTGGCTGAACGCCCCGTCCGGGAAAGAAGAAGACCGGCTCCCGGTCCGCGCCGCCGAGCACAACGTCATCCTCCCTTCCGGCGACGGGACCGGGGAAGCCTCCGGGACCTGCACGATCATCACCACCCTCCTGGACCACCAGACGGCGCCCGCCGGCCAGGTCCGCGACACCTACCTCACCCGTTGGAGCGCCGCCGAGACCACGTTCGGCGAGGACAAATCCGCGATCACCGGCGCCGGGAACCGCACCAGCGGGCCCGTCCTGCGGTCCGGCTCCCCGCGGCTGGTCATCCAGGAGGCCTGGGCCTGGCTGACCGCCACCCAGCTGGTGCGCGCCAGCGAGGCCGCCGCGCTCCGCAGCGAGCACGCCGCCGCCCGCGCCCTGCGCCGCCGCAGCCGCGCCCTGGTCACCGCCGACGAGGAATCCTTCACCGCCGGCCGGCAGCACGCGATCCGGTCCATGACATCCACCCAGGTCACGGCCACCTCATCGCTGGAAGCACTCGCCGCATCGGCAGAGTCCGCCGCCCGCGCATGCCTGCACACGCTCAACCTCCCCGGCCGGCAACGGCACTCCGAACGGGCGCAGAAAGCACGCCCGAAATTCCCGCACGCCACCGCCACCAAGACGACCGTCACCGGGAAACCCCAGGTCACCGTCTTCGCACCCGGCTTCCGCTAACCCCAGGGCCCAGGCCCGGCGACAGGAAGGAGGAACCCGCCTCGCGTACGCGGGGCCGCGGCCCGTGGAACCGTGCGCCATCCCCGCCGCGACACGCGGGCTGAAATCATGCCCTCACACCACCCGGAAACAGACCTCAGGGCACGCACGGAACATGAGAGCGACAACCACCTACCAGGATCGAAACACCTAAAGTCCGTGGTGTTGGCTCCACGGGCGGCAATCGGTCTGGTGACGGTGAGTTACAGCCCGCTCGGGACGCACGCAACCTGATCGCCGAATTGGGCGCTGGTGGTTGGTGTGATGCTCGACAAGGCTGGGGTGTACAGAACTGCCGGTTCTGGCTGTGCCTTACCAGGCTGGGAAGGGATGCGGATCAAGCGAGGCGGCACGCCAGGCCGCGCAGGCGTGGCTGGTCAAGAAGCAGACCGGGCGATGACGGGCAAGACCTGACGCCGGGTATATCTGTGGCAGCTGGCGCAGGGCGCCCACGGCGACCACCTGCTCGTTGTCAACGGGAACGTCCGGGCACCGGGGCCGCCCTGGCGCCGTCGGCATTGATTCCCGGGTTTCCTTTTGGCGGCCGGGCACAGCGCGGATCTGCGCGGCAAGCTCGTGTCATGAGGACGGCTTGCTCGCATAGCCGCCGGCGCCAAGCCGCAGCCCTGCCGCCGTGCCCACCTCGCATTCTGCTATTCGTGACCACCACGGCCTTTCACGCCGTTCTTTGACGGCGTAGCCCGCTCCCGGCGCGGGGAGCTGCCAGGCCGCGCTCAGCCTGGCCGGGAACGTATTGCTGGGCAGCGACTTCCCGAACATTCCCCACCCCTACGCCCGGGCAGATCGCTGGCCTGGACCGGCTGGATCTGGGCGGACCGTGGTTGCAGGCGGTCTGCTGGCAGAACGCGGCACGCCTCTTCGGCCTGCCGCATCCGGTTCATGGCTGGCTCAGAAGTCCTGCACATGGTCCGGAGAAGCCCCCTTGGTTATCTGCTTATAAAGCCCGGCGGGGAAGAGCCGCCGCGATTGCCAAGGAGGCACGACATGACACAGCTGGTGATCACCAGCATCCTGCTGACGATACCGTTCCTGGTGGCGTTCATCGCCGTCCCGCTGTGGATGACCTTCAAGCGGCCCGACGAGGCCGCCGACCACAGCCAGGCGCACACCTACCTGCGGGCCCGCCAGGCGTTGAAGCTGGCTCCGGCCGACTCCGCCACCGCCGGGATGGTGCGCGCCCAGCTCACCAAGGCCGCATGACCCTGTTGGTCCCAGAAACTCGGCCGCAGGTCGTGACCTGGCGTTTCCTGTCCGGTAGGCGGGCGATGCCCGAGGCAAGCAGCATCGATGCCCGTGGCGCTACGACTGCTCTATCTGATCTTCGTCCGCCTACTCGGCTGGCTTGCTTTGCTGGCGCGACCGGGCGCAGCCCAACAGGCGGAGATCTTGGTGTTGCGGCATCAGCTGCCAGTGCCGCGCCGTCAGGTCGAACGTCCGCGGCCGTCATGGGCCGATCGGGCGGTGATCGCAGCGCTGACAGGGTTGCTGCCCCGGTCCCGCCGGATCGGTTTGCTCGTCACGCCCGGTACGGTGCTTCGCTGGCACGCCGATCTGGTGCAAGCGGCGCTGGACCTGCAAACGCACTCACTCCGGCCGCCCGCGGACGCGCCCGGCGAGCACCCAGTTGGGTGTTGCGGATAGCGGCGAGCAACCCCGGGTGGGGCTACCGGAGGCTCGCCGGGGAACTGGCCCATCTGGGCCGAAGCATCGCACCCTCAACGGTGTGGGCGATCCTGAAGAAGGCCGGGATCTATCCGGCACCCCGCAGAGCAGCACCGACCTGGGGAGAGTTCCTGGGTGCCCCAGGCCGAAGGGATTCTGGCGTGTGATTTCTTTCATGCCGAGACGATCACGCTCACCCGGTTGTACTGCTTCGCTGTCGTCGCGCACGCGACCCGCCGGGTGCACGTCCTGGGCGTTACCGCGAATCCGGCGGCCAGCTGGGTCGCCCAGCAAGCCAGGAACCGAATGAACGCGATCATGGAACGCTGGATCGGCAGCGCACGCCGCGAGATCCTGGGTCGGATTCTCCTCGTCAACGCCGCGCATCTGCGCCAGGTTCTCGCGGAGCACGAGGACCACTTCAACGCCCACCGGCCCCACCGCGCCTTGGAGCAGGCCAGCCCGCTGCGACCGTTGCCCGGTCCGGCCGGCGCTGACATCAAGGTCATCCGCGGGACCGCCCCGGCGGGCTGATCCACGAATACGACCAGGTCGCATAGGGCGGCCGAGTCTTCGGCACGCACACGCCTACGGAGGGGCGGTGAGTTCCCCTGCCAGCCACCGCTCGACGCTGCGGATATAGGCCGGGACGAGTTGGGCGCCGGTCCGGTAGCTGAGCACCAGTGACGCGGCCTCGCTGGCGGTGCGCCCGCGCAGCCGCAGCACCGCGTAGGCGATCATGGGCGAGCGGCGGCGGCCCGCAGTGCAGTGAATCAGCACCCGCGCCTCCAGTTGGTCATCCAGGACCCCGGCGGCGAACAGGACGGCCCGCGCCCACAATCGCGGCCGCTGCCCCCAGCCCAGGTCCCGCATCGGGGCGTGCGCGACCCTGGCCACACCGAAAGCCGCTCGCTCGGCCGCCAGGTCACCGCCCAGGAGCGCCTCTTCCCGCGACCGGCAGTTCACCACGTGGGTCACGCCCCGGCTGGCCAGGCCCGCGATCGAGCCGGCCGCGGGCACTCCCCCGACCGCGATACGCTCCCCGCCGATCCAGCTCAGCGACGCCACCCCGGCACCCGGCCCGGGCGTCACCGGGCCTGGTGCGCGGAACGCCCGCACCCGCCAGCCCGGCCCACTGCCCGATCCCGGAATATCCACCGCACCGCCATCGTCCCCGCCCGGCCGCACGCCGGCAATAGGCCAGGCGCGAGCAGAACGCCCAGTCCGGCACCCGGATGGCCGACCAGTGCCGCGGCACGAAGGCCGCCCAGATCGAGTGATACACGGGTGATCATCTCCGCATACCGGGCCGGGAAGTCAGTGATGATCACCCGTGTATCTAGCGTTATACGGCCCGAAGGGCTTGGTGATCTTCGATCACCCGTAGGACGGCGGCAGTGCGCGCGCCGCGGTTCAGCCCGTCGGCGACGCTCTGTTACAACCCTGCCCCACCGGGCTGATGCAAAGAGGAGGCATCGGCAGGCTGAACGAACACTCGCCGGGGCCTGACGAGCCCAGCGCGCCGACAGCGGCGGGCTTCGATGGGTCGCCCTGTCGGCGGCATGTGCGGTCGACCCGGTTACGCGCCTCCAGTGGTCAGATGAGGCCGCTCGGATGGATCAGCTTACCGTGGCCTGGATAGATCGTGCAGATAGTGATTCCACAGGTACAGGGCAGCTCGCGGTAGTCATTGCCGGCCAAGGGCACCTCGTCGGCGGTCGACTTCACGCGGGAGGGGGCTCGCGGGAAACGGCCGACGGCACCGCCGGCACCGCGCCCGTGGGCCTACCTCACACCGTGGATCGGCGGGGAGGGCGGGAGCAGCCTCGACAAAGTCGCGACGGTCCGGCACTACCGGACGGGCCGGGCGCGGTGAGCGAAGCGGGAGGGTATACGCGAGGAACCGGTGCTGTTACGCCTCTTGACGCTGGACCAGCTCAAATCCGGTGGATACGGGCTGGTGCGCGGCGCGCACCCGTCCTGCCTTGGCGGGGCGGGGAACTCCTGTCCGGGTCTTAATCGATGGGGAGCGGCTCTTCGCGCTGTTCTGCCTCGTCTGCCACTGCGGCCTGCGGCGCGACGAGGTGATTGGCCTGGCGTGGGCCGAGGTGAACCTGGACCAGGGGGTCGCGTACATCCGCGAGACCGGGAGCGGGGATGACCCCAAGAGTGAGTCCGGTGTCCGGGTGGTGCCCCTTCCATCTGTTGTGGTCGCGGCGCTGCGCGCCTGGCGCAAGCGGCAGGCCGCGGAGCGGCTCGCGTGGGGACCGGACTGGACCGACTCCGGCCTCGTGTTCACCAGCGAGGATGGCACGGCGGTGCCTCCGCAGTGGCTATCTGTGCGGTTCGAGACGCTCGCCTACCGGGCGGGCCTGCCGCCCGTGCGGTTCCACGACCTGCGTCACGGTGCTGCCTCGCTGTGCAAGGCAGCGAAACTCGACACGAAGTAGATCACCGCCCTGCTGGGCCACTCCCGCACCAGCTTCACCGACGACGTGTACGTGACGCTCTTCCCAGAGGTCGCCAAGGCCGCCGCTGAAGCCGCTGCGGCTGTTGTCCCGCGCATGAACAGGAGGAGCCAGTGAATACCGTTGTGCGTGCTCTGTGCGTGCATTGCCTCGCCGACAGCGAGACCAGAGGTCTCCCGGAGATGTCTCTCGCGGGAAACCTCTGGTCAGGGGCGGAGGCTCGGGGATTTGAACCCCGGAAGGGCGTGAACCCTAACCGCATTAGCAGTGCGGCGCCATAGACCGGACTAGGCGAAGCCTCCCGGTGACCGGAGCGGTCCGCATCAGCGTACCGGTGCTGGCGACAACACCGCAAAGCGCTCCGGCAGTTCCCTCACCGCGGTTGGCGAGATCGCCGGCCCCGGCTCCCGCGGGCGTGGCCGGCTGGCTCAGTGTGCCTCGATCACCTGGTAATCGCCCTGGGCGTAGGCCTCCCGGATCCTGGTCTTGGCGAACTTGCCGACGCTGGTCTTGGGCACCTCGGAGATGAACGACCAGCGCTCGGGAAGCTGCCAGCGGGGCACCCTGTCGGCAAGGAAGTCCCGCAGTTCGGCCGCGGTCACGGAGGCACCGGCCCGCAGCACCACGGTCGCCAGCGGCCGCTCGCCCCACTTCTCGTCGGGGACCCCGATCACGGCCGCCTCCACCACATCGGGATGCGCCATGATGGCGTTCTCGAGTTCCATCGAGGAGATCCACTCGCCGCCTGACTTGATCACATCCTTGGCCCGGTCGGTCAGGGTGACGAAACCCAGTGGGTCGATGTTGCCCACGTCGCCGGTGCGCAGCCAGCCGTCGTGGAACTTGGCCGGGTCGTCGTCCTTGTAGTACGACCCGGTGACCCAGGGGCCGCGCACCTCGACCTCACCCACCGCGACCCCGTCGTGAGGCAGCACCACTCCCTCGTCCCCGACCAGGCGGGCCTCCACGGCGGAGACCAGCCTGCCCTGGGTATCGCGGTAGTGCCAGGCCTCGTCGGCCGGCGTGCCCGCCGGCGGATGCGCCACGCTGCCGACCGGGGAGGTTTCTGTCATCCCCCAGGCCTGCACGATGAGCACGCCGAGTTCCTTTTCGAACGCCTCCATCAGCGACTGCGGGACGGCAGAGCCGCCACAGGGGACCATCCGCAGCGACGAGAGGTCCCCGCCATGCGCACGCACGTGCTGGAGCAGCCCGTTCCAGATCGTCGGCACCGCGCCCGCGATGGTCGGGCGCTCGGCCTCGATCAGCCGCGCCAGCGGTTCCGGCTGCAGGAACCGGTCCGGCATGATCAGGTCAGCTCCCGACATCACCGCCGCATAGGGGAGCCCCCAGGCATTGGCGTGGAACATGGGCACGACCGGGAGCACCCGATCCCGCTCGGACATAGCGAACGTGTTGCCCATGCAGACAGCCATCGAGTGCAGGTAGGCCGACCGGTGACTGTAGACGACACCCTTGGGCAGGCCGGTGGTACCGCTGGTGTAGCACATGGCGGCGGCACTGCGCTCGTCCACCTCCGGCCAGCCGAACGCGGCGGATGCGCCCGCCAGCAGGTCCTCGTAGGCGTGGATCTGCACACCGGGGTGCGCCAGTTTCCCGGCATGCGCCGCCAGCGCCGCGCCGCCTTGCCCGGTCACGATGACGTGCCGGATCGTCTGCGTCTGCGGCAGCACCGCGGCCAGCATCGGCACCAGGGTGCTGTCGCAGATGACAGCGTGGTCCTCGGCGTGGTTCGCGATATAGGCGAGCTGGGCGGGGTCGAGCCGGAGGTTGAGCGTGTGCAGGACGGCACCCATGGAGGGGATCGCGAGGTAGGCCTCCAGGTGCTCGGAGTTGTTCCAGAGCAGCGTGGCAACCCGCTGGTCGGCGTCCACCCCGAGGTCGCGCAGTGCGTTCGCGAGCCGCGCCGCACGTTCACCCGTCTGTGCGTAGCTCTGCCGCCGGGTCCCGTCCTCCGTACACGTCACGACCTCGCGTCCGCCGAATACCGTGGTGCCGTACCGCATGATCCCGGTCACGGTCAGCGGTACATCCATCATCGTGCTGCGCACGGCCACCTCCTGTTGGGGCCAGCGCACCGGCCCTCACGGCTCAGGTGCGCACATTCCTCCTGGCAGGGATCGTGCCACGCGCGGGCTGAATCGTCACCCTTCCAGCAGTTCTGTATCGATCCGCAGCTTAGCCACTGCCCGGGAGACCGTGCTCTTGACCGTGCCCTGGCTGATCCCGAGGAACTGGGCGATCTCGGCCTCACTCATGTCCGCGTAGTAGCGGAGCACCACCGCCACCCGCATCCGGTGCGGCAGCCGGTCCAGCGCCCGCCGCAGCGCGTCCTGGAGCGCGCTATCGCTCGCGTGATCACCCACAGCCTGGTCGGGGATCTCGTCGGTGGGGTACTCCTCCAGCCGGCGCCGCCGCCACGACGAGATGTGCGTGTTCACCATGGCCCGCCGGACGTAACCGTCCAGTGCTGCCCGGTCCTCGATCCGGTCCCACGCCTGGTACGTCTTGGCCAGTGCCGACTGGACCAGGTCTTCCGCATCCGCCAGGTTGCGCGTGAGCAGGTAGGCCATGCGGAGCAGGGAGCCGCTGCGGGTGGCCACATAGTCACTGAAGCCTGGGTCGTCGGGCCGGCCCTGCCCGGATTGCCTGCTCTGCCTGGCATGTCCGGCCTGCCCGGCCGTGCGCTCGCGCGCACCGGACCCGGCCACCGCCCCGTGCGCCCCAGCAACCGCGTGATCGCTCCCCACGCTCACAAGGTCACCGTACCCACCACTGGCACACGGACCACAGCCACCACGCATCACGAATGAGGCTCCTGCCTGCGGCTTTGAGCTGCAACTGCCGCATATCCGACCTCGCGCGCAGCACGCGGGTCACAGATGACTCAAGGCGCGCCACCCGTCCGCCACGCGTCGAATGTGTGACCGGGCGGGGCAGAGGAGCCAAACCGCTTGACGTGTGCCCATCTGACTACGCAAGGTAAGTGCACGCGCCTGTCAGGCCCGGGAGGCCAGATGCTCGAGCAGGACGGCACACTCACGTGCTGTGTCCGCTGCGCGGGGGCTGGGGCCGCTGACCAGATCGCCCGGCGGCGTCAGTTCCGGTCGGCGGTATTCCCGCCCCCGCAGACTCCCGCCGGCACGCTCCACCCTGCGCTGGTGGCAGGCCGTACCCAGGTGGGCGCCGGCCCGGCCGGCCGGCTCCCCGGCGTGGTCACCGGGACGGCGCTGGACGTCAGCCCGCACGTCCTGGTCGTCGCCGCCGCCGAGGGGGAGCGGCGGGTCAGCCCCCCCACCGATCCGGGCCCCCGGCGCGCCGGTCGGGGCGGAGGTCACGCGGGCCGACAACCCGGCCCTGCCACACACGCCGGCCGAGATCGCCGCCTCGGCGATTGAGGCCGCCGAGGCTGGCGCCACGGTGGTGCACGTCCACGTGCGTGAGGATGATGGCACCCCGTGCGGGCGAGCCGAGTTGTTCACCGAGGTGATCGAGCGCGTGCGACCGCGCGATCCGGATCCGACAGCAGCGGGTAGTCGAACGTGTGCTTGTCGCTGAAGTTCTTCTGCCGCCCGACGGCGTCGGTCCTGAGCCCGAGGCCATGCCCCCCCCCGGCGGCGCACCCCCGCCCCAGATCGCGGCACACCTCGTCCAGCGAGTTCAGGTAGCCGGCCCAGATTTCGGCGCGCGACCTGGTCTCCAGCGCCTTGCGCGACAGCTCCGACCCGCCCCAGTTCACTTCGTCGCAACCGCCGTGCAGCCACGGCGAATCGAACGCCTGCGCCACCTCCGTGTAGAGATCGCGCATCAGC
>OFHH01000166.1_pt1 | contig 11644 bp, 8 predicted proteins | sample 1521961 | NCBI WGS metagenome assembly OFHH01 (sample SAMEA2468439, study PRJEB22500) | soil metagenome | biome: Glassland; feature: Farmland; material: Clay | place: Australia | collected 2013-01-31 | depth 0.55 m | reverse complement strand
CCCACCGGTGTGCCATATCCCTCCATCAGAAACACAAAGGCCAGGGACAGGATCGTCGGCTCCAGCTGATCGCTTACCTGGGAAAGGTTCGTCCAGTGGAGCGCCTCTCCGCCCGCGCCGAGCACCTTTTCCGCGGCGAAGTACAAAAGCACGGTCCCGAACAGTGCGAGAGCGATCCCGACTCCGCAGAGGATAAAATACTTCCACGCGGCCTCGATGGCCGCAGGAGTGCGGTAGAGGGACACCAGAAGGACCGTGGACAGGGTCGCCAGTTCCATGGCGATCCAGAGAACGCCCACGTTGTTCGTCAGCAGGCAAAGCAGCATGGCAAAGATGAAGAGCTGGAACATGGCATGGTAGAAACGGATACGGCGGGAGCCGATCGTGCCGTGTTCTCGTTCGCGTCGCATATAGCGTCTACTGAAGATGGCGGTGGTCATGGAAACAAACGCCGTGAGGACAGTCAGGTATACGCTGAAGGCGTCGACAAAAAAGAAATTGTCTCCTGCCAGTATCGGACCCTGCTCATAGACCTGCAGCGCCAGGCGGATACTCGCGGCAAAGGTCGTCGCGGAGCCGAGGATGTTCACTTCGGGCGCAAATCTCCGGTCGCCGATGAAAGCCAGCGCCAGAGACGCAAAAAGCGGGACGACTAAGAGAATGAGAAGTGCCATTACAACCTCAATATATTGAGCTTAACAATTTAAAATTTACCCGTGCCCGGCGCTGACGAGCCTGTGGCCAGTGCTTATGAGTGCGATGCGCGAATACAGGCCATGCCCCCGCGCGAGTGCAGGGTACAATCTTCAATCTTTAATTTCCAATTATACGAAGCGTCAATCTTCTTCCTTCAGCCTCGCCATCTGGTCCACATCAAGACTGTCGAACGTCGTACTGATGTGGAAAAAGAACATCCCGAAGATGAACGCCGCGATCAAAAGGTCCAAGGCAACGCCGAGTTCGACAACCAGGGGCATGCCGTAGGTGGCGCTCGTGGCGGCGAACAGGAGGCCGTTTTCCATGGCGAGGAATCCGATGATCTGCGCAACCGCCTGCTTGCGGGTGATCATCATCAGGAAGCCGAGCAGGACCGTGGCCAGGGCCACCGCCAGAGTAGAACGGGTCACCAGGGTCGAGAGCTCCCTGATGGGCGCGGTCAGATGATAAGAGAATATAACCAGAACGATCCCCATCAGCATGGTGGTCGGAATGTTTACAACTGTTTCAACTTCCTTGTGTATCCTCAATTTTACGATCAGTTTATGCAAAATGTAGGGAAGGAGGACGACCTTCATGGAAAGTGTCAGCACGGAAGAAATATAAAGATCGTGCTGGCCGGCTACGTAACCCACGATGGCGGTGCTCACGGCGAGAAAGAACCCCTGCCACGCGAAGAGATGCAAGAGGGCGTTCATCCGCCGCTGCACGACAAGGCCGAAGGCCGTCAGGAGAATGAGGGCGGCCAGAAGGCTGTTTACTTGTGATGCAATGTGCATATTCATAGAATACCTCTTTATTAATTCTTTGACACTGATTTACGCGGATCCTTTTATGATTTATCTGTGACCATCATAGGCAATCATGCTTTTCAGTGTCAGAGTCTCTCGTCTCCCATATCTCTCATTCCAGCATGAAATACGACAGCATCCCGAGCGTGGCAAAAAGAAAAGCGCTCCCCAGAAATTCGGTGATACGGAATATCCTCATCTTTGCCAGACCAGTCTCGATCATCACGATCCCGATGCCCACGATCCCGAGTTTGAACAGCAGGAACGGGACGGCAGCGAGTACGGACAGCAGATCATCGTTCAACGCGATCCCCCAGGGGAAAAAGGACGCGATCCCGAGTACCGTAAAGAGAAAGAGCTTCATCATACTCGCCCACTCGATGAGGGCAAGGTGTCTGCCGGAATATTCGAGGATCATGGCCTCGTGGATCATGGTGAGTTCCAGATGAGTTGCAGGGTTGTCCACAGGCACCCTCCCCGTCTCGGCCAAAGCAATAAGGATGAACGCCAGAAGCGCGAAGACCAGGGACGGCCGGAGTATAGAGTGTCCCTGGGAGATGACAAAGACCATCTGCGAGAGAGACGTGGACTTGCTCACCAGGGAAACAGCGAACACGGCCATGAGCATGGCGGGGTCGGCAAGGGAGGCGATGGTCATTTCCCGGCTCGACCCCATGCCGCCGCAGGCCGTGCCGATGTCCATGCCTGCCAGTGCCGTGAAGAACCGCGCAATGGCGAAGAGCGCCACCAGGGCTATGACATCTGCCATGGCCGACAACGGCAGGTCCGCCGAGAGGATGGGAATGATTCCGCCGGCCATGATAGTGACGCCGAACACGAGATACGGCGTGAACCGGAATATCCACGAAGCGTTCTCAGCAAGAACCACGTCCTTTGAAAATAGTTTCATGATGTCCCGGTACGGCTGGAACAGTCCCGGAGACGTGCGCCCCTGAAACCAGCACTTCATCATCTTTACCCACCCCGTGAACGCTGGGGCCAGGGCGAGCAGTATTGCGACTTGCGCTATTTCTATGAGGAGAGGACGAATACTCAAGCTAAAACTCCCTGAAACGAATTCCTAGACCCTGAAGAAGCCGATTAATATGTGATTTCCACTGAACAAGAACGGATCATCATACTTCTCCATAGCAAAATCAGTCCAACTCAGTGTCAAAATGTTTTTCACCTTGAGAATATCAGCAGCACCAGGATCGTCACGAACGAATAAATAAGATAAACTTGGATGCGTCCCCGCTGGAGCCTCCCGATCCTCCGGGAAAGCCAAAAACTGGCGTCAACTACGGGCTGGTACAGCCACATCCAGAAACGGTCACGCACGCGCAGATGGTAATGCAGGCGTTCGGGGAACGCGGGATGCGTGACCGGCGGCAGCTGACGCACGTGTTCCTTGATGCTGAAGAGAAAGCCGAATATCCTGCGAAGCGGCATGGAAAATGACGTGGCCGTATACTGCATCCTGCTGGTTATCTTTTCGAACCCGCAATCCCAGAGAGGCATGCGGCGGATCGCCCCCGGTCGCGCATGGAGCAAGAGGTATGTCACGATCACCACGGACAGGATGCCCAGAAACGCGATGGGAGCCGAATAGGAAGCGCGTTTGGCCGCAATCGGAGTGAGCCACATCCAGCCAAAACCCGAGGCCGAGGAAGCGATCGCGCCACCGACCAGCTTTTCGGCCAGCGGTCCCATCCATTTGATCATGACGGTAGGCAGTACGCCGAGGGCGAGGCAGGTGAGTGCGGCCAGCAGCATGCCGATGCGCATGGACCAGCCGGCCTCGTGGACCAGGCCGTGGCGATGCCCGCGCTGGTGCCCCAGGAACGTCACGCCGAAGGCCTTTACGAAACACGCGGCTGCGAGCGCGCTCGTAAGCGCCAGGAGCGCGGCGCCCAACGGAATGAGCAGGTTCAGGAGCGGACTGGGCAGTGCGGGTGAGAGCAAAAACGCCTGATAGGTCAGCCATTCCGACACAAACCCGTTAAACGGCGGCAGGGCCGAGATTGAGATGCAACCGACGAGAAAAAGTGCCGCGGTCCAGGGCATGAACTTTATGAGGCCGCCCATCTCTTCCATGTTCCGTTCATGGGTAGCGTGCAGCACAGAACCCGCGCCCATGAAAAGGAGGCCTTTGAACATAGCGTGGTTCATCGTGTGATACAGGCCGGCAATAAGCGCAAGGGCGGCCAGGAGCGCCATATTGAATGACGCGAATATCATGGCCAGGCCGATGCCGATCAGAATGATGCCGATGTTCTCCACGGAATGGTACGCGAGCAGCCGCTTCAGGTCGTGCTGCATCAGGGCGTAGAGGACCCCCATGACCGACGACACGAGCCCGAAGACCAGGACCAGAGCGCCCCACCACCACGGGAAGTTCCCGATCAGGTCGAACACGACCCGCACGATGCCGTAGATGGCGGTCTTGAGCATGACCCCGCTCATGAGGGCCGAGACGTTCGACGGCGCGACGGGGTGCGCTTCGGGCAGCCACACGTGGAGCGGGACCACGCCGGACTTGGCCGCAAACCCGAAGAAGGCAAGCAGGAACGCTGCCGTTGCCCATGCTGCGGGAAGTTCCGCCTGGCGCATTGCATCGAACGTGTATCCGCCAAATCCCTTGAAGCCGGTGGCAAGACCCGCCATGATACCGAACGACAGCAGGATCGCAATGGCCCCCACGTGGGCCACGACAAGGTAGAGGAACGCGGCCCGCCTGTTCTCGACTTTCTCGTCCTCAAAGAGCACCAGAAAATAGGAGGCCGCCGCCATCATCTCCCATGCTATGAGGAAAAACAGCGCATCATCGGCCAGCACGACCAGGAACATTCCCCCGATAAAGAGCGCGTAAAAAACCACGAGGCTTGTTACCGGCCGAACGCCGAGAAATCCCTTGACGTACCCGATCGAATAGATAGACACGAATGTGGCGAGCAGCCCGACAACCACGAGGAAATACCCGGACAGGAGGTCGAGTCTCAAGTGGAACGGAAGGTCGGGCAGACCGATGGGAAGGACAACCTGAGCGGTGACGCCGCTTGCCACGGTCCACACGCCTGCGGCCGCGGCGAGAAATGAAGCGACGGCAATGAGGGAAAAACCGACATTGATGAGAAGGCGCTGGTTGAGGCGCAGAAACGGCGTCAGCGCCAGAAGGAGCAGGAGCAATGCGAAAGATGAGGATATGATACTGAAAGGTGAAAGAAGCATGTCACTGCCCCCTTGTTGTCGCCCTGAACCTGAAACCGATCAGTTCATGAAAAAGATGTAACTGCTTCTTATTAGAACCGGATCATCTCGTATATGTTTCAATGAGCCGGGAAAGTCCCGATATAATCGCCGTCGGCGTCGGCGGGCATCCGGGGATGTAACCGTTGACGGGGATGACATTTGCAACGCCGTTCGTTACGGCATAGCTTCCTTTATATATACCGCCGTCTTTGGCGCAATCACCGCAGGCAACGACAAGCCTCGGCTCGGGGATCGCGATATACGTCCGCTTCAGCGCGAGCTCCATCTGGCGGGAGACCGGGCCGGTCACGAGCAGCACGTCAGCGTGCCGCGGCGAAGCGACAAAATCAATGCCGAAGCGCTGAATATCGTAGAGGGGATTGGTGAGAGCCGTGCATTCCCATTCGCAGGCGTTGCACGAACCGGCGTCCACCTGCCTGATCCGGAGCGACCTGCCGAAGATTGTATCAATTTTCTTCTGAAAGTCAACAATCTTCGCCGCCTGCTCGGGAGTTATGGTAAAACCTTCCGGAAACGGGATGACCTTTTTTTTGGACGTTATGTTTCTGAATATCTCTTTCAGCATAGTTTATATCATTATTCTACTTCCTACTTCTTACTTCTTACTTCTTACTTTTTACTTCTTACCTTCTTCCGGACTCCTCACATGTCCGTTCCTGAATATGACAAATTAAAGCTCTTGTTGCAAAGCGGGAAATCGGGAACAATGTTTCCATGGACCGCGAAGGGCACCGCAGGCCAGTTGCAGTACGACGGCGAGCGGAGCTTCACGCGGAGCGGCTTTCCGTCCTTGTCAGCCATTACCCAGTAGAACAACGATCCGCGCGGCGATTCCGTGTATCCCAGCGCGGATGACCAAGCCGGGGCGGCCTTGGCCGTCACAGCCGGTTCGCCGTGGTACCCGCTCTCGATGAGCGCCTGAATTATGGACACGGAGCATTCAATTTCCTCTCCGCGAAGCATCATGCGCGCGAGCACGTCCCCTTTTTCTAGCGTGTGTGCCTCGAAGATCAACCGGTCGTACAAAAGATGGGGGTGGGATTTCCTCAGATCGTCGGTGAGGCCCGATGCCCGAGCGGCCAAGCCCGTAACGCCGAGCTTCGCGGCGATTTCTTTCGAGAGTCTGCCGGTATTCTGGAGCCGTTCGATGTGCGATACCGATCCCAGCAGCAATTGCATAAGTTCCTTATACCCTTGGGTGGCGCTATCGATCGTCTTCAGGATGTCGTCGGCCTGGGCGAAAACGTCCTTCGTAACACCGCCCACCACATTCACGCCGCGCAGGTATCTGCTGCCGGTGAGCCGCTCGTTAAGCTGCATGAGCTGCTCCTTGATGACGGCGCCGTTCATATATCCCACGCCGAGCGCCGTCCCCGCGCACATGTTCCCGATATCGCCGATATGGTTATAGAGCCGTTCGAGCTCGATCAGGAGGGTCCGAACAGCAGAGGCCTTTTCCGTGATCTCGGTGCCCGTCAGCCGCTCGATTGCCATGCAGTAGGCCGCACCGTGCGAGAAGGACGAGGTCCCGGAAACACGCTCGGCAAGTCTCACGCCCTCGGAAAAACCAAGCGTCTCAAAATGCTTCTCCGTGCCTTTGTGAGTGTAAAACAACCGGGGCTCAAGGAAAAAAATGGTCTCGCCCACGGCGCTGAACCGGAAGTGGCCGGGCTCTATGATTCCCGCATGCACCGGGCCCACGGGGATCTCGACGATCCCCTCGCCGGCGACTTCCATGAACGGATGCGGGACCTTCACTGTCGTTCCCTCTCCCCATTCATTTTTGTCCGCGTCCGACAGAGACCAATCTTTCCTGAGGGGGTGAGAGCCGGCGGGAAAAGCCTCATGAAAAACGAGCCGGCGGGGATCAGGATGTCCCTGCGGCGTGAGGCCGAGCAGATCGTTGATCTCGCGTTCGTACCAGTGGGCCGCCGGGACAACGGCCGTAATGGACGGGAATGAGGGCTCCTGTTCCGACACCGGAAGGACAATGAAGTAAAACTGGTCCCTGCCCGGGATGGAAAACACGGCATATATCCGGAAATGGCCGTCCCTTCCCCGCTCGTCCGTCGCGAACATGAGCCGAAGGAGCGCCTGCTGTTTCGTTTTAAGATGCGCGCAGATATCCTTGAAGTCTTCCTTTTTGACCTCGAGATAGACTTCATTGCGAAGTTCCCGCGTACTGACCGCTTTTTTTACGATAGTCTCCATCACTTTGCCCCAAGAACCTGAACACAGGTCCTGATCGTGGTATCGATAAAGCCGGGCACCTTAAGTCCCATGATAATGACCGAGAACGCCATGACGATCATGATGCCGTTGCCAAGCACACGGCTTAGACTAAGAGCGGGCGTGTGGTGATGACCTGCCCCGGCCCCCTCGCCGGGCTTTCCAAACAGCATCTTCCCGAATCCGGACAGCACACCGTAGAAAACGATGACTACAAAGAGAAGAAAGAGCGCGACCAGCAGCCACATTTCCCTGTCCACACCCGCTTTGAGCACCGTGAATTCGCTCACGAAAATATTAAACGGCGGCGTGCCCGCAAGCGACAAGGCGCCGATAAGCGTCAGCGTGCCGAGGAGCGGCATGGACGTGAGCACGCCCTTCACGCTCGCGATGTTCTGGGACCCGAAGCGTGACTGGATCTTGCCCGAGGCGAAAAACATGAGCGGCTTCGACAACGCGTGGTTCAGTATGTGGAGAAGCGCGCCGTAGACGCCGATCGGCCCGCCGATGCCGATGCCGAGGGAGATGATGCCCATGTGCTCGATGCTGCTGTACGCGAGGAGCCGTTTGAAGTTTTCCTGGACGAGGATGAATACGGCCGCGATGCCCACCGAAATGAGCCCGAAGATGACCAACAGGTTGCCGGTGAACGCGCTGCCCGTCGACGGTTCGACGATCGAGACAAAGCGCATGATCCCGTAGAACGCGGTGTTCAGGAGAATGCCGGAGAGCAGCGCGCTGATGGGGCTGGGCGCCTGGCTGTGCGCGTCGGGCAGCCAGTTGTGCACCGGCGCGAGACCGGCCTTGGTGCCGTAGCCCACAAGCACGAAGATGAAAGCGAGCTTCATGGTCTCGGGACTGAGCCGCGGTGCGACGGTCTTGAGCACCGTCCAGTTGAGCGCTCCCTCCGTCCCCATGACCGCCGTCGAAGCGTAATAGGTGATGAATGTGCCGAGGAGCGCGAAGGTAATGCCCACGGTGCAGAGGACGATGTACTTCCAGGCGGCCTCGACGGCCAGCGGCCGCTTGTGGAAGCCGAGGCCGATCAGGAGGGCCGACACGATGGTCGTTGCTTCGATCCCGATCCACATGATTGCAAGGTTGTTCGCCATCGTCACGATGAGCATCGTGAAAATGAAAAGATGCAGCAGGCCGTAGTACCGCCGCACCCCGCGGAAGTCGGTAAGGCCTGTTTCAAGCTCGTGCTCAAGGTAGCTGATCGAGTAGAGCGCGGAGGCGAGACTCAAAAATATTACGATCGCCATGATATAGCCCGAAAGCGCGTCCATGGAGAGAGCGCCTTCCGCGGCGGAGACCGGTCCGGCTATCGACGCCGTAATCGTCGGATAGGCATACAGCGCGAGGGCAACGGCGCCGGCGAGACTCACGTAGCCGATGAGTCGCGCATTTTTCAGCACATAGCATATGATGGCGGTAATAATCGGTATGATAAGTATCGTAATCACTTGATTCTTTTTCCTCGACTCCGAACTCAGCCTGCGCCCGGCGTTTACGAGTGCCTAGCGCGAGTGCGGGGTGAACTATGAACTCTGAACTACCCCTTGAGCACTGTCAGCTTGTCCAGGTCCGCCGAGGCAAAGGCCCGCTTGATCTGGACGGCGAAGATCCCCAGAATGATGACACCCATGAGCATGTCGAACAGCACGCCGAGTTCGATGATCGTCGGCATGCCGAAGGTCAGCGAAAAGCCGGCCAGAAAGAGCCCGTTCTCCATGAACAAAAGCCCCATAACCAGCGTCAATGCTTTCTTTCTCGTGATCATGATAAAAAGACTGATGAGGATGACGGCGATGGAAATCTGGAGCGCGTTTCGGGAAAAGCCCGTAACGAAGATCCCCTCTTTAAGCGACGCATATACCACGGCCACGAGAATGCCCGATATGGCCAGCGACACGGCATTGCTGATATACGGTTGTATTTCATGGGTCACGCGCATCTGCCGCACGATCCGCCTCAGGAAAAGCGGGATAAGAATGCCTTTGGTCGCAAGGGTGAGCAGCGCGGCAAGATAGAGGTGCGTCTCGCCCACGAGGACCGCCACCACGGCGATGAGAGCGGACAGGAGCCAGGAATTGATCGTATAGGCATTCACGTAAGATTCGATGCTCTTGAAGGCGTTCAGCGTCACCGCCGTCAGCAGAATGCCGACGGAAATAAAGTCAATAATCGAAAAAGCCTCAATCCATGTTTTCAAGTCGTTTTACTCCGCGAAAATAGAAAAACGATAACAAGTTTCTTTGGCACTGATTCACATTGAAAAAATATGATTGATACTGATAATAATTGCCTTATCGGAACTGATCACAGGCAATCGGTGTTACTCTGTGTCAAAAACTTTAAGTTCCCAATTCGACCGCGTCTGCGGGTGGTCGCTACTTCCCCATCATGATATGCGTCACGAGCGACAGGAACGCAAGCACGAAGGCGCCGCCCAATATGGACGGGAGCTGGAAAAACCGCACCTTCGCGCGGGTGGACTCGACCGCGGCCATCACGCCAGCCATGCCGAGCATCTTGGCCGCGTAGACGCCGAGCGAAAGAACGAGTCCTGCGGGAGCGCTCTCCCCGGCGATCCCGAAGGGGAAAAAAATATCCATCGCCACGGTAAAGAGGACCATCTGCTTGATTGCGTGCGCCCACTCCATGAGCGCAAGATACCGGCCCGAATATTCCAGAACCATGCCTTCATGGATCATGGTGAGTTCGAGATGGGTGTCCGGGTTGTCGACCGGCACCCTGCCCGTCTCGGCCACGATCGCCACCATGAACGCGGAGAGCGCCAGCAGGTGCGACGGAGAATAGACCGCGCGCGCGCCGGCTATGGCCGCGACATTCGTGGATCCGGCGGCTATGGCGGCGGTAAAAAGCGCGAGCATCATCATGGGTTCGACAAGGATCGCGACGGTCATCTCCCTGCTGCTTCCCTCGCCGCCGAAAGCCGTCCCCGCGTCAAGCCCGGCAAGGGCCATGAAAAACCTGGCAAGCGCGAAGGTGTAAATAAGCGCGATCACGTCGCCCATCATTCCGAAACCCGATCGCAGCGTTACGACAGGCACAAGCATGGCGGCGGCCACGGTTGCGACGAAAACGATATAGGGCGTGACCTTGAACACCCACGACGTCACCCGGGAGACCACCATGTCCTTCCTGAACAGGCGCATGAGATCGTAATAGCCCTGCAGCACACCGGGGCCCCTGCGGCCCTGCATGTTCGCCTTAAGCTTCTTGATCACCCCGTTCACGAGGGGAGAGAAGAAGATAATTATAAGAAACTGAAAGTATTCCATAATGACCGATAAAATCTAAATCAACCACAAAGACACGGAAAAAATAATAAAAGTTCTTTGATACTTGTGAAAATCATAGGCAATCGTGACTTTTCAGTGTCAAGAACCCTCGGTGCCTCTGTGGTCATCTTATGTTCCAAAGATCAACAGTACAATCAGTGTGATCAAAATATATCCCAGATACAATTGCAGACTGCCGGACTGGAGCAGCTTCACCCTTCCGGCAAGCGCATGAACGGAGCGCGTGACCGGCTCGTACACATACCGCTCGAAAAAAGGCGTGATCTCGCCGCCGTAGCGGATGGATTTCACGAAGAACGGTTTGATCAGATAGGAGACCTTGAGGTCCCTGCTGGGGAGATAGATTCTTTTGTAGATGATGCGGAGCGGCTTGGTGAACGCCGTCGCCGTGTACTGCATGCGCGGCGTAAGCTCCCTGATGCCGCAGTCCCATGAATCGGCATACACGGTCTTTCTTCTGCCGCCGTACAGCCTCACGAAAACAACAGCGGCAACGCATACCAGCGCCATGATAACGGCGAGCGCCGCGGTCGAGAGCGAGGCGGCGGCCCCCGGCGTCATCAGGATGGCCTGCCGGCTCAACTCAAGGGAGGCTCCCGTAATGGTAAACACCGCGGGCCCCAGGAGCGCAACCGGAATTTGGGGGAAGATGCCGAAGACCAGACACAATAACGCCAGCAGCGCCATGCCCATGACCATCCAGGCCGAAGACTCCCGGGCCGAGGTCGCGTGTTCGCTCCGCGCCCTGCCGAGGAACGTGGCGCCGAAGGTCTTGACGAACCCGGCGGCGACGATCGCGCCGGTGAGCGCCAGGGCCGCTCCGCCCAGCGGCAAAACTATCTTCGCAAGAACCGAGGTCGACGTGAAGCCGAGAAGAAGCGACTGGTAGGTGAGCCATTCGCTCACGAACCCGTTCAAGGGAGGCAGTGCCGTTATGGCAAGGGCTCCCAGGAGGAAAAAGAAGCCCGTCCAGGGCATGAGTTTAAGGAGCCCGCCCAGCTTTTCCATGTTTCGCGTCCGTGCGGCGTTAACGACCGAGCCCGCCCCCAGAAACAGGAGGCCTTTGAAAAGGGCGTGGTTCATGGCATGGTAAAGCGCCGCGGCAAGGGCAAAACCCGAGAGCATGAGCAATCCGCTGCTCCGGAACACCATAGCCGCGCCGATGCCCAGAAGCATGATCCCGACGTTCTCCACGCTCGAATAGGCAAGGAAGACCTTGAGGTCGTTCTCCATGACCGCATAGAGGATGCCGAGAACCGCCGAGACGGCACCGATCACAATGACCGTTATCCCCCACCACTCGGG
>OFHH01000165.1_pt1 | contig 11663 bp, 7 predicted proteins | sample 1521961 | NCBI WGS metagenome assembly OFHH01 (sample SAMEA2468439, study PRJEB22500) | soil metagenome | biome: Glassland; feature: Farmland; material: Clay | place: Australia | collected 2013-01-31 | depth 0.55 m | reverse complement strand
CGCGGCTGAGCAGCGGGGGCGGGGGGTGCCCGCAGTTGAGGATCTCGCCCGCGGGCTCGCCATTGCGAATCTGAGCCAGGACGGCGTTCACGACCCCCTCGTCACCCGACTGCCGCTGCAGGCTGAGCTCGACCCGCGCGGCAATCCCCGCCAAGCCGGCCGCGTCGTGGGCTGCCCCCCGGAACGCCCCCAGCCCCACCGCCGCAGTCTGCACCGCAGCCAGTCCCTTGCCCTGCACATCGGCGACGATCAGCCGCACCGCCTGCCCCGCCGCGATGACCTCGTACAGGTCACCGCCGATCCGGGCCGTAGCGGCGGCCGAGATGTAACGAACGGCCACCTCGACCGGGCCCACCAGGGCGGGTACCGGCCGTAGAAGGACCCGCTGCGCCGCCTCCGCGACGGCGCTCACGTCCGCAAGGTCCCGTTCCCGCCGGTGACGGCCCGCGCTGGCGATCGCCCCGGCAACGGTGACCCCGGCGATGGTGGCCAGGGCGATCACCGCTCGCCGGGAGTCCAGAAGATTGTCGTACACGGCCAGCAGCAGGCACAGAACCAGGGCCAGGCCACCCACTAGCACCGTGTGCGCCAGGCGCAGCGACACCGCCGCCAGCGCCGGGCCCAGCGACAGCAGCGGCAGGAAACCGAAACCCGGGCCAGCCAGAACGTCAACAGCTGCCACCGCCCCCATGATGGCAAACGGCAGCACGCCCAGCAGGACCTGCGCGCCCGCCCGCGGAGAGGGCTTCATCCCACCAGCCTCCGGCAGTACCAGTCCGCGGGGCGCCTGCAAACGGGCTGCCATCAGTGCCGTCCGGGTCCCCGCGCAGCAGCCTGTGTCCGCCCGGCCACCCAGCATTATGCCCTCCCCGCCGAGGCCGCCCGCCGTCCATCGTGGGCACCAGCCCAGGGCAGATGAACCTCAACTTGCCCATATCATTGCAGATGGCAACAGTAGCCTGGGTGCAGTTGCCCGGGACCGCAGGTACCGCCCAGGCCTGGAGCCGTCCAGTGCCAGCATGATCGCCGGAACGCTGCCGGTGAGTGAGTTCTTCTCCGAGGCGAACCTCGGGCGCATCCTCGCCGGAGCCGGGTGGCAGGCGATCCGGCGCGCGGCCGAACTGACGTCCGCGCTGGTGGGCGAGGTGCTGCGCGCTGCCCCGGCATGCGGGTGGTAGCGACCAGCCGGCACCGTCTCGGGCTGGCCGCCGAGCAGGTGCTGCCGCTGGACCCGCTCCCGGTGCCTGGCCTGGGAGCAGCGGAGCGGGCCGTGCTGACCCCGGCCGTGTGGCTGTTCACCGACCGGATACGGCGGGTGCGCCCCTCGTTCGGCACGAACTGGGTCGGCCGGTTACCGACGACTGGAATCCGCCCGGCCAGCAGCTCAGCGCTCGCGGCGGCGAGCATGCGGCTGCTGGCCATCACATGCGCAAGGATGGTGCCGGTACCCCATCCCGTCCCGGATGACGTCGCGACCGCACTTTCGCCTGCTTCAAGGAACTCGGCATAAGCAGTTCCGAGTTCGGCGATGTTCATTGTTGTGCCTCATCGTTCCGGTTTGGCAGCATGTTCGTGCTCGGGCCGGCGGGCTACGAGCAGGCAGTCGGTGCAGTGACGCTCGTGCTGCAGGCGGGCGGCGATGTCAGGATGCGACGTGGCAAGGCGCAGCCCGATGATCCCGCTGGCGAGACCGCGGGTTCGCCGGCTCCCAGCCGGTCACCCGCTGCCATCCGGGAGCGGCCTCGCCGGCCAGTGCAGCGCAGAGGCTGTCGAGTTCGCGCCCGTGGCGGGCGCACGCATCATCGGAGGCCGGCTTCGCCGGCCACAACGGCGCGCACCACCAGCCGTCGCTACAGTCAGGGCATGGCTCAGAACATGCAGGACTGGCTGGCGGGGTTCGCCGCCGAGATCGGCACCACGCTGCCAACCCGCGAAGAACTGGACATGCTGCTCGAGCTCGCTGGAGTCGCCGCGCGCGCCGCAGAGCGGCCTGCCGCACCGATCACCTGCTGGCTGGTCGGGCGGGCGGGCCTGGATCCCCGGGACGCGCTCGCCGTCGGCCAGCGGCTCGCCGGGAACAGCGAGGCGAACCACGGCTGACCACCCGCCCGCCGGCGCTGCAGCCGCTGCCATGCGCCCCGGCGTGGAGTGAAGATTCCAGGCCGGGATGACCGGGAGCGGACCTTGGGCCATGTCCGCGGGACCTTGGGCCCTGCTGATCCGGCTGCCAGAACACAGGGTCTCGACGGGTGACGAGATCTTTGGCGCACCAAACGGAGCTGGCGGGGCTGGACCGCCACCTGCGGGAGCCGGGGCCACTCCCGGTGGGAGGGATGATGGCAGGCAACGATCCGCGGTCGCCCCGCCGGGCGCCGCACGACCTGCGGCCGGGTGACCGAACCGATCCTGCCGACCCTGCGATGATCTCCGTGGCCGAGGCACGCCGTGTCGTCCTGGCCGCGACCGCGCCGCTCGCGCCGCGCCGCGTCGGCGAAGGTCGCCCTGGAGAAACTGGGTGGCGCCACGATGCACTCCCTGCAGGTCGCCATGAAGCCTGGCAAGCACATCGCCGTCGCGTCGCTCGGCGAGCAGCACGTACCGGCTGATAGCCGTCGCTCACCGTTGCCGGCCACCATTCCCTCCGCTGCAGTGGGCGCGGTGCCCTACATCCAGTCCGGCGAAGCCCGGAACCATGCCCTGATGCGATGTGGTTCTGGGTGGACGCGCCTGGACTGACCTAGGACGCGTCGGCGGGGGCCGCCACTGCCTTTTCCGGGGTCCTTGGCCGCGACCGCAGCTTCCACCCGAGCCGGTGGCCAACGAGATAGTACGCGACCGCGCACAGCGCGATCACAGGTGTGGAGGCCGTGATCACGTTGTAGACATGGACGCCGGTACCGAACTTCTGCGCCCAGGAGATGAGGGTGGTCGACCCGGCGAGCCAGAGCCACAGGGCCACGCCCATCACCCAGATGGCGATAGCGCCGAGATTGAAGCCACCGGTGAACCAGTAAGGACCGTGGCGCCGATAGAGATCCGGGATTGACAGGCGCTCGCGACGCAGCAGGAAGTAATCACCGAGCGCGATACCCCAGTACGGGGCCTCCAGTGCGCCCACAACAGTCAGGATATCGTTGAACTTCGCCGTCAGTGTCCCCTGGTACAGGAATGGAATGGATGGAATTGCCACGAGCAGGACAATGAGATGGTAGTTGATCTTGGGGATCGCCACCTTGAGCGCCATGACGGACGCATAGAACAGCATGGCGCAGTTGATGATCGTGGAGAAGACGATGATGAAGATGGCCGGAATGCCCAGGCCGGATCGGGTGGCCCACGCGCTCGGGTCCGCCGAGTGGAACGCGAGCGCAGCCATCCCCCCGATGACCGCGAAGAGGATGCTCACCACCGTCAGCCCGCCCCATGCACCCCAGAACGCCGCCTTCTGGGTCTTAGCGAAACGGTTCCAGGAACCCATATAGGGGAACCAGGAGATGTTGTAGGCGACGGCGGCCTCGATCGCGTAGGCAAACGTCACTGAGTGGTCGGGGCGGATCGCTGTCATCCTGCCCCAGCTGAAGGAGCCGAGCAGCTTGACCAGCAGGACGAGCGCGAACAGGATAAGCAGGGGGACCGTCCACTTGACGAGGCGGAATACGGTCTTCGGGCTGATGTACAGCATGACGACCGGGATGACAATGCCGCAGATGAGTGCAAAGAGCGTGAACCAGTTGGCTCCGAAACCGGTCGAGAAATTCCCGGTCTTGGCGAGCTGATGGATCGCGGAGATCCCAGAGTTGCCCGCGATCTGCGCCAGGATCCCGATCCAGCCGAAGTTGATCGCGACGAGAAGCACGACGCCTATATAGGAGCCATAGGTTCCGAACGTTGAGCGCATGCCGACGTACTCGTCGATCCCGTAGCGTGCGCTGCGCATGCCCGTCAGGGTCGGCCACAAGCAGCCGAGGAGACTTCCCACGCACGTGGCGACGATCATCCCCACGACCCCGAGGGCGGACGCGTAGTAGCCACCGAGAAGGAAGGTCGTGAGCAAGACATTGCCGCCTGCCCACAGCCAGAACATCAGCAGCGTCCCTGCGTACCGGTCCTTGCCCGGCAGTGGCAGCACGTCCTGGCCGTAGCGAGTCGAGCGTGGCTTGGCGCTGTTCTCAGAGGTGATTGCCATGGTGGCCTCCTTCAATGCCCGGCAGCAGCCCACCAGATCGCGGCCATGATGGTCACTGCGAGCGAGGCAATGGTCCATGCGGCCATCGCCGTCCTTGAAACCACGCCGTGGACGGCCGGTTCCTCAAGCACGACTTCCAGTTCGGCTGGGTCCACGAGCATGTCCTGCGCGGGTATGGCGCTCAGGGCATCCCGCTGCCTGGTGGGGGCCCGCAGTCCGTTGTCACTCAACGCGTCCTCCTGCCTGATGTCGCTGCCGCCCTCGGACAACTCACCCGCGGCGGCCGACTCGTGTGATCGTGATCAACGGTCCGGTGTTGCCACGTCGGCTGTACGGCGGGGCATCGGTGCACGTGCCCGGCACAGTATCCGGCCTGTTCGCGGCTGGCCATCCGCCTGCCGCACGGACTTTGACCGCCGTCTCATACCAAAGAAAGAAGCTTCCTCCCCAGCCGTTCCTGATGCGCGCCTGAGCAGGCATGCTTCACAGCGACACATCCAAGGCAAGCCGGGAGTCGAGCATGGGGAACTGCCCTCCGTCCCGCGCCCGCGTGGTAGTGGTCGGTGGCGGCATCGTGGGCTGTGCGACTGCCTACCATCTGGCGAGGCGTGGGTGCACAGATGTGCTCGTCCTTGAGCGCAAGTCACTAACGTCGGGCACGACGTGGCACGCGGCCGGACTGATCACCCAGGCCCGGCCCACCGAGGGGATGCGGCGCATTGTCAGGCAGAGCCTGGAGGTATTCCATGACCTCGAGGCCCAAACCGGCGTCGGCTTCCGGCGCACCGGGACGATTCACCTAGCCGCGACCGGGGACAGGTGGGAGGAGTTGCGCCGCCAGGCGTCATCGGTGTCCGCGGAGGGGATCGAAACCGAAATCCTGGCCCCCGATGAGATCCAGCCGCTCTATCCGCTCCTCGATCCCACTGGCCTCGTTGGCGGGGTGTACTACCCCAGCGACGGCCGTGGCAACGCCACCGACACCACCCTCGCCTTGGCCCGGGCCGCCAAGGAGGCGGGCGTGCGGATCCTTGAGAAGACCGCGGTCACCGAGGTGATCGTGAGGGGGGGCCTTGCACGGGGCGTGCGAACTGAGGCGGGCGATGTCGAGGCCGAGTACGTCGTCAACTGCACCGGGATGTGGGGACGTCAATTCGCCCGGAATCACGCTGTGACGCTGCCGTTGCAGGCGCTCGAGCACTACTACATCGTGACTGACGACGTGCCCGGCCTCGGGTCAGGACTCCCGACGATCAAGAGCCCGGACGATTGCGCCTACGTCAAAGACGACGCGGGCAAACTTCTTGTCGGCTTCTTCGAGCCCGGGAGCCGCCCCTGGAACTCACGCGGCATCCCGGGTGAGACTGAGTTCGCCACGATTCCCGGGGAATGGGATCACGTGACCCCCTTCTTCGAGCGGGTGGCGGCGCGGATCCCATCGATCGCCGACATCGGGATACGCCTGTTCTTCTGCGGCCCGGAGAGCTTCACCCCGGACGGGGTGTACCACCTCGGGGAGGTTCCGGGCGTTCGGAACTACCTGGCAGCGGCCGGATTCAATTCCGTGGGATTTCTCAGCGGCCCGGGCGCGGGGAAGTACATCGCCGACTGGATCGTGGACGGCCACGCCCCATTCGCGCTCACCGAGGCCGATCCCCGCCGAGCCATGCCATACCAGGGCACCCGCCGCTACCTCGAGGATCGGGTGACGGAAACCCTCGATCTGTCCTACGGGATTCACTGGCCATTCGAGCAGCGCCAAAGTGCCCGGGGGATCCGCCGGACGCCGCTGCACGACCGGGTCGCGTCCGCCGGCGCGGTGTTCGGAGAGGCGGTCGGCTGGGAGCGGGCCAACTGGTATGCGACCGGCGACGTGGAGCCCCGCTACCGATACTCCTTCAAGCACCCGAACTGGTTCACGTGCAGCGCCGCTGAGCATTGCGCCGTCCGGCGTGGCGTTGGCGTGTTGGATCTCAGCTCATTCGGGAAACTGCTCGTGCAAGGACGCGACGCCGAGCGCTTTCTCCAGCGGATCTGCGCAAACGACCTGAATGCCGGTCCCGACCGCATCGTCTACACCCAGTGGCTTAACGAGCGGGGCGGCATCGAGGCCGATGTCACGGTCACCAGGCTGGCGTCTGACCAATTCCTCGTGCTCACCGCGGCGCTGAGCACGGTGCGCGACACTGATTGGCTGCGTAAGCACAGCGGTCCCGGCGACTTCGTCACAGTCACGGACGTCAGCAACGGCTGGGCGATGCTCGCGGTCATGGGCCCGCGGTCCCGGGACCTCCTGGCCGAAATGACGGACGCGGACCTCTCGAACGACGCCTTCCCATTCGGGACGTCGCGGGAGATCGATCTCGGATACGCGATAGTACGTGCGACGCGCATCACCTATGTGGGCGAACTCGGCTGGGAGCTCCTCATACCCGCTGAGATGGCTGTTCACGTTTACGACCAGCTTGTGTCGGTGGGTGCCGCTCACGGGCTGGTGCATGCCGGGTATCACGCCCTGGATTCGCTGCGGATGGAGAAGGCCTACCGGAGCTGGGGTCACGACATCGGGCCGGACGACACCCCGCTCGAGGCCGGGCTGGGCTTCGCCATTGCCTGGTCCAAGCCCGGCTTCATCGGCCGCGAGGCGCTGGTGGCCCAGCGTGAGCAGGGGGTGCGGCGCAGGCTCGTGCAACTGGTTCTGGACGATCCGCAGGCTCTCGCACACCACGACGAACCCGTGCTTCGTGACGGCGTGATCGCTGGCAAGGTCACGTCGGGCGCGTATGGACATACGGTGGGGGCAACGGTCTGCCTCGCCTATATCGAGGCCGATAGGACTGTCACAGCTGAGTGGCTCAAGGCCGGCCACTACCAGGTGGACATCGCCGGGTCCTTGATCACGGCAACCCTGTCGCTCACTCCCACCTACGATCCGCGGTCCGAGCGGGTCAGGGGTTGAGGCCGTGACACGCTTCATCCTCACCTTTCCCTGCGCCGGCCATCTGGGGATCGTGCCCGCGACGACCCGCGCCCTGCCGGACCTCAACGCCAACATCGCTGAAAGTGCCCTGTACGGGGATACCGGCTCCGCAATGGGTCGCCGACCCGCGGGTTCGCCTGACCGATTGCCCCATGCCCGTTCCACCGCGCACCGAGGAGGAGTTCCGTGACTGTGCTCCATGAGTTCGACCGGCTTAGCCGGAACCTGCTGATCGCCGGGGCGTTCCGCCGGAGCGCCGGGGCGCCGCTTCCGGTGATCGACCCGGCGACAGAGGAAAAGGCCGGCGACATCGCTGAGGCAACGCCTGACGAGATCGGCGCCGCTCTGGCCGCGGCGAAAACGGCCCAGCCGGGGTGGTGGTCACTGTCAGCGCTGGCCCGTGCCGAGTTGCTGCATGAGTCTGCGCAACGCATGCACGACGCGCTGCCCCAGACGGCGGAGATGCTCACCCGCGAGATGGGCAAGCCGTACAAGGAGAGCGCGGACGAGGTCCGGTGGTCGATCACCGCGATGAACTACTACGCGGAGGTCGGACGTCATGAGGCTGGTCGTGTCCATGGCCCGGCTGTCGCTGGACAACTGCACTACACGGTCAAGGAGCCTCTGGGCACCGTCGTCATCGTGCTCCCGTTCAATTACCCTCTCTGCCTGCTGGCCTGGGAGGCGGCGGCCGCACTGGCCGCCGGAAACGCGGTAATCATCAAACCGTCAGAGCACACCAGCCTGACGACGCTCAAGTTCCTGGAAGCCTTCGCCAACCTTCCCGCCGGCCTTGTGCAGTGCATCACCGGCGGTGCCGACGCGGGGCGGAGGCTCTGTGAATCGCCGCGGACCGACATGGTGGCTTTCACAGGCAGCGTCTCCACGGGAAAGGCGGTCGCCACCGTCCTAGCCTCATCTCTGCGGCCGCATCTTATCGAGGCATCGGGAAATGATGCTTTCATCGTGATGCCGTCGGCTCCGCTGGACATCGCCGCCCGTGCGGCCACGTTCGCGGCGTTCCTCAACTGCGGGCAGGTGTGCACATCGGCCGAACGCTTGTATATCCACGAGGACGTCTACGACGAATTCGCTGCTCTCCTGGTCGAGCAGGTCAAGGAGCTGCGGGTGGGCAACGGACTCGACCGGGTGGATGTCGGCCCGATGGTGAGCGCGAAGGAGCGCATGCGCTACGAGGCGGCGGTCGCCCGCGCCGTTGAGCAGGGTGCTCGTGTCGCGATTGGCGGCGGCCGGCCTGCCGGCCTGGAACGCGGTTTCTACGCCGAGCCGACAGTCCTTGTCGATGTGGCTCCCGACTTCGACATCCTGCAAGGAGAGTTGTTCGGCCCGGCCGCGCCGCTGTGCCGCGTGCGCAGCTTCGAGGAAGCCGTTACGCTCACGAACGCCAGCGACTTTGGCCTGGGTGCCACGATCTACACAACCGACCTGACCGAGGCGATCCGTGCCACCGAGCAGATCCAGTCCGGGATGGTATGGGTGAACGCTGCCTTGCTGGACAACGACGCAGGGCCGTTCGGCGGCCGCAAGATGTCCGGCGTCGGTCGGCAACTCGGTGCGGAGGGGCTTGACACCTTCCGTCACACGAAGCTGGTGATGATTGACCCGGCGGCAACGGCTCACGACTTCTGGTGGTTTCCCTACTCCGACGACGAGGCTGCTCCCCACCTCACTGGTGCATGAGAGCGGGAAGGCTCAGATGGCCAGGAGCCCGCAGGCCATCGCGGCCTGGATAGCCAGCCACAAGTCGGCGACATCGGCTGTCGAGTTCAGCTGACGGCCCGTGAGCTGCTCGATTCGTTCTATCCGGTAGACGAGAGTCTGCTTGTGCACGTGAAGCCGCGAGGCGGCGCGTTGCCAGGAGCGGTTCTCTTCGAGGAAGACACGTAGCGAGGGCACAAGCTGACTGTGCTTCTCCTTGTCGTACGCGAGGAGCGGGCCGAGGACCCGGCGCGCGGCCCGCTCGTTGTCAGGCAGGCTGGCTGGGAGGAACCCCGACGAGCCCTCGACGGGGGCATACCGGCTCACCCTGACGCTTGCGGCCGGTGCCTGGTGCAGGGCCCATCTGGCCTGGAGCAACGCTGGACGCGTGTCAGCCACACGGTCATACGGCTCGCTGATTCCTACCCGTGCGGTCGCGGGAAGAGCGGAGACGAGGGTGGTGAGCGCATCCTCCTGATCGGGCAGCATCGCCATGGCGATTCCGCCGCGCGCGAGCAGCAGGTGGCCTATGCCCTGATCGTCGAGATGATGGTGCAGGTCACCCCACTCGTCACTGTCCTCGGTTTGTGAGGCGACCGCCACCACCCGGGTCACCCCGAGGCCACGTTCAAGCAGTTCATCGAGCGCGACCGTCGGATCGATGGCGTCATCAATAATCCGTGCGAACAGGGCAGATCCGAGCCGCCGGGCGCGTTCCCGGTCCGCGGCCGAGATTGACCGATGCACCGCTATGACCGCTGCGACATGATGCAGCAGGCCGACATCGGGATGGCGGGACGAACGCGGGATCGCCAGCAGCACAGCCGGGCGAGGAGGTGGCAGGGCCAGCGCGACCGCTCCGGATCCGGGGCCCAGCCGCATCACGGCTGGGCGTGGGTGCTTTGGGTGGTCGGCGGCGAGCGAGATCAGGGCGCTCACCTCCGGATCCTCCGAGAGCAGAGCGGAACCTCCGGCGTCGTGCCGGGTGAGGCCGTCGACCACGACGAGTCGCTGGCCCAGATCCGCGCTCAAGGGAGCCAGCAGGGCTCCGATCTCGCCGCCAGCTGTAAGCGACCGCAGGCGGTTGTAGATTTGTTCGGTCAAGGCCAGCCGAGCTTGTTCCTCGCGCGCATTGGCACCAGCCACAGTGCGAGCCAGGGCGATGAATGGAACCTCGGGCTGGGTCAGCAGCACAGGCAATCCCAGCCGATCGGCCGTGGCCAGCATCCGGTCGGTCAGCGGCGGAGCGCGCATGCGGTCCCCGATCACGACCCCCGCCAGACCAGCGGCAGCCGACTCCTCGACATAACGCACCTGGGCGGGCACCGCGGATGGGATCCCGATGCCGGTGGTCATGAGCAATTCCCCGTCACCCAGCCAGCTCCAGGGCTCATCGAGTTCACAGACGTGCGCCCAGGAGATCACCCGATCGGCTCGCCCGGCCCCGGCAACCAAGCGAGTACCCAACGAAGGGATGGCAACGAGCTCACTGACGGTGATCGCCATCTGTCCTGCGCCTCCGGAGCTCTTCTGAGAACGCACATTCTCGGGGCCACGTCCTCGCCCGCGCCAGGACACGTTGCCTCAGGGTAGCGACCGGAGACCGGCGTGGAGAACCCAAGAGAGCTTGGCAGTGTCAATGGCCAAGCTGCAGTGTCCCCACTGGACCACGCGCCGCGGTTGCCGACCGTGTTCAACCAGACCGTCCAGTGACACGTTCGCGAGCACAGCACGGTAAGCGGTGACGGTGACGGTGACGGTGCCGGCGCCATGGCCGAGTGATTCCAGCACGACATCCCCTTGCGGCGCGGCCGTTGCGCTACCGGTCAGCGACACAGATCTGCGTAACCATCTGACGGATTCCGCCACCCCCGACGATGGCTTGGAGCACATATACGCGGAGGTCGGAAGCGGCGAGGCGAGAGTAGTGCTTTTTGTCCGCAAGGGCACTCCCGCAGCCGCCGGGGGGCGGGCAGCCGCAGGCTGCCTCGCAGCGGCTGCAAGAAGCGCTTGATCTGTGGTCAGGTCCGGCGCTTGCGGACATTCCCCGCGGCCCACTGCTGAGCAGGCATGCTGTCCACCTCGAAGAGCAGCACCTGCGGGCACTGCAGCTTCGGATCCAGGCGGATGTCCAGCTGTGCCGCGGGCGCGAACTCATCGGCGAACTGCGGTCGTTGGTGGCGATGTACCCGCTCAACGAGTGGTTCCATGGCCAGCTTGGCATCGACCCATCGTCGCCGCTACAGCGTTTGCACCAGGAATTGCTGACCGCGGGGGACCACCCCGGCCGCCCGCGCGCGTTCCGGCGCCAGGAGCTGGCGGTGACCCGCCGTCCCCCGGACCGGAAACCTGATGGGTGGCTGCCTGAGGCAGTACGGCATGGTTGCTATCAGATCCGGCGTTAAGCCCGAACGCCTCCGCGTCGGCAGCGGAGGCCACGATGGCGTCCGGATACAGTCGGCGGAGCACGTCGCGGCTTCCTGGAAGAAGGCCGGCGGGTAGTACATGATCTCGTCCAGGCAGTGACCCTTCACCCTCGTTCGTCCAGGTGGCATGAACGGCTTCGGGCCGGCGGCCTGTTCAGGGCTTGTTCGAGGACCCAGGGCCGCGGCGGCATTGTGTGGCTAAATGACAAGGACCTGTCCGTCATTAGCCAGAAGCCCGGGGTTAGCCTCGCGGTGCCGGACTGCGGCGCCGTCCTGGCCGCGGGCGCTGCGCTCGGTGCGCGCCTGGCTTTCCCCCTGGATCGCGCTGCAACGCTGGTGGCCGGCATGGTCG
>OFHH01000164.1_pt1 | contig 11671 bp, 10 predicted proteins | sample 1521961 | NCBI WGS metagenome assembly OFHH01 (sample SAMEA2468439, study PRJEB22500) | soil metagenome | biome: Glassland; feature: Farmland; material: Clay | place: Australia | collected 2013-01-31 | depth 0.55 m | reverse complement strand
GCGGCGGTGTGGCTCGGGGACCGCGCAGGCGGGCGGGGACAGCCCCCACGACCGGTAGTAGGCCTTGCGGTAGTAGTAGCAGGTGAGCCGGAACCCGAGCGGGAAGATCAGGATGATCACCGCCGGGGTGACGATCCACCAGGTGCCGAACCAGCTCAGGTGCGGCACGTCTGCCGAGCCCGGCACCGCCCCGCAGTGCAACGACAGGCACGGCGAGTAGAACGGCGAGATATAGGGTGCCGCGTAGTAGTCGCGGTTCGCGATCGCCGCGTAGGTCGCGTAGGCGATGAACGCCAGCAGCACGGCGAAGGTGACCGCCGGGTATGCCCACCACCGGTCGGTGCGCAGCGTCCGGGCGCCGACCGACGCCCGGCCCGGTGACCTGACACCGGCCGTTTTCGCTCCCGGAACGGTCACGTCATCACCTTTTCGCCCCGGGCCAGGGCCACAACCCCGAACTACGCATGCACGTCTCGGCTTCGGCAAGCAGGGCCGATGCGCCTGGGTGCTCGGCCAGCAGGTCACATCGCCACTGGGCGGCGCTGCGGCCCTCGGCGGAAGCCTGTATCGCCCGCGCCGCGACCGCTTTCACGTGCGGGCCGCAGGCTGCGCTTTCCAGCCAGTCGCGCAGTGCCGGGTCGCTGACGGCCGGCATGGCGGCCCAGCCCAGGTCATCATGCACCCCGGATCCACCTCCGTATTCGAGGGTCTGTGCACGGCCCAGGTCGATGGTCTCTCCCGGAGCCTGCAGGTTCCTTGCAAGCCCGAGGACCGACGATTGGTGAAGTGCCATGGACTGGAGGTGACACGGATGAGCGCAGAGCAGCAGCACCTGGGCTCTGGCCCGGTGCTGGCCGGCGGCGCGGGCGATGACCTGGAGCTTGACCGGGAGGAGTGGGCGGCGGTCTGCCCGCGGGAGATCACCGCGGAGCAGTGGCGGCGGTTCGAGGGGTACATGCTGGAGATCTTCACGGCCATGGGCATGCCCGCCGGGACCGTGTCCACCGCCGACACGCCGCGCCGGTTCCTGCGGGCGGTATTCGACGCGACCAGCGGGTATGAGGGCGATGAGAAGCTGGTGACCGCGTTCCCGACCGAGTGCCATGGCGGCCCGGACTGCCGGATCAGCCAGGTGGTGGAGGGGCCGATCCCGTTCTTCGCCCTCTGCGAGCACCACACCCTGCCGTTCTTCGGCAAGGCCTACGCCGGTTACATCGCGCACGAGCCGGCCGCGGGGACATCGCCCGGCCCGGGCTGGTCGCCGGGCGGGAACTGCTCCCCGGTCGGACCGGACCGGCCGAACTGCTCACCGTGCGCCGGCACGGGTCCTACCTGTTCCTGCGGTACGCGATGCGCGGCACCCGGCCCGCAGCGGAACCCAGCGGCGGCTGACAATTCCGGCCCCGGGACCGCGGATTCCGGGCGCCCTTGGCGGCGCGGCCCTGCTGCAAGGAAGCTGCAGGCTCCCGGCGCGACCATGAACCAGGAAACCAAGGCGCGCAGGAACATCAAAGGGGAGGCGCCATGGCGAGCATCGCGATCAACGGCCTGGGCCGGATCGGCCGCGCGGCGCTCAAGATCCTCCAGGAGGCTGACGGTGCCGAGGTGGTCGCGGTCAACGACCTGATCCCGCCGGACAACCTGGCCTACCTGCTGCGCTACGACACCGTCTACGGCCGCTGGCACACCACCGTCACCGCGGACGGTGACGCCCTTACCGTCGGCGGCCGGAAGATCCCGGTACTCGCCAGGCGCGACCCGGCGGAGCTGCCGTGGCGAGATCTCGGCGCGGACCTGGTGCTCGAATGCACCGGCGCGTTCCGCCGCGAGGAGGACCTGAGAAAGCACCTGGCCGCCGGGGCACGGCGGGTGATCTTGTCCGCGCCCGCGCGCACCGAGACTGTGGCGACCGTGGTGCACGGCGTGAACCGGGCGCCACAAAAGGAGCAGGTGATCTCGTGTGCGAGCTGTACCACTAACTGCATCACCCCGGTCGCCGAGGTGCTGGACCGCCGGTTCGGCATCCGGCAGGCGATCATGACCACGGTCCACGCCTACACCTCCTCCCAGCAGCTCATCGACGGGCCGGCCAAGGACTTCCGGCGCGGCCGGGCCGGCGCGGCGAACATGGTGCCGGCGTCAACCGGCGCCGCGCTCGCCACGACAAGAGCGCTGGCCGCCCTGGCCGGGAAGTTCGACGGAGTCGCGATCCGGGTACCGGTCCCGGTCGGGTCCATTGCCGATGTCACCGCCGTCACCGCCCGGCCGGTCACCCCCGAGGAGGTCAACGCCGCGTTCCGGGACGAGGCAGCCGGCGACCGGTACCGGGGAATTCTCGGGGTCGCCGACGACCCGGTCGTCTCCGCCGACATCATCGGCGACCCGCGCGCCTCGGTGGTGGACACGGCGATGACCCGGGTCGTGGACGGAACCCTGGTCAAGGTCATGAGCTGGTACGACAACGAGTGGGGGTTCACCTGCCAGATGATCCGCGAGGCGTTCACCGCCCTGGGCCTGCCAGCGGCCGATCTGAGCCAGGCCCGGCCGTGAAGGTCAGGGAGATCATGACCACGAAGGTGGTGACCGTCACCCCGGATACCCCGGTCCAGCTCATCGCGGGGCTGCTGCGGGACAACCGGATCAGCGGCGTTCCTGTGGTGGACTCCGGCGGCGCGGTGATCGGGCTGGTCAGCGAGTACGACCTGCTCGCCCGCGAGGGGGAGACTGCGGGCGAGGTGATGACCAGCTCGGTGATCACCGTCAGCGAGGACACCGACGTGGACGACGTCCGGCACCTGCTGGTCGAGCGGCGCATCCGGCGGGTGCCGGTGATCAGCGGGCAGCGGCTGGCCGGGATCGTCAGCCGCGGCGACGTGGTGGCGCTGCTGACCACCGAGTGGGCGTGCCAGGTGTGCGGCGAGCCCGTCCGCGGCCAGCACCCGCCGGCCAAGTGCCCGAAGTGCCACGCCGGCTCCGGCCGGTTCGTCCTGCAGGACGCCTGCCCCGGGGACTGAAGGAGGAGGCACGCGGACATGACCGACCCGGCCGGCACGGACCTGACCGGCACGCACCTGACCGGCACGCACCTGACCGGCGAGGACCCGGCTGTGCTGCGGGAGTACTACCGGCGGATGGCCCTGATCCGCGCCTTCGAGCTGCGCGCGGCCGAGATGTACACCCGCGCCAAGATCGGCGGCTACTGCCATCTCAACCTCGGCGAGGAAGCCACCGTGGCCGGCCTGACCGCTGCGCTGCGCGAGGAGGACTACCTGTTCGCCACCTACCGCGAGCACGGGTACGCGCTGGCCCGCGGTGCCGACCCCGGCCGGGTGATGGCCGAGCTGTTCGGCCGCGAAGCCGGGCTGTCGGGCGGCCGGGGCGGGTCGATGCACCTGTTCGACCCCCAGATCCGCCTGATGGGCGGGTACGGCATCGTGGGCGGCCAGATCCCGCTGGCGACCGGCGCGGCGTTTGCCCTCGCCTACCGCGGCGGCCCCGCACCGGACGCGCCCGCCGTGATGTGCCTGCTCGGCGACGCCACCACCAACATCGGCGCGTTCCACGAGTCGCTGAACCTGGCCGCGCTGTGGCACCTGCCGGTCGTGTACGTGGTCGTCAACAACCAGCTGGGCATGGGTACCCCGGTCGAGGCAGCCGCGGCCGAGCCGGAACTGTGGAAGCGGGGCTGCTCCTACCGAATGCCCGGGCAGCGGGTGGATGGCAATGACGTGCTCGCCGTCCGCGATGCTGCCCGCGCCGCCCTCGACCGTGCCCGCATGGAGCGCCAGCCCACGCTGCTGGAAACGGTCAGCTACCGGCTGCGCGGCCACTCGGTGGTCGACCCCGCCCGGTACCGGACGGCCGAGGAAACCGAGCGGCTGCGCCGGGAAGACCCGCTGCCCGCCTTCCGGCACCGCCTCATCGCCGCCGGGGTCCTCGACGAGGAGACCGCCGCCGAGATCGACTCCGAGGCGGACAAGGCGGTCGCCGCGGCCGTGGACTTCGCCGACGCCAGCCCGGCCCCCGACGTCGCCACCCTGTTCGACCACGTGTACGCCACCCCGGCCGCCAGCATGTACCGCGGGCTGCCCGGCGACCCGGTCACCGGGGGAGGGCCGGCATGACGGTGATCAGCTACCGGCAGGCCCTGCACGACACGCTCCGCGCCGAGCTGCAGCGGGACGAGGACGTGTTCCTGATCGGCGAGGAGATCGGCGTGTTCGAGGGCTCGTACAAGATCACCGCCGGGCTGCTGGAAGAGTTCGGGCCCCACCGGGTCCGGGACACGCCGATCTGCGAGGAGGGGTTCACCGGCGTCGCGATCGGGGCGGCGATGATGGGGCTGCGTCCGGTGGTGGAGATCATGACGATCAACTTCAGCATGCTGGCCATCGACCAGATCGTCAGCAACGCGGCCAAGCTGCGGTCACTGTCCGGCGGCCAGGTCAGCGTGCCCCTGGTGATCCGCACCCCGGGCGGCGGCGGCCAGCAGCTGTCGGCCACCCACTCACAGAACCTCGAGGTCTGGTACGCCCACGTGCCCGGGCTGAAGGTTCTCGCCCCGGCCACCCCCGCCGACGCCAAGGGCCTGCTGGCCGCGGCCATCCGCGACGACGACCCCGTCCTCGTGCTGGAGAACCTGGCCCTGTACAACACGAAGGGCGAGGTGCCCGACGGGGAACAGGTCGCCGAGATCGGCCGCGCCGCGGTGCTGAAGCCCGGGCGTGACCTGACGGTCGTCGGCTACTCCCGGGCCGCGGTGATCGCGCTCGACGTCGCCCGGCGCCTGGAAGACGACGGGATCTCCGCCGAGGTGGTCGACCTGCGCAGCCTCCGGCCGCTGGACCGGGACACCATCTGCGCCTCGGTGCGCAAGACGAGCCGCGCGGTGATCGTCGAGGACGACTGGCTCAGCTATGGCATCGGTGCCGAGATCGCCGCGACGATCCAGGAGGGCGCCTTCGACTACCTCGACGCCCCGATCCGGCGGGTCGCGGCCGCCGAGGTGCCGCTGCCATACGCCAAGCCGCTGGAGCTCACGGCCCTGCCCGACGCCGGGGTGATCACCCGGGTCATCCGCGAGACCCTCGGGGGGACCTGATGCCCGAAGTGCTCATGCCCCGGCTGTCGGACACCATGGAGGAGGGCGTCCTCAGCCAGTGGGTCAAGCACGAAGGCGACCCGGTCCGCAAGGGCGACGTGCTGGCGGTGATCGAGACCGACAAGGCCGCCATGGACATGGAGGCCTACGACGAGGGCGTGCTCACCCGCATCCTGGTCGCCGAGGGTACATCGGTCCCCATCGGCACTCCGATCGCCGTCATCGGCCAGGCCGCCGCCGCAGCCACCGCGTCACCGCCGGTACCCGCTCCCGGTCAGGCAGGACGAGCGGTGGTTCCACCACCCCCAGCACCCGCACCGCCCGCCGTCGCACCGCCCGCCGGGCGGCTGCCCTCGTCTCCGCTGGCCCGCAGGCTCGCCCGCGAGCGCGGGATCGACCTGAGCACCGTCTCCGGCAGCGGCCCCGGCGGCCGTGTCGTCCGCGCCGACATCGAAAACGCCGCCCGCGAGCGGGACGGCGCCCAGCCAGTACCCCTTCGGGAGGCGGCACCCACCGGGCCGGCGCGGCCCGCGCCCGGCGGCCCCCCAGCCGCGCCTACCACGGCCGTGCTCCCGTCACCTGCCCCCTCTGTCGCGGCGCCAGCCCCGGCGGCGGACGCCGAGGAGATCCCGCTGACCACGGTGCGCCGCCTTACCGCGCAGCGGCTCGCCGCCAGCGCCCGCGAGGCCCCGCACTTCTACCTCACCGTCGTGGCCGCCACCGACGACCTGCTCGCCTTCCGCGCCCGGGCCAACCAGCGGCACGGCGCGGACGTCAAGATCACCGTCACCGACCTGCTCACCCGGGCCTGCGCCAGGGCGCTGGCCGACTGCCCCGAGGTCAACGTCTCCTGGGACGAGACCCGCATCCTGCGGCACCGCCACATCAACATCGGCATCGCCGTCGCCATCGACGACGGGCTCATCGTCCCGGTCATCCGCGACGCCGACCGCAAGACCCTCACCGAGATCGCCCGTGAGGCACACGACCTGACCGCCCGGGCACGGGCCCGCAAGCTCACCCCGGACGAGCTTTCCGGGGGCACCTTCACTATCAGCAACCTCGGCATGTACGGGATCCGCCAGTTCACCGCGGTCATCAACCCGCCGCAGGCCGCCATCCTCGCCGTCGGCGAAGCCGTTCGCCAGCCCGTCGTGCGCGGCGACCAGGTCACCATCGCCGCCACCATGACGCTGACCCTGTCCATCGACCACCGGGCCGTCGACGGCGCCACCGCGGCCGGCTTCCTCACCCGCCTGCAGGAGGCGATCGAGCAGCCGCTAGACATCGTGCTCTGAGATCAGCACGGAATGTTTTAACAAGTAGACTTGTTTAAAACTAGCAGTGTAGTAACAAGAGGAGGTGCCTGATGACCGTCACGTATGAAGGCGCCGCCGAGCAGGTCCGGCAGGTCGTCCACCATCACGCGGTGCTGCGCCGGGGCCTGGAACGGCGGGCCGGGGCACTGTGCGAGGCAGCGGAGAACGGCGTCCGGTTCCATCCGCAGATGAGGATGCTCCGGGAGTACCTGACCGGCGAGATCCTGCCCCACGCCCAGGCGGAGGAACGCACGCTCTACCCGGCGGCGGCCACCCGGGCCCGCGGCAGCGGGCGCCTCACGCTGACCGCCGAGCACCGCGAACTGTGCCCACCTCGCCGGTCGGCTTCAGCCCGGCACGGACGGCACCGAGGCCGCCGCAGTCTCGGAACAGATCGCGACGTTGTTCGCCGGGCACGTGGCCAAGGAGAACGACCTGCTGCTGCCCGCACTCGCCGGCTCCGGCGCGGACCTGGCCGCCCTGCTCGCGGACATGCATCACGCGCAGGCTGTGGCGCAAGCGTGATGCCTGGCGGCGTGGCTCACCTTGGTGTTCCTCGCCGCCCGGCAGCCGCGCGGCACATCCGCGGCCGTGAATGCCAGACCGCGTGAGGAGGAACCAGCCGCAACCGTGACGCAGCTTCCTCCTGACGCCAGGCCAGCGGATAAGGCAGCGGCCTAGTCCGGCAAGGCGCCGCCGGAGTGCACCTGCGCCAGCATGGCAGCGACCGGGAGGGCACGCGGGATGTCACGGAGGCGCTGGTAGATGCCAGTTGCACGATCACCTGGAGGTGTGATGACAGACTCTGTTGCCAGGCTGCGGACAGCAGGAGTGTCGGTCTGGCTGGATGACCTCAGCCGGGAACGGCTGACGACCGGCAGCCTCGCCGCGCTTCGCGACCGGGGTGTGTCGGGGGTGACGACCAACCCGACGATCTTCGCGAGGGCGATCAGCGACAGCGACGCCTACGCGGGCCAGGTCCGCGACCTGAAACTGCGCCGGGCGCCGGTGGACCAGGCGCTGCGGGAGCTGACCACGTCCGACGTGCGTCAGGCCTGCGACGTGCTGCGCCCGGTGTATGAGGCAACCGATGGCGTGGACGGCCGGGTATCGATCGAGGTGGATCCGCGGATCGCCCACGACACCGAACGGACGATCGCTGAGGCCCGCGCGCTGTGGTGGCTGGTGGACCGGCCCAACCTGTTCGTCAAGATCCCGGCCGCCAGACAGGGCCTGCCGGCGATCACCGCCTGCCTGGCCGGCGGCATCAGCGTCAACGTCACGCTGATCTTCTCCCTGGTCCGTTACGGCGAGGTGATCGAGGCGTTCCTGGCCGGCCTGGAAGCCGCTCGCGCCGCCGGGCGAGATCTGTCCGGCATCGCCTCGGTGGCCTCGTTCTTCGTGTCCCGGGTGGACACCGAAGTCGACCGGCGGCTGGACAAGCTCGGTACCGACCACGCGGGCGCGCTGCGCGGCAAGGCGGCGATCGCCAACGCCCGGCTCGCCTACCAGCGTTACGAGCAGGCCATCGCGACCGGACGGTGGATGTCGCTGGAACAGGCGGGCGCCCGGCCGCAGCGCCCGCTGTGGGCCTCCACCAGCGTCAAGGACCCCGCCTACGACGACACCCGGTACGTCACCGGCCTGGTCGCCCCCGGTGTGATCAACACCATGCCCGAGGCCACGCTCAACGCGGTCTCCGGCCACGGGAAGATCCCCGCCGACGGCATCCACGGCACGTACCAGCAGTCACAGGCAGTCCTCGACGACCTCGCCGCGCTCGGCATCGACTACGGCGACGTTGTGCAGGTCCTGGAAGACCAGGGCGTGACCACGTTCGACGCGAGCTGGGACCACCTCGGCCAGCGGCTCGCCATCGCCCTCGGCACACAACAAGAGGAGTGACACGATGCCAGCGCCAGACACCTTCGTGATCGCTGGCGGCGGCCTGGCCGGATCGTGCTAGCCGCCGAGGAGGACATCCGCCCCTACGAACGGCCGCCGCTGTCCAAGCAGTACCTGCAGGGCAAGACCAGCCGCGAGGAAATCTTCGTGCACTCCCCAGACTGGTACGACGCCAACCGCGTCGAGCTGCTGCTCGGCACGGCGGTCACCGGAATCGACTCCGGGCACCGCGAGGTGACGCTGTCCGACGGCGGGCACCTGGCCTACGGCAAGCTGCTGCTGGCCACCGGATCAGTCCCGCGCCGCCTGCCGCTGCCGGGTGCGGACGCCGGCGGCGTGCTGTACCTGCGCCGCGCTGAAGACAGCGACCGGATCCGGGACACCTTCGCCACCGCGTCCAAGGTGCTCCTCATCGGCGCCGGGTGGATCGGCCTGGAGGTAGCGGCCGCCGCCCGGACAGCCGGAGTAGACGTCACCATTCTGGAAGCGGCGAACCTGCCGCTCCTGCACGTCCTCGGCCCGCAGGTCGCCCCCGTCTTCGCGGATCTGCACCGCGAGCACGGCGTCGACCTGCGACTCGGCGTCAAGGTCGCCGAGATCACCAGCAGCGGCGGGAAGGCGACCGGGGCACGGCTCGCGGACGGTACCCGGATCGGCGCGGACGCGGTGATCCTCGGAATCGGCGCCGCCCCGCAGACCCGGCTGGCCGAGGCGGCAGGCCTCGACGTGCGCGACAGCGTGGTAACCGACGCGTCACTGCGCACCTCCGACCCCGCCATCTACGCAGCCGGCGACATCGCCAGCGCGTACCACCCCATGCTGGGCACCCACATCAGGGTCGAGCACTGGGCCAACGCGCTGCACCAGCCGCAGACCGCCGCAGCGGCCATGCTCGGCCGCGACGCCGTATATGACCGGGTGCCGTACTTCTACACCGACCAGTACGACCTGGGCATGGAATACGCCGGCTACGCCGGGCCCGGCGGCTACGACCAGGTGATCTTCCGCGGCGACGCCAGCAAGCGCGAGTTCATCGCGTTCTGGATGTCCGGCGGCCGGATCGTCGCCGGGATGAACGTCAACATCTGGGATGTCAACGACGCGATCGGTGACCTGGTCCGGTCCGGCCATGCGGTGGATCCGGCCCGGCTGGCCGACCCCGCCGTACCGCTCGATGAACTTGCTGCCGTGCACGATCGGAGGTCCTCGTGACAACCGGAACCGGTATTCCCCCAGCGCTGGGGGCTGCGGACACGCGATTTCTCGCCGAGCTTGGGCAGCAACTGCGGGCCGACAGCATCCGGTGCAGCACCGCCGCTGGCTCCGGGCACCCGACCTCGGCCATGTCCGCTGCGGACCTGATGGCGGTGCTGCTGGCCCGGCACCTGCGCTACGACTGGGACAATCCCGGCGAGCCCGGCAACGACCACCTGATCTTCTCCAAGGGCCACGCGTCCCCGCTGCTGTATGCGATGTTCAAGGCGGCCGGGGCGATCGCCGGCGAGGAGCTGGTGACCGGGTTCCGCCGGTTCGGCTCCCGGTTGCAGGGCCACCCGACCCCGGCGCTGCCCTGGGTGGACGTGGCCACCGGGTCGCTGGGCCATGGCCTGCCCTACGGGGTGGGGATCGCGCTGGCCGGTCGGCGCCTGGACAAGCTGCCCTACCAGGTGTGGGTGCTGTGCGGCGACAGCGAGATGGCCGAGGGATCGATGTGGGAGGCCCTGGACAAGGCCGCCTACTACCGGCTCGGCAACCTGACCGCGATCGTGGACGTGAACCGGCTCGGCCAGCGTGGCCCGACCGAGCTGGAATGGGACATGGCCGCCTACCGGCGGCGCGCCGAGGCGTTCGGCTGCGCCGCCGTCGTCATCGACGGGCACGACATCACCCAGATCGACCAGGCGCTGGCAGCGGCCCGGGACACTGCCCGCCCCGTCGTGGTGCTGGCCAGAACGGTGAAAGGCAAGGGCTTCGCCGAGATCGAGGACAAGAACGGCTGGCACGGCAGGCCGCTGCCCGCCGACATGGCGCAGCGGGCGGTCGCCGCGCTCGGCGGCGAGCGGAACCTGCACGTCACCACGGCCCGCCCCGATCATCACGACGCCCGGCCGCACCCTGCGGCCGCATCGGTCACCCTGCCGCGGTACGAGGTGTCCAGCAAGGTCGCCACCCGGAAGGCCTACGGAGACGCGCTGGTCGCGCTCGGCGCCCGGCCCGAGGTGGTCGCCCTGGACGGCGAGGTCGGCAACTCCACCTACGCGGGACAGTTCGCCGCCGCCTACCCGGACCGGTTCTTCGAGATGTTCATCGCCGAACAGCAGCTCATCGCCGCCGCGGTCGGCCTGGCCGTCCGGGGCTACATGCCGTTCGCCTCCACCTTCGCCGCGTTTTTCAGCCGCGGCTACGACTTCCTGCGCATGGCGGGCATCTCCGGGGCGAACATCAAACTGTGCGGGTCGCACGCCGGGACGGAGATCGGCCCCGACGGGCCGTCCCAGATGGCGCTCGAGGATCTCGCCGCGCAATGGGGCGTCAAGGTCGGCAAGGACGTGGCGGCGCGGCCGGGGCGCGTCGTGCTGCGCAATGCGTTGATGGGGCTGATCGAGTATGCGGCGACAACGGCGAAGGTGCGGCCCGAGCCGGTGCTGATCGTGCCGGCGGCGGCGAGCATGAACCGGCAGTACATCCGGCCGTCCTTCAGCGCCGTCGACAATTACCGGCTGGTGACCAAGTGGACCGCGCGCATCAACGACGTGCGCACCATCCCCGACATCATGCGCCGCGCCTTCCACAACATGCGCAGCGGCAAGGGCGGGCCGGTGCTGATCGAGGTGCCGGAGGAGATCTGGACCGCGAAGCTCGACGGCGAGCTGCATTACGATCCGGTGCCGGTCTATCGCCCCGGCCCCGATCCGGACGCGGTGGAGGAGGCGGCGCGGCTCGTCCTCCGCGAGAACGCCGTTTCGCTCTACCGGCTGTGAGGAGGGGTGCGCGGCGCTACGGGGCCGGAAGCTGGCCGACACGCCGCTCGGCGACGCTGAAGGTATGCGTCGGGCCGGCGACGTGGTCGTGGAATCGAACCGCGGCGAGGAGGCCCGTCTTCCGGCTGCGGACGAGGCAGTTCCAGGTGTGCACGCCGATCTTCTCGCAGTGCGTGGCGACGAAGTTCGGATACCCGACCTGGGCGAGCGCCGAGGTCGCGCTCTGCTCGGGACTGCCTCCACCCGACCACGCGATTCCGGCGATCGCCGGCACGACGACCGCGATCGCCGGCACGGCTCGTGTTCTCCAGTCGACCACGCTCTCGCCTCCGCAGAAGGAGACACGGGAGGCAGGAGAAGTCGGT
>OFHH01000163.1_pt1 | contig 11671 bp, 11 predicted proteins | sample 1521961 | NCBI WGS metagenome assembly OFHH01 (sample SAMEA2468439, study PRJEB22500) | soil metagenome | biome: Glassland; feature: Farmland; material: Clay | place: Australia | collected 2013-01-31 | depth 0.55 m | reverse complement strand
CAGCCGGACGGTGCGTTCGGCCGAGGGGTGATCTCCCGCACCGGTGCCCGCGGGCACTGGGGTGATCACCCGCAGGGCGCCGGGCAGCGCCCGGATGCGCAGGGCTGCGCCGGCGCCCAGCGGGGACGCGCAGGCCAGGGTCTCGCCGTCAGCCGCGGCGGGCATGGCCCGGTCGGTGGTGACGATCACCGAGGCGGCCCGCCGGGTGCTCACCTGGCTCAGCCGGACATGCGCTCCGCTGCTTGCCTGCTGCATCACCTTGACGAACGACAGCTTCCTGGCCTGGTGCACCATGATCACATCGAGCAGCCCGTCACCGATGTCGGCGTCGGGCGCGGCCTTCTTGCCCGCCGCCAGGTAGACGGAGTTGGCGACGATGACGCAGAAGCCGGGGAAGCTCGTGGCCGGCCCGACGGCGGGCCCGCAGTCCACACTGAACGTGGCGGGCCGCCATCGCAGCAGCGCGCGCACTCCCGCGATCTGGTAGCCGAGCGGCCCGGCGACCCACCGGCTGCGGTTGGCGATCTCCCCGCCCTCGGAGACAACCCCGAGGTAGACGCTGCCAGCCACGATCTCTTCGGCGCCGTCGCCGGCCTGGACCCCGATCAGGTCAACCGGCCGCGGCCGCCCCGCCAGCAGCGCGGCCGCGGCTTCCGCCGGGCGGGCCGGGATGCCCAGCATGCGCGCGAAATCGTTGCCCCGCCCGGCCGGGATGATCCCGAGCGTCCCGCCCGCCCTGGCTACCGCGCCGGTCAGGGTTCCGACCAGGCCGTCGCCTCCCACCGCCACCACTGCTTCGCCCTGGCCGGTGGCTTCTTCCGCCAGTTGTGCGGCATGCCCGAGGCTGGTCGACTCGCAGGCCCGCACGGCGGCACTGCCGGCCGAAAGTACCCTGAGGACTTCTGGCAGCAGCCGCGCGCCGCGGCCCCGGGACGCGGCCGGATTGACCACGAGGCAGAACGGATGGCTCATCGTGGACCTCCGGCACAGCGGGCAGCGGTCGCGCCCGCACGAGCTGATCATCCCCTGCTACCTGTCATAACGCCAGGCCGGGCGTACTATCAGATGCCATGTCGGGTCAGGGCAGCGCAGCTGCGAGCGTGGCACCTCAGATCAGCGCCCACTACGTCCAGGTGCAGACCACCACCGACTCGCGGTCCGAGGCGATGGAACTGGCCCGGGCGGCGGTCGAGGCGAGGCTGGCCGCTTGTGCCCAGGTGGCGGGGCCGATAGCGAGCACCTACTGGTGGGAGGACGGGATCGAGCGGGCCGAGGAGTGGCTGCTGATGCTCAAGCTGCCGGCCATCGGCTACCAGGCGCTCGCCGATTTCCTTACCCAGCGGCACAGCTACGATGAGCCGGAAATCGTGGCCACGCCGATCGTCGCCGGCTCAGATACCTACCTAAGCTGGATAACTGAGGAGACCCGCCAGGTCTGAGGGTCGGCGGGCCGGCAGGAGGGAGCGCCGCCGTGCCGCCGACGCCACCCGCGACATCTGGTCCAGGTCCACTGCCCCCGCCGGATGACGGCCTGTTCGGCCAGGACTCGGTGACCTGGCGGGTGATGGCGGAACCAGTGATGTGGGTGGCCGGCCTGCGCGCTCTCTACCTGCAGGCGCTGCACCCCCGGGTGATGCGCGGCACCTGGCAGAACACCGCCTTGGCCGACCGCAAGCAGGCGTTCGGCCGGTTCCTGCGCACCACCGAGTACATCCGGGTCCGTACCTACGGCAGCCGTGCCGAGGTGGAGCGGGCCGGGCGCCGGGTCCGCAAGCTGCACGCTTCCCTGCGCGGGACCGATGAGGACGGCACCGAGTTCCGGCTGGACGAGCCCGCGCTGCTGCTGTGGGTGCACTGCGCCGAGGTGTCGTCCTACGTGGATGTGGCGCGCCGGTCCGGGGTGCGGCTCTCACCGGCGGAACTGGACGCCTTCGTCGATGAGCAGCGCCGGGGTGCGGCCGTGGTCGGCCTCGATCCGGCACGGGTGCCCGCCAGCGTCGCCGAACTGGACGCCTATGCCGAGCAGACCCGGCCGCAGCTGCGGGTGACCCCGGAGGCGAGGCGGGCGGTGCTGCGCTCGGTCAACACCGCCATGCCCCTGCCCTACCTGCCACTGAAGCTCATGGTGCCGGGGCTCACCACGCTCGGCTTCGCCAGCCAGCCCCGGTGGGCGCGCCGGATGTACGGGGTACCTGACACCGTTCTCACCGACGTGGCCGTCACCGTCAGCCTGCGGGCCATGCAGGAAGGCGCGGCGCGGATTCCGTGGGAGCTGGCCGCGCCGCCGGGGGCGTGGGCTGCCTGGGCCGCCCGCGAACTGGCCAGCGCCTGCCAGCGGGTGCGGGCGCTGGGGGAGACGCGGACCGCCTCCTGAGCGAGCTCCGGGGACCGGGCCGGTTCAGCCGGCCGGGACGACGATGCCGTATTCGTGGATCTTCCGGTAGATCGTCGCCCGGGACATCCCCAGCGACTCGGCCGTTTTGACCTTGTTGCCCCCGTAGGCGAGCAGGCCCTGCACGATGGCGTCGCGTTCCATCGACTCCAGCGGGCTGAGCAGCCGGCGGCTCACCGTCCAGCATTCCGGTGGCAGCGCGGACGGGTAGATCGTCCCGGCGCGCCGGCTGCGCGCCACCCGCTTGAGCACGTGCCACAGCTGCTCGGTGTTGCCCGGCCACTGCGACCGCAGCAGGAGCTGCATCGCTTCCGTCGAGCAGGACAGCCGCGCATGCTGGCTGAGCTTGGCCAGGAAGAACGGCACCAGGTCGTGCAGGTCCTCGATGTGGTGGCGCAGCGGAGGCAGTTCCACACTGCTAGGGAAGGAACGCAGCACCTTGATGAGCTCGCTGCCCGACTTCTTGCGGTTCAGGGTGACCACTACCCACAGCGAGCGGTTGCGGCCCGCGGTCCGTGCCTCCTGCAGGGCACTGGACAGAGCGTTCAGATGGCGGGGACCGAGCATGTCGATGTGGCGCAGGACCAGGGTGCCCTCCGATTCCAGCAGTTCCCGGCGCGCCCTGGCGACCCATTCCTGGCCGGTGGACTCCACCGCGTCCAGCACGCCGAGCCGGCCTGCGGGATTACGGCGCTGGTGCACGGCCCGCACCACCGCCAGTTTCCCGACACCGGGCTCACCTTCGAGCGCGAGCCATTCCCCGCAGTCGTAGATCGTCTCCACCTGGCCGCAGCCACGCAGCCAGAGCGGGGCGGAGCCGACCAGGCCCGGCAGGAACATGGGCTGTTTCGGGCCGGGCTCGGCGAGGGAGCGGGTCACCGGCTCGATCAGCTTCACATGGACGATGCCCTCGGCTGGCGACCGGGTGGCGGGCAGCCCTCCGGCGGGCACCGGCCGGCACAGGATCCGGGCCCGGGTGCCGGTGGGCAGGGTGATGGTGACCGCCGAGGAGCGCATGCTGGCCAGCATCTCCGCTGCGTGGCCGAGGACGGCGATCTGGTCCCCGGGATCGAGCACCTGCCGGGCGGAATCGTTCATCATCACCACGTCGCTGCTGATCGCCAGCACGATGCCGCTGCCGTGGCGGCAGGCCCGCAGGTACTCGCGCAGCAGCCGGTGTTCCCGCGCGCTGCTTTCGGCGAGCAGCGCGCTGGTGATCTGGTCGGCGGTCGTCTTGGCCAGCGCCAGCAGCAGCGCGTCAGCGTCCTTGCGCCAGCAGGTCAGGTCCACCGCTCCGATCGTCTTCCCGGAGACCGGGTCGTGGATCGGCACCCCGGCACAGGCAAGATCCTCAAGGTCCTCCGCATAGTGCTCGTGGCCGAACACATGCGCGGGCTGGCCGCCCTCCAGCGCGGTCCCGATGCCGTTGGTGCCGACCTTCTCCTCGGCGTAGCTGAATCCGGGGGCCAGCTGCACGCCGTCGAGATGCCGTTCGAGATCGTGGTCCGCGGTCATCCGGGTCAGCACGACACCGGCGGCGTCGGTGAGGATGATGCTGATCGGCTGGCCGTCCAGATGCTCGTGCAGGCTCGTCAGCACCGGCACGGAGCTGCGGGTCAGCGGCGTGTCAAGATCAGGGTCGCGGATGTAGGACAGTTCGACGCGGTCGGCCGCGACGTTCCACTCCCTGGAGCGCCACCACGAGGCGAGGATAGGTGCGCGTACGGCGCCAGGAGTGACCGCATCGCTGGTAAGAAACCGCTCCCGCGCCTCGGCCAGCCGGCGGCTGCCGGCTGAGGGCGGCAAGGGCGCTGCTGGGGGCATCATTGCGCCTCCGGTGCCTCCCGGTGCCTTGCGGGGAACCGAGGCTCAGCCCGCTGGGGGACGAGCAATTCCGGGGAATCGGTCGTACGTAACACCACGATAACGGTGCCGTTATCACTGTATGTCTCATGTTGAGACCGTTACCGCACCGTAGGTGCCGTTTGATGCCCTCACATGGGCTCTTCTTCCACCGAGGCGATATCCCGGAGGTGGTGTCATGGACCAGCCAGGGGCGCCCCGCGGTGAGACCTTCAACCCGTGGAGTGTCGTCAACCTGGTGTTCGGGCACCTAGCCGAGCAGGGCCTGCATCCGGTGCTGGGCGAGACCGGCGATCCGGGCCCGCCAGCGGCTGACCTGCTACGGGCGCTGGGCATCGAGCCGGCGGCCGAGGGGAACCGCCGGGTCTCCCAGCACATCCAGGACCATCTCGCCGAGATCAGGGACGCCGTTTTCGGCGGCGGCTGACCGGGCGCGCACTGGGCAGGCCGCCGCCTGGCCGGGTCGCACCGTGGGCAGGCCGCTGCCTGGCCGGGTCGCACCGTGGGCATCCCGCCGCCTGCCCACGGCTGTGCCGTGTCTTCCCTGGCTGACCTGGCCGTCGCGGGCTCCTGTCCGCCCCCCGGCGCGCTGGCGGCGCCGGCCGCCGGTTTGGCCTGATGTGTCTCATGTTGAGAGCCAACCCAGCGTTATCCCGGGTTGTGATGCACCACATGAGGACTTGCGGCCTGGAGGGGTGCGCGCATCCGCCAGCGAGGCAGGGCGCCCGCACCGGCGTGGTGGGCAGGGAGCCCGGCCCGCCGCCTCCGGCCGGCGAAGGACCCGAGGGAAAGGGGTGGCGATGAGTCGCCAGAGCGTGGCCAAGGCCCACCAGAAAATCCAGGAACTTGCCTGGGAGCCGATGTACCACGAGCCGGTGTCCCAATACGGCACCGACTACACGTTCGCCAAGGCCCAGAAGAAGGACCCGCTCAAGCAGGTCCTGCGTTCCTACTTCCCGATGCAGGAGGAGAAGGACCACCGCGTCTACGGCGCGCAGGACGGGGCCATCCGGGGCAACATGTTCCGCCAGGTGCAGGAGCGCTGGCTGGAATGGCAGAAGCTGTTCCTGTCGATCATCCCGCTGCCGGAGATCTCGGCGGCGCGGGCGATGCCGCTGCTGTTCCGGACCGTGCCCAACCCCGAACTGCACAACGGCCAGGCGATCCAGATGATCGACGAGGTCAGGCACTCGACGATCCAGCAGAACCTCAAGCGCCTGTACATGAACAACTACATCGACCCGGCCGGCTTCAACAACAGCCTGCGCAACTTCCAGAACGACTACTGCGGGACCATCGGCCGGCAGTTCGCTGAGGGGTTCATCACCGGTGACGCCATCACCGCGGCGAGCATCTACCTGACGATCGTGGCCGAGACGGCGTTCACCAACACCCTGTTCGTGGCCATGCCGGCCGAGGCGGCTGCCAACGGCGACTACCTGCTGCCGACGGTCTTCCACTCGGTGCAGTCGGACGAGTCGCGGCACATCAGCAACGGCTACGCCACCCTGCTGATGGCCCTCGCGGACGAGGGCAACCACCAGTTGCTGCAGCGCGACCTGCGCTATGCGTGGTGGAACAACCACCGGGTGGTGGACGCGGCCATCGGCACCTTCATCGAGTACGGCACCAAGGACCGCCGCAAGGACCGCGAATCCTACGCCGAGATGTGGCGGCGGTGGATCTACGACGACTACTACCGCAGCTACCTCGTGCCGCTGGAGAAGTACGGCCTGGTCATCCCGCATGACCTCATCGAGGAGGCCTGGAACCAGATCTGGAACAAGGGCTACGTCCACGAGGTCGCGCAGTTCTTCGCCACCGGATGGCTGGCGAACTACTGGCGGATCGACCCGATGACCGACGAGGACTTCGAGTGGTTCGAGTACAAGTACCCGGGCTGGTACGACAGGTACGGTAAGTGGTGGGAGAACTACAACCGGCTGTCGATACCGAACGGGCACAACCCGATCGTGTTCGAGGACGTCGACTACCAGTACCCGAACCGCTGCTGGACCTGCATGGTCCCCTGCCTCGTCCGCGAGGACATGGTGTACGCCGAGATCGACGGAGTGGTGCGCACGTACTGCCACGAGGAATGCAAGTGGACAGACGTGACCGCCTTCCGGCCGACCTACGAGGGCCGGGCCACCCCGAACATGGGCCAGCTCATCGGGCACCGCGAATGGGAGACCCTGTACCACGGCTGGAACTGGGCCGATGTGGTGTCGGACATGGGCTACGTGCGTGACGACGGCAAGACCATGGTGGCGCAGCCACATCTGCACCTGGGCGACCAGAAGAAGATGTGGACGCTGGACCACATGCGCCGCTGCCCACCGCTGCAGAGCCCGAACGTCCTGTTCAATGAGATGACACCGGAAGAGCGCGAGGCCTACGCCGCGAAGTACCGCCGCGGCGGCCCAGCCGGCCGGTTCGCTGCCGACGCGTGAGCGCCGACCAGTTCTAGCGGCAATGCGATGAGGAAGGGGGGCCGGCGGCTCAGGCCCTCGGCCCTCCTTCCCTTTCTGACAACAGCGCGAGATGCCCCGTACCGGTGCGCAGCGAGATACCCGCGAGGGAGCCATGGCCGACAAGCATGTGGTGCGGTTCGAGCCGGTCGGCATCGAGATCGAGGTCGGTGAGGAGCAGACGATCCTGCGCGCCGCCTTCGAGCAGGGCGTCATGCTCATGCACGGCTGCAAGGAGGGGCAGTGCTCCTCGTGCAAGTCCTTCGTCCTTGACGGCGACGACATCGAACTCGAGAAGTACTCCACGTTCGCGCTGCCCGATTACGAACTGGAGGAGGGATACACGCTGCTCTGCCGGGCGCATGCCTACGAGGACCTGACGATCGAGCTCCTCAACTATGACGAGGACATGATCCGCTCAGGCCTGCCCATCACCGAGGCGGTCGCCGAGGTCGTCGCCAATGATGCGGTCACCCACGACATGCGGCACCTCGTGCTCCGGCTGGTGGAGCCGACAGAGATCAAGTTCTTCCCAGGGCAGTACGTAGATATCAGGGTGCCTGGCACGGAAGCCACGCGTTCGTTCTCGATGGCGAACACCTCAAGCCGCGACACCGGCCAGCTCGAGTTCGTGATCAAGATTTACCCGGACGGCTTGTTCTCACATTTCCTTGACACCACGCTCGCGATCGGCGACCGCCTCGATATCAGCGGGCCGTACGGCGTATTCACGCTCCGCGAAGGTGACGGCGACCTGATCTTCGTGGGGGGCGGGGCCGGGATGGCGCCGATCCTGTCGCTGCTGCGCTCGATGGCCGAGCGCGGGATCAGCCGCAAGGCGACCTACTACTACGGCGCACGGGGCCGCAGGGACCTGTGCTTCGAGGAGGAACTGCGCAGCCTGGAGGAGTCGCTGCCCAGCTTCCGTTATGTGCCCGCGCTGTCCGAGCCGGCCGAAGACGACGGGTGGGAAGGCGAGGTCGGCCTGATCACCGATGTGGTCAAGCGGCACGAGACCAGCCTCAAGAACGTCCACGCCTACGTCTGCGGGCCACCACCGATGGTCGAGGCAGCGCTACCCATGCTCGGCATTCTCGGCGTGCCCGAGAAGCGCATCTATTACGACAAGTTCACCACGACCGGGGATCCCGGCGAACAGTAAGGAGCAATGGAGGAATGCCAGGCCTGCCGTGAACCGCCTGGCCGTGACATCGGCCTGAACGCTCAACGTAAAGGGGAGACCTCATGACAACCGCGCCGCCGGAACGCAGCGTTCCCAAGCCGGTCTTCACCGACGCCGAGGCCGGCGCCAAGGAGTTCCCGGACTCCAGTGCCCGCCGGTTCAACTACTACACACCGGCCAAGCGCAAGCAGTCCCACTACGAGGACGTGACCGTCGAGGTCCAGCCGGACCCACGGCACTACCTGAGCCAGGGCTGGCTGTACGGGTTCTCCGACGGCCGCGGTGGCTACCCGCTGGACTGGACGCTCCTCAAGGCCTGGGGATCGGACCGGCCCGAGCCCGAGCGCTTCCCGGGTTCCGGTGGCAAGGGTTACGACTGGCCGGCCCACGGCTGGCACGAGTTCCGCGACCCGAACGAGGAGTGGGAGCTCACCCTCTACCGCTACAACGCGAACGTCGTCCGGCAGCTCAACCAGAACGTCGACAACGCCAGGCAGTCGAAGGCGTTCGAGCAGTGGAACCCGAACTGGGTCCGGTTCGTGGAGCACAACGTCGGGGCGTGGATGCACGTTGACCACGGCCTCGGGCTGTACCTGTACGCCAACGCCAACCGCCGGGCGCCGACCAACATGCACAACAACGCGATCTCGGTGAACAGCATGCACCGGATCAGGGCGGCGCAGGACCTCGCGCTGTACAACCTGACGCTGAGCGAGGAGATCAACGGCTTCGACGGCGCGGGGCACATCGAGACCTGGAACTCTGACCCCGCGTGGCAGGGTGTGCGCGAGACCGCCGAGCAGCTCACCGCCATCGACGACTGGTGCGAGGCCATCTTCGCGGCGAACTTCGTGTTCGAGCCGCTGGTCGGCGAGCTGTTCCGCAGCCAGCTGGTGCAGCATGCCGCGCCGCGCAACGGCGACTTCGTCACCCCCACGATCGTCGGCGCCGCGGAGTACGACTTCGCCGAGCGGGACCTGCGCTACACCATCGCCATGTTCCACCTGCTCACGCACGACCGCGAGTTCGCCGCCCACAACCAGGAGATCATGCAGCAGTGGCTGGCCACCTGGGTGCCACGGGCCATCACCGCTGCCCGGACGCTGCAGCCGATCTGGTCGCAGCCCGACGCCAAGCCACCCCGTTTCGAGGACGGCCTGGACGCGGCCAAGCACCGCTTCCGGGGCATCATGGCCGATCTTGGTCTGGAAGCACCGAAGGAGCTGGCGCAATGACCACATTCAAGACAGCGGAAAGCCCGTTCAAGTCCGACAGCACGGCGTCCAACAAGTGCGGCTTCACGCTGATGAACAACCAGGTCGGCGTGGTGGTGGCCCAGGTCATGAGCACCGAGTCCAACGTGACGGTGACCTACCTGCCGTCCATGATCCGGGTCGACGCGGTCGGCCGCATGGACGTCGTCTACGACGAGGTCTCCGAGGCGCTGGGCGAGGAACCGGGGTTCTTCGACGCCGCCGAGTTCGAGGAGAACATGTCCACCCACTACGGCCGGATGATCCACCAGGACGACCGGACGATCATGTTCGCCAATCCGGAAGATGCCGCGGAATACCTCGGCTTCGACTTGACGCCCGCATCACATTAGCTGTCGGCTGGAAGCACACCCGATTCGGCCTGCGAGGAGGAACGGTGTACGAAAAGAACGGCGAGAAGTACTTCGTGGTCGACAGCCACATGCATTACTGGAATGCCGCACCGGACAACTGGGTGCCGGGGGCGGAGCAGTACGCCAAGGGCTGGATCGAGTGCTTCCACGCCTACCAGGGCCTCGGCCCGCCACAGACCCGCTGGACGCTTGAGCACTTCCAGAAGTACTCCGAGGACGACCTGATGAAGGACGTCTTCGAGAACGGGTACGTGGACGTGGCGATCTTCCAGCCGACCTACCTGAAGGAGTGGTACAAGGAAGGGTTCAACACCACCGAGCGCAACGCACTCATGGGTGAGCGGCACCCAGGCAAGTTCCGCTACAACACCCGCTGGGACCCGCGTGACGGCGACCAGGGACTCGAGGTGCTCCGGCGCAACGTGGAGCGGTTCGGATCCCAGGGCTGCAAGCTGTACACCGCCGAATGGAACGCCGGCTCGCGCGGCTGGAAGCTGACCGACCCGGGGGCGTACCGGTACCTGGAGGCGTGCCAGGAACTGGGGATCAAGAACATCCATGTGCACAAGGGCCCCACGATCTGGCCGCTGGACAAGGACGCCTTCGACGTGTCCGACGTCGACCACGCAGCGACCGACTTCCCGGAGCTGAACTTCATCGTCGAGCACGTCGGGCTGCCGCGGATCGAGGACTTCTGCTTCATGGCGACGCAGGAGCCGAACGTCTACGCCGGCCTGGCGGGCGCCATCGGCGGCCTCATGCACGCCAGGCCGAGGTTCTTCGCCAAGGTCATGGGTGAACTGCTGTTCTGGGTCGGCGAGGACAAGATGACCTTCGGCAGCGACTACGCCATCTGGGAGCCCCGGTGGCAGGTCGAGGGCTTCGTCGACTGGGAGATGCCGGACACCGAGGAGTTCTCGGACTACCCGCGGCTGACCACCGCGGGCAAGAAGAAGATCCTCGGCCTGAACGCGGCCAGGCTGTACGGCATCGAGGTGCCGGCCGAATGCCAGCTCGACGCGGGCCAGGGCACCCCGGCCGCCCAGGACGACGCCCAGCTGGCCACGGGAGCATGACCGCTCCCGTCACCGCCCCGTCACGGCTGCTCGCCGCGCTGGAGACGGTGCGCGACCCGGAGCTCGACGAGCCGATAACCTCGCTCGGCTTCGTTGCCTCGTGCACCGTCTCCGCCGACGGGGATGCGCAGGTCCGGCTGCGGCTGCCGACCTACTTCTGCGCGCCCAACTTCGCCTTCCTGATGGTGGCCGATGCCTACGACGCGGTATCGGCCATGCCGGGCGTGCGCAGGACGGAGGTGGTCCTCGAAGATCACTTCGCCGCGGATGCGATCAACGGCGGGGTGGCCGCCCGGGCCGGATTCGCCCGGTCCTTTGACGGCGAGGCTGTCGGCGAGCTGCATGAGCTGCGCGCCGACTTTCTGCGTAAGGCGGTGATGGCCGGCACCGACCAGGTCCACGCCACCAGCGGCGCGTCCGGCGGCCCCTGGAGCGCGTCGAAAGCCTGACCCTGCGAGACTGAAGCCGCCGCCCTGATCGAGCTACGTGACCGGGGCGGCAGCGGGTGTCAGCCTGCGCCGCGGACCGACCGGAGACTGCCAGGTGGAACCTGCGGGGACGGTGCCGCCTGCACCGGCACCCGGGACGGGGCGTGGACAATCGCGGTCCCTGCGCTGGAGACCGGGAACGCACAAGGCCGGCTGGTCGAGATCTTCAAGCAGAGCGCCTCGCGGGATGGCACACTGACGCGCCAGGGGATGGCCCCGGGCCGGTACAAGGTGTTCCTTTTCGACAGCGACGGGAGCTTGCTCCTGTCGCGAAACTTCGGGCTGACCCCCCCGCCGTCGCCGGTGCTCCTCGAGGTGCGCGCGCGCCCGCCGCGCGCCGTCGCCGGCTGCCAGCCGGACGAACACGAACCCGCCCCAGGCGTCAACGCCGATCCGGTGCAAGGATAGCGCCGACCGGTGCTTGCGCAGGTCAGGCAGGAACGGCGCGGACCGCAGCCGACCGTCCAGGCCGTACGTCCAGCCGTGGTACGGGCACCGAATCGCACCGCCGAAGCAGCCGGAGCGCCCGGAGTCCCCGCAGCGCCCGGAGCGACCGGCCGCGGGCTCGGAC
>OFHH01000159.1_pt1 | contig 11781 bp, 8 predicted proteins | sample 1521961 | NCBI WGS metagenome assembly OFHH01 (sample SAMEA2468439, study PRJEB22500) | soil metagenome | biome: Glassland; feature: Farmland; material: Clay | place: Australia | collected 2013-01-31 | depth 0.55 m | reverse complement strand
CCCCCAGTTTCCCGGCAAGCCAAAGCGACGTAGGGCCCAGGCGCAAGTCTGCGGCGGTTCTGGTTCAAGGGCGAGTCATGTCGATGGTTTCGTGGCTATGCGGGTTGCCGCGCACCGCGGTGACCGGCGTGCTGGCGCTGCGGCCCGGCTGATCGCCAAGGAGGTCCGCGGCCCGGTCGAGCAGATGCTGGCGGTCGTTCTTGCCTGGCTTTACGGGCACTGGCCGGCCACGTCGTGAGCTGCCTTTCGGCCGCGCGGTGCCAGGGTTTTTCGATTACCTTGCGGCTGAGCGGGGCCTGCGCCCGGAGTCGATCGTCAGCTACCGGCATCACCTGGCCAGCTTCGAGGCCTACCAGGACATGATCGGCGTCGCCGGGCTGCGGGAGTTGCCGCCGGCGATCCTCAGCGCGTTCGTGGCCGAGCACGCCGGGGCTGGGCTGGCCAAGAGGACGGTGCGCGGGGACTGCGGGGTGCTGCGCGTGTTCGGGAAGAGGTCCCTGGCTGACTCTGGCTCAAGGCGCTCCCATCCCGCAGAGCTGGGCCTACGCAGAGTGACCAGAGCCGTTCGCTCCAGGCCAACGGGCTGCGAAGCCCTGCCGGATCGGGCCTCGGCCTGGTGCCTGTCGGGTCTTCGGCGCGGCGGATGCATAGTGCTCTGTTCTGGCGCGGCGCGGTGCCGGTCATGGCTCGATGGTGATCTTGATCGTCCGGCCCTTGTCGTGGTCAGCGCGCTGGCGAAATGAGCGAGCAGTAATGGTGCGTTCAGCTATCTGGCTGCCCTGGGCGTGCGGTGATGCAGATCCGCGACCTCCTGGTGGGACCTATCACCACCCGGAGGCTGGTCACCGGCCGGATGATGGTTCTCAGCGCACAGCGCTCGCCAGGGCGGGTGGCTCAGGCGGTGCCGCCCCGCCGTGGCCGCCGGCTCGATCCACGGCCGTCGGCTTATCCCATCGTCGTGCGTACCGGCGCAGCGGCCCGTACCGTGCTCTGGCGTGGTACGGGCCGCTGCTGGGCCGCTGGGGCTGGCCGCCCCCGGCGGGCCTGCCGGGACGCGGTCACCGTTGCCGGATGTGGCCTTCTGCTAGAACGGGCGGAACGGGTTGGTGAAGTGTGGCCTGCTGCTGCAGGTGTAGCTGGAGGCCACGTTGGGATTCCCGCCGGTGTAGGTCGCGTCGGGGTCGGGGTAGGGGCACAGGGGGCGGGTCACGGGCTGGCCGTTGATTGAGCCGCTCGCGTCCAGGACGGCGGGTGCCTGGCCTTTCTCAACCCAGTTGATGACCTGCTGCATCGGGCTGGCCGGGGCGATGCTGCCGGGCCCGGGGGTGCCGCAGTGGGTGACGCCTGGGGCGGGGAAGTAGCGGAAGAACGACTCGGTGCCCCGGATTCCGCCGTTGGCGGCGAGCGCGTGGTTGTAGTAGTTGATGCTGTCGCCGGTGAAGATCAGCTGGTCGGCCAGGCCTTGCCACATGATCAGTTTCCCGCCGGCGGCCTTGAACGCGTGCAGGTTGGGGTTGGCCGCTGCGAGCGCGTAATCGTACATCTGGCCGGACTTGGCGAAGTCCTGCCAGTACTGCTGGTAAGTCTCGTCGGTGTAGACCCAGTTCGGGTTCTGCTTAAGCCACTTCTCGAACCAGTCGGCGCTCGGGACGAACGGCGCACCGCTCCACTGGCCGTTAGACAGCTGAGAGGTGCTCGCGAGCCCGATCCCCGTGGTACCGGCTGGGTAATCAGGAATGCCGGAGAAGGTCAGGGCGTTCCCGTTCGGCCCTTTGAGGAAGTACATGCTTGCACCGGGTTCGAGCCCGAACCAGACGGGCCGGCCGTGAAGCAGGTCGCTCTGCGAGCCCGAGCGGCGCGGTCCCTGCCAGATCTCCTGAACCACGAGGGCGTCGGCGGCCGTGAATGTGCCGCACGGCGTCGCGGTGCCGACCAGGCCCCGCAGCACGGCGAGCACGTTGCAGTTACGCGGGTCGAACACGCCGTCGACCTGGCCGTTCTGATCATGGCAGTGCGAGGCCAGTGCCGTGTTGACCAGGTCTTCCTTGCAGGTCGGCAGATAGTCGTGGTCCCACTCCATGACCAGTTGCGGCCACATCTGCGCGACCATGAACTGATCCCAGTTCAGCGCCGGCGCGCCCGCCAGGATGCCGTTGAAGTCCCTCGGATAGCGCTGCGCCTCCGACAGGCCCTGCCGCCCGCCCGTCGAGCAGCCGTTCCAGAACGAGTAATGCGCCCCCGTGCCGTCGTACTGGCCGACCACGACCTTCGACTCGACCGCCACCAGATGATGCGCGAGATAGCCGAAGTCATCGATCCGGTTCCAGTTCAGCCCCGGCGGCGGGCTGGAGTTGGTGACCCACGGCGAGATTAGCGCGTTCGGGTACCCCGTGTGCCCGCAGTCGTCCTGCGAGATCGCGTACCCGGCCGCCAGCCACTGGTCGCCGCTGAGGGTGACGAAGTTCGCCGGGCTGCAGTAGACGCCTCCGCCCTCGGCCATGTAGTTGCCGTTCCAGCTGTCGGGCAGGGTCAGATCGATGCCGATCATGCCTGGCTGGCCGCCGCGTGGGTCCGAGGTGTCGGTGATCTCGATCGCCACCTGGCAGCCGCTTCCGGCGACCTCATTCGCGGTAACGGTAGCCGTGTCAGACCCGGGCAGGTCGGGCAGCGACAGCCCCGTCAGCGATGCGCACGGCTCAGCCGGAGCCGTCGCTGCCGTGACCGCTGCGGATGCCCCCGGTGCCGCGATCGCCACCGGGATCCCCGGCAGGCCCACCGATGCCGAGACAGCCGCAATCACCCCCCCTCGCAGCAACCTGCGACCGCGCGATCCACCGCGCCTTCGTGACCGCCAGCTCCCCATGATGGTGCCTCCTTCACCGCCAGTACCTCGTCGTGTCACAGCGGTTCGGCCGGGGCCGGAACCGAGCCGGTAAAACAGCACGTTGGGATACAGCACGTTGGGATGACGCGTCGCATCGTGGCACTCTCAGCCTGCCCTCCCGCAGCGCGCGGAGATCTGCTCAGAGTGTTGAGAGAGCCTGTTCAGATGTCAATACAGCGTTCTAATATCTGGAACATGCCGCAAACGAACAACGCCGCCGGGTTCTCGCAATCGCTTGAGCGCGGCCTGGCGGTCCTCAGCTCCTTCACCCCCGACCGGCCAGCGCTGGGGATCAGCGAGCTGGCGCGCCAGCTCGCCCTGACCCGCAGCACCACACACCGCTACGTCGCCACGCTCGCCACGCTCGGCTATCTCCAGCAGGACGACGCGACCCGCAAATACCGCCTCGGCCCGCGCATCCTCGACCTGGGCTTCTCAATGCTCGGGTCGCTGGGGCTGCGCGAGATCGCGGCGCCGCACCTGCGCCGACTCACCGACGCAACCGGGCACACATCGAATCTCGCGATCCGCGACGACACCGACGTGATCCTCATCGACCGGGTACGGGGACGGCCCGGCCGCTACCATCACCTCGAGTTCACCCTGCACGTCGGCTCGCGGATACCCGCCTACTGCAGCGCCACCGGCAAAGCCCTGCTCGCGTTCATGCCCCGCCCCGACCTCGAGCACATCGTGGAACGTATCGACCTCGTCCAGCGCGGCCCCCGGACCCTGACCGGCAAGCGGGCACTCCTCACGGAGCTGGAGCAGGTGCGCCGCAACGGCCTCGCCACCAACGACGAGGAACTCGAAAGCGCCCTGCGCTCGATCGCCGCACCCATACGCTCGCGCTCCGGCGAGGTCGTCGCAGCCATCAACGTGGCCATTCCCTGGTCACCCGTCACGATGAGCGAGCTTGCCCGCCGGCTCGGGCCGACTGTTCAGGCAGCAGCGAACGAGATCGCGGCCCACGTGATCTGACAGCCATCCCGAGTCGGCGCATCACCACGCACACGGCGGCCCCTCAACCAGCGAAGCGCCCGAGCGAACCGGTCCACCGGTCGGCACGCCAGAATCGCCTTCTATGGCCTGACTTTTCAACGTCGCGGAGTTTCGCGGGCTGCGGCTTCGTGACCTGCGGGTTTGATCCAGTAAGGCGCGGGATCTGCACACTAGCCCGGGGCGCCTGGCCGTAGTGTGAGCCCCGGTGTCCCCGTACGTTCGGACGGTGAGGACGTCGTCGGGTGCGACGGCGGTTCAGGTCGTGTGTTCCTCCCGGCGGGGTCGCGGGCGACCGGGCGTCTGGGGCCGGGGCATAGCGGCGCTGAGGTGGAGCTGCTGAAGGCCGGTGGCCCATGACGCGACGGTCACGGTACCGATCATGAACGGAGGCCAGTGAATGACACCGCTGCCGGAATCCGCCGCGCGTCGTTATGGCAGGGTCTTCGACGAGATCGCGGCCGAGTACGACCGCCACCGTCCGGCATATCCGGACGAGCTCATCGATCAGGCCTGCCGGGTCGCGGGGATCGGGAGCGGTGATCGGGTGCTGGAGGTCGGGTGCGGAAGCGGCCAGCTCACGCGCTCCCTGGCCGGCCGGGGACTGCGGGTGACAGCACTGGAACCGGGCACCAACCTCATTTCGCTGGCCAGGCAGAACCTGGCAGGCGCCGGAGAGGTGGAGTTCGTGAACGCCCAGTTCGAGGACGCGCGGCTTGGCCGCGGGCGGTTCCGGGCCGTGTTCTCCGCCTCCGCGTTTCACTGGGCTGACCCTGAGGCCAGCTGGCAGCGGGCCGCAGACGTGCTTGTTCCCGGCGGAACGCTCGCCCTGGTGCAGTACTTCGGTCTGAAGGAAGCGCGCACCAGGCAAGATCAGGACGCCGCACTCGCGGCCATCGCAGCGGCCGCCCCTGACATCGCCGCCAGCTGGCCGGCCTACCGGGATCTCGACGCGACGCTCGCCGGGATCGAGCGACACCGCGACAATATCTCACAGGCCTGGTCCTGGCTCGGCAGCTACGACATAGGGCGAGACTACGCCGGCCGCCTGTTCGGCGATGTTCAGGCGGGGGTCATGCCGAAGCTCACCGAGTACACGCCGGACGAACTCGGCGCTCTCGTCCGCACGTTGTCGTTTTACACCCGGCTCTCACCAGACCAGCGCCAGGCCCTGGACCGCGAGCACGAGGCGATCTATCAGCGACTCGGCCGCCCGATACGCGCCAGCACGATCGCGGTTCTCCTCACGGCCCGGCGCCGCGCTGACCCGACCGGGGCGAAAGGACAGCAATGACACAGGCACCTGACCCTGCGCACTAGTCTGATAAAAGGCGGGATCCATATGCTCGCGCTCCGGCGAGGTCGTCGCAGCCATCAACGTGGCCATTCCCTGGTCACCCGTCACGATGAACGAGCTTGCCCGCCGGCTCGGGCCGACTGTTCAGGCAGCAGCGAACGAGATCGCGGCCCACGTGATCTGACAGCCATCCCGAGTCGGCGCATCACCACGCGCACGGCGGCCCCTCAACCAGCGAAGCGCCCGAGCGAACCGGTCCACCGGTCGGCACGCCAGAATCGCCTTCTATGAACCGCCTCCAAGACGGCTGATAAGCACGCAAAAGCCGCGCAGATCGGCGGAGCTTCGCGCGGCTTCTGGTGAGAGTACCGGCTGCGCTCCGCGGCCAAGTGACGGAGGTCCGGCCAAGCGGCGAGGCGTTCACCGGCGTCGGGCTCGTACAGCTGTTCCCGGGCAAGCTGTGCCTGTGAGTTTCTCTGATGGTCGCGGCGAAGGGCAGCCGCCCGGATGCGGGCAGGCCGGGAGGTGAGCAGCGCGGCCCTGATCGCCGCGAGCAGCTCTTGGCGGTCCGCCTCGGCGGCCGCGTCGTTTTTCACCTGGTCCATCAGGGCGGTATCGAGGCGTTCGGCACCGATGCGGATCGCGCGCAGGCAGCCCCGGCTGATCAGCGCCATCAGCGACGCGAAGTGCCCGGTGGAGCGGGCGAACAGGTAGTCCGCCAGGCCATCGGCGAGCATGCCCGGATACCGCCCGGCCAGCACGAGCTGCCGCTCGATCGACAGCAGCAGCCGGCGCCACTCCTGGCGTCCCGGCTCGTCCTGGATGCTGAACGGGCGCATGGTCAGCGCCGTCGTCCGCCGCCCGAACTGGGCTTGCAGCGCCTGCTGCGGCGCCCGTCCCTCGGTCAGCAGGCCACGCCCGCTCACCCCGACCCCGACGTAAATGAGGGTGACGGGGAAGGTGTTGGCCAGGAACTTCAGGTGGTTGGCCATCTTCACCGCGTTGGTGTCGGCGTGGCTGGGTGCCAGGAAGTGGATGTCATCCACTTTACCGGCCGCCGGGCCGTCAGCACCTGCCCTGACCTGCGGTTACTCATAGGCTACATGTCGGCGACGGAGAGTGCTGGATGTTGCCGTGACTTTCTCGGCGTGCCGCAGGAGTGGCCGCTCATCAGCACTCGTGCATGCGGATCAGGGGCCGCATGGCCCTCCTGTTGGTGACTCCGCGCTTGCGCTCGGCGCCATTGCGGCGCTGATCTGGGCGTTGACGCTGACGGCCCGTGCGGCTGCCTCGGGGCTGAGATCTGCGGCGGCTCACTGAGACCAGCGCCATGATGGGCAGGCCGTTTTGCCGTGACCTGCCATGGGGTGTCGCTCACAGGGCAGATGCTGTCAGGACGGGTTGGCGTCGTCCCACTGCCGGAGGGCTCGCGTGCCGTAGAAGGTGAGCCACTTGGAGGGCTTGCCGGGCGGGACGTCGACGTCGAACCACGCTCGTCCTGGGTAGCGGTGCTCCTGCGTCCAGGTGCCGTCCGGGCGCCTAGCCGGAGTTTCCGATGATCTTGCTCCTTGGTAAGGGTTTCCGCTGGCCAGCGGCGTGCGGAGGGCCGTTTTCGCGTATGACCTAACTCCCGGGTGCCCACCGTGCCAGGCTGAAGATCTGGTGGAGCCTGGGCTGGTGGCCGGTGAGTTCGGTGGTCATGCGGCGGGCTTTGGGCCGTCCTCCGGTGGAGGGATAGATCAGCACGGTTTCGCCGATGGCGGCGAGCTGGCCGAGCAGTTCCCGGACCGACAGCTCCAGGCCTGCCTGGCGGGCGCGGTGGCGCATCAGGTGGGCGAGCTGCAGGGCCAGGACGCAGGTGAAGACGTGCACCCGGATGTTGTGGCTGGTCCAGTGATGCATGGGCGAGAACGAGACGACGTGCGGGTCTTTCAGCTGGCGGAAGGAGAATTCGGCTTCAGACTGGGACCGGTACCCGGCGATCACCTCGGCGGCGGGCCAGTCGTCGTGGCTGGTGATCAGCACGTGCTTGCCGAAGATCTCCTCTTCCAGGGCGGCGCGGGCGCCGGGGTCGGCGTGCCAGGAAAGGCGCAGGTCCTTGGGCTGGTCCCCGGTCAGTTCCCAGCGGATGACCCGCCGGACCCAGGGCTTGCTGGTGATCGTCTCGATCTCGGCCTGGACTTTCTCGCGGGGCCGCCGGGTCCTGCCGCGGGCCAGGGTCGCGGCCAGCTCGTCCAGTTTCTTGCCGGCTTTGGCCAGGGTGGTGCCGTCGAACCCGCGGGCCTGGCTGTCGTGCAGCTCCGGGGAGTGGGTCAAGATGGCGCGGCGCTCGGCACCGTAGACGGCGCGGCGGGTGTCGTGGGCGGTCAGCCCGCCGAACCGGTCCTTGTCCACGATGACGCGCCTGGAGGCGGGCAGCGCGGTCAGGTCCGGGCAGTCGGAGGCGGGCACTGACCCGATGTAGTGCAGGCCGCTGGCTGCCAGGTGCGCGAAGTTCGCCTCGGAGTTCTGCCCGGCGTCGAACACCACGGTCATGTCCGCCGCCTGCGCCGGCCGCCCCGCCGCGGCGCACACCGCCTCATACTGGGTCTTCAGCTGGTCGATCATGCCCGGGAACTGGGTGACGTCGGGCTTGTCACCGGGGTAGGCGTGCCAGGTCAGCGGGAGGCCGCCGTCCCGGGTCACCACCAGCCCGAGCCCGATCAGCCGCAGGTCGCTGCGTTTCTGCTTGGCCTTGCCGCGCTGCGCGATCGGCGCCCTGCCGTTCGCCGTGGCGATGAAGGTCGCGAAGTTCGTCATATCCAGCGCCACCGACGACACATCCGCCCCGGACACCTCGATGACCCTTGCCGCGATCTTCCGGGACGCCTGCTCCAGCTGCTCCGGCGTGACGGCGTGCATCGCATCCCAGAACCGCCGGTGATCCAGCGCGGAAGCGGGGATCTTGGTGAACCGGTCCGCCGCGGTGGTCTTCCACCAGTCCGCGAACGCGGCCTTCGAGCACGGGGCGACCAGCCGGTTCAGCGCCGCCAGCGCCAGGTACGTCCCGGTAGGCAGCGGCTGCCCCGCCGGGCGCGGCCCGGCCGCCTCATCGATCACGGCGGCAACGCCGAGTTCCTCCAGCATGCCCCAGGCGGCGGCAACGTCCCCGAATGCCAGGTGCCGGGTCCGTTCCGGCAGCGCGGCCGCCTCGCGGCCCCCGGCCGCAGCGGCGATCTCCGCGGCGGTGCCCAGATACCGCTCGGACACCATCTTCGGCTTGCCGTCCACGCGGGCCATCTCCCGCAGGTACCAGTACGTCTTCCCGCCGATCTTCTTCGGGTACAGGCTCGCCACAAGATTAGGTCATACACCTTCCAGAAGATCATCACAACTACCGGAGTGGCGTGTCACCAGCTAAAACGCGTCAGGCCAGCGTGTGACCAGGTGTCAGAAAACCATGATCGTCGGAAACTCGGGCTAGCCGCGCGGATGATGCCGATCGCCTCTGCGAGCCGCGGGTCGGGCGGGACGCCGTCATGCCGCGCTGCGGCGAGGAAGTAGTCGGCGGCCTTGAGCACGCTGTACTGCCAGCGGAACGGGTAGGCGAAGGTCGTGGCCCAGGGGCCGACCAGTTCGCCCGTGGACAGGGTGCGGAGCAGCCGGCGCTGCAGCAGGTATTCCTCGCCGGCCTTGCGCGCCGCGCGCAGCGTGGTCGTGCTGCCGGTCGCGGCCTCGAAGTAGAGCAGGCCCTTCAGCACGTTGAGCGTGGAGTGGAAGGACGAGCGGGCCGAGCCTGTCACCCATTCGCAGTTCCAGCCGCCGTCTGCCATCTGGTGGCCGGGAAACCACCCGGCGAGGGCCGAGACGTCGGCTCCCAGCCAGGCGCCGCTGGCGAGCGTGTAGGCGTTGATGCAGCAGTCGGCCTCGCCGCCCCAGTATGGCAGGCCCTCATACTCCCAGCGGCTGTTCGCGGCCAGCAGGCCGGCCGTGCCCGCGAGGGCGGAGGCGTCCAGGCCCCAGTCGCGAAGGGCGTTGAGCGTCCACGTCGTGGCGGTCCACGGCTGCCCCGCGCCATCGGCCGCCTCCGGGCACTTGAAGTCGAAGCCGCCCGGGAAGAAAGCGCCGGCCGCCCACTGCCCGTCGGGATCCTGGAGCGCCAGCAGGCGCGCCCCGAACCCCTCGGTGGCGATCCGGGCGCGGGTAGCGCCCCACACCTCCTGCGGCGCCCCCGCCAGGTCGCGCTCGACCTGCCACCGCAACGCCGGGTCGGAATCCAGCAGCCAATCAATCAGGCCAGCAGCAACGACCACGACCGCCAACATAGCAACCACAGCGCCCGGCCATCAGGACTCCCGCCGCACCGCCAAGGCACGGGTCAATTCCCGCAATGGCCACCGGGGGCTTCCAGCTCAAGCTCGAGGAGCCAGGCCCGGACATGCGCTCCAGTCCCGGAATCACATCGGTGTCGCTACCGCGTAATCTCCCAGAACCAGGGCGCTCTTCGCCATCAGGACCCCGAGGCGCCACGCCGCGCCCGTAACGCGGCCGCCAGCCCGGCTGCGGCAGGTGCCGCACCCATCAGGTGCGCACCCGGACACGCCATCACCAGCAATCCCCGCACGAAACCCCAGCTCACAGCGATGCAGAATCCACCAGCCTAAACACCCGATCATGCTGAACGGAGGTTATGTCGGTCGATCACCGCGTGTCGCCTTAATCATGAGGTGGCCTCTGCGGGAGATAGCGGTTGCCCAAGACCGTTGCCCCGGCAGGGGCCACCTCCATGGCGAGTCCGGAGACTCGGTTTGTCTACGTGCATGTGCTGGTCGATGGCGCGATCGGCTGGGGGCCGCGAGCGTCGCGGCCCGGCCCGGGTCGGCCTGCAGCGACGCCGGGTTGCTGACTATCGCGTTGGTGCCGCACTTGCTGGGCCGCCGTAGTGAGGTTGGTTTCCCTGGCCGAGGTGGCCCGCGACTGGGCGGCCCTGTTCCCGGCCTTGCCGCACGGAAGCGGCGCCTACCGGCGGATCCGCTGGCTGTGGGGCGTTTTCGAGCATTGCGTGGCGTGCTTTCGGGCCGACGGCCAGATTCAGCCGCCGGCCCTCCGGTTCAGGCGTCGCGTATCCGGAACGCCAGGCCCCCGGCGATCAGTGCTCCGCCGGCCCATAGTGCCAGCACGCCGAGTCCGGCCCAGGGGGTGATCGCGAGGCTGCGCAGGCCGGTGGTGTCCTGGATGGTCAGTCCCGCGACGGTGGGCGTCCATCGTTCGAGCCGGTGCTGCCAGTGCGCGTTCCCGATGAACGCCAGGAGGATCGGGAACAGGTACAGCAGCGCGAGCACGGTCCCGATGGCAACGGCCGAGTCCCGGATAACGGCGGCCACGCCGAGGCTCAGCAGCGAGATCAGGGCCAGGTACAGCACCGACCCGCACGCGGCGCGCAGTGTGGGTCCGTAACTCAGCCAGACCGGGTGGAAGCCGCGGGCTGCGGTGAACCCGTGGCCTGGCAGGATGAGGTGCCCGGCCAGCACCGACCCGAACACGGCCAGCGTCCCGGCGACCAGTACCAGCGCCGTGACGAGGATCGCCTTGGCGGCCAGCACGGCATAGCGTGCCGGCATGGCGGCGAGCGTGACCCGGATCATGCCGGTGCTGTACTCGTTGCTGATCACTCCCGCTGCCAGGATCGCGACCACGGCCTCGCCGAACTGGACCCCGGTCAGGCTGAGCTTGGTCGTGTCGACCGGGCAGACCATGCCTTGCGGGCAGTGGGTTGCCCCGACGGCCGCGGTGCTGACCGCGATGGTCAGCGCCGCGGCCCCGAGGAGCAGCCAGGCGGGTCCCGATACCGTGCGCAGCTTGGTCCATTCGGCCCGCAGCGCGTACCCCAGTCTGGTCCCGCGCCGCGCACCCGTGGCCAGGGTTGCCGCGGGCTGCGCCCGCACCGCCGTGCTCATGCGTCCCGCTGCCTGAGCAGGACGAATGCGAGGCCGAGCGCGGCGGCCGCCCACAGGCACAGCACGCCGAACCCGGCGTAGGGAGACAGCGGCCAATAGCCTCGGACTGTATCCACGACGCTGGCGACCTGCGGATACCGCGGGATGCTCTGCTGGATCGCCAGCCCGGCGGTCGGGGTCAGCCGGAGCAGCCACGCGCCCACGCCGGACGGGACGATGTTGAGGCCAGCCAGCAGGAACGGCAGGACGACGGTCACGACCGCGGCCGTGATGGCCGCCGCGCTGCGGCGCAGCGGCATGCGCACGCTGGTGGTGGCCGGCGGCGGCGTGCTATACAGCGAGGCCGGCGAGGCGCTTGCCAGCCTGTTGCGCCGCACCGGAATTCCGGCCGGCGAGACGCAGGCCGTTCGGCTGGCTCCAAAGGCTCAGGTAAGACATCGCCAGACTTGGACGGAATCGCCCCTTGACTTGCAGCCCGCAATCGGCCGTGGGGCCGCTCAATTGCCGGCTCGCTGTGCGGCACATCGAATGCAGTTTGCTCTGATGGCCTGATGCGATCCTCGTTCAGTGCTTGCTGCGCAACCGGTTGAAGTGAAACTGAAGTATTGACACTGCCCGGTAACTGGATAGGAGCCTTCATCTGGTCTTTGGTTGCCGGCGGCTGT
>OFHH01000158.1_pt1 | contig 11810 bp, 10 predicted proteins | sample 1521961 | NCBI WGS metagenome assembly OFHH01 (sample SAMEA2468439, study PRJEB22500) | soil metagenome | biome: Glassland; feature: Farmland; material: Clay | place: Australia | collected 2013-01-31 | depth 0.55 m | reverse complement strand
GAACAGCACCGTGTCCCGCCGCGTCCCGTCCGGGCCCGGCACCGGCGGCCCCTTGCCCCAGTCCCATTGCAGCCATAGCCCCGGCTCGGTGATCCACGGCCGGTACGTCCTGCGGTGCCCGGCCCGCCACCGGGCCTTCGCCGCCGCCACCGCCCGCCGCGTGGTCCGCTCATTCCCCGCAAACCCCATCGCGGCCAGGCGCTCGTGCACCTTGTCGGCCCGGACCTTGCCGTCGGACCGCTCTACCCACTCCTCGACCTTGTCCAGGAACGGGTCGATCAGCTTCGGCCTGCACACCGGCTCCGTCACCGGCCGGCCCAGATCCCGGGCCTGCGCGTAACGGCGCACCGTCTTCGGATCCGCTCCGGCCAGCTGCGCTGCCGAATGCGCGACGCCCGTCGCATCGAACGCTTCGAGAATCTCCATGATCTCCCTGTCAGACTTCTTCACGGTCCCTCCGGGCCCGTCGGCTGGTGCGTAATCACAGCCACCGAGCCAACTCCCGGAGGGACCCCAGGAGGTGGACCGACACGTAACGGTCTTGTCCGGATAAAGGGAGATCAGCTGTCCGCCAGACGGGAACCGTCATGTCCGTCTACAGGGATCTTGGCGTGTCCGCTGTCACCTTCCGATAGGCACGACCCGAGCCGGATAAGATCACGCGCAAGGGTGGCTGGATGTCATCACATGTGACCGCGACAGCGTCCTGCGTGTGATCTTGCCCGGCATCACACTGGAGCGTCGGGAGGGCGACGCGGTCCACGTGCCTGCGCCTGGCAGTCGTGGCGGCGGCCAACGGAAGCAGAAGTACTCTCCCTATGCGCTCGCCAGTCTGGCTATCCGCGGCGCGTTTTCCCAGATCAGAGGCACAAGCGGGATCGTCATCCCGAGTCGGGAACGTGCCCGTGCCGGCTCCGCCGGATCAGCCGAAGAGACGGTCCATGACTTCGGCGCCGCGTCGCAACTCGGGCACGATCACCTTTAATGGCGGAGTCGGGTATTGGAACCCGCTGAATACCCCCGCCTGGGAAGCGGACCCGAGCCACGAAACACCTGGTCCCCTCGTCGCTGCGCTTTTGACTTTTCCCGTCAGATGCAAGCCCTCTGGTGAGCGAATCGTGCGTCAGGCGGGATCGCTGCCGGGTCTTCCCAGGTCACAGGACTGGCATCAGGACGCGCGGAACGCTGTTCCGGCGATCCCGTGACCTGCTGACCTGCGCTTTCTCGCCCGGCTGATGCAATTCCTGAGAGTTCCGGTAGACCGTCTCGGTCGTCGCCGTGCCCTTGTGGCCAACAAGGTCGGCAATGTCCTCCAGCGGCGTCCCACTTGACGACAGCAGCGAGACGAACGTGTGCCGCATCTCCCGGGGCACCCAGTCATCCCCCAGGCCCGCCGCCTGGCTGATCTTCCGGAACGTGCGGCGCACGTTGTGCCGGTCCAGTGGCGTGCCGATGGCCGAGGCGAACACAAGCCCGTGATCTTGCCAGAGCGCCCCAGCGGCCAGCCGGTCAGCCGCCTGGCGTTTGCGCTGCTCCCGCAGGGCCTCCGCAGCCAGGTGCGGCAGCAGGAGGACCCGCCGGCTCTTCTGCGTCTTGGTATCGCCCGAGGCCCGCACGGCGCGGTAGACCGCCACAGTCCCGGCGTCGAGGTCAACCTCGTCCCACCGCAGCGCCCGCAACTCCTCGGTCCGTAGCCCGGTCGTCACCGACAGCACCACATAGGCGTACAAGCGGGAGTCCCTGGCCGCCCGCAACAGCGCCTGCGCCTGCTCCAGAGTCAGGCTCTTGGACGGCCGGCCCGGCCTCCCCCTGGGTGCCTTGACCAGAGCCGCCACGTTACGACCGACCAGATCGCGGATCTCGGCGTACCGAATGGCCCGCTCCAGGCAGTTCCGGACGATCTGGAGGCTGCGGGTCGACAACCGTTCCGCCAGTGTCTCCAGGGCCTCCTGCACGTACCCGGCGGTCAGTTCCCGGAGCTTGACGTCATCCAGCCGTTCCCGCAGTGGCTTGACGGTGTCGCGGTACAGCTCCACGGTCCGGCCGGACCGCCCGTTCAGCCCGCCGGCCAGCCAGTCGTCCAGCGCGTCACCGACCGTGTAGGTCGCACTCGACCGGACCCCCGTGTCCAGTTCAGCCCGCAGCTGCCGGAACTTGGCCCTGACCTCGGCCTTGGTCCGGCCGCTCACCTTCCGCCGGACGCGCTTGCCCGCCTTGTGCCCTAACGAGACGGCGCCGACCCAGCGGCCATTGGCCCGGTCGAAGTAGACCGAGTCTTCGCCGTGCCCCCGCCGTGGCCGTGGTTCATCCACGCACAAAACGATAACACTTTGGCTCTTGGATTGGCTCTTCCGCGAGAGCCGAGGCCCAGCCGCCCAAGGCCAGAGCAGCGCCTACCTGCAAGGACCTGGGTGGGCGCAACTGGGTTCGAACCAGTGACCCCTCGCTTGTAAGGCGAGTGCTCTACCACTGAGCTATGCGCCCTCGCAGCCACCGGCCACGGGGAAGACGACCTGGCACAGCGTACCGAGTGTGAGCCTCCGTCGGCACCCGGCTAGGCCGCCGACGGCTCAGACCCGGCCGGCGGATCCGCCCCGGATCCGGCCAGGAAACGGCCCCGGGCCACCCGCCGCCTCATGGCAGCGACGCGGACGCAGAACGCTTTCCGCCCCGCCCGAGCACCCGATCCAGCGCGCGCGCCACTTCCTCGGACAATCCCGGGGCCTGCCCATCGTCTGCCGGTGAACCAGGTGCGGACTCCGGGGAGATCACAAAACCGCATTCGCGGCACTCCACCTCACCCAGCCGGCGGACCAGGCGGACGCTGCCGCACTGGCCGCAGTGGTCAAGGTCGGCCGTCCAGTCGTGGGCAGCCTGGCAGCGCGGGCAGACCAGGACCTGCTGGTCGCCCCGGACCCCGCGCTGCCACGGACTGTGCCCGCGGTCAGGATCCACTTGCCGCGCACCACAGCGATAGCAGGGCATCGTGTCCCGCCTTCTTCGCTGTCCCCCGAGCGTGGCACCTAGTCCAGATCGGCTATTGCCTTCTGGTATTCAGCGATGTCACGCGCCTGAGGGATCGGGTTGACTACTTTCCACCGGACCACGCCGGCCTTGTCGATGACGAACGTGCCGCGCGTGGCCACACCCTTGTCTTCGTCGAACACACCGTAGAGGGTCGCGACCCCCCCGTGCGGCCAGAAGTCCGATAGCAGGCCGAACCCGAAGTTCTCCGTGTCCGACCACTTCCGGAGCACGAACGTGGAGTCCGCCGAAACCGTCAGCAGTTCCACGTCCTCGCGCGAGATCTCGGGGAATTCGTCCCGCAGCGCGCACAGCTCCCCGGTGCACACGCCGCTGAACGCGAGCGGATAGAACACCAGCACCACATTCTTCGCACCCCGGAAGCTTGACAGCCGGACAGGCTGGCCATGCTGGTCCTTCAGTTCGAAATCGGGGGCTTCCTGGCCCACCTCCACCGCCATTTGCTGGTCCTTTCCGCAGCATGAGGCATTTGCGCCCGGGCGCACGCCTGCGTGCTCAGGGCACCGGATGAGCCAAGTCTGCCACCGACGGCCGGGCCGCCTGCATACGGTCAGGACCAGACTCGGGCGAGCCGAAGCCAGCAGCCGCCACAACGCACGGCGGTGCCGCTAGCGGCGCGCCCTCGGCGCGACCAGGCGCGTACCCAGCCAGTCCCGGCCGGCGCTCAGGCTCGAGGTCTGGGACAGTCCCGCGGTGGGTGCTGCCTCGCCGATCTCGCTGGGCTCCACGTGGTTGTCCCGGCCGGCCTTGGGAGTGAGCAGCCAGATGTAGCCGCCGTCGGTGAGCGGCGTGAGCGCGTCCACCAAGGCATCGACGAGATCACCATCCCCGTCCCGCCACCACAGCAGGACCACGTCGACGACGTCGTCGTAGTCCTCATCAACAAGTTCGGTGTCTTTTTGCTGGCTGATGGCGTTCCGCAACTGCTGATCGCAGTCGTCGTCGTAGCCGATCTCCTGCACCACCTGACCCGGCTTGATGCCAAGTCGCTCGGCCAGGCCCTGCTGATCCTGCGCCTGGCGCGCGGTCGCGCTCACTGACTCCTCCTCAGATCCCTTCCCGCGGCGTCGTCTCCGCTCGTAGCTACCCGGGCGGCATCCGCCGGAGCCGTACGCCAGTCACGGCAGCTGCCGCGTCGGCACTGCTTGCCCGCACAGTCCACACTGGGTCGGCCCCCTGCGCAAGTGCCAAACGGCCTCGAAGTGAAAACCGCCCGGATCCCGAGGGTTCCCATTCCCGCTCGCGAGTCATCCGAGGTACGAAAGTCGCACCTGTCTGTCCGTATTGTCCACATTCAGGTCGACGAGTGCGACCGACTGCCAGGTGCCCAGCGCCATCCGCCCGGCAAGCACGGGGATGACCAGGAAGGGTGTCACGAAAGCGGGCAGGACGTGAGTCCTGCCGTGCCCGCGGGACCCATGCGCGTGCCGCCACCGGTCATCGGCGGGCAGCAGGGCTGCCAGCGCAGTCAGCAGGTCCGCGTCACTGCCGGATCCGAGTTCCATCAGCGCGAGGCCCGCGGTGGCATGCGGGACGAACACGTGGAGCAGCCCATCCGCCCCGCCGGAGGCGTCCTTGGTGAACCGCGCACATGCCGCCGTGATGTCGTGCACGGATTCCCGGGCGCCGGTCCGGATGCCGATCAGTTCAGTCTTCATACCAAACGACTGTTCCAACGCCGGCCACCTGCCGCAACCTGACGGGTGTACCCGGGCTACCCTGACCCTGGCTGCTCCCGCAGCAAGCCCGCCCTACCTGCCGGTCTTCTTTGGGGCCGACCCGCCCCCGGCTTTGGCGCCACCGGCCGTGCCGCCCGGTCCTGCCTTGCGGCTCCCGCCGGGCCGGGCCGGATGCTCGATCACCGCGTCCGGGCCAGGGAACACCAGCCCGGTGTGACCGTCGTCGAAACGGACCAGGTAAGGCGGTTCCCCCTGCTTCCCGTGTACCTCGACGATCTCGCCCATCTTGTCCGGGTCGCCGACGTTATGCCCGTGAATGTGGAGCCGGTCTCCCACTGTTGCCTGCATGCCGCGCCCCTCTCGCTGAGCCTTGACCCCCGCTTGTGTATCTCACATAGCCTGAGGATGTGCCCTGCTGTGCACCTCCGGTGTACTACCTAGCCTGTCACGACGGGCCACCGCCGGGGAGGGCCGGGTTCGCCCCCACGTGGCGGCAACTGACCGCCTGCGGCCACCGCCTCCGGGTGGGGATGCGTTTCCGGAGCGCAGGTACCAGAATTGGTCTGGACAACTCATGATCAGCGGGGGTGGCGACCGGCCACCCCCGTTCACGGCAGGCGGCGACCAGCCGCCCACCATCGCGGAAGGCGGGATACCCCGTGGCTGCTGGACGTCAGCGCTTCTCGATCATCAGCGACGGCCTTCCCACCCAGTTGCCGGACATCGACCCGGACGAGACCAGGGAATGGCTGGACTCGTTCGACACCGTGGTCCGGACCCGGGGCCGGGGCCGGGCCAGGTACGTCATGCTGCGCCTGCTGGAGCGGGCGCGCGAGCAGCAGGTCGGCGTGCCGGGCCTGCGCAGCACCGACTACATCAATACGATCCCGCCCGAGCGTGAGCCCTGGTTCCCCGGGGACGAGTACGTGGAACGGCGGATCCGGGCCTACATCCGGTGGAACGCGGCTGTCATGGTGTCCCGGGCGAACCGGGCGGGCCTGGGAGTCGGCGGCCACATCGCGACGTATGCCTCGGCGGCGAGCCTGTACGAGGTCGGCTTCAACCACTTCTTCCGGGGCAAGGACCACGGCGAGTCCGGGGACCAGGTCTTCTTCCAGGGGCACGCCGCCCCGGGCATTTACGCCCGTGCCTTCCTGGAAGGCCGGCTGACCCAGCAGCAGCTCGACGGTTTCCGCCAGGAACTGTCCCACCCCGGTGGCGGCCTGCCCTCCTACCCGCATCCCCGGCTGATGCCCGACTTCTGGGAGTTCCCCACCGTCTCCATGGGCCTGGGCCCGATCAACGCCATCTACCAGGCTCGCTTCAACCGCTACCTGCTCGCCCGCGAACTGGCCGACACCAGCCGCTCGCACGTGTGGGCGTTCCTGGGTGACGGCGAGATGGATGAGCCGGAAGCACTGGGGGCGATTGGGCTTGCCGCCCGGGAGGAACTCGACAACCTCACCTTCGTCATCAACTGCAACCTGCAGCGGCTGGACGGGCCGGTCCGCGGCAACGGCAAGATCATCCAGGAGCTGGAGGCGTTCTTCCGCGGCGCGGGCTGGAACGTGATCAAGGTGATCTGGGGCCGGGACTGGGACCCGCTGCTGGCCCAGGACGTCGACGGCGTGCTGGTCAACAAGATGAACACCACCCCGGACGGCCAGTTCCAGACCTACGCGGTGGAATCCGGCGCCTACACCCGTGAGCATTTCTTCGGCGGCGACCCCCGGCTGCGGGCCATGATCGAGCACCTGTCCGACGACCAGGTGCGCAACCTGTCCCGGGGCGGCCACGACTACCGCAAGGTGTATGCCGCGTTCAAGGCGGCCACCGAGCACGTCGGCCAGCCGACGGTGATCCTCGCCCACACGATCAAGGGCTGGACGCTCGGCCCGGACTTCGAGGGGCGCAACGCCACCCACCAGATGAAGAAGCTCACCGTCGCCGAGCTCAAGGAGTTCCGCGACCGCCTCTACCTGCCCATCCCGGATGCGGCACTGGAGGCGGGACTGCCGCCCTACTACCACCCGGGCGAGGACTCCGACGAGATCACCTATATGCGCGAGCGGCGGGCCGCGCTCGGCGGGTATCTGCCCAAGCGAGTCGTCAGGGCCAAGCCGCTGCCGCTTCCGGCCGAGTCTGCCTACGACGAGCTGAAGCGGGGCAGCGGCAAGCAGGCGGTGGCCACCACCATGGCGTTCGTCCGGCTGCTCAAGGACCTGATGAGGGATCCCGCGATCGGGGCGAGGTTCGTGCCGGTGATCCCCGACGAGGCACGCACGTTCGGTATGGACTCGCTGTTCCCGACCGCGAAGATCTACTCCCCGCACGGCCAGACCTACGAGGCGGTGGACCGGGCACTGCTGCTGTCCTACAAGGAATCCGAGCGCGGCCAGATCCTGCACGAGGGCATCAGCGAGTCCGGTGCGATGGGCTCGGTGATCGCCGCGGGCACCTCGTACGCCACCCACGGCACCCCGATGATCCCGGTGTATGTGTTCTATTCGATGTTCGGCTGGCAGCGCACCGGCGACCAGATGTGGGCGCTCGGCGATCAGCTCGGCCGCGGCTTCCTGCTCGGCGCGACCGCCGGGCGCACCACACTGACCGGCGAGGGCCTGCAGCACAACGACGGCCATTCGGCGCTGCTCGCCTCGGTCAGCCCGGCCTGCGTGTCCTACGACGCGGCCTGGGGCTATGAGCTGGCCTGCATCGTCCGGGACGGCCTGCGCCGGATGTATGGATCGTCGCCGGAGCACCCTTCCGGCGAGGACATCTTCTACTACCTCACCGTCTACAACGAGCCGTACCTGCAGCCGAGCGAGCCGGCCGACTACCCGGGCGGCACACCAGCCCTGGAACAGGGCATCCTGCGCGGGCTGTACCGGTACGCCGATGCGCCGGCTGAGCTGGCCGGCCCTGCCCAGGACAGGCCGGGCGACGGGGCTGCGCCAGCAGGCAATGGCGTCCCTCCCCGGGCGCACATCCTCGCCTCCGGGGTGGCGGTGCGCTGGGCGCTGGACGCGCAGCGGCTGCTCGCCGATGACTGGGGCGTGGCGGCCGATGTGTGGTCGGCCACTTCCTGGACCGAGCTGCGCCGCGACGCGCTCGCCTGCGAAGAGTGGAACCTGCTCCACCCCGACGTGGAACCGCGGGTCCCCTATGTCACGCAGGTGCTCGACGGCCAGCCCGGCCCGGCCGTGGCGGTCAGCGACTGGATCCGGGCAGTGCCCGATCAGATCGCCCGCTGGGTCCCGGTCCCGTTCACCTCGCTCGGCACCGACGGGTATGGCTTCTCCGACACGCGCGCCGCGGCCCGGCGGTTCTTCCACGTGGACGCGGAGTCGATCACGCTCGCGGTGCTCTCCCAGCTCGCGCGGCGCGGGGAGGTCAAGCCAGCAGCCCCCAGCCAGGCGCTCGAGAAGTACCGGCCCGCTTTCCCCGTCCGCCCCGCCCTGGCCCCCGACAGCTGATCCACCTCGCGCAGCTGCAACCTCGCGCAGCTGCAACCTCGCGCAGCTGCAACCTCGCGCAGGGTCGGCCCGGGCAGCTCCCGGGCCGGCATTTGCCGCTGCCCGCCACCTCGAATACCCGCGGCACCTGACGTTTCACGTCGCAGGCCCATGATCGCGTCCGTTTCATCCCGGTTTCGGGGTGCGGGAGCCGTGAAACGTGGAGGCGGGTGGGGAACCGGCGCCCCCTGAGCGTGGTCGAGCGGAATAATTGTTCAGTAGAAAAGCCCCCTAAAGAGTTATTCATGGGTTAGTGTCCGATTCACCAAGTCACGACCAACCCACTCCGCCGCCGGTCAGCCGGCCTCGCCCATCATCTGGCATCCGCACCGTCACCACGCGCCCGTGATCACGGGTCCGCGGAGCACTGCCAGGTGCGCTGCCGGCGGCTATCGCCCACCGCATGAAGAACCCGATCAGCACGCGCCGCGGACGGCACCGGTGGCGCGAACCAGCACGCATCAGCCGGCTCAGCGTCCTGCTGCTCGCTCTCTCTGTGTGCGGGCTCGGCTTCGGGGCGGTCACCGGCCGGCCCGCGGGGGCCGGCCAGGCAGGCTCCGCGGCGGAGCGGATCCAGGACAACGCCGAGGCAGCCCTGGCAGTGACCGCGCTCCAGCGGCGCTACGGCGCCTCGTCCTACACAGCCACCCAGTCGTGGCAGTCCGCGAACGCACTCGCGGCCACGATCGACTACATGCGGGCGTCCGGCTCGCGGCAGTTCCTGGCCGATCTGAGCCAGACCTACCGGGCGCACCACAGCCGGGACGGTTTCCTGGACAGCTACTACGACGACGAGGGGTGGTGGGCTCTGACCTGGATCGACGCCTACGACCTCACCGGGAGCAGCGCCTACCTCGGCCAGGCCAGGGAAATCTTCGCGGACCTGACCAGCGGCTGGGACCGCACCTGCGGCGGCGGCATCTGGTGGAGCAAGGCGCGGCGCTACAAGAACGCGATCGCCAATGAGATCTTCCTGGCGGTGGCGGCGGCGCTGCATAACCGGACCCCGGGAGACACCAGCTATGCGAACTGGGCGGACCGGGAATGGGCCTGGTTCCAGGGCACCGGCATGATCACCCCCTCGCACCTCGTCATCGACGGGCTGGCTGCCTGCAAACCTGACCTGAGCCTGCCTGCCTGGACCTACAACCAGGGTGTGCTGATCGGCGGCTTGGTGTCGCTGGCCCGGATGACGGGCCGCGGCTCTTTCCTGGCCACGGCCAGGCAAATCGCCGACGCGGTCGTGGACAGCCGGGCGCTGAGCCCGGATGGCATCCTGCGGGATCCCTGCGAGCCGTCCTCGTGCGGGACCGACCGGCCACTGTTCAAAGGCATCTTCATGCACAACCTCAAGAAGCTGTCCGACCAGCTCGGCAGCGGCTCCTACCAGGCATATCTGCGGCACAATGCGCGGGCCTTGTGGTCGCACGACCGCCGCGGCGACCAGTTCGGGCTGCTTTGGGCCGGCCCGTTCGACGCCGCCAGCACGGCCACCCAGACCTCGGCACTGGACGTTCTGAACACCCAGGTAAGCGGGGGTGAGCCGGCCAGCCAGAGCAGCTAGTATCCCCGAGTACCACCCTTTTCCCGAAGGCGGCCGGCTATGAGCGACACGCTTCGTGTGGCAGCGGACGTCCGGGGCTGGCTCACGGACCTGCTCACCAGTGACCCGCCGATGGCCCGGCTCGCCGGTGAGGCGATCCTCGCCCTGTTAGAACACCCGGCCGGGCCCGGGTCGCCGCTGATGCCCCCCCCACCGCGGTCATCAGCCGCTTGACCCCAGGGAGGGCCTGGACGAGGCCTACCAGCATCAGCTGGAACTGCTGGCCACCTTGCGCCGGGCGGTCGCCGACGTGACGACCGCACGCAAGCGGCTCGAACTGGAAATAGACGGGGCGGATGCGGTCGCCACCAGCGACCAGCTGGGGCAGATGCGCGCCCGCCGAGCCGATCTGGAGCGGACGGAAGACAAGCTCACAGCGGACAGCCAGCGGCTGCAGACGTGGGTGGAGAGTTTCCGGACCCGGAAGGAGAGTCTCAAGGCCGGATACACCGCCGCTGAGGCGCAGCTCGCCGTGTACGAGGCCGCTGCCGGGCTCGGCGGCGAGGATGACCAATCGGAGGTACTCCTCCATGATGCGGAGGAGGCTGTTACCAGGGCACGGTCGGCGATAGCCGAATTCCTCGGCATCGCTGATGACCTTGATGCGGACGTGCGCAATATCGTGGGTTCCGCCGATCCCGGCGGTGCGGGCAATGACGACGAGTATGGCGACGCCGATCAGTTCCTGATCCTGCGGCCCGGGGCGCCGGAATGCTACGGCGTGCAGATCGTCTGCGCGATGGAACCGGCTGCCGCCGGGGAGCCGGCGGCAGCCCCCGCCCTCCTGCTGCTGGCCGCGGAAACTCACCACGTCGGCCAGGCGGCCGCGCCGGGTGACCTGATGCAGGTAGCACAGGCCCGGTACCGCGAGCTCACCGAGTACGCTCCCGGCCAGGATCAGCCCGATGCCGGATGGGCCAGCTACGACAAGGCCTCATTCCTGGCTGAGTTCTTCCCCCACGAGGGCGCGGAGATAGCCGCAGGTGCGGCGGACCTGCAGGATCGCAGCCAGCCGCGGAGCCTGGCCGAGGTGCGCCGCCAGGCAGGGCTCAGCCAGGCGGAGGTGGCCCAGCGGCTCAGGGTCCGCCTCGACCGGGTTTCCGCGAACGAGCGCGCCGACCTCCTCCCCGACGCGGCGACGGCCGGTGTGCGGGTTCACGATCACGCTCAGCTCGCCGTAGGGGCTCGACATCGCGCGCATCGTACCGGCGGGCGTGCCGTGCGGCGCGGGTCGGATCACACCCCCGTGTAGGCGACGACCCCGCGGTTGACCGCCGCCCGGGCGCGGCGGACCACCTCGGAGACCCCTTCCGGCGCCACGTCTTCGATCTGACGGAGCAGATCGAGCACCTGCTTGCAGGTGCGCACGAAGTCGCCCGGCGACATGTCCGTCTCGCGCAGGACGTCCTCGAGCGGCCGACCGGCATAGGGGATGAAGGCCGAGCCCTCCTCGGCTGCGGGCACCACGAAGCGGGCATTGTAGTCGGGCACGAACTGTTCCTTGAGATAGCGGTTGGCGGCCTCGAGCGTGGCGATCTCGGCGAGCCGCAGCTCGGGCGGCAGGCGGGATTGGATCGTGCCGAACACCCGCTCCATGCGGCCGCGCGCCTCGGGCGAATAGGACGGGATGTGGGTGATGCCGAGCTGCGCGAGCGGTACTTTGCGGAACCGCAATTTAACGATGAAGTCGTTGCGGTGTTGCGTGGAGAGGCTTTGAGATTTGGATGCCCCATTCGGATCTATTGCCTGATGCCGACGCATCTCCACATGCTGGCGCGGCCGGGGTTGCGTTCGCTCATCGAGTTTGTCGGCGCTTTCAAGAAGAAAACTGCCGAACTGGCGCGCGAGACGCGCGGGATCGAAAAGCTCTGGCAACGCAGTTTTTTCGACCATCGGCTTCGCTCATACGAGAGCGAACTGGAGCAGTACGAATACATCCGCATGAATCCGGTCCGGGCCGGCCTGGTC
>OFHH01000154.1_pt1 | contig 12039 bp, 10 predicted proteins | sample 1521961 | NCBI WGS metagenome assembly OFHH01 (sample SAMEA2468439, study PRJEB22500) | soil metagenome | biome: Glassland; feature: Farmland; material: Clay | place: Australia | collected 2013-01-31 | depth 0.55 m | reverse complement strand
GGGGGGCGCCCGCCCCCTCTCGCGGGGGCGTGTTTTGGAAGTGGTCGCCCGGTGCGCCCCCGGGGCCCCCCCGGGGGGGGGGTTTTTGGGCTCCCGGCCGCGGGCGCAGCGCCCCCCCCGGCGCGTCCGGAACCGCCGCCGCCCCGCCGCCCCCCCCGACGAGCGCCCCGTCGGCAGCCGCGCGGGCAGGCCCGCCATTCCCCGCCTGATTCGAGATCACCGATGCTCCCTAAGGCCACCTGCCGTGGCGAACTCGCCCAGTGTCCCATTGCCCGATCCCTGCTGCATATAGACGATCCGGGTTCGTGCGCCCAGATCTTGCGGGCGGCGCCGTAGCGCAGGGGCGAGCGGATCAGGGTCTGGCCGGCGGCGGTGAATGCCTGCCCGGGCTCGGCCTGCCGGGCGGCGGCGGGCAGGGCGGCGGTGTCCTTGCGCCGCTGGGTGACGGCGCTGACCAGGGCGGGCAGGGCGGGCAGGGCGGGCAGGCGTTCGCGGGTCCGGGCGTCCATCCGTGACTTGCGGTGCTGGATGGTCTTGTGGCTGCGGGTCTCGTGGGCGCGGATCGGGCAGGGCACTGCGTGCTGTGCCCAGCGCGCGGGGTCGGCGGTGGCCCAGTCGGCCAGGTCGAGGTAGAAGGCGCGGACCGATGCCAGGCAGTGCCCGGCGCTGATCCGCTCGGCGGGGACGCCGGCATCGGGACCGGAGGGGCAGGAGCGGGCTGGGTCTTTGGCCCGGAGCCGCTGTTTCCAGGCGCGGGCCACGTCGTCGGGCAAGGGCAAGCTGGCGATGCCGGGATGATGCTGCTCCAGGCCGGCCCAGAACAGCTTGCCGAGTTCGTAGCTGAGCTGGTTCAAGGTGGAGTAGTCCAGGGCCGGCTGGCGTTCGGCGAGGTAGTCCGCGAGCAGGTCCCGGATCGGGGCGCAGGCCAGGTTGTAACGGCCGATCAGCTCCGCGGGGGTGCGCGGCCCGACAGCGCGGAGCTGGCGGAAGGTGGGCGGCCCGGTGATGACGCCCATCGCGCGCAGCAGCCCGTAGAGCACCTGCGTATCCATGCCGGGCCGGGCCATGGTGCCGCACTCGGCGGCGTGCTCGGCGATAAGGTCGCCGATAGTGACCTGGGCAACGGTGCCGCCCTTGGCCGCGACGATGACGGCGGCACGGTGGATCGTGCGGGCGCGGACCGTGGCGGGCAAGTCCGGGTCGCAGGCACACAGCTCGCGCAGCCGCGCGAAGCCCTGCGGGTCGCGTTGCGCTGCCAGCTCGCGGGCGAAGTGGTTATCGGCCAGCCAGCCGCAGAGCCGGACGAACACCAGGTATAGCAGGCGGAGGCGCGTGGCCGATCATCCTGCCCAGCCGCTGACGCTGCCGCATCACTGCAGCTCAACGGGTCAGACAGACTTTTCGAACCCCACAGGCTCGCAGTCGGCTGGCGGCAGAGAGCAAAGCTGCTGGCCTGCGGATCCGTCTCCGGCTGTCACCCGCCCTCGCCAACATTCCGTGGGAGTACCTCTACGACGACGAGTACGGGTTCCTCTGCCTTTCTCCCGAGACCGCTCTGGTGCGCTATGTGGAAATGCCTAGGCCGGTGCGGCCGTTCCCGATCAGCCCTCCCCTGCGGATCCTGGCGATGATCTCAGCCCCTGGCGACGTGTAGGGTGCCAGAATTGCGCTTATGGCCTCTGAGCTGCAATTTTCCGGATCAGGCGATGGTCTTCATGCGGCCCGTTCGTACTCGTGGATCAGGCCGCCGAGAACCCCATGACGTCGTATCCGGGCCGTCGCCAGGTCGGTGACCGGGGCTGTGTCGCCGTCGCGGTCCGGTGGCTGCAGGTTCCTGGCCCGGTGCGGGCGATGCTTGTTGTAGTGCGTGACGTACTCGTCCAGGACCGCCCGCAGGTGCCGTAGGCCGGCGATCAGCATCCGGTCGGTGACTTCGGCCCGGACGGTCCGGACCCAGCGCTCCGCGTAAGCGTTCGCCCGCGGGCTGCGCGGCGGGATCCTCACCACCTCGATCCCGGCAGCGGCCAGCACCGCGTCGAACACCCCGGTGAACTGCCCAGCCCGGTCCCTGACCAGGAACCGCAACCGGTCAGCGCGCTCCCCCAGGTCCATCAGCAGGTTCCGCGCCTGCTGGGTGGACCACGCGCCATCCGGATAGGCGGTAACGCCCAGGACATGGACGTGGCGGGTGCCGACCTCCATGACGAAGAACACGTACAGGCGGCGCAACGTCACCGCGCAGTCGACATGAAAGAAGTCGCACGCCAGCATCGTCTCGGCCTGGGCGCGCAGGAACCGCCGCCAGGTATCGCCGCTGCGCCGCGGCGCGGGAGGGATCCGCAGCCGCCGCAGCACCCGCCGCACTGTGGAGGCGCCAACCCGGTAGCCGAGGCCGAGCAACTCGCCCTGGATCCGCTTGTAGCCCCAGCCAGGGTTTTCCCGCGCCATCTGCCCGATCAGCTCCGTGACCTGGGCGTCGACCGGCGGGCGGCCGGTTCGGTGCGGGTATGTCCAGCGCCGGCGGACCAGTCGCCGGTGCCAGCGCAGCAGCGTGCCCGGCGTGACCAGCCGGGCCGCCCGCTGCGGCCCGGACAGCAGCCGGGCCAGGGCGGCGAGCACCACCCGGTCAGCCCAGTCCAGCCTCGGCCTCAGGTGCTCCCTCCGCAGCACCGCGACCTCGTGGCGCAGCACCGCCAGCTCGGCGTCCTTCGACGCCGACGAGCGCGCCAGCAGCGCCATCCACCCCGTCAGGCGGAAAAACATCAGGTAGAGCATCCGTACCATCACAAGCCTGCGATGCTGCCAGCCACACGGCCAGCACCGCAGGAAAACCTGCAGGTCAGCCTCTTATGCACTGTTTTGGAACCCAACAGGTTCTGCAACCTCAGCGGTTCGATATTCCGGCCAGCGTAACTTGGCGCCATACAGCTGCCGTGCCGCCTGGCAAGGGCATTGGCCCACGACCTCGCCCAGCCGTGAACTTGATGGCCGCGAGGCCGGAGATTGAGCCGAACACGGTTACAGAACCCAGCCGTAGTCGCGCGGCCGTGCTGCCTTTACCCGGGTCGTTTCTGTATACCTGCGACGGCTGCCGCGAGCAGGACCTGGTCATCGATGCGCTCGCCATCTGGTGCCTGCGCTGCAGCGTTAACGCGTTCTGCGAGGTCCGCGCCGGCCCAGGCCCTCGCGTATTCGCACGCCGCTGACACGAAGGCGGGGTCGGTGTACAGGTCGCCGGCGAGGTCATCCGCCCACGCGCGCAGATATTTCCTCAACAGGGTCGACCCCAGGTCAGCCTGCGTCGCAGGGACATTCAGCCCTTCGATCAGCGATGCCCCGTACTGGGGGTCTTCGGCGGCCATCTGCAGGGTCATGGCGATGAGGATGCCTTGGAGCTTAGCGGTCTCGGCCTCATGGTCGACTTGGTCATCTGGCTGGTGGAGCTTCATGTACCGGTTAACCGCCTCGTGCCATTCCGCGCGGTCGCTTTCGCTCACGAAGCTCCCGTCGAGACGCGGGAGAAGGCCGTCAGTGTGCTGGTAGGCGTAAATCCACGCTGGTGATAGTCCGGCCGCTTCCAGCATGGCGACCGTCTGGGTTTCGAGCCCCGGCAGACTGAATGGCTGCGGCTCCTCGGCGTCTGGATCGAAGAACACGGGATCCTCGGGGCCGGGTGGCCGGCCGAACTTCTCCTCGAACTGGCGGAACTGAGCCTCCATGGCCGCCGACCCGCCCCGGCCGAGCCGGATGGTTTTCCCTTTGCGGGTGATGACCTGCGGGTAGCCGAGTTCGAAGGCGAGGCCGGTCAGAGCGCTCCCAGGTGAGCTGTGCCAGCCGCGGTCCTCCGCCCGGACCTGCCCGGTGAACGCCGGGATGCCGAACAGATGGCCCAGAGCCGTGTCAACATCAAGCCCGCGCTCGGGCGCCACCAGGAGCACGTCAGTGACAGGCACCAGCGGGGAGTCGTCAGCCAGCCCAAGCGCCCAGGCCACCGACCGCCCGCCCGCATCTGACAGGTCTTCATGGTCGCCGGCCACCAGCCCCGCGTACAGAGCGGGCAGGAGCAGTGCCGAGTCGGCCCGGACGTCCAGCCCTGCGCCCGCCAGCATGTGCAGTCCTTCCCGCAACGCGTCCGCGGCAGTGCCATCGTCCGGCAGCACGGTCTCGGTAGCCGCCCACAGCGCGGCCACTTGCGCGACCGCATCTGGTGGCAGGGCCGGCAGGACACAGTCCGGCGGCGGGCCGAAGGCGAGGCGGGTTCCGTCCAGTGCCCTGTCCGGCAGCAGGTCGCGGGGGAGCTTCCGCTGATCCAGGTTCGCGGCTTCCAGCCGCCCCATCAGCAGGAGCATCAGCTGACCGTCGTCGACCGGAAGGCCATGTTCGTCACTGGCAGCAAGCGCCTCCTGTACGAAGCGCTCGATTCCCTGCCAGTGCATCGTGTCGCGCATTACACGCAGCCACGCCGTAACGGCGTTCGCGAATTCGTAGGAGTCCCGGAATGCCCGCGGCCAGACGGTGCCGAGGAACAGCGTGTCGAGTGGGCCGAGGCCGTGATACCAGTCAGGGCCGTTGTCCTGCTGCTGGGCCAAACCCAGGGCGCCATAGCCGAGCGCGTAAGCGCCCGCCAGGCTGACCTTGCCGGGCTGATTCGTCCGGATGAGCCGGGACAGGGCCGCTTCCGCCGCGGCTCGCGGGCTGGCTGGGCCGGCCGCATGGGGCGTCGGCTGCTGTCGCGCTTGGGAGCGCCCCTGCCCGCCATCCTGTCGCCGGCGCCGTTCACCCTTGCCCACGTGGCTCCTCAGATTGAACTGACCCGTCTGAGGCTACTGCCGCCACTGACCGCAAGAGCACAGTTGCTGTCAGCCACCCCGGCACAGCGACGTCCGGGATACCTTGCGCACCCGGGAAGCCGTCCGCCCATGGTGCGAGCACCCCCGTCCGGCAGCGACGGGAAGCGCCAGCTGTCCTATGACGTGCGGATCTGGAAGACCCGTCCCGTCAAGGGGGCCAAGGGACACACCTACCAGGTGCGCTGGACGGTCGCGGGAAAGGTACGTTACGCGACCTTCGCCAACAAGGGCCTGGCCGGCAGCCACGAGGCCAAGCTCAAGACCGCCGCCCGTGAAGGTGAGGCGTTCGACGTCGCCGCCGGGCTCCCTCTGTCGATGCTCGGCGATGACCAGGGCCACGAACGCGTTGTGAGCTGGTATGAGTTCGCCTGCGCGTACGTGGACATGAAGTGGGCTGAGGTGTCGCCGAACTCGCGGCGGTCGATCGCCGACGCCCTCGCCACCGCCACCACGGCGCTGGTGACCACCAAGCGTGGAGCCCCCAAGCCCGCCGAGATGAGGAAGGCGCTGTATGGGTGGGCGTTCAACACCAAGCGCCGGGAAGCCGGCCCACCCCCGAACCCCGCTGCTGCGATCACCTGGATTGAGCGCAGACCGTCCCCCTGTCGGACCTGGGCGACTCAGACACTCTCCGCCGGGTCCTGTACCAACTCGCCCGCAAGCAAGACGGCACCCCTGCCGCGGCTACTGTCGTGGCCCGCAAGCGTGCCGTGCTGTTCAATCTGCTCGGCTACGCCGTGGACAAAAAGCACTTCCCGATGAACCCGCTGGCTACAGTCCGGTGGAAGTCACCCAGGGTCGCCGAGGCCATCGACCGCCGCCGCGTCGTCAACCCCGGCCAAGCCCAGGTCCTGCTCGACGCCGTGGCCGGGCAAGGGCCGATGGGCCGCCACCTGGAGGCGTTCTTCGGCTGCCTGTACCATGCTGGCCTGCGGCCATCAGAGGCTGTCATGCTCACCCTCGACGAACTCCAGCTCCCCATCAGCGACGGCAAATGGGGATGGCTGCACCTGGGAGACTCCGCTCCCTCGACCGGCGGCGCATGGAACGACACCGGCGCCCGCCGCGAGCGCCGCCAGCTCAAGCACCGGGCCGCCCAGGAGGTCCGCCCGGTCCCGGTTTCCCCGGCACTCGCCCGGCTACTGCGCAAGCACATCGCCGAATACGGCACCGCACCAGACGGCCGCCTGTTCCGCGGCGAAGCCGGCGGCCTCCTCTCCGACACTGTGTACGGCCGCACCTGGGAGAAAGCCCGCCAGGCCGCGCTCACTCCGGCTGAGGCAGCATCACCACTTGCCGAACGCCCCTACGACCTCCGCCATGCCCGCCTGTCCACCTGGCTCAACACCGGCGTCGCCCCCGCCCAGGTCGCCGAATGGGCCGGCAACAGCGTCCCCGTCCTCCTCCGAGATCCAGCGGCTGGACTCTGTGAGGACGCTTCGGCAAGGCTCCGCGAGCATCCACTCTTCTCCGGCTACTCGATCTTGCGCGGTCGTGTTTGGCGGCTGTCCGGATCTGGCCCGCGGTGGCCATGAGGAGCTGCCCGGGGACGGGCAACCCGGTCACGGAATGCGACTGCGTACGGAGCTACGCCGCTCCTGATCCGCCGTTAGGCACGGCGTCGGCGGGCTGCAGCTCGGTCGCGGCAGCGCTCCATGCTGGGGATTCTGCGTGTTCACACCGCCGGGGCCAGCACAGACGATCGCCCTTTTACCGGGCTCGGAGCAGCGCCGACGCGGGAAACTCCTAGCCCGGCAGACGCCGTCGCCGGTCAACGTGGCGGTGCCGGCGTGATGCCCGGGCCTGCGTCGTCGAGGGGCGGGGCCGCCGGAACCGGGATTGACGTACCCGCCTTCCAGGCATACATACTAAGTATTGAATACATGGTATGCAGTACCCGGTACGCAGTCCGAGTCCGCGGGAGAACAGCGCCAGAATGTCCATCCGCTACAGCCTGCACGCCATCCTCATCTTCACCAAGCCCGGCCTGGCGCCAGGAGACAGAGATCACCGCCGCGTCCTCGCCGTGCTCCGATACTGGAAACGGGGTGACCCTTGTGCACATGACACCTGCGCGCCGGGTGGCACTTGCGATCGGCGTGCCGGTCGTGGTTGCGGCGATCGGCTGGGGCGTGTTCAGCCTCATCGCGTCGGTCGATACCGGCCACTACTCGTTCAGCATCCCGCTGACAGTCTCCGGCGGGAAGCTGACCGCGGACTTCCCCGGCAGTAACGTGACGATCGTGCCGGGTGACGCGGCCCGGCTGGCGGGCACGGTGAGCTACAGCATTGTCCGCCCGCACCTGACGGTCAACGACGGCAAGGTGTCCTACCCGTGCGCGATCCCGGCCGGGGAGTGCGGGATGACCGCGACGCTGACGGTGCCGCCGTCGGCGACCTCAGTGAACGTGTCCACCGGTGGCGGCGCCCTCACCGTACCCCGCGGGCTCACCGGTAACGTCACGCTCACCACCTCCGGCAGCAACATCACGGCCAACGGGCTCGCCGGGACAGCGAACCTCGATTCGGGCAGCGGTGCCGTCAACGCGTCCGGTATCACCGCCTCAGACGTGACCGCGAACTCGTATGGCGGGAATGTCGCGCTGACGTTCACCAGGGCACCGCGCGATGTTCTCGTCAACTCTGCCAGCGGGGCGGTCTCGATCGTGCTGCCCCGTGGCAGCTACGACTTCCGGGTGACCGCCGCGGGCGGCGGCGTCAGCACGCCGGCAAGTGACCGCGCCGCACGCGACGTCATCACCGTCAACTCAGCCGGCGGCAACGTCAGGGTGTCGGAGAGCTAACAGTCGTCGAGGGGCGGGCGCCGGAATCAGGATTGACGTCCAGGCATTCCCGCATACATACTACGTATTGAATATGTGGTATGCAATACCCGGTACGCAGTCCGAGTCCACGGGAGAACAGCGCCAGAATGTCCATCCGATACAGCCTGCTTGCCATCCTCGACGCCGGACCGAGGCACGGCTACGCGCTCAAGAGCGAGTTCGAGGCAGCGACCGGCAACGTGTGGCCGCTGAACGTCGGCCAGGTGTACTCGACCTTGAGCCGTCTGCAACGTGACGGGCTGGTCCTGGCCGCCGAGGACGACGACGGCCAGAAGACGTACCGCATCAGCGACGCCGGACGGCAGGAGCTGAGGCGGTGGTTCGGCACGCCGGTCGTCCGTGAGGTCGTGCCACGTCAGGAGCTGGCCATCAAGCTGGTGTTCGCCATGCGCGCCGGCCCGGAGCAGGTACGGGACGTGGTGCAGCGCCAGCTGGTGGCCACGATGGCGTCCCTGCAGGAATTCACCAGGCTCAAGGCCACCGCCGAGCGTGACGGCGACCTGGCCTGGCTCATGATGCTCGACGCCCTCATCTTCCAGGCCGAGGCGGAGGCACGATGGCTTGAGCTGTGCGAGGCGCGGCTGGCCAGGGTGCGCCCGCAGCCCCTGCCCGCCCCCGAGGTCGCCGATCCGGCCCGCGACGTGGAGCGCACGCCATGATGCGCGTCTTGTCCCTGGAGCGGGTCGGGCGCCGGTACGGGTCACCGCCGCGCCAGGTGGTGGCGCTCGACGAGGTGTCCCTGACCGTGGAGGCCGGCGAGATGCTGGCGGTCATGGGCCCCAGCCGATCGGGCAAGGCGACCCCGCTGCCGCTGGCCGCCGTCTTGCCGTCAAGCCGGATCACCAACGTATCGCCGCTGCGCAGGCCTGGCTCTATCGTCACCTGGACCGGAATATTTCCTCCCGTATCGCCGCGAAACGTCTGATCCGGTGCCGGGGAGGTAATAGCCAGCGCGTCATATACAAAAGGCGAAACCGGCCGCTTTTGCGTTGATGCATCCAGTGGCGCTAAGTGTGGGGCTTGGTAGGTTTGCGCTGGCGGTACCTTGATCTCCTTGGCCCCGGCCTGCGGCTTGTCACTGAACTCGACCGTCCCGTCCGGGAGCGTGATCCGGTAAGCCTTATCCTCGGCCCCGAAGGCCGCGACCGAAACGAAGAGCAATACAAGGAGCGTACGCGACATGCCGATGAGCATAGTCGCAACCTTTATCGACGGCAATACCGTTCCTCCCCAAACAAGAACGCCCCCTTTCGGGGGCGCTTCTCGTTTCATTCACACCTCGTACCGCGTTAGACGCTGTAGTACATGTCGAACTCGATCGGGTGGGTGGTCATGCGCATGCGGGTAACGTCCTGCATCTTCAATTCGATGTAGGCGTCGATCATGTCGTCGGTAAAGACGCCGCCGCGGGTCAGGAACTCGCGGTCCTTGTCCAGGTAATCCAGCGCCTGATCCAGGGCATGGCACACGGTCGGGATGGCCGCTTCCTCTTCCGGCGGCAGGTCATACAGATCCTTGTCCATGGCGTCGCCGGGGTGGATCTTGTTCTGGATGCCGTCGAGGCCGGCCATCAACATGGCGGAGAAGGCCAGATAGGGGTTGGCGATCGGGTCCGGGAAACGGACTTCGATGCGGCGCCCCTTCGGGTTGCCGACAAACGGGATGCGGATGGAGGCGGAACGGTTGCGGGCGGAGTAGGCCAGCATGACCGGGGCTTCAAAACCGGGAACCAGACGCTTGTAGCTGTTGGTGCCGGGATTGGTCAGGGCATTCAGGGCGCGGGCGTGCTTGATGATGCCGCCGATGTAGTACAGCGCGGTCTCGGACAGGCCGCCGTACAGGTTGCCGGTAAACTGATTCTCGCCGCCCTTCGCGATGGACTGGTGGCAATGCATGCCGGAACCGTTGTCACCAACAATCGGCTTGGGCATGAAGGTGGCCGTCTTGCCGTAGGCGTGGGCGACGTTGTGCACCACGTACTTCAGCTTCTGCACCTCGTCGGCCTTCTTCACCAGCGAGTTGAAGGCCACGCCGATCTCGCACTGGCCGGCGGTGGCCACTTCGTGGTGGTGCACCTCGACGTCCAGGCCGATCTCTTCCATCGCCAGACACATGGCGGCGCGGATGTCGTGCAGCGAATCGACCGGGGGAACCGGGAAATAGCCGCCCTTGACGCCGGGACGGTGACCCATGTTGCCGTCGGTATAGACCTTCTCGGAGTTCCAGTCGGCCTCTTCGGAGTCGACCTTGACGAAGGAGCCGGACATGTCGGCACCGAAGCGAACGTCGTCGAAGACAAAGAATTCGGGCTCGGGACCGAAGTAAGCGGTATCGCCGATGCCGGTGGATTTCAGATAGGCCTCGGCGCGACGGGCGACGGAACGCGGGTCGCGCTCATAGCCCTGCATGTTGGTGGGCTCGACGATATCGCAGGTGATGTTGACCATCGGTTCGTCGGCAAACGGGTCGAGATAGGCGGTGGAGGCGTCCGGCATCAGGATCATGTCGGATTCGTTGATTCCCTTCCAGCCGGAGATGGAGGAGCCGTCGAACATCACGCCGTCGGTAAAGGTACCGGCGTCGATCTTGCTGGCGGGATAGGTAACGTGCTGCTCCTTACCGCGGGTATCGGTGAAGCGGAAGTCAACGAACTTCGCGCCTTTGTCCTTGATCAACTTCAATACATTTTCACCAGACATCTCACTGCCTCCAAGTTAGCGCTTCAACAGGTTGGCCGCTTCCGGCCGTAAATTTTGTGCCCAAATAAGTGCATTAAGCATGCCATTCACTAACATATTGATTCTGCTGGCCTGCCACCGGGTAATCCTCCGCCCCCAGGGATACCGCGCACCAGAAATAGGCGCGCAAGAATTCAATCGCACCATTATGGTACATCAACCAAAGTAAACTTCGATGGCTGCGATTTCGGGTATTTGCGCCGCCGGCGCCTTCAATTGCGCCGCCAATCGCCGTCCGGCATCGTCATCCGCCGTCAGCCCCAGCGGCAAGAACACCTGCACCCGCAGCTTGCCGTCGAGATAGTGCAGGGTGATGCGCTGAATGGACGCGACAGCCGGGCTATCCTGCCAGAAACCGTGCAGGCGGGCCAGCACCTCGTCGCGCGACGGCAAGTGGGCGCTGAGGGCGATCTGCTCGTCGTCTTCGGGGTCGATGTGCACCAGCACATCCTGCACTTCTTCGATCTCGCCGACGACCCGGCTACGGACCGTTTCGCTGATGTGGTGGCCCTCGGAAACGCTCAAAAAGGGATCGACCTGAATATGAACGTCGACCAGCGCATCGGAACCCATACGCCGAGTGCGCAGGGTGTGCAGCTCGCGCACCCCATCCACCGAGAGAATCACTTTGCGGATCGCCTCGACTCGCTCCGCCTCCAGGCCGGTGTCGATCAGCTCGTGGACGGCGTGCCACCCCAGATCCCAGGCGATCTTGGCGATCATCAACCCTACGATCACGGCCGCGATGGCATCGAGGTAGGGCAGCCCGGCCATGGTGCCGGCAATACCCACGATGACGACGATGGAGGAGATGGCGTCTGAGCGGTGGTGCCAGGCGTTGGCCTTCAGCAAATTGGAGCGGATACGCTTGGCCACACGCAGGGTGTATTGATAGAGGAGCTCCTTGGCAGCAACGGAAAGCGCCGCCATGACCAGGGTGGCGACGTCCGGATGGGTGAGTCGCTCCGGATGAAACAGGCGCCGAGCCGCCTCGAACACGATGCCGGCCGCGACCAGCAGGAGCAGCCGGATCCGCTCGGGCAGGCCTGCGATCCGGGTCAAGAAGCTCCGCTCGATCCGGTCCGGCAGCCTGTCGGCATGCAGCAGTCCAAATCCGCCTGCCATCTGGGTCACGCTCAGCCCGCGCGGCAGCTCCAGCAGGGCAAGCGGGTTGCCCTCGGTCTCGGCCACGACCCGTGCGCGGACATGCTGGTCGAGCCGGGCGTGCGTCACCGAGTCCAGCAAGGCATGCGCGCGCGTCCGCCTCCTTCAGCCCCGTGACCTCCAGCTCCGGCAGCCCGAGCAGGTCCCGACTCCGCTGGCGAGACCCGAAGATGAGGGCAACCGACTCAGCCAGCAGTTGCCGGGCGACAAAGCCGAGGACCTGCGCCGAGGCCCGGCCCATCCACGGCGCGTCATCCACCACACACAACAGGGGACGCTCCTCCGAGGCGTTCGACAGCAGGCTCAGCACCGCCAAGCCGACCAGGAAGCGTTCCGGCGAGGTGCCCGCTCCCATCCCGAACACCGTCTCCAGCGCATCACGCTGCGGCGCGGGAAGAGCCTCCAGCAGATCCAGCAACGGCGCACACAGCTGGTGCAGGG
>OFHH01000152.1_pt1 | contig 12186 bp, 9 predicted proteins | sample 1521961 | NCBI WGS metagenome assembly OFHH01 (sample SAMEA2468439, study PRJEB22500) | soil metagenome | biome: Glassland; feature: Farmland; material: Clay | place: Australia | collected 2013-01-31 | depth 0.55 m | reverse complement strand
CCCGGGCCGCGGCAGCGAGCCGGCGGGTCCGCGGGTTCTCCCTGGGCATGCGGCAGCGTCTCGGCCTGGCCGCGGCCCTCCTCGGCGACCCGCAGGTACTCCTGCTCGACGAGTCGGCCAACGGCCTCGACCCGGCTGGCATCGCCTGGCTGCGGGGACTGCTGCGCGGCCTGGCCGCCGAGGGCAGGACGGTCGTGGTCGCCAGCCATGTGCTCAGTGAGATCGCCCAGACGGCCGATCAGGTGGTGATCGTCAACGAGGGAGAACTCCGCTTCGAGGGGACGCTGCATGAGCTCGGCGGGACGAGCGATGCGCTGGAGTCGGCGTTCCTCACCATGACCACGTCGCAAGGCTAAGGAGACCACCCGTGCTACCCGTCATCCGCGCTGAGTTCCGCAAGCTCACCACCATCCGCGCTCCGTGGCTGCTGCTGGCCGCTGGCCCGCTGATCGTCGTGGCCGGCGTCAGCGGGCTGGTCGTGTCCGGGGGTAACGTGCATGACCCGGCCACCCAGCGGGCGGCGTTCGCGCACGTCGGCCTGGCCGCGATCGTCATCCTCATCTTCGGCATCACCGCTGTCGCGGGCGAATACCGCCATGGCACTGTCACCGACACCTACCTGAGCTACCCGGCCCGCGGCCGGGTCGTCACCGCCAAGCTGGCCGTATACGGGTTCGTCGGGGCGGCCGCCGGCCTGGTGTCGTGCCTGGCGGCCATCGCGGCCACCGCCGCCTGGTGGGCGGCCAAGGGCGCCTCCGTCCACCTTCCGCCGGCCAGCACGTGGCGGACCCTGGCCGGGGGCATGGCCGCCAGCATCGCGCTGGCCGCCATCGGCGTCGGTGTCGGCGCGCTCATCCGCAACCTGGCCGGCGCGATCGCCGCCGCGCTGGCGTGGATCGCCCTGATCGAAGGGATCGCCGGGCAGCTTGCCGGGGCCGGGCTCGCGCGCTGGCTCCCCTATTCGGCCAGCGAAGCCCTCAGCCAGGCGGACCTGACCCCGGGCGTCCGGCTGCTCCCCCAGTGGGGCGGCGGGCTGGTGCTGCTCGGGTACGCGGCCGTGTTCGCCGCCGCCGCCCTCATTACACTCAAGCGGGATGTCACCTAGGAAGCCTGCCGTGCTGCGCAACAGCGACGGCCCGAACCTGCGCGAACACCTGATCGCCACCGCCGCACGGCTGATCGACGAGCGGGGCAGCGCAGGACTTGCCGTCCGTGACATCGCCCGCGAAGCCCAGGTCGCCGACGGCGTGCTCTACAACTACTTCGAGGACAAAGAGGACCTGCTCGCCCACGCCCTCCTCGCGCATGTCGCCTCGGTCATGGGCAGCATGCCGCAGATGCTCCCGCCAGCCGGGACCGGCACCGTGGCGGAGAACCTCAGCTCGTTCATCGAGCGCGGCCTGGAGGTTCTCGGGCGGGTCACGCCCGCCTTCGCCGGGCTCCTGGCACAACCGAAGGTCCTGACCCGCTTCCACGGCATGGTGGGCGGCGGCGCGGCTTTCGGCATCGAGCCTGCGGACCATGCGGCGGCCGGGGCGGAGGCCCCGGGCCCCCGCGGGCTTCCGGACATGCTCACCGCTTACCTGCTCGCCGAGCAGCGGCTCGGCCGCATCGGTGAGACAGCCGACGTCGGCGCCGCGTCCACGCTGATCATTGGCGTGATCCATGGCGAGGTCCTGCCCCGGCTGGTGTTCAGCCCGCCCGGCACTCCGCAGGCCATGCCGCCCGGTCTGGCCGGGCGGCTCGCGCAGGCCGTGCTCGACGGCATCGCGCCGCGAACACCATGATCACGGATACTTATGTGCGCCCGATAGCACCCAGAACCGTCCGTGATCACGGCTGGCCAGTGGTGATCACGGCGTGGTCAGCGGCCTGCCGACGCCCAGCGGCGGAGCATCTCGATCCGCGCCCGGATCTGCGCCCCGGTGGCCTCGGGCAGCGGTGGCCCGCCACAGGCCCGGCGCAGGTCCGCGTGAATCGCCCCGTGCGGCTGGCCGGTCCGGTGGTGCCGGGCGCTGACCAGCAGGTTCAGCTCCCTGCGCAGGCCGGCGAGCGCCTCGCGGGTGGCCCCGGCTGGCGCCTGGCGGGTGGCCCCGGCTGGCGCCTGGCGGGTGGCCCCGGTGGGCGCCTGGCTGGTGGCCCCGGTGGGCGCCTGGCTGGTGGGTGCGGCGGGCGTCTGGCTGGTGGGTCCGGCGGCCGGCCCGGTTTGCCCCGCCCGCCGTCCGTGCTCACCGGCCCGGCGCTCACGCAGCAGCCGCGCGACCTGTTCCGGTTCGAGCAGCCCGGGCAGGCCCAGGAAGTCTTCCTCTTCCGCCGAGGTGCCGAACTCCCCGCCGTCGTAGAGCACCCGGTCGAAGTGCGCCGACGCCGCCAGCGCCTGGAACGGCTGCCCGTCGAGCTGGTCGGCGGTGCTGCGCTCGCGCTGGGCGCGAGCGAGTTCCGCCTCCTCGGCATCATCGGGGGTGCGGGCCAGGACGTGATCTCGTTCAGTCTCCAATTCTGCCGCGTAACCGAGCAGGGTGGGGATGGACGGCAGGAACACCGACGCGGTCTCGCCGCGCTGGCGTACACGGACGAACCTGCCCACTGCCTGCGCGAAGAACAGCGCTGTCCCGACGCTGGTGGCGTACACGCCCACGGCCAGCCGCGGGATGTCCACGCCTTCGGAGACCATGCGGACGGCGATCATCCACCGGTCCGCCGACGCCGCGAAGGCGGCGATCTTCCGGCTGGCGGTGCGGTCATCGGAGAGCACGATCACCGGGCGCTGCCCGGTCAGGCGGCGGAGCAGCGCGGCGTATGCCCGCGCGTCCTCGTGGTCGCTGGCGATCACCAGGCCGGCCGCGTCGGGCATGCCGCGGCGCACCTCGGCCAGCCGCCGGTCCGCGGCCTCCAGCACCCGGGCGATCCATTCCCCGGCCGGGTCAAGCGCGGTCCGCCAGGCCTGCGCGAGCTGGTCGGCGGTCATCGGGGTGCCCAGGGCAGCGGCGATCTCGTCACCGGCCCGGGTCCGCCAGCGCATCTCGCCGGAGTAGGCCAGGAAGATCACCGGGCGGACGACGCCGTCGGTCAGCGCGGGGCCGTACCCGTAGACGTAGTCCGAGGCGCTGCGCCTGCTGCCGTCGGCGTGCTCGGTGTAGGTCACGAACGGGATGGGGTTGGTGTCGCTGCGGAAGGGAGTCCCGGTCAGGCAGAGCCGCCGCCGGGCCGGCTCGAAGGCTTCCCGGATGGCCTCACCCCAGGACAGCGCGTCGCCCGCGTGATGGATCTCATCGAAGATCACCAGTGTGCGCCGGTATTCGGTGCGCTGCCGGTGCAGCGCCGGGTGCGCGGCCACCTGCGCGTAGGTCACCGCCACTCCGGTGTAGTCGGCCGAGGCCCGGCCCTGGCCGTTGCGGTAGGCCGGGTCCAGGCTGATTCCCATGGCGTGCGCCGCCTGAGCCCACTGGTGCTTGAGGTGCTCGGTCGGCGTGACCACGGTGACCGCGGCGATCGCGCGGCTGGCGAGCAGCCGCGCGGCGACGGTCAGCGCGTAGGCGGTCTTCCCCGCTCCGGGCGTCGCGACCAGCAGGAAATCCCGCCGCGGCAGGCGGAAGTACTCCTCGTACGCTTCCTTCTGCCAGCCCCGCAAGGGCCAAAGCACATCATTCTGAACGCGGGCGTCAGGGTGGCTCTCCTCATCCTGCGCAACGGTCCCCGGAGTGCCCACAAGGACGGGAGGTTACCAGCCGGTGCCGTCTGTATGGCTCCGGCACCCTGATCCGGCCCGCCCACCGCCCCGCGGGCTCGTCTGTGGCCGGCTCTCTCATCACGTTTCACGTCTGCGGCCCATGATCATGTCTGTTTCGTCCCGGTTCTGGTGTCCCGGGGCCGTGAAATCAAGATGCCGGGGATCTCCATCGGTACTGGCGGGCAAGGCCCGCGCGTGCCGCATCCAGGTCGGCCAGCGCCCGCCTGGGCTGGCTGCCGAGCCAGCGCGCGACTTCCCACCGGGAGTAGATGTCGAAGTAGGCTGCCAGATCGGCCTCGTCCCAGGTCCGCAGCACCAGCCGGGAGGTTCGCAGCAACTCCACAGCACGATGCTAGTGAGGGCGCCAGCCCGGGTACCTGGTGATGGCTGGCACGGCGAGGACAGAAGATGCTCCCTGGTGTGCTGGTCACGGTGCAGATGGCCGCCCCGGCAGCGGCGGAATGCACTTTATGACCTGATTTGTGACATGAAACCCACGTTCTGTGACCTAGACCATAGAATTAGATAGCGTTTTCGGGTGGACAAACCACGGTTCTTGGGTATGGTTGGTCTCTTATAAGCACCCGGCGTGTGTGATGGTTGCCTCCGGCAACTCGCCGCCCTGACCCGCGTCACATCCGCGCGTCCGTCTGGCCACGCCTTCCCGTGCGGCCAGCAAACCCCCCGGGTGGAAACTGAGCGCGATCCCGCGCCCGATCGAAGGCCGTCGCGTCCGGAATCCGGACATGATCAGCTTTCGAGGAGTTTGTACCGACAGCATGACAACCCCGAAGAACAACCCCGAGAAAAGCCTGACCTTGCGAGTCGCACGGGCGGTCCCCAGGGACGCAGGCCGTGGGATGGCCCGGCTGGATCCCGCGGACATGGAGCGCCTCGGCGCCAGCGTGGGTGATGTCGTACTCGTCAGCGGACGGCAGCGCTCGGCCGCTCTGAAGATCATGCCCGCCCACCTCGCCGAGCGCGGCAAGCGGCAGATCCAGATCGACGGCGTCGCGCGTGACAACGCGGGCGTGGGCCTTGACGACCGCGTGAGCGTGGAACTGACCCAGGCGCAGGGCGCGCAGACGGTGACGCTGACGCCCAGCGGCTCACTGCGCGCGCCGCAGGCACGGGACGCCTCCTACGTCGGCCAGCTCATCGACGGGCTCGTCGTGCAGGCCGAGGACCGGGTCAGCGTCAACCTCTTCGGTGCCCGGCCGCAGAACTTCACCGTCAGCAGCACCACCCCCGACGGTTTCGTGATGATCCAGCCTGGAACGCGTGTCCAGATCAAGACGCTGACCCCGGTCAAGGCGGCAAGCCGCCGCGGCAGCGGGCAGGCCACGCAGACAGTGTCCTACGAGGATGTCGGTGGCCTGGGCCATACGGTGGCGCGGGTACGCGAGATGATCGAGCTGCCGCTGCGCTTCCCGGAGGTGTTCGAGCGGCTGGGCATCGACCCGCCCAGGGGGGTCCTGCTCTACGGCCCGCCCGGCACCGGCAAGACGCTGCTCGCCAGGGCGGTCGCACACGAGACCGCGGCGCACTTCATCCACGTCAACGGGCCCGAGATCATCCACAAGTTCTATGGGGAGAGCGAGGCTCATCTCCGCCGGATCTTCGAGGAAGCTGAGGCGAAAGCCCCGTCCATCATCTTCCTTGATGAGATCGATGGCATCGCGCCCAAGCGGACCGAGGTGAAGGGCGAGGTCGAGAAGCGCGTGGTCGCCCAGATGCTCGCGCTGATGGACGGGCTGAAGTCGCGTGGCCAGGTGATCGTGATCGGCGCGACGAACGTGCCGCAGAACCTCGATCCGGCGCTGCGCCGCCCGGGCCGCTTCGACCGCGAGATCGAGATCGGCATCCCGGACCGCAACGGCCGGAGCGAGATCCTGGAGATCCACACCCGCGGCATGCCACTGGCAGAGGACGTGGACGTGGATCATCTCGCCGCCGCGACGCACGGCTTCGGTGGCGCCGACCTCGAATCGCTCGCGCGGGAAGCCGCCATGGTCGCGCTGCGAAGGCTGATGCCCAGCATCGATCTGGCCCACGCGGACATTCCGTACGAGGAGCTGATGGCGCTCGAGGTGACCATGGAGGACTTCCTCGGCGCCCTGCGCGAGGTGGAGCCGTCGGCGCTGCGCGAAGTCTTCACCGAGATTCCCGATGTCACCTGGGACCAGGTGGGCGGTCTGGAGGAGGCGAAGTCCGCACTGCGTGAGGCCGTCGAATGGCCGCTGCAGTATGCGCACGTCCTTGCCCACGCCGGGGCCCGCCCGGCCAAGGGCATCCTGCTCACCGGGCAGCCCGGTGGCGGCAAGACGCTGCTGGCCAAGGCTGTCGCACACGAGAGCGGCGTGAACTTCATCTCCGTTAAGGGCCCCGAGCTGCTGTCCAAGTGGGTCGGCGAGTCCGAGAAGGGGATCCGGGAGGTCTACAAGAAGGCCCGCCAGGCGGCGCCCTGCATCGTGTTCCTGGATGAGATCGACGCGCTGGCGCCCCGCCGGGGCGACGGGAGCGGGAACCACGTCACCGAGCGGATCGTCAGCCAGCTCCTGACCGAGCTCGACGGCGTCGAGGAACTGCGCGGTGTCGTCACGCTGGCGACCACCAACCGGCCCGACATCCTGGACCCCGCGTTGCTGCGGCCGGGCCGGTTCGATGTGCAGATCGAGGTGGCCGCCCCGGACGTGGCGACGGGGCGGGCGATCCTCGAAGCCCACACCCGCCAGCAGCCGCTTGCCGCCGACGTCGACCTCGACGTGCTGGTGGCGGAGACCGATGGCTGCATGGGTGCGGACCTGGCCGGGATCTGCCGGGAGGCCGGGATGGAGGCTATCCGCCGGCTGATCGCGCAGGCCAAGGGCAAGGCCCCTGACGTGTCCAAGCTCAAGGTCACCCAGTCGGACCTGTACGCGGCGCTGGCCCGCAACGCCGGGCGGCGCGCGGACGACGAGATGGAGTGGCTGTCCGGAGCCGGAGCGCCGCTGAACGAACCGTCCTGAGGCGGCTGCCGGCTGTAACCAGATGGTCTTTGGCCGTGTTACCCAGGCGCTATGACTGGCGCCCGGCCGCCATTCGCGGGCTGATTCCCAATGCCTCATCTATGGACCGTCATTCGGCCTGCGATGTTTATTAAACTGCCCCGCTGGTTAATGATGTGATAGCAGTCGCACCGGCGGGATTATAGACGCGTCCGTAGCAAACCGACACGGAATCCCCCGGCCCGGCCGAGCAGACGGGGGCGTGAGGATTTATGCCTGATTTAGCCAGATGGGCACGACCAATTGCCTGCGGTCGTCAACGGCTGCCGCGAGCTAGTGGCAGCGGGATACGACCGCGGGCAAATAAGGATCCCGGCGCCCTGCGCGCGATGGCTGCCCCGGGTGGCCTTGACGTCTTGCGGCGTTATCCGCGCGCCCCCGCCTGCCCGTGATTGCCCTGCGCGGCAGGCGGGCGTCCTGGGCGGAAGTTGTGCACGCCGCGCGGTCGCGGCGTGCCTGACCAAAGGCTTTCATTGTCTCGGGCAACTACCTTCAGCCGTCTTACTTCCACAATCGTCCTGGGGTTCGCCAGCCCCGCGATCGCCCTGGCCGGGATACCGGCCGGGATACCGGCCGGGCCAGGAGTGGCAGGCCACATCCGCGGCACTGGCCGTCTGGCCTTTCCCGCCCGGGCGGCGGAAAGCATGGCCAGACCCGCGGACGTGCCCGGCCTGCTGCGCATCCTTGCGTTCTCGGCCGGCGCCACCCGCACCCAAACCGGTTCAGCCGGAACGGTGGTGCGGGCGGCGCACGCGGGCCAGGCTGCGGCCGGCCCGCGGCGGATCGCCCGGTTCTATCTGCGCAGCCGATTCCACTGGCAGCACTGGCAGTTCAGGTACCTGCGCTGGCTGTGGGAGCACGAGAGCGGGTGGAACCGTTATGCGTCCAATCCGTACTCGGGGGCGTACGGGATCCCGCAGGCCCTGCCGGGCAGCAAGATGGCAAGCGCGGGCCCGGACTGGCGGACCGATGCCAGGACCCAGGTGCTGTGGGGGATGACCTACATCAAGGACAGGTACGGCTCCCCGTACTCGGCATGGCAGCACGAGCAGTCCTGGGGCTGGTACTGACCAGGCGCACCCGGTATCCGGGCATATGTCTTGCTTATCCGGCAAGGATCCCGTATGCCAGTGAAGCTGTATATCCATAGATAAGTGGCTTAAAAACTGGATGCTGCTTTCCTTGCCGGTTACTGGTTTGGGGGGCAGTATCCCCGGATATACATTCACAGGGAATTACGGTGCCCGGAAATCTTGTGTATGCCGGGTTAGTGCGTGGTCTGGTCTACGGGTACATCGACGGGGGGAGTTTCTGATGGCCGTAGAGAAGGCAATTGGGTCTTCGAGCCTGGTAGAGGTCGTCGACCGCATTCTGGATAAGGGGATTGTTGTCGACGCGTGGGTGCGCATCTCCCTGGTCGGCATCGAGCTCCTGGCCATCGAGGCCCGGGTCGTCGTGGCTTCGGTGGAGACGTACCTGAAGTACGCCGAGGCAGTCGGCCTGACCGCCACGGCGATGGAGGCGTAGGAAGCCTCGGCGCGGGGCCCAGCGGATGGGGACCTATAGCGGGTCGCCGGCCAGGCCAAGGCCAGTGCCTGGGCGGTGGTCAGCGCCCGGCTGGGCCAGCTGCCGCCCGGTGGTGACCGGGCGGCAGGACCGGGTCCACCTCGTTCGCTGGACCCCGCGCCGCGGCACCTAGCCCTGGCCGGCCGGGGTGGCGTCCCGCAGGCGTGGTGGGAGCCGGGGCACCGTCATGGGGCCGGCCGCTGGTGGCCGCCATCGTGCTTATGGGGGGAGATGACCAATGGCGCTCCTGGATGAAATGCGGACTTTGGTAGGTGACCTGGAGGCGGCCTTCTCGCGCCGCCTGGAGAACGAGCATGAGCGGCAGGAAACCGCCGCTCGGGACGCCCGGGACCGGATCAGCGCCGAGCATGAGCGGCAGGAGACGGCCGCTGGGGACGCCCGGCACCGGGCCGGGGCCGAGCGCAAGCGGCGGGCCGCCGCGGCCAAGGACGCCCGGGAACGCGCCGAGGACGTCCGCGAGCGGCACGCGATCTCCGAGCAGGAGGCCCGTGAGCGCCTCGCGCAGATATCCGTCCGGTACAACGAGGTCGCGGACACGGTGGAGGAGTTCCGCCGCCAGCGGCTCGCCCAGACCGCTGAGAACGCCCGTGAGCGCACGTCGGCCGAGCGCAGGCGGCGGGCGGCTGGCGCCCAGGACGCCCGTGAGCGGGCCAGCGACGAGCGCGAGCGGCGGTCGGTCGCCGCCCACGAAGCGCATGAGCGGCTGGCGGAAGTCCTCGAACTGGGGAACATCTGGGGCGTTCACACGGCAGCGATCGGCGGGCTGGGCGGCAAGGGCTTCCGGGTCGCGGTGCGCACGCCGGCCAGGCCTGCGCCGGGGCAGGAGCAGGCACCGGCAGCACAGGCACCGGCGCCCGCGAAGGCAGCGGCACCCGCGAAGGCAGCGGCACCCGGGAAGGCAGCGGCACCCGGGAAGGCACCGGCGCCCGCGAAGGCTGCCAAGCCTGCCCGGGCCAAGCCCGCGCAGGCTGCCAAGGCCAAGCCTGTCAGGGCCGCCACGAAGCCAGCGAAGCCCGGGCGTGGGGGGCCGGCGTCGGTCTCCGCGATTTCCAGCTATCTGGCTGATCACCCCAACGGGGTGAAGGTGGCGGAACTGGAAGGTCAGTTCAGCTCGTCCCGGTCCGTGCTGTCCCGGATTCTGAAGGAGATGATCGCCGACCACACCGCACGGCGGGAAGAGAAATCGAAGCTCTACTTCGCGGCCTAGCGGCACTGCAGGACGGTCCAGCGACGCGGCGGCCCGGGTCCGGCAGCAAGGATTCCGGTACCCACGCCACGGGGCCCGGCCCTCTATGAGCGCAGCTCATCAGGGTGGCACTGCCGTCGTGCGGCGCACAGTGCTGCGGCCATCCAGCTACCTGAATATTCCGAACGAGGTGTATGGAGTGACTGCTGTTGGTGCTTCTGTTATTAGGGCTGTTCCGCGGCCGGATTTTGTGGAGACGCCTTATGTGGCGGAGGTTACGGATCGGGCGCTGGGGTATGTGCGGGCGGGGTTCCCGGTGCATTTCCGTGGGCCGTCTGGGGTGGGGAAGACGACGCTGGCGTTGCATGTGGCGCATCGGCTGGGGCGGCCGGTGATGCTGATGGTGGGTGATGATGAGTTCGGGAGTTCGGATCTGGTGGGGGCGCATGCGGGGTTCCGGCGGCGGCGGGTGGTGGATAACTTCATCGCGTCGGTGCGTAAGACCGAGGATGATGTGGCGCCGCGGTGGGTGGATCAGCGGTTGACGATCGCGTGCCGTGAGGGTCTGACGCTGGTGTATGACGAGTTCACCCGGTCGCGGCCGGAGGCGAACAATGCGCTGCTGTCGGTGCTGGAGGAGGGGGTGCTGGTGCTGCCGTCGCGGCGGCGGGCGGAGACCGATTACCTGCGGGTGCATCCGGATTTCGTGGCGATTTTCACGTCGAATCCGGTGGAGTACGCGGGGGTGCATCAGGCGCAGGATGCGTTGTTCGAGCGGTTCGTGACGATCGATCTGGATGCCTTTGATGAGGCGAGTGAGTCGGCGATCGTGCAGGCGCGGTCGGGGGTGTCGGAGGCGGATGCGCTGAGTATTGTCCGGCTGGTGCGGGCGTGCCGGGTGGCGCTGGGGGGCGCGGACCGGCATACGGTGCGCAGTGCGATCGTGATCGCCAAGGTGGTGGCGCAGCGGGGGGCGGTGGCGGCGGCCGGTGATCCGGTGTTTGAGCGGGCGTGCCAGGATGTGCTGTCCAGTGAGGCGGGGCGGCGTGGCTGGAATGGGCTGAGTGCGGCCCAGGTGCGTGCCAAGGTGCTGGAGCTGGTGCATCAGCAGGCGGGTGGGCCGGTGAAGCGGGGCCGTGGCACCCGGCCGGTGCGGCCGTGAGGGGTGGTGCGCCGCGCAGCGTGGCCGATGCCCGGACCGCGCGCAGCCTGCCGCCGCGGGCGGGGGCCGGTGCGGTGCCCGACGCGTACGCGAAGCTGACCCAGCTGGCCCGCGAGAAACAGCGCCTGCTCGGCGAGCAGGACCTGTGGCAGCGCAAACTCGCCCGGATCACCACCCGCCTCGCCGAGATCGACCACCAGATGACCCGCCTGGACCGCCACACCCAGAACCCGGGCCACACACCACCCCCACCACCCCCCTGGCGCGAAACCGAAATCCCCTACTGACCAAGCACCGCGGGTGCGGGGAGGCTGACCGGCCGGGGATACCGGCTGCGCGAAGGCGCGCGAAGGCGGATGCCAGGTGCGTTGCCAGCGGAAACGGGGAGTTGAGTCAGGCCGCGCGCCGGCTGCCCGGCAAGGGGCAAGCGGCCGGGAGGCTGGCCGCTGCGAGGAGGCTGGCCGACCTCCCAGTAGGGCCGGCGCGCCGCGTGTACATTCGGGCCATGCGGCCAGCCCCTGACTTAGCGGCGTGGCCGGCTGGTGCCGCTGCGAGCGGACCGGCCGGCCCGGCGACAACGACGCTGGTCGCCGTGACGGCACGGACCACGTCGCTCATCCGCTGTGTCGCCATCGCATGCACCGCCGTGCAGGTCATCATCTGGCACTCGTTCTACGCGGCAGCCCCCTGGCGCCTGGTTGGGCCACTGGTGGCTGTCATCTGGTCCACCGGTGTGGTGGGTTACCTCGGGCGCCACCAGCCGGGTTGGCGGCTCGCCTGCGGCGACTCGGGTGCCCATATCGCGCTCGCGCTCGGCGCCCTGGGTTGCGTGCCACCTGCCATGCGGGGCGACACCGCCAACTGGCTGTACATCATGATGGCCGCCCAGGTGGTGGTCCCCGCCTGGTACGCGCCGGCCGCCGTGTTCGCGCCGCTGGCCCTGGCATCGGGATCGGCCTACTGGGCGGGAACCGTCCTGTCCCCGGCGGTGCGTACCGGGACCAACCCGCCGGCTGCCTGCGCGCTGCTGCTTACCCTGTCTGCCGTTTCCTGGCTGGGCAGGCGGAAGCTCCAGCAGCGGGCCGCGGCCGCGGACGCCGCGCTGGCCGCGGCGGACCAGGACTCCCGGGCCCAGTACGTCGTCCTGTCCAGGAACATCGAGCGCCGTGAGCATGAGCGCCTGCTCCACGACACGGTGCTCAACACCCTCACCGCCCTCGCACAGCCCGGCAGCAGCGGCCAGGGCGAGGTGATCAGCCGGTGCCGCGACGACATCGCGCTGATGGAGCGCGCGCTCAGCGAACCTGGTGATCCTGTCACGGCGGCCCGCGAGCCCTACGACGGCCTGCTGGCCGGCCTTGAGTCCGCCGCTCTCCGCATGCGCGAGCGGGGCCTGGATGTGCACCTCGAGGGCATCAACGCTGCCCGTGCCGGGGCCAGCGCCGCTGTGGGGGGCCGTGCCGCGGTGGGGGCC
>OFHH01000147.1_pt1 | contig 12360 bp, 10 predicted proteins | sample 1521961 | NCBI WGS metagenome assembly OFHH01 (sample SAMEA2468439, study PRJEB22500) | soil metagenome | biome: Glassland; feature: Farmland; material: Clay | place: Australia | collected 2013-01-31 | depth 0.55 m | reverse complement strand
CGGTGTTCGGCGCGGAGGAAAGCGACTTGGCCCCGCAAATCATGGCGCGCGTGTTGGAGGTCAACGTCCGTGAAGGGGCAGTCGTGCAAACCGGGCAACTGCTCGCATTGCTGGACGAACGCGCGCTCGCGGCCGATCTCGCCGCGCACCACGCCCGCGACCAGCGCGTCCTCATCGTGCACGATGGGCAGCGCCTCGCGCAGCGGCAGGGTCATGATCTGACTCCCCTTTTCCCAGTGCAGGATCGTCGGCGTGATGCCGCTGATCTCCGGCGGCAGCATGTCGGCCCGGATCGAATCGCCGGCCTCTCCCGGCGCCATGATGAGGAGCCAGTCGACCACGTTGCGGAGCTGCCGCACGTTGCCCTTCCACTCGTAGCGCTGGAGCGCGGCCATGGCGCCCTCGCCGACAGCGGAGGCGACCCGTTTGGCGGAATCGGCGCGTGCGTCCCCGGCCACGAACACGCCCGGGACGCTGGTCTCCAGGTGGTAGGGGGGCCGGTCCAGCTCCCAGCCAGGCGGCCGCTGCCCGGGGCCGGCCAGGTCGGGGCCCGCGACCACGAAGCCGTGCTCATCGCGCACCACAACGCCGTCCAGCCAGTCGGTCAGCGGAGCAGCGCCGATGAACACGAACAGCCACTGCGTGCCGGCCGTCTCGGTGGCCCCGGTGGATGTGTCGCGCAGGGTCAGGCTCTCCAGATGCCCGGAGCCGTGAGCGGCGATGATCTCGGTACAGGTGCGGACTGATATCTGCGGGACGTTCTCGATCTGCTGGATGAGGTAGTACGACATCGACCGCTCCAGCGACTGCCCGCGGACCAGCAGCGTCACCGATCTGGCGTGCCTGGCCAGGAAGACGGCGGCCTGCCCGGCGGAGTTGGCGCCACCCACGATGTAGATGTCCTGGTCTTTGCAGTTGGCCGCCTCGGTCAGCGCCGACCCGTAGTAGACCCCGCTGCCGGTCAGCTCCGCCAGGCCGGGCGCGGCCAGCTGCCGGTAGGAAACCCCGGTCGCCAGGATGACGGTGTGCGCACCAACAGCGGTCCCGTCCGAGAAGCGCACGGTCCGGCCCGAGCCGTTGACCTCAAGGCCGGTCACCTCGCGAGTGGTGAGCACTTCGGCGCCGAACTTGCTGGCCTGGAGCCGGGCCCGCTCGGTCAGCTGTGCCCCCGATACCCCGTTCGGGAAACCCAGGTAGTTCTCGATCCGGGAACTCTGGCCCGCCTGGCCGCCAGTGGCGGTGCGCTCGACCAGCACGGTCCGCAATCCCTCGGACGCGCCATAGACCGCGGCTCCCAATCCTGCCGGGCCACCACCGATCACGACGAGGTCGTAGAAATCCTGTGCGGGGATGGTCGCCAGCCCCACCTTGCCCGCAAGCTCAGCATCAGCCGGTTCCACCAGCACCTCGGCATCCGGGGTGATGACGACCGGCAGCCTGAGCCCATTCGACCCGGCCGCAGCCAGCAGCCGCAGCCCGTCCGGCTCCTCCGAGTCGTACCAGCGGTAGGCGACCTGGTTACGGGCGAGGAACTCGCGGACCCCTGACGATCGCGCAGACCAGCGGTGCCCGATCACCTTGGTCACCCGGACCGGCCGCCGGTCCTCCGCCTCCCACTGGCTCAGCAGGCCATCGAGCACCGGGTAGAGCTTCTCCTCCGGCGGGTCCCATGGCTTGAGCAGGTAGTGGTCGAGGTCGACGACGTTGATCGCATCGATAGCGGCGCCGGTGTCGGCATAGGCGGTGAGCAGCACCCGGCGCGCCAGCGGGTACAGCTCTATCGCCCGCTCAAGGAACTCGATTCCGTTCATGGCGGGCATCCGGTAGTCCGCCACGATCACGGCTACCTCATCGCCCCGCAGCCTCATCTCGCGCAGCGCATCGAGCGCGGCTTCCCCGGATTCAGCACGCACGATCCGGCGCTGCTCGCCATAACGGCGCCGCAAATCCCGGGCCACCGCCCGGGACACACCCGGGTCGTCGTCCACGGTCATGATCGCCGTCCGGGCGGAACCACCGCCGGGTGACGTCATCTCACACACGCGCCACCCTTCTCCGGGAACGGGCCCATCGCATGACCCCATGCTAAGTTCCCGGGCCGCCGGGGGGCGCCCGGCGTAGGCGCCGGCGCTATGGCCGGGCTGCGCCAGCGGGCGCGTCCGCACCAGATCAGCCAGACCCGAAGATGCTCAGCGCTGGTGACGGTCTGGCCTGGCCCCGGAAGCTGCGGCGAGTGCGGCCAGTTCGTCCTTGGCGCTGGCGGCGAAGACGTCGAGGTCGGGGCAGGCGTCTTGGTCGGCGACGGCCATGATGTTGAACTGCCCGGCGTATGACAGTGCGCCGACACCGAGGGAGACGTTTGAGATGAGCGGCAGCACCGGGAACACTTCGAGCAGCTGTGCCCCGGCGAGGTAGAGCGGCGTCTGCAGGCCGGGCACGTCGGCGGTGGTCACGTTCACCGGGTAACGGTCCAGGACCTTCAGCAGCACCCGCCGGGTGGTGCGGCTGCGGAACGCTGCCCCCAGGGAGGGGTAGCTCTTCGCCTTCCGGGTGGCGGTCTGCGCGGCGATCTGCGCGAGCCTGCGGCCGGGGCCGGGCACCCCGGCCGGCAGCGGGACGACCATCTGCCCGATCAGGTTTCCCCGCGCCTGAGCTCGTGCCTGTGCCTGGCGCAACGTGACGGGTACGTAGACCGGCACGACGAGGTCGTCGACGGGTTCGCCACGATTGCGGAACAGCCCGCGCAGGCCGCCGGCGGTGACCGCCAGCAGGACGTCGTTGACCTTCGCGCCGTGCTTATGGGCGATCTCCTTGACCAGGCCGATGTCGCCGCGGATGAGGGCGAGGCCCCGGTCCGCAGATCACGTGCCGCCGGCGGCGGTGCCGGTGTCCACGGCTGCGCTGACCCGGTGGGCACGCCGGGGGCCGCGTCCAGCAACGCCCCGAGTGTGGCCACCCCCGCGATGCCGTCGGCGATGGCGTGGTGCATCTTGACGAACATGCCGACCCGGTTCTCCGGGAGCCCGGGGAGGAAGCACATCTCCCACAGCGGCCGTGACCGGTCCAGCCGCCGCCGCCGCAGCCGCTCGGTGGCGAGCAAAAGCGCGGCCTCGTCACCGGGGTCCGGAAGCGGGACAATCCGCACGTGGTCGCCCAGGTCGAACGACGGGGCGTCCACCCACAGCGGCCCGCCCAGCCCCCGCCGGGGCACGTACAGCAGCTGCCGGAACCGGCGCCCCAGGTGCAGCCGGGCCGCGATCACCTCCCGCACCGCCTCGATCCGGAAGCAGCCACCCGGGGCGAGCAGGCTGCTGCCGTCAAGGACGGCGAGCGCACCGATCTCCTGCGGCCAGATCTCATCCGGCCACAGCATGAGCAGGTCTTCGGCGGTCAGCCTGTCCACCGGCATCACCCCCTGTTCCCCGGCCAGCGTCGGCCACCGCCCTGGGCGCGGGCCAGGGACATCCGGCCCGGCCGGCCCGGGCCAGTCGCCTCTTTCTTTCCAGCCAGAACGGAGCAGCGTCGGGTCAGGGGCCCATCGCCACCCAGAGCCGGCACCGGCGGTCCCGCCAGGTGGAAGGGGAGTCATGCCCGAGGTCGATAAGCACGAGATGGAGGCCAGGGTCGGCGCGATCCTCAACCGCCGGCCGGCCGTCGGGTTCGCGGTAGGGGTGGTCCGCAACGGATCCCTGGAGTTCTTCCACGGCCACGGCGTCGCAGACATCGCGTCGAACACGCCCATCACCCAGGACACCGTCTTCCGGATCGCCTCCATCACCAAGACCTTCACGGCGATCGCCGTCATGCAACTGTGGGAGCAGGGACTGGTCGACCTCGACGCCCCCGCCAGCGGCTACCTGCGCGCCTACCGGCTGATCCCCGCCAGGGCCAGCTTCCGGCCCGCGACCGTGCGGCATCTGCTGACCCACACGTCCGGAATCCCGGAGTTGATACGCCCCTCGCGTTCGCTCAGGTACGTCTTCGGGGAAAGCTTCAAGCTCGGGCAGCCGCTGCCCAGCCTCGCGGAGTACTATCGCGGCGGTCTCCGCCTGGTGGCCGAGCCGGGCACCAGGTTCACCTACACCGACCATAACTTCGCCACGCTCGGCCAGATCGTCGAGGACGTGAGTGGGCTGCCGCTGGCCCGCTACCTATGGGAGCACATCTTCCAGCCTCTTGGCATGGCCGGCACCGACCTCCTCCGGTCCGAGGCGGTCACCTCGCGACTGGCGACGGGATACACCCTGGGCTCCCGTGGCGCCAAGGCTGTAACCGACCGCCAGTGGGTGACCGCGGCAGCCTCTTCTGTTTACTCCACCCCCAGGGACATAGCCCGCTACCTCGCGGCCCTGCTCGGCGGTGGCGCCAACTCCCACGGCTCAGTGCTCAAGGCCGCGACGCTCGCGAGCATGTTCGAGCCCCAGTACCAGCCCGATCCCCGGGTGCCGGGCATCGGCATGGCGTTCTCGCGGTTCAACCTCGGTGGGCACCTCGCGGTCGAGCACGAGGGGATCCTCCCGGGCTTCAACTCGGACATCTTCCTGGCTCCCGGCGACGGAGTCGGCGTCATGGCCTTCACCAACGGCGCCCGGCAGGCGATGTTGTGGCTGCCGGCTGAGGCCGGGCAGCTGCTCGGCCAGCTGATCGGCATCCCGGACGACGTCATCCGCACCGATGTCCCGCAACACCCCGAGGTGTGGGGTGATATCTGTGGCTGGTACCCGTTTGCCGCGCCGCTCACCGATCTGCGGGCGCGGTCCATCTTCGGCGCCGGCGCCGAGGTCTTCATCCGGCGCGGGCAGCTCATGCTCCGGGCCTTGAGCCCAATACCTGCGGTGTACAAGGGCTTTCCCCTCCACCCCGACGACAACAAGGATCCCTGCGTCTTCCGGATCGACCTCTCCCAGTTCGGAATCGGTACGGCCAGAATCCTCTTCACCCGTGACCTTGACGCGGGGACGACGGCTGTCCACCTCGAGCTGTACCCGGTATCGCTGCAGAAGCAGCCGGGTATCAAGAACCCCAGATACTGGCTCAACGCCGCGCTTGGCGCGGCCGGTGCCGCCGCTGCGGCGGCAGCCGTCCGGCGGCGCAGCGGGCCATCCGGGAGGGTGCAGGCGTGAGTGTCACGGCCACCGACCTGTGGCGGATGAGCGCCACGGACCTGGCTGAAGCCATCAGGTCCAGGCAAGCCTCCAGCCAGGAGGTCATCGAGGCCCACCTGCGGCGGATCGAGACGGTGAACCCGTCGGTCAACGCCGTCACGGTTGTCCTGGCCGAGCAGGCGCTTGCGGCGGCGAAGGAGGCCGACCACGCGCTGGCCGGCGGCAGTGATCTGCCGCCGCTGCACGGCGTCCCTTTCACCGTCAAGGGGAACATCGACCTCGCCGGCACGCCAACCACTCAGGGCGCCAGGGCGCTGGCGGACGCGTATCCACGTCAGGACGCCCCGGCCGTCACGAGGATGCGGGCTGCTGGGGCGATCCCCATCGGCCGCACCAACCTTCCCACCGGCGCGGTCCGCTGGCACACCGACAGCGAACTGTGGGGAGCGACGGTGAACCCGTGGGACCGGTCCCGGACCCCCGGCGCCTCCAGTGGCGGCGAGGCCGCGGCGCTGGCGACCGGTATGACCCCGCTGGGGCTGGGGAACGACACGCTGGGATCGCTGCGCTGGCCGGCCCAGTGCTGCGGGATCAGCGCACTGAAGCCCACATTGGGCCGCATCCCGCATGCGACCACCCTCGAGCCCGCAGACTTGCCGGTAGGCGCCCAGCTGACGGGCGTCGAGGGCCCGCTTGCGCGCCGTGTTGCCGACCTGCGGGCCGCGCTGGCGATGATGGCCGGGCCCACCTGGCGCGACCCGTGGACGGTGCCTGCGCCGCTGCGCGGCCCCGCACCCGCCACGCCCATCCGGGTGGCCCTGGTCCTCGATCCGGGCGGCCAGGGCACCGCCCAGCAGGTGCAGGACGGTGTCCGGAAGGCGGCCAGGGCGCTGGACGACGCCGGGTATGCCATCGAGGAGGCCGAGCCGCCGTCGGTAGACCTGGCGGTCAAGACCCTGCTGGAGATGCTCAGCACCCCCGGCCAGCGGGCGGGCTGGCAGATGATGTCATCGCTGATGCCGGCCGACACCAGGCAGTTCATGTCGGCGTTCTTCGAGGTGGCTGGCAATCCGGACCCGGTGACGGCCACGCTGAGTTTCATGACCCGGCAGTCGCTGCTGCGGGCCTGGGGCGAGTTCCAGGAGACCCACCCGCTGATCGTTGCCCCGATCTACACCGACATCCCGTTCGGGGCGGGCACCGACCTGGCCGACGGTGCTGTGGCCGAGACCATCCGGGGCATGCGCATGGCCATCGCCGTCAACACGCTGGGGCTGCCCGCCGTGGCGCTGCCGGTGGGCATCGGGGACGGTCTTCCGCAGGCGGTGCAGGTGATCGGCCCCCGGTACCGCGAGGACCTGTGCCTGGATGCCGCGGCGGCGCTGGAGGACAGGCTCGGCATCATCACGCCGATCGATCCCAGGTAGCCGGCCGTGCTTGCGTGTCAATGACGTCAGGCACCCTCGGCCACCCGTCCGTCCATCGGTCACATTCCCCTCTCGCTGCGTGTCACTAACAGTGACGAGCCAGACCCGGACGATGTGACGAAGGGAGAGCCGATGCAACCTCGCATCCCCAGCCCGGCGTTGACCGTGCCCGGTTATCCACCTGCACGACGCCGCCGCAACCGTGGTCGCGCTCGACCACGACGGCCCGGCCATCTACAACATCACCGCCGGCGAGCCCGCCCCGGTGCGCGACTGGCTGCCAGTGCTCGCCGACGCGGTCGGCGCCAAGCCGCCCCGCCGTGTCCCCCACTGGCTCGCGCGGCTGTTCATGGGCGAAGGCTTGGCCATGATGACCGAGTCCCGCGGCGCCGCCAACGCCAAGGCCAAGAAAGAACCCGGCTGGACGCTCCGCTGCCCGACCTGGCGGCAGGGCTTCCGAGCGTCAGCACTGAGCACCGCGCTAGCTCAGTGTCCCGGCGGAGACCGGACTGGCGGATGAACTCAACGCCCGGACGAGGTCGGATGAAGCGGATGCGCTGAGGCCTCTTCGCATCACCGGGCGGTCCGGCTTGCGCCGGGCTATGACGCCACGACGGCGGTGCGTACGCCGCACGTAAAAGCACGGAACCGACCACACGGGCCGGTCATCCACTGGCTGGAGGTACCGGGTGTGCGCCAGCCACCCCAGGTCGGTTCGTGGGGCAAGCTCGCACCATCCGACGGCGATGCCGCCGTCGAAGGCGAGCAGGCCCGGCGGCTGCCCGGATGCTGCGAGCCGTCTGAGGTCGTGCTTGTTGTCCTCGCGCGGCCTGTCACGGTAACGGGGACCAATGCGCCAGTACATGCACCAGCAGCCGTTCGAGGCCCCGGCTTTGCCGAAGAGATCTTCGAGCGCTGGCCACCGCTCGGGGGTGACAGGGCTGATCGTGAGATCCATCATGGCGCCCCTGAGGTGGCGGGTGGTCGGGCCACGCGATGGCGTAGTACGGGTCCTGCTCGTTGCGGATGCGTGGGTAGCGCCTCCGGTCGGCCGCGTGGCCGATGGCGGCCAGGAACGCCAGCACGATCCCAGCAGTGCCGCTGCACAGCGCCGGGTCAAGCTCGTCGTCATCCGGCCTGCCCTGCCACGCCGGCGCCGTCCCGCGCCATCACCAGCAGCCACTCCAGCGCGTCCCTGGCCAGAACCACACCATCCGGGCAGACCTCCGCCATCCAGGCAGCATCCCACGACAGCAAAAACACCCCCAGCGCCGCCTTGCAGAACACTCAATATCGCGTCGCGGCACGGAGGACACGGGGTGGGTGACTTCACCCGGCCAGCCGCTCTCGTGGGTGAGGCGAATTTCCAGGCGGCCGACATACTGTTAGGTGGGACGCGGCTAACGCATCGATCGTGGCCTGGACAGGAGGTCAGCCTTGATGGGACTGCACCAGGTTGCTGCCGCCCTCGTGGCGCCGGGTAAGGGCATTCTCGCCGCGGACGAAAGCATCGCGACAATGTCCAGGCGGCTTGAGGCAGTGGGTGTTGTGCCGAGCGCGGACACCCGCCGTGACTACCGGCGGCTGCTGCTGACCACGCCGGGCCTGGACAGCTGGGTCTCCGGGATCATCCTGTGCGACGAGACGCTCGGCCAGGACCTGCCGGGTGGCACGACGTTCGGCGAGGGCGCAGCGGCGTTCGGAATCATGGCCGGTATCAAGGTCGACAAGGGGGTCACGCCGCTGCCTTTCGCTGACGGCGGATTGGTCACCGAGGGGCTGGATGGCCTCCGTGGCCGGCTGGAGGCCTACCGGGAGCGCGGCGCGGTCTTCGCCAAGTGGCGGGCCGTGCTCAGCCCGGCCGGCCTGCACCGGCGCACCGTCCATGCGAACGCGCACGCCCTGGCCCGCTATGCGGCGCTGTGCCAGGAGGCAGGCATCGTGCCGATCGTGGAACCCGAGGTGCTGATGGACGGCGGCCACGGTCTTGCCGTCTGCCGGGCAGCCACGGCCAGCGCGCTTGGCGCCGTCTTCGCTGAGCTCGACGCGATGGGCGTTGATCCCCGCGGCATCGTCCTCAAGCCGAACATGATCATTTCAGGGACACAGCACGAGGACCAGGCCAGGCCGGCCGAGGTCGCCCGCGAGACGCTGCACGTACTGAGTGCGACCGTGCCGCCGGCCGTTCCAGGCATCGCGTTCCTGTCCGGCGGTCAGTCGAACGAGCAGGCGTGCGCCAACCTCGCGGCCATCAACGCGCGGGCCGCGACTGACGGCGCGCCGCCATGGCGGCTCACCTTCTCGTTCGGGCGTGCCCTCGTCAGCGATGCGCTGCGCACCTGGCATGGCGTGGCGGCCAACGCCGAAGAGGCGCAGAACAGGCTCGCGGCGAACTGCCGGCGCGCCGGCGAGGCGTCGAAGGGCCCGGTCACCGCGGCGGCGGGGGCCTGAGCGGCGATGCGTGAAGAACGCAAGACGCTGACCCGCTACACCATCGAGGCCGAACACCGCCATCCCGGCTCGACCGGTGACTTCTCGGGGCTGCTCAACGCGGTGGCAACGGCCGTGAAGATCATCAGCAACCAGGTCAGCCGCGGCGCCCTGGCCGGCGTACTGGGAAGCGCCGGGGTGGAGAATGTCCAGGGCGAGGTGCAGAAGAAGCTCGACCTCATCAGCAACGAGGTGATGATCGGCGAGACGGAGTGGACCGGGCACCTGGCCGCGATGGCGTCGGAGGAGGTGGAAGACGTCTATCCCGTCCCGGCAGCCGGCCGCCGCGGGAAGTACCTGCTGGTATTCGACCCGCTGGACGGTTCGAGCAACATAGACGCCAACATCTCGGTGGGCACGATCTTCTCGATCCTGCGCAGCCCTGACCCGGGTGCGCAGCCGCGGGCCGAGCACTTCCTCCAGCCGGGCACCGCCCAGGTGTGTGCCGGCTTCGCCCTGTACGGGCCATCGACGATGCTGATCCTCACCACCGGCGACGGCGTCGACGGATTCACGCTAAATCGCGACATCGGGGCGTTCGTTCTTACTCATCCGCGGCTGCGCATCCCGGAGAACTGCGGGGAGTTCGCTATCAACGCCTCCAATGAGCGCTTCTGGGAACCGCCGGTGCGCCGCTACATCCAGGAGTGCCTGGCGGGCGGGACCGGGCCGCGGGGCCGGGACTTCAACATGCGCTGGATCGCCTCCCTGGTGGCTGAGACGTACCGCATCCTCATCCGCGGCGGTGTCTTCCTGTACCCCAGGGACAGCAAGGAGCCGGCCAGGCCGGGGCGGCTCCGGCTGCTCTATGAGTGCAATCCGATCTCCTTCATCGTGGAACAGGCCGGCGGCGGCGCCAGCACCGGCCGCGAGCGCGTGATGGAGATCCAGCCCACGAGCCTGCACCAGCGCGTGCCGCTGATATTCGGATCAAGGAACGAGGTCGAGCGGATCGAGCGCTACCACCGCGACCAGGCCAGCGGGCAGGGACCGGCCTTCGATGACTCGCTCTTCAACAACCGCTCCCTGTTCCGGACCCCTTGACCAGCCGGAGAACAGGTGTCGGCCAAGCATCCCATCGTTGTCATCACCGGCTCGTCCGGCGCGGGCACAACCTCGGTGACCAGGACCTTCCAGCACATCTTCCTGCGTGAGCGGATCAGCGCGACGATCGTCGAGGGCGACTCGTTCCACCGGTACGACCGGGACCAGATGCGGGCCGCCATGGCGGAGGCCGAGGAGGAAGGCAACCGCCACTTCTCCCATTTCTCGCCCGAGGCGAACCTGCTCGAAGAGCTTGAGACCCTGTTCCGCGAGTACGGCGAGAACGGTCACGGCAAGATCCGCAAGTACCTCCACGACGAGGAGGAGGCCGGGCCGTTCGGGCAGCAGCCGGGGACCTTCACGCCGTGGGCAGATGTCGGCCCCGGCAGCGACCTGCTCTACTACGAGGGACTGCACGGCGCCGCCGTCACCGAAAAGGCAAACATCGCTCAGCACGCTGACCTGCTGGTCGGAGTTGTCCCGATCATCAACCTCGAGTGGATCCAGAAGCTTCATCGCGACAAGGCCGCCCGCGGCTACACCAGCGAGGACGTGGTCGGTACGGTGCTGCGTCGCATGCCGGATTATGTGAATTACATCTGCCCGCAGTTCTCCCGAACGCACGTGAACTTCCAGCGCGTCCCGACGGTGGACACATCGAACCCGTTCATCGCCCGGGACATCCCAAGTGCCGACGAGAGCTTTGTCGTGATCCGGTTCGCCAACCCGAAAGGCATTGACTTCCCCTACTTGCTGTCGATGCTGCACGACTCGTTCATGTCACGGCCGAACATCATCGTCGTGCCAGGCGGGAAGATGGAGCTGGCGATGCAGCTCATCTTCACCCCGCTCATCCTGCGGCTGATGGAAACACGGCGCCGGACCTGAACGCCCGCAAGCAGCAGCCGGCACGCGCCGTCCGGCGAGCCCGTTCTCACCCGGGTGAGCCCGGACCGGACTGCCGGACAGAGCCCCAGGCCGGGCTTGAACTGGGCGGCACCACACTGGTGATGTCCGGCAGCCCGGCCGCTGGCACACCGGTGATGGCAGCCTCGCCGCTGGCCGCACTCGACCCGCCCCGCAAAGTGCTGGTCCGGGCCGGCGCCGGGCAGACAATGGTTTCCTATTACGCGCCCGCCGAACTCGCGGCCCGGCATCAGCTCAGCGCTGAACTGGCGGGAAACCTGGCCGGCATCGACGCGCCCACCGACGCACTCATCGCCCCTGGCCGCCGGGAGCACCGGGCGGCGGGGCTCCGGGAGCCGGCCGGCCGCGGGATCCGCGGGAGCCGTGGCTTACCCGGGGTCGTAGGCGAGGTTGGGGCGCAGCCAGCGTTCGGCTTCGGTGAGGCTGACGCCCTGCCGCCGGGCGTAGTCCTCGGCCTGGTCCTTGCCTATCCGCCCGACGGTGAAGTACCGCGATGAGGGGTGGGCGAAGAGCAGCCCGCTGACGCTGGCGGCCGGGGACATCGCGCACGACTCGGTGAGGGCCAGGCCGAGTTGCCCGGCGCTGAGCAGGCCGAACAGGATTCGTTTGCCGCTGTGGTCCGGGCTCGCGGGGTAGCCGAACGCGGGGCGGATGCCGCGGAACCGCTCGGCGTGCAGGTCCTCGATCGCCGGGTCGGCGCCGGGCTCGTACCAGTCGCGCCGGGCCTGGAGGTGGATGTACTCGGCGAAGGCCTCGGCCAGCCGGTCGGCCAGTGCCTTAACCATGATCGACTGGTAGTCGTCGCGGCCGGCCTGATAGGTGGCAGCGAGTTCCTCCGCGCCGTGGATAGCCACCGCGAACCCGCCGAGATGGTCCCTGGCGGGAGCCACGTAATCGGCGAGGCACCGGTTGCGCCTCCCCGCGGGCTTGGCGGTCTGCTGCCGCAGCATCGGCAGCCGGAGCCTGCCGGGGGCGAGGTCAACCAGGATGTCATCGCCTTCGGAATGCGCGGGCCAGAAGCCGTAGGCGCCCCGGGCCTGCAGATGGCCGCCGTCGATGATCTGGTCGAGCAAGGTGTTCGCGTCATCGAAAAGCTCGCGTGCGGCCGGCTGGCTGAGGATCGCCGGGTACTTGCCCTTCAGTTCCCAGGCGAGGAAGAAGAACTGCCAGTCGATCATCCCGCGCAGCGCGGTCAGGTCGGGGTGGACAGTGCGGACCCCGGTGAACGCCGGGACGGGCAGGTCGTCGAACGGGACCTGCTCACGATTCGCGCGGGCCTGTTCCAGGGTCAGCAGGGGACGCTGCTGCGACTTCTCGTGCTGGTCCCGCAGGTGCTGCTGCTCGGCGCGGTTGGTGGCGGCCAGCAC
>OFHH01000146.1_pt1 | contig 12397 bp, 16 predicted proteins | sample 1521961 | NCBI WGS metagenome assembly OFHH01 (sample SAMEA2468439, study PRJEB22500) | soil metagenome | biome: Glassland; feature: Farmland; material: Clay | place: Australia | collected 2013-01-31 | depth 0.55 m | reverse complement strand
GTCGTGAAGAAGCTCCAGGCGGAAGGACGCTTCGTTGCCATGGCCGGCGACGGGATCAACGACGCCCCCGCCCTTGCTCAGGCCCAGGTGGGCATCGCCATGGGCACGGGCACGGACGTGGCAATGGAAAGCGCGGGCGTGACGCTCGTGAAAGGAGACCTCCGGGGCATCCTGCGCGCCCGGCTCCTGTCGCGCGCGACCATGAAGAACATCAAGCAGAACCTCTTCTGGGCCTTTGCCTACAACTCCCTCGGCGTGCCGATCGCGGCCGGAGTACTCTACCCGTTCCTCGGCATCCTGCTGAGCCCCATCTTCGCGGCGGCAGCCATGAGCTTCAGCTCGGTCTCGGTCATCGGGAACGCCCTGCGGCTCCGGGGCGCGAAGATATGACCGTTCCTGATTAAGAAAGCACTGAATGCTGCTGTATGCAGCGGGAATGCTGACACTAATTCTTGTCAAGGGCCGCGCCTGTTTTTCGGAAATTATTCTGGCACTGGCCGGGACTCAGGCGGAGTGGGAGATCATAACGGAAATTCTCACCATTGCCGGCAATGCCCCGTCATATCATAAATACTACGAGGACGTCACGATAATTCCGCGGATCATTTTTTGGATTTTTTCCAGTGTCGTGACGCTGACAGGACTAATTATTGCTATTCGTTAAATGGAAACTTCAAACTTAATGTTCCTGTCGTCCCATTTTGAAACAAAACTTTAGTTTTTTTTGCAACTACCTGCGCAAATTACTCTTCAGCTTGCATTTGTACAAAAAACATGATCCGGCTTTAGTTTTAGGCGGTCTCGGAATAAATGCAAAACTTGACAAACATTTTCTCCAGCGCTATGTTTTGGTCAACTAGAAATTTCCCATGAGCAATAATAGCTACGGAAGTCTTGTAGCCGCCATCGATTTATTAACATTAACGAATCAAAAGTGGCAATGTTTTAGGGGCGTAAAGCGCGCGAGTAGACTTGTTATGTTCCACAATTATTTAGAGGAGGTCCTTCCATGAGTGATGAAAACCTCTACCAAAGTCTTAGAAGACGCGGTGTTTCTCGCAGGGACTGCATGAAATTCTGCACGGCAATGGCAGCCACCCTCGCCTTGCCTACAACCTTTGTATCAAAGATCGCAGAGGCGCTTGAGAAAACCAGGAAGCCGACCGTGGTCTGGCTCGAATTCCAGGACTGCTGCGGGGACACGGAATCCATGCTCAGGGCCTCGAAGCCGACCATAGGACAACTCGTCCTGGATGTCATTTCACTCGATTACCATGAAACAATAATGGCCCCGGCGGGCAAACAAGCTGAAAAATCGCTCAGTGATGTGGTAAAAAATCAAAAAGGCAAATACATCGCAATTGTCGAAGGAGCCATCCCGCTCAAGGATGGAGGCGTCTACTGCACTATCGGCGGAAGGACCGCCGTCGATATCGCCCGTGAAGTGTGCGGCAACGCCGCAGCTTCCCTTGCTGTCGGATCGTGCTCCTCGTGGGGAGGGATCGTCGTCGCGAGCCCCAATCCAACGGGCGGCGTGAGCCTGAAAGAGGCAGTGCCCCGCGCCCCGGTCGTGGACCTGCCCGGCTGCCCGATGAACGTCGAAAATGTCACCGCCACGATCGTTTACTATCTTACCTTCGGTTCTCTACCGCAGCTGGACAGCCACTATAAGCCGCTATTCGCGTATGGCCAGAGGATACACGATAACTGTGAGCGTCGCTCACACTTCGACGCCGGGCAGTTCGTCCGTCAATGGGGAGATGAAGGCCACCGGTTGGGCTGGTGCCTCTATGAGATGGGCTGTAAAGGGCCGGAAGCTCATTTTAATTGTCCTACTATCCGGTGGAATGAAGGAACGAGCTGGCCGGTGAAAGGCGGTCACGGCTGCATTGCCTGTGCGGCTGATAACAACTGGGATAAAATGTCTCCTATGTACAGCAGGCTGCCGAAGGTCCCTGGATTTGGCATCGAATCGACGGCTGACAAGATCGGCGCGGGTCTCGCGATAGCAACGGGGGTGGGCATTGTTGCCCACGGCGTCGGCAGGGCCATGCAGCCCAAGGGAGAGAAAAAAGAAGACAAGCCGGCATAGGCATAACTACAGGAGGAACAGCATATGGCCAAGATCGTGATAGATCCCATTACGAGAATCGAAGGACATCTAAGAATAGAAGCGCAGGTTGAAGGCGGGAAGGTCGTGGACGCGTGGTCGTCAAGCACCATGTTTCGCGGTATCGAGATTATTCTCAAAGGCAGAGATCCCCGGGAGGCATGGCTCTTTACCCAACGCATCTGAGGCGTCTGAACCACGGTTCATGCAGCCGCCTCGGTGAGAGCGGTAGAAAATGCATTACAGATTACGATCCCGGATAACGCACGAATCATCAGAAACCTGATCAGCGGCATTCAGTACGTGCAGGACCATGTCATCCATTTTTATCACCTCCATGCGCTGGACTGGGTGGACATCGTCAGCGCCTTGAAGGCCGACCCGTCAAAAACGTCGTCGCTCGCCCAGTCGCTGTCCGACTGGCCAAAATCCTCTGCAACTTACTTCAAAGGAGTTCAACAAAAAGTCAAGGCTCTCGCGGAGAGCGGACAGCTCGGCATCTACGCCAATGCATACTGGGGGCATCCGGCCTACAAACTTCCTCCGGAAGCGAACCTCATGGCCGTTGCTCATTACCTCGAGGCGCTTGACTGGCAGCGGGAGGTCATCAGGATGCACGCGCTGCTCGGAGCAAAGAACCCCCATACCCAGACCTTCCTCGTCGGCGGCGTGTCGATTCCCGTTGACCCCAGCAGCCAGAACGCCCTCAATGCAGACAGCATTGCATTTTTGAACGAGAAGTCTCAGATGGCGCTGGATTTCGTGCAGAAAGTATATATTCCCGATCTGCTGGCGGTAGCCGCCGTCTACAAAAATTGGGCGGAGTATGGAGTTGGCGTCGGCAATTATCTCTCCTACGGAGAATTCCCGAACGACGGTGAAAGTAATACTTCGAACCTCTGGCTGCCGAGGGGAATTATTAAGGGAAAGGACCTCGCCAAGGTCCTCCCGGTGGACCATGAAAAGATCATGGAGTATGTTACCCACTCCTGGTATGAATACAAGGAAGGGGATGGGAAATCCAGGCATCCCTGGGAGGGTGAGACTGATTACAAGTATACCGGCCCGAAACCGCCTTATGAATTTCTCAATACGGACAAGAAATACTCCTGGATCAAGGCGCCGCGTTATGAGGACATGGCCATGGAAGTCGGTCCGCTTTCGAGGATGCTTGTGGCGTACGCCTCCGGACACAAGAGAGTGAAGGAAGTTGTCAATATGGTGCTCAAGAAGCTCGGTGCCGGTCCGGCAGCCCTGTTCTCTACGCTCGGAAGAGTTGCGGCGAGGGGGGTCGAGACGCTGGTAACGGCGGAAATGCTCCCGGTCTGGACCGGCCAACTTGCCGAGAACATGAAGAAGGGAGAGCTGCGCATCCACAACGGCGAGAAGTGGGACCCCTCAACCTGGCCGTCCGAGGCTAAAGGATATGGATTCTATGAAGCGCCACGGGGCGCCCTCGGACACTGGATCAATATCAAAGACAAAAAGATCGCAAACTATCAGTGCGTCGTGCCGAGCACCTGGAATGGCTCACCGCGGGATGCCAAAGGACAGCGAGGGCCGTACGAAGCTTCTTTGATCGGCACGCCCGTCGCGGATCCGACCAAACCCGTAGAGATACTTCGTACAGTCCATTCCTTCGATCCCTGCATGGCCTGTGCGGTCCATGTGGTGGATCCTGAAGGAAAAGAGGTGGTCCGCGTACAAGTTGTCTGATCGTTCGAACGTCATGCCGATATCGATTATGACCAGGATGCCGAGGTTTCCGGTACTGTCATAGGGAATCGCGCTGTTAGCTTCATCGCTGGGAAAGGAGGTTGAGTATGCAACCTGACGGCAGAGTGTACGTGTGGGAATTCCCCGTAAGGTTCACGCATTGGATAAATGCCTTGAGCCTCTTTAGCCTCAGTTTCACGGGATATTATATCGCCTACCCGTTCATCCATGCGGTGTCAACGCAGCAGTACATCATGGGTACGATGCGATTCATCCACTTTGTGTCGGGGTATGTCCTCCTGATGGGCGTCATCATCAGGACATACTGGCTGTTCGCAGGTAACCAGTACGCCAGCTGGCGCGTCATCGTGCCCCTGACAAAAAAGCAATGGACTGAAATGGGCGAGGCTGCCAAGTTTTATCTTTTTATCAGAAAAAAACCGATCTACTCGATGGGACACGCGCCATTGGCCTCCATATGCTATCTCGTTGTAATGGTCCTGTTTCTTTTCGAGATATTCACCGGATTCGCCCTTTACTCCCAAAGCCATCTCCATAGTTTTATTTTGACGATTCTGGGAGGCTGGCTGCTCAGCATTATGAACGTGCAGACCGTCAGGCTCTGGCATCACCTGGTCATGTACTTTCTGCTGGTGTTCACCCTGTTCCATGTGTATATGGGGTTTTTCCTCGACAGTGTGGAAAAGAACGGGGTTATGAGCTCCATATTCGGGGGCTACAAGTTTGTGGCCGGAAAGGAATAGGAATAGCGACATCGTGAATGCGGAGCAGGATCCTTCACACAGCAAAACTTCACGCCCGGGAGTCTTCGGCAGCGGAGACGCCGACCGTGTCGTCCTTTTAGGCCTCGGTAATATTCTTCTCTCCGATGAGGGCGTGGGGGTCCATGCGATAAACACCATCAAAGGCCGCTATGCTTTTTCTCCGCCGATCGATATCATTGATGGTGGCACCATGGGCCTCGATCTCTTGCCGCTCTTTCAGGATAGAAACCGCATTCTGATCATCGATGCCGTTGATTTCGGAAAGGCCGCAGGCACCGTCGGGTTGCTGGAAGATGACGCCATACCCTCGGTGTTGAACGCCAAGCTCTCCGTCCACCATATCGGCGTGGCAGACCTGCTCTTTACAGCCAAACTAACGCGCGAAGTCCCTCCCTCCATATGCCTTGTGGGCATCCAGCCCAAGTCCCTTGATGTCGGACTTGAAATGACTGACGATATTAGGAACCAATTCGGCAGCATTATAGATCTTGCCGTCGACATACTGACGAAATGGGGCATCGCGTGCTCAGGGCAGCATCTTGCTCACACTTCAACGTAGCCTCAGACTCAACTGCGAAGCCGACAAAATCGTATGAGCCCACGGAAATGAAACAGCCTGCTTTCATTGAAGAAGAGCGTGACGCTTCCCGATTTAGAAATGTTGCCCTCCGAAAACTCACGCCAATGAGCTGTGTTCTGCAGCGCGCTCACAAGACACGACAGATGGTGTTTCCCAGTTATGAAAGGCGGGTATTTCAGAACAGCCATGAACAAACGGAGTTATCTGCAGACGGACCAGAGGACCCGTCACGACACACAAGGCAATGAAAGCTTCTGTCCGGGCAGCGTGCAGGACGGGGCGTTCAGGAAAGGCGCTTACTGGCCTGTGCCGTGCTTTGAACCAGAGGACGATACTGTACTCGATTGTCTCACTGGCCTCACTCATCCCACGATCCGTAGATGAACCCCGGCTCTTTTTTGATAAGCATGATGGAACACGGCATCTTCAAGACAAGCTCATGATTACTCCTGCCGAACAGGAAATGCTCAAGGTGCCCCTCCTCATGGGCGAGCATAATGAGAAGGTCGATCTGCTTTTCATTTATCATCTTTAGAATTTCCTTCGTCGGCTCGCCCTCCTTGAGCATTACCTCGACGTCGGTTCCGCTCTTACGCTCCTGCCCGACGATCTTATCAAGCTCTTCTCGCGTGTTTTTCAGGAGATTCTGATAGTCCCTTTCAAGGTTCGGCAGGGGCAGGTTCCAGCCCTCGATGCCGAAAGGGTCATGAACGACGTGGATCACCGTGAGCTTCGCTCCGTACTTACGCGCCAGTGAGGCGCCTGTGTTGATTACTTTGGCGTCGTACTTAACCATCCTGCTCACGACAAGAATGTTTTTAAACATGTCCATAGTGTCTCCTTTAATTGCAGCAAGATATATTCCTATCTCGTAATCGCGTTTACAAGCTTTTCGAAGCCCTGAACATCCGCCTCACCTCGTTTGAAGCGCTCGAGTTCCCTTCGGAAGGTCGCATCCGCTTCACAAAGCCGACGCGGGCACAGGATGGCGGTGCATCGTTACGCTGCCGTCATGAAAAAGCATCCATGTTCGGACAGTTTGTTTTCGTTCAGCTAAAGAACTCACTCCACCTCTCCGAATATCGCCGGTTCCTTTTTCACCAGGAGGATGGAACACGGCATTTTCCTCACAATTTCCTCATTGCTGCGTCCGAACAGGAAGTGCTCCATGCGGCCTTCCTCGTGTGCAAGCATGATGAGCAGGTCAATGTGCTCCTCTTTGATAACTTCTAAAATGGTCTCGGTAGGCTCGCCCTCTCTGATTATTTCTTCTATTGCCAAACCCCTTGCCCGCTCCGCATTAATCGCGGAGTCGATATCCTGCCTGCTTTTTTTGAGCAGTATCCCGAAGTCCCGTTCAAAGGGCGGCAGGTTCCAACCCTCAAGACCAAAAGGATTGTGCACAACATGCATGACAAAAAGCGATGCGCCATATTTTCTTGAGAGTGAGATGCCGTAATGCACGGCCTTCCGGCAGTACGCGGTCAGCCTGCTCACGACGAGAATCCGCTTGATGTCTTCCATGGTTTCCTCCTCGGATAGCATTTGGGCCCAGCCGGCAGGGCGACGTTGTAAATTGAATACGTCAGGCCTGCCCCGGCTCCGCCTTCACCAGGAGTACGGAACACGGCATCTTTCTGATAATCTCATCGTTACCGTGCCCGAACAAAAGATGTTCCAGACGGCCCTCCTCATGGGCAGCCATGATGATGAGGTCAATATGTTCGGCTTTGACTGCTTTCAATATCACCTCAACGGGGTCCACATCTTTGATCAATTCTGTTATTTTCATGCCCTTCTCTTTCTCCACGTTGATGACCGTCTCGATATCTTCCTTGTTTTTAATGAGCAGCTTTTTATAGTCTGCCGCAAGAACCCACACCGGAACCGACGGCGGCCACTCAAACACAAAAGGGTCGTGGGTGCAGTGAATAAAATAGAGTTCTGCGCCGTATTTTTTCGCGAGTGATATGCCGTCATGCACCGCCCTCCTGCAATACGAGGTCATTCTGCGTACGACGAGAATGCGTCTGGTATCATCCATTATGTCATCCGACTTCGCAGGTTGCGAAGAACGACGCCTTGTCATTTTCAATTGTAGCACATTCCTGAATGATGCCGCATCCGCCTTCAGATGAATAAGGAAGAGAGGGCTTATACCACATCACCTTTCCGGCGAGACTGCTTGTTCTTAAGACAGACCGGCAACTCTCGAACTCAGCATAAGACAACAGTTTGCGACAACAATTTGCAAAACCACTGTCAGCATGCGGTATTATGCTATACTGTGAATAGAATGCATGCAGCACAGTAATACTTTGCCATGAAACAAAGTGGGGCTGCATATTTCATACGCCGTGCAGGCGATTTTATGACGAAAATTGTTTGCCATGGTCCATGCCCAGTCTTGAGATGAACAATGCAATCAGCAGGATACATCTCAGCCGTCCACGGAGATGTGGTCGAGGTCGAATTCTCCGGGAAACTCCCGCCCATCAATGACGCCCTCGTCGTTACCAGGCCGGACAAGACGAGCATCATTCTCGAGGTGTCCGACCATGCCAGCCGCGCTCTTGTGAAATCCGTCGCCCTCGGATTTACCCAGGGGCTGAAGCGTGGCATGACCGTCGTGCCCATGGGCGGTCCACTCCGCATCCCGGCGGGCAGGAGCTGCCTCGGAAGGATATTCAACATCTTCGGCTCGCCGATTGACGGCAAGCCCCCCCTTGCCGGGACCGTTTCCGTGCCGATTCACAGGCCCCCTCCCGCCCTCGAGGAGCAGCTGCCTGCATCGGGCATCCTCGAGACAGGCATCAAAATCATCGACCTCCTGTCTCCCTTCCCGAAGGGGGGCAAGATCGGCCTGTTCGGAGGCGCAGGGGTGGGCAAGACGGTCCTCCTGATGGAATTCATTTACAAGACCGCGAAAGTGTATTCGGGGCTATCCGTCTTCTGCGGCGTCGGAGAACGGGTGCGGGAAGGGCACGAACTCTGGCGGGGGATGGAGGCGAAGGGGATCATGGAGAACGCCGTGCTCCTCTTCGGCCAGATGTGCGAGTCTCCCGGTATACGTTTCAGGACGCCGTTATCGGCGATTACCCTCGCCGAATTCTTCCGGGACGAGACCGGCAGCGACGTGCTCTTTCTTGTGGACAACGTGTATCGGTTCGTACAGGCGGGAAACGAGGTCTCAGTCATGCTGGGCAGACTCTCCTCCCGGGTCGGTTATCAGCCCACGCTCCTCTCCGAGCTTGCCGCAGTCGAGGAGCGGCTTGTCTCGACCAGGAAGGGCGCCATCACCTCGGTGCAGGCCATCTACGTCCCGGCCGACGACATCACCGATCCGGCCGTTGCCGGCGTGTTTCCGCATCTCGACACGACCGTGGTCCTCTCGCGGGACATCGCCTCAAAGGGGCTCTACCCCGCCATCGACCCCCTGCTGTCCACCTCGAAATTTTTAAGCGCTGAAGACGTGGGGGAGCGTCACTACGGCATCGCCCAACGAGTACGGGAGCACCTGGCCCGGTATACGGAACTCCTCGACATCATCGCCATGCTCGGCATTGAGGAGCTTTCCCCGACGGACAGGCTCATCGTCAGGAGAGCGCGGCGGCTCGAGCGGTTTCTCACACAGCCCTTTTTTCTGACCGAGGAGTTCACCGGCAGGAAAGGGAGGCACGTCCCGCTCGAGACGACCCTCGCCGGCTGCGAGAAGATCCTGTCCGGCGCGATGGATGCGGCGCCTGAAGAGGCGTTTTTCATGATCGGCGGCCTGGAGGAGCTACAATGAACAATACGACCTTCCGGCTGACCATCGTTACGCCGACGAAGATCGTAGAACGGGACATCACGCATATCCGGCTCAAGGATGAAACGGCCTATTTCGGCATCATGAAGGGGCATATCGATTTTCTCACGGTGCTCGTGCCTTCCCTTTGCTACTACCGCGACGCCTCCGGCAGGGAGACCTTCCTCGCCGTAGACGGCGGGATCCTGAGCGTGCGGGGGGGCGCGGTCACGCTCACCTCACGCGAAGTGTACGAGGGGGATGACGCAGAACGGCTCGCGGAAATCATCGAGGCCGCCATCGCGAAACGGCAGGAATCGGAGCGGGCGTTCATCACCATGCTCGAAAGCATCGAACGGTCGTGCATCGAAAAGGCCGTGGACCTCACGAGATGAAGACCGTGGATGAAAACAGAAAATTTCCCCGGGATGTCGATAAGTCCGCCAAGGAGCTCGCCAAGGCCCGGAAAGAAAAGAGGACATTCTGGCGCTATGCTTATCTCCTCGGGGCGGGGGGCTGGCTTTTCGCCATCCCCGTGGTCGGAGGCGCCTATCTCGGGAAGTACCTGGACAGCAGATTCGGCGGCAAAGGAATATCCTGGACGATCACCTTCCTCGTTCTCGGGATCGTCTTCGGCGTCTATAATGTCTGGAGGTTCTTCACCAGGGAGTTTCGGCCATGAACCGCATTGCGGTCTGCCCGGAAACAGTTTTCTCGATCGGCCCGGTGCAGATAACCGACACGGTCGTCTTCACCTGGATCGTCATGGCCGTTATCATCGTCACCTCTTTTCTCCTGACGAGGCGGCTTTCCCTCCGTCCTACGCTCCGGCAGGAAGCGCTCGAGGCCGTGTTCGAGGCCGTCGAAAAGACGGTACAGGACGTTCTGCCTCTCGATCCCTGGCTCGTCGTTCCCCTGCTCGGGACGCTCTGGATTCTCATCGGTTTCTCGAACCTCGTGGGGCTCGTGCCGGGAATGAAGACGCCCACTGCCGACATCAATACAACCTTCGCCTTCGCCGTCCTTTCCTATGCGGCGACCCATGTTGTAGGCATTGCGAATCAAGGCCTCAGAAAATACCTTTCGCATTACGGACAGCCCACGTGGATTGTGCTGCCCTTCCACCTCGTCGCCGAGGTCACGAGGACCGTTGCGCTGGCGGTGAGGCTCTTCGGGAACATGCTGAGCGGCGACATGGTGGCGGTCATCATCCTCGGGATTGCCGGACTGCTCGCGCCGGTCCCCTTCGCCCTGCTCCATGTCGTCATCGGCCTCATACAGGCCTATATTTTCGGCGTCCTGACCCTCGTGTTCATCGCGGGAGGACTGAGCGATGAATAATAAATCGAGACATATTTGATGAACTCGTAAGAAATCAAAATCCACCACGGAGACACAGAGGCACAGAGAAAAGATTTAACAAATTTAAAGGGTTTCCTCCGTGCCCTCCGTGCCTCAGTGGTAAAATCCGACTTTTTACGACTTTATCATATTTCTTAAGACAAGAAAAGTTAACCGCAGAGACACAGAGACGCAGAGAAAAGCGAAGCAAGTCTTCGAGTTTGCCCTTATAAAAAGATCTCGCTGCTGATGTTCTCTGCGTCTCGGCGTCTCCGCGGTTCCAAGGTACTGCTTCCGGCTTGTCCGGACTAGAATAAAAGGAGAACATTCATGGACAAATTGACGCTCGTCGTTGCCGTTTCCATCATCACCGCCGGCCTGACCATGGCGGCCGGCGGCTACGGTCCGGCCCGGTCCCTGGGAGAGGCCCTCACCAAGGCCCTCGACTCCATCGCCCGGCAGCCCGAGGCGTCGGCGCAGATCATGCGCACGCTCATCGTGGGCATGGCGCTGATCGAATCCATTGCGATCTACGCCTTCGTCATAGCCCTGATCATTCTGTTTGCGAATCCGCTCCTGGGGTATATCGTAAAATGAAATTCAACGTCTGGACGCTGCTCTTCCAAATAACAAATTTCGTCGTCCTCCTCGTCATTCTCAGGCGGATCCTCTACAGGCCCGTGCGGGAGATCATGGAAAAACGGCGGGGTGCCATCGAACGGGAGATGCAGGATGCCGAGCGGACGAAGGGGGAAGCGCAGGCCTTGAAGGATAAGTATGAGGCGGAAATGAACGGCCTGAAGGACCAAAAGGCCCGGATGCTCGAAGCCGTGCAGGACGAAGTGAGCGAAGAACGGAAACGGCTGATCGACAAGGCCCGGGAAGACGCGGACAAGATCATCGCCCGGGAGAAGGCCCTTGTGAACGCGGAAAAGAGAACGTTCGAGGCGGAGATGAAAGACAAGGTCCTCGACTCGGTCTCGATGTTTTCATCGAACCTCCTGAGGGACATCGCCGACGAGGCGCTTCACGAAGCCGTATTCAGGAAGTTTCTGGCGGGGCTGGAGCAGTGCATGCCGGAGATCGCGTCGGCGGCCGGAAAAGAGGAAACGTTATCGCTTGATCTCTCCAGCGCCTATCCGCTGCATGACGAGGATATCGAAAGGGTCAAGGATGCCGTCCTGTCCGGTATCGGGAGGAAGGTTGTTGTTGCCGCAACGCTCGAACCTGCGCTCATTGCCGGAGTTCGGATGAAGGCCGGCGATCAGGTAATCGACTCATCCGTCGCGGGCCAGATTCAGGCCCTGAAGGAAAGACTGAAAGAGACTTCATAAATGGAAAACGAACTGACGCTTGTATTGGAGAAAATCCGGAGGGCCGTGGAGCAGACGGGTTTTTCCCTGGTCAGGTCGGAAGAAGGTACAGTCCTCTCCGTGGGAGACGAGATCTGCCACGTCGCCGGCCTGCGTGACGCGAAGCTCTATGAACTGATCTCTTTCGAAAGCGGCGACGAGGGAATCGTCTTCGATCTCGACCCTGAAAGCATCGGGATCGTGCTTCTTGCGGCCGGCAGGGGAATAAAGGCAGGAGACCGCGCGTACAAGACGGACCGGATCGCATCGGTCGGGGCGGGGGAAGCGCTTTTGGGCCGCGTCGTGGACGCCCTCGGCGCGCCTCTCGAAGGCGGGCCCGTGACGGGACCGACGAAACCCTGTCCCGTGGAACGGGAAGCTCCGCCCCTCATCCGGAGGGACTTCGTGACGGAGCCTCTTTTTACCGGCCTCAAAGTGATTGATTCCATGATCCCCATCGGAAGAGGCCAGCGCGAGCTGATCATCGGCGATCCCTCGACGGGCAAGACGTCGCTCGCCCTCGACGCGATCATCAGCCAGAAGAACAACGATGTGATCTGCATCTACGCGGCCATCGGCCAGAAAAGAGCACGCATTCTGAAGGTCATCGACGAAATAAAACGGTACGGCGACTTTTCAAAGACCATCTGCGTCGTCGCCGACGCCTCGGCCTCCTTCGGCCTTCAGTACATAGCGCCTTACAGCGAAACCGCCATTGCCGAGTAT
>OFHH01000141.1_pt1 | contig 12525 bp, 10 predicted proteins | sample 1521961 | NCBI WGS metagenome assembly OFHH01 (sample SAMEA2468439, study PRJEB22500) | soil metagenome | biome: Glassland; feature: Farmland; material: Clay | place: Australia | collected 2013-01-31 | depth 0.55 m | reverse complement strand
CCCGCAAATTCCGGCGCCCCTGGCCCGGTGGGGGGGGGGTGGGCGCTGGGCCCTCGCGCTCCCGCCGGGGCCCGCTGGCGGCGGGTGGGCGGCTCGTGCCGCCCCGGGTGGTTTGGGCCGAGGCGCCTTACGCCGGGCGCCCCCGCGCCCCGCGGCCTCCGCCGCCCCGGGTGCCGCGGCCCCCCGGGTTGCCCGGGCCCGCGCGGCACCGGGGCCTTGGTCCCCGGGAGTCCTTGCGCCCGCACCGCCAGTGGGTCCTGGGCCAGCGCCGGCCCGGTCCTGGTATGGCTCGACCAGGCGCGTGAGCTGTCTGAGCGGTGGATCCACCGCCAGCAGCTGCTGCAGGCGCTCGGCCGCCCCAGTGACCTGCGCGCCGACCTGGCCGGACCGGTCCTTGACGGCCTGCGCTGGGCTTACCCCTACCGCCTCGGGCAGCACCCCGCCGAGCCCGGCGACACGGTGACGATCGTCATCTCCGGCCCGGTGCCCAGGACCTGGCAGCTTGTCGCCACGGCGGCCGGGTGGGAGTATCGCGACGAGCCAGGCGCCCGGGTGGTGGCCAGCCTGGGCCTGACCACCGAGCAGGCCTGGCGGCTGCTGACCAACAACCTGCCAGCAGCCGAGCAGACGCACCTCACGACATCGGGCGACGCCGCGATTATCACTGTTCTGCTCGGGACCCGGGCGATCGTCGGCGCGCCCAGGTGGGCGTGACGCCCCAGGGTAATTCCAGCATCCAGCACGATGCGGACACGTGGTGGTTACAGAGACCGCTCCCCATCCGCGACGGCCAGGTCCGGTTGACTGGCACTCAGCAGGCAGTCCCCTGCCGTCCGAAGCGACGCGGGTTGCCGTGTCAGCGATGGCGATGGCGTGCCGTGGTGCTGGGCTTACGCGCTCAGCCGCGGGGGCTCGGTGAGCATCGTTGTCGCCCCGTCGTCGTCGAGGAAGCCGCCGGACTGGTGTTGCCACAGCCTGGCGTAGGCTCCGTTGAGACGGAGCAGCTCCTGGTGCGTGCCTTTCTCGGCGATCTGGCCGCGGTCGAGCACGACCAGCTGGTCCATGGGCGCGACCGTGCTGAGCCGGTGCGCGACCACGAGCGCGGTCCGGCCCTCCATGAGCCGCCACAACGCCTGCTGGACAAGGATTTCGCTCTCCGAGTCCAGCGCGCTGGTCGCCTCGTCGAGCAGCAGGATCGGCGCGTCACGCAGGATCGCCCGGGCCAGCGCGACTCGCTGCCGCTGCCCGCCGGACAGCTTCACGCCACGCTCGCCGACCATCGTGCCGAATCCGTCCGGCAGGGCGCCGGCGAACTCTGTCACGTGCGCCGCCTGCGCCGCCTGGTGGATCTCCGCGTCGGTCGCGTGCGGACGCGCGAACGCGATGTTGTCGCGCAGCGTCCGGTGGAACAACGCAGGAACCTGCGGCACGTAGGCGATCAGGCTGCGCAGGTCCGACTGGCGCAGCTTGCTGATGTCCTGGCCGCCGATCAGGATCCGGCCCTCCTCGACATCCATCATCCGCAGCAGAAGGCGGGTCAGCGTGCTCTTGCCACCGCCTGACCGGCCGACCAGACCGAGCCTGGTGCCGCTCGGCACGGTGAGGTCCAGGCCGGTGAACAACGGCAGTCCGCCGGCGTGCGCGAACGTCACGCGCTCGAACCGGACGTCGCTCGCCTTCGGCCGTAGCGGCTCGGGCGCGACCGGGTCGACCACGGCCGGCGGTGTCAGCAGCAACTCGGTGAACTGCGCGGCTTCAGTCAGCGAGCTCTCCAGACGGCGGTAGATCTGGTTGAACTCGAACATGATCCGCGTCGCATTGGAGTAGTAGGTGAATGCCACGACGATCGCCTCGATTCCGTGCTTGCCCCCGCCGAGTGCGACTGCGAGCAGCAGACCGAACACGTTGGTCAGCACGGACATCGGCGCGACCAGCGTGTCGATGCGCAGGTTCCCGTAGTCCCACGACCGCAGCGACTTCCGCCGCTGGTCGGCGACGCGCGACCTGTGCTCGGCGGCCTCCCGGTCCCCGGCAGCGAACGCGCGGATCGTGTCCATGTTCATCAGGCTGTCGGCGACGTGCCCGGACACACGCGCGATCGCTTCCTCGCGCTGGTCGACGAGCTTCTGACGACGGCGGATCAGCGGTGCGATACCGGCGCCGGTGATCGCGATCAGGCCGATGAGCCCGGCGACGAGCAACGGGTCGTAGCGCCACAACACCACCGACGCGAACGCCAGCGGCACAAGGCTTCCGACGATGTTGAACACCAGATTGTCGGCGAAGTCCTCGAACCGGGAAGCGAAGCTCAGCACCCGCTTGGTCAGCGAACCGGCGAAGTTGTCGTGGAAGAACGCCGCATCCTTCGCCAGCAGCTCGTCCATGCCGATCACGTAGAGGTTCTCGATTCCGCGACCGTCGAGGCGGTTCAGGCAGTGGATGCCGATCCGCCACACGATCTCGGCGAAAAGCAGCACGCCTGCGAAGCCGAGCACATACGGCATCGCCGCGCCGATCCCGGCCGGCCCCTGGCCGGCAAAGCGGCCGACCAGCTGAGCGACGATCAGCGGCGCGACGTAGAAGATGCACGTGTTCCCCAGCGCGGGCAGCAACATCGCCGGCACCGTGAAGCGCCGGAGCCTGGCCATCTGGCGGCCGTAGTAGCGTAACGCGAGCAGCACCGCACGTTTCCGGGCCGGTGAGCCGCGACCATGTTCGGGTGCAGTCATTGTCCCCCGTTCCGAGCAACCAGCCTGGCCATGCTGCCCGACGGGGGGCCTCTACCGCGACCGATTTTCCCGGCCGCTACCCGCCAGTCGCGCTGTCCGCAATAGCGACGAGCTGGACAGTGGTCAGCGGCGGCGAATCATCGTTCTGACATAACATTGATTTGTGTTATCTCAGGATTTTGTGTAGAGTGGCTGGCGTGCCGAACGACGGTGAGATCACGTTCGCCGACCACGCCGGGCGCTTCTACGCCCGGCGCTTCGGGATGGCCCCGATGGTGGGACGGCTGATCGGGTACCTGGCGGTGTGCGACCCGCGCGAGCAGAGCATCAGCGAGCTGGCCGAGGCGCTGCTGGCGAGCCGGAGCGCGATCGCCGGAGCGGTGAACTACTTGGAGAACCTCGGGCTCATCCGGCGCTCCCGGGCGGCGGGCGAGCGGATGGACCGGGTACGCATCGACATGTCGTCGTCTCATGCGATGGGCTTCGACGTCTCCGAGTACCGGGAGGCGGCCGACCTCGCCCGAGAGGGCCTGCGCCTGCTGGCCGATGCGCCACCTGAGCGGCGAGCGATCTTGCTGGAGTGGGCCGCGTTCGCCGATTTCCTGGTCGAGCGGATGCCGGTCTTGGAGCAGGAGTGGAAAGCACACCGCGAGGCGCTGCGTGCCGCGGGCGAGCTTCCCGGCGACCCGGCCACACGGCAAGGAGGGAGAAGGCCATGACAAGCGTGTCTACTGCGACGGGGATCGTGGCCCAGGACGTGTGCAAGTCGTTCGGCGACCATGTGGCGCTCGACAAGGTGAGCCTGGCCGTGGAGGAGGGCACGATCCTGGCGCTTCTCGGCCCCAACGGGGCCGGCAAGACCACGATGGTCCGCATCCTGTCCACCCTGATCCCGGCCGATGCCGGCTCCATGCGCATCTCCGGTCACGACGTGGTCACTGACCCCGACGGGGTGCGGGCCGTCATCGGGGTCACCGGTCAGTTCTCGGCCGTGGACAACCTGCTCACCGGCGCCGAGAACCTGCAGCTGATGGCCGACCTTCGCCACCTCGGCCGCGAGGCTGGGCGGCGGCGGGTGGCCGGGTTGCTGGAGCAGTTCGACCTCACCGACGCCGCTCACAAGCTGCTTTCGACCTACTCAGGCGGGATGCGACGACGGCTCGACCTGGCGATGACCCTCGTGGATCAGCCCCGGGTGATTTTCCTCGACGAGCCCACCACCGGCTTGGACCCGCGCAGCCGCCGCACCATGTGGCAGATCATCCGCGAGCTCGCTACGGCCGGGGTCACCGTCCTGCTCACCACCCAGTACCTCGACGAGGCGGACCAGCTGGCCGACCGGATCGCAGTCCTCGACCAGGGCCGGATCGTCGCCGAAGGAACCCCCGCCGAGCTGAAGAGCCGCATTCCCGGCGGCCACTTCCGGCTCCACTTCGCCGATCCCCACCTGCTGCACTCGGCGAGCGAGCTCCTTCCGGCAGCCGCACCCGACCAGGAACAGCTCGTCCTCCAGATCCCCGCAGACGGCACTGCCGACTCGCTCCGGGGCCTGCTCGACGAGCTGCACGAAGCCCATATCTCCGTTGAACGGCTGACGATCCATACCCCGGACCTCGACGACGTGTTCTTCGCCGTCACCGGCAGCCACGTCACCGCGCAGCTCAACGGAGACCCCGCACCACAAGGAGTACCGCTGTCATGACCACGCTCGCCTACACGCTCAGCGACTCACGGGTCATGCTGCGCCGCAACCTCAAACACCAGCTCCGCTACCCGTCCATGACCGTGATGCTCATCGGCCTACCCATCGTGCTCTTGCTGCTGTTCGTCTACGTCTTCGGCGGCCAGCTCGGCGCTGGGCTCGGCGCCCACGAGGGGCGCGGCGCCTACCTCGACTACGTGGTGCCAGGGCTGCTGCTCATCACCGTGGCCTCAGCCGTACAGGGCACCTCGATCATGGTCGCCATGGACATGACCGGCGGCATCATCGACCGGTTCCGCACCATGGCCATCGCCCGCGCCTCGGTCCTCACCGGCCACGTACTCGGCAGCCTGATCCAAACCCTGGTAGCCACCGCCGTCCTCATCGGGGTCGCCTTCGGGCTCGGATTCCGCTCTGCTGCCGGACCGCTCCACTGGCTGGCCGCGATCGGGATACTGGCCCTGTTCGCCTTCGCGCTGATCTGGCTGGCCGTCGCGCTCGGGCTTGCCGCCAAGAGCGTCGAGACCGCCAGCAACACCCCGATGATCCTGTTCTTGCTGCTGTTCCTCAGCAGCGGCTTCGTGGCCACGGCCACCATGCCAACGGGCCTGCGCCAGTTCGCCGAGTACCAGCCATTCACCCCCGTCGCCGACACCGTACGCGGCCTGCTCACCGGCGCCGCCGTTGGCGACCACGCCATCGCTGCCATCGCCTGGAGCATCGGCATCGCCGTCGTGGCCTACCTTTGGGCCATCCGCCTCTACAACCGGCGACGGGCAGCCGAGCCAAAGTGAGCGGAGACAACACAGCGCGGTGGCTGAGCACGGCGCCTACCACAAAACGCCCGGCTATACCCAACTGTGACACGCCCGCGAGGTGCCGATCAGGGGCAGCGCCATAACATCCAGGACATCCTGCCGGTCGGGGCCCCAGCCGATCCGGGTGGCGGGCTCGGGCTCCGGCGGCGCGAGCTGGGTTCCAGGCCGCAGGTGATGTCAGCACCGGCGACCGGGCCGGCCGGTGTCCCGGTGATCATGATGAAGCCGCCGGCGGATACCGGCATCAGGATGATCTTCCTCGTCGGGTTTCCTCCGATGGGGTCCGGGCGGCTCGGCGGCCGGGGCTCAGCCCTCGGCCAGATAGCCGTACCGGTCGCGGAAGGCGCTGGGTGTGAGCCCTGAGGCCGCTGCGATCGGGTGGAGCTTCTCCGGATCCTCGAGGTCCTCGCGGTCCAGCCGGGTCATGTACTCGCGGGCCACCCGGTACGAGCTCGACTCGACGTTCACCATCCGGATCCGCACCCGCCCCGTCTCGGGGTCGCTGAACGACCCGAAGGGCAGCAGCACCATGTGCCCCTCCTGGATCGTGATCATGCCGCCGGGCTCATCGCCCTCCGGCACCCGCTTCAGGTACTCGACGGCGCCATAGCCGAGGTCGCGGGTGTACTCGATGTCGAACGGGATGGGGCGCGCGCACCGGAGCTCGTAGCCGATGTTCTTGCCCTCGACCGTGACCGTCGCCCCGCGCTGCCTGAAGCGGGCCTTGATCTGCCTCGCCAGCAGGCGATCCAGCTCGAGCTCGGCCAGCCGGACGTTGCCGTGCTCGTCCCGCTCGACCTCCGGCATGGCGTTGCCGAGCTCGTCCTGGGGAAGACGCAGGCCGATGCCCTCGGCGAGCACCGCCACGCCGAAGGGGCGGCCATCGGCGATCCGCTTGAGCATCGAGGTCTCCAGGACGTCCACCAGGCGCGACAGCCGGATGGGCTGCTCGCGGGGGAACTCCTCGGCGATCACCGTGAGGGTGGCCCCGGCCGCCTTTCCGATGCCCAGGGCCAGGTGGCCGGCCGAGCGGCCCATGGCCACCACCAGGTACCACCGCTGGGTGGTGATGGCGTCGGTAATCAGGTTGTTGACGAGCTCGACGCCCACGCTCCTGGCGGTCTCGAAGCCGAAGGTCGGCGAGCCGCCCGGCAGGGGCAGGTCGTTGTCGATGGTCTTGGGCACATGCGCCACGCACAGGCCCCCTCCGGCCGCCGCGGCCAGCCGGGACGCCGAGAACGCGGTGTCGTCCCCGCCGATCGTCACGAGCGCGTCGATCCCCAGCTTCTGCAGCGACTCAAGGCAGGCATGCAGCCTCCACTCCGGGTCGGCGGCGCCCTCGTCCCGCACCGCCGGGTTGGCCCGCGAGGTCCGGATGATCGACCCGCCCTGGACGTGGATCCTCGACACATCCGTGCTGGACAGGGGCCGCGCCTCCCCGGTCCGGCCCTCGATGAGATGCTGGAAGCCGTCCATGATCCCCAGAACGTCCCACCCGGAGTTCCGGGCCTCGATCGTCGCCGCAGAGATGACCGAGTTCATCCCGGGGGCCGGGCCGCCCCCGCACAGAATCCCCAGCCGCACGCCCCCATCGTCCCAGCAACCAGGCGCTCCGAACAAGCGGGCCGGCCCCGGGCCTGCGCCAGCCCGGACCCGGTGATCCGCGACGCCAAAACGGTCAGCCTTCCGCACCGCTGCCCACGCCGTGCCGATACCCCGCGGCACCTGCGCCCGGCCGCTATAGGTGGGAGTGCTGACCCGTGGGTGGCTGCAGGGATGCGGGCGGCTTCTGCGGTCGGCCAGCCTGTGCTGGCTGAGCTATGGTTGGGTCACTGGCGGCAGGTCGTCTGCCGTCCGGTGCCTGGTCATGATGGCGCCCTGCCGTCGTGTCCAGGGGTGAGCTGGCTCATGGACGATAATGAGTGCCTGCCTGATGTCGCGAGCAACGGTGGCGCGGTGCCGCTGCCTGATGCGGGACCGGCAAGCCCAGGGCGGCTGACCGCGGAGGAGACCGCCAGATACGTGGTGACGGCGGCGGTGTGGGCGCCCTCGGTGCACAACACCCAGCCCTGGCGGTTCACCGCCGTCCGGCAGCAGATCAGCCTGCATGCCGACGCCGCGCGGCAGTTGCGCGTGGCCGATCCCGATGGCCGCGAGATGTTGATCAGTTGCGGTGCCGCACTGTTCACCGCCCGGCTGGCGCTGCGGTCGCTTGGCTTTGTTCCCGAGACCGATGTGCTGCCCGATCCGGGCCAGCCGCTGCTGGTCGCGCGGGTGAGCTGGCCGCGGCGGGCGGCCAGCACCGAGTTCGAGCAGGCGCTGTTCGGCCAGGTGCGGCAACGGCGGACGCACCGCGGCGGGTTCGACCCGGTGCCGCTCCCGCCGGGTCTGCTTGCCGCACTCCGGGAGAGCGCCGCACGGTACGGCGCGATGCTGCGCATTGTTGCCGACGACGGGCGGCGGGCCGCGCTGGCAGCGGCCGTTGAGGAAGCGGAACGCACCCAGCGGCTCGACGGCGAGCGGACCCGGGAACTGGCCCGGTGGGCTCCGGCGCCGGGCAGCCCGCGGACCGACGGGGTGCCGCCGGACTCCTACCCGGCGCGGGCCGAGCACACCGATCCGGACTTCCCCGGCCGGGATTTCGCCCATGGCCACGGGTGGGGCCTGCCGCCGCTCAGCACCGCGCGGTGGCCCAGGTCCGCTGGAGTCGCCGCCCTGCTCACCACCGCCCGTGACCGCCCGGCGGACTGGATCAACGCCGGGCAGGCCCTGCAGCGTATCCTGCTCACCGCCGCCACCAGCGGGGCCGCGACCGCGCTGAACACCCAGCCGCTGGAGTTCGGCCGGCTACGTGAGTCCATCCGGACTGGGCTCAGTGACGGCGCTTACCCGCAGATGGTGCTCAGGTTCGGGGCAGTCATCCAGGCGGCGGCCAGCGTGCGGCGCCCACCCGATGACGTGCTGTCCACAGGCGGCAGCGAAGATGACAGTACCGGTGAGGGGTAACCGGCCTGCGCCTGGGGCCTGCTGGCAACAGCGGGCTAAGTCCCGGTGCTTGACGTGCGACCCCTGGCGGGCTGCTCGGCGTGATCTCGGGGCCAACCGCAACGAGGCCCTGAAGAGGCGGTCAGGGCCGAAAGGCCAGGCTTCCTGGGACCTTGGCGCATGGCGGGCCACCAGGCCTGGCGGCACACCATAGAGGCGAGGGCTTCGGCGCGGATGGGAGGTGACCGGGCGTGGCTTCGCGGCAGGGGGCAGGAACCAATGACGGGCCGCAGGAGAGCGCGGCGCCGCCGCCGGCCTGGGAACCGGGCGACCTGGGCAGGCGAGTGTCGGCCAGGCGTAAGGACCTCAAGCTGAGCAGGCGCCAGCTCGCGGAGCTGGCCGGCGTGAGTGTGCCATATCTGCAGCATCTGGAGACGTACCCGGCTTTGCCCTCGCAGGCGGCCCTGCGGCAGCTGGCCGCCGCACTGCAGACCACGCCAGAGACGCTGCTCGGCGCCGGCTCCAGCCAGCCGCCCGGCCAGGCTGGCCCCTCCGCCCATCCGGTGCTTCAGGTGCTCACCGCAGTGGAGTGCTATGACCTGCTGTCACCCGGTGGGGTGGGCCGGGTGGCGTTCACCGCCGCCGACGGGCCTGTCGTGCTGCCGGTGAACTATGCCATGGCGGGCCAGACGGTGATCTTCCGGACCGCCCCGGACACGCTGCTCGCAAGGTGCCTGGACTGCCCGGCCGGGTTCGAGGTAGACCGCCTGGATGAGACCCTGAGGCAGGGCTGGAGCGTGCTGGTGACCGGGCGTGCGGTCCGTGTGACCAGCGAGGCGGACGTCCGCCACCTTGAGCAGCACGCTGGCGTCCGGCCCTGGGCGGGCGGTGCGCGCGATGTGTACGTACGGATCATCCCGCGCAAGATCACCGGCAGGCGCATACGCGACTAGCCCAGACCGGACCCAATGGGGTGCGCTGGCAGGCAGCCGGAAGACTGATCACGCCAGACAGAACGTCCTGATCTGCACCCTCGGCTAGTGATCGCCGAGACGCTACCATCCGCCCAGAACGAAGGCGGGTAGGGGTGCGTGCTGGTACCTCTGATCGGCCGCGCTACGTGAGCGCATGATGATCTGCGTTGACGGGATGGTGCGCGGCCCGCTCTCTCAGGACCCCGCTGGGGTGCGCCGCGCGCGGACGGCGGCGAGCACCCGGCGGCCAGCCCGGTGAGTTTCATACCCGGCGCCGGGAAACCCGGCCAGGCGGACCGGAGATCTGTCCCGCTCCAAGACGCCCCGATCGCGGTCATGGGCGGATATCGGGAACCCGGCAGCGGAGCAGTCTTCGGCGGGCTGGTCTTCCCTGCCAGGGCACCCGCTGGATCTGCCGGGCGATGGGATGGGGCGAGGTTTACCTCGGTGATGCAGCGTCTGCTGCCGGATGGTCAGCGTCGCTGCCGCCGCTGGCGGCGGCCCTCCGCGCAGTGTGGCGGGCGGCCACTGGCTGACGGGCATGCTGGTAGCCAGCGGAGTCGCCCGGCGGACGGCTGAACGCGCCGCTATCAGCTGGCGGCCGGGCCGGCCCAGGCCGGGCGGTCACGGGAGCGGCGGTTGGGGGCTGCCACTCCCGGGCCATATGGCCCGGGACCGGCTCCGGCTAGGGCTCCCAGCAGGCGGGCAGGGCGGTGGTGGGAGCGCATCAGGGCTGGTCTGGCTCGGTGGCTGGCTGCGGCCAGGGTGTTCCCGCCTCAAGGGCTGGCTGGTGCTGTGGTACTGGGTGGGTGATGGCGCCGGAGAGGCCTGCCAGGAGGGAGCGGATCGTCGCGGTGGCGAGACGGTGCATGATCGCCTCGTCGAGCACGGCCCCGGTCCGGCCGAACGGCGGCCGGTAGGAGCCCGTGAGTGCCAGCAAGGTCTGGCCGTCACCGTGGCGGGCCACGATCAGGTCGGCATCCAGCACGGGGAACAGTTCCCCCACCGCACCGGTCGCCTCCCAGCGCATCGGCACCGTGATCGTGGCACCGCGGCGGACCGGTTCCGCGAAGCACACCCGCACCAGCTTGGAGAACCCCCGCCTGCCGCCGAACGGGCCGACCCGCAGCACGACCGCCAGCCCGTCCTGGTAGGCGCCTTCGCAGACACTGCTCACAGCGCCCCGGTGCAGCAGGTTGGCCAGCCGTGCGGCGGCCATCTCAAAGGGGACCTCGATGGTGACCTCATAGCCAGCGAACATGAGCCCACCGTGCTCGCCCCGGACGTGCTGCGCTCAGGGCCTAAGGTCCCCCGCCGGGAGGCAGAGGTCTGGACCTTTCACCCGCCTGCGCCTCACCCGCCTGCGCCGGGTTCGCCATCGATGGTGCGCCGTGCAGCCGTCCAGGACCACGTGCAGGTGCCGCCGCAAGCGCCACCGGCTTGGGCACGGGTCCTCAGAGTTCCCTGGCAGTGACATTAGCCGTCCCAGCGGCCAACTGTCTGGCCCATCTCGAGCCGGATGTGTGCTCCGGTCAGGTGGCTGTCTCCGGGCCGGTTTCCCACGGCTTTTCCGCTGCCGCATCGCCGGGCGCCGGGACCGTGCCCTCCAGTGCCCCGCCTAGGTTGGTCATCAGGCAATGGATCGTTGCGGTGGCGGCCTTGTGCAGGAGCACCCGGTCCAGCCCGGCGCCCAGCGGGCCAAACGGAGGCCGGTATACGCCGGTCAGTGTCATCCTGGTGTCCTGGTGCCCCTCGGCGGTGAGCGTGATGTTGGCGTCCAGCGCAGGGAACAACCGGCCACTGACGCCGATAGCTTCCCAGCGCATCCCGGTAATCACCGAGCCGGTCCGGTCCACCGGATCCAGGAAGTGGACCCTCACCAGCCCGGACGGGCCTGGCGAGTTGCCAGGCGGCCCAGCCCAGCTCAGGTGATCAAGGCCGACCCGGTAGGCCGTCTCCGAAGTCCCGCTGAGGTGGCCATCGTGAATCAGGTTCGCCAGCCGTGCCCGCGCAGCGGCGAGGCTGATGGCGAGCATCCGCTGATCCGAGAGGAACATGCCACAACCGAACCGATCACACGGCCTGTGGGGTAAGTGACCAACGTCACTGCTGGCGGCGCAATAGTCTAGACCTTCATGCGATCCACCGGATCCTGCCCCTAGCCTCACAAGGCGGCCGATGAACCACGCCGATGCAGGCGGTCGTCGCCCCGCCAACCGTGCAGGCTGCCACCGCATAATGCCAAGGGTCTCCCCGGCCCATCCCGCCCATTTACACCCCGGCCCACGGGTGAGTAGCTTAGGGCTTCCATGGTTGCCCTAAGCGATGCCCTGGTCCCCGGCGGCTGCTCTTGGGCCCCTCGGATTTATGGTTAGAGCGATTGGCCACGAAGGACCAGGCAATTGGGTGAACCGTCTGCGTCGCCAGGGCAGGTGACCTGGCTGGGCTGGCTCCCTATCCCGGCACTGATCCTCGCCTCCGACGGCTCCACAGTTGCAGTGAGCCCAGCGTGGGCCACCCTGTGGCCGGAGGCCTCAGCCGGTGACCGGTGGCTCGAAGCGGTCGAGCCACCGTTTCGCTCCGCACTCAGGGCACAGCTGCGGCTGGCCACAGCCACAGGTGAACCTGGCCACACCGACTGCCAGGTCACCGGCCCCCGCGGCAGCCGGTGGAGCCGATGGTGGTGGCACCCGGCCCCACCAAACAGCCTCGTGGTGTGCGTGGCAGTGATCGACGATGGCCCGGCCAGCGCGGCGCTGCCGGTGCGGGGCGAAACCCCCGATCTGCCCGCACAAGGGCATCCCGTGGCTGCGCCCGCCATCAGCATCAGCGCCGACCATGCCATGACCGTCATTCACCGGATCTTCGAGGCCGGCCTGGCGCTGGAATCCGCCGCCAGCCTGCTCGACGGCCCCCTGGCTACCTTGGTCCTGCGCGCCCTCGATGACCTCGACCAGCTGGTGCACCACATCCGCAGCGCGGTACTCGAGCAACTGACCCACCCTGCAACTCCCCCACCCCGGGAGGCACCATGACCGTCCAGAACACGGTGTCACAAACACGGTGTCACAAGAGCCATCTGTGATCCGCACCGGCAAGACGCCGCCGCAGATGAGGCGGCGCTGCACGCTACCCCCCCGGCAGCGGCGCTGACTGGCACCTATCCGGGGACAGCCAGCACAAGATCAGCTCTCACCGCAGCTGGACCCTAGATGCTGCGACCGCGTTTAAGAGGGCTTGCAGCTGGGGGGCGGGGGCGCTGTCGACCATGCCGGCCACCAGCGTTGCAGCGCGATCCCGGGGGAAAGCCAGGCGCG
>OFHH01000140.1_pt1 | contig 12563 bp, 10 predicted proteins | sample 1521961 | NCBI WGS metagenome assembly OFHH01 (sample SAMEA2468439, study PRJEB22500) | soil metagenome | biome: Glassland; feature: Farmland; material: Clay | place: Australia | collected 2013-01-31 | depth 0.55 m | reverse complement strand
CGCCAGCATGATGCTGAAGCGGTGATAATTCACCAGGCGCTTCGTCAGCGTTCCAACTTTGCGAAGCAGTTCATTCAGGACGAGCACCGAGCTCAGTTCACGGCTGATTTCATTCAGCAACTGCAGCGTTCGGGACTGGCGAAGACTGCGCCGGTAGAGCCGGGCGTTTTCGATGGCCATGGCCATGCGGCCGGCCAGGAGTTCCAGCAGATTGACGTGCTGGTCGGTAAAGAAATCGGGGGTGTCCGCTTCGAGGTCAATGACGCCGATCACGCGGTTCTGCAGGATCAACGGGACCGCCAGCTCGGACCTGATGCTGGGCATGGATTCAATGTAGGACGGTTCGCTCCGGACGTCGTTCACCAGAATCGAACGCTGTTCACTGACCGCGCGGCCCACGATGCCTTCGCCGACCTTGATCCGCAGCTTTCGGACTGTCCCTTCCGGGTGGCCGATGCTCGAACGTACGCGCAATTGCTGGGTCTTCTCATTCAGGAGGAGGATGGCGAAAACGTCATAATCGATCACGCGCTTCACCAGCTCGGCGGCGCGCTGCAGCACCTCCTGCGAATCGAGCAGTTCGCTCGCCTGACGGGCGACCTCGTGGAGCAGCAGCAGCGTATCGGCCTGCCGGCGCGTGCGCTCGAACAACCGCGCGTTCTCGATGGCCAGCGCCAGGCGCGAGGCGAGCAGCGAAAGCAGCGTCTGCTCTTCACGAGTGAATCCGTTGAGCTCGCGGCTCTGAATATCGAGCACGCCGATGCACTTGCCCTTGAACAGCAGCGGAACCGCGAGTTCGGAGCGCACGCTGTCGAGCGCGTTGATGTACCTCGCATCGGTGCTGACGTCCGCCAGGCGAATCGCCTTGCGCGTAGCCGCCGCCGATCCGGTGATGCCCTGCCCGAGCGGCACGCGCCAGTTCTTCACCACTTCGGGCCGATGCCCGATGGCGAAACGGAAATACAGGTCGCCGTGCGTGTCGTCAACCAGCAGAATGGCGAAAATCTCGTAATCGATCACCCGCTTCACGAACGCGGCGATCTTCGCCAGCACCTCGTCCAGATCGAGCGAGGCGTTGACCTCTTCGCCGATTTCTGCAAGCGTATTCAGAACTTCGGCGGAAATTTCTGCCGTCTCCGCGACTGCCGGTTCTGTGGCTGCCGTTTGCCTGGCCGCCGCGTCTGTGGGTTCGTTGGTGTGATTCATGAATTCATTCCATTATAGCAGGCAGGCGCAGGACAGCCGCAGGTCCGCCGCAGCGCATTCCAAGCGGGCTGAGACCAGCCGGGAAGCGCCCGGAGAACCCGCGCTTGGGGGTCAATCGCTCGATTTTTGTGCTTTGTCCGTAGACTTCAGTGTGAGCACTCCCACTCCCTGCAGGTTGCGGTAGCGCTCGGCAAAATCAAGGCCATAACCGACCACGAAGCAATCCGGAATCTCAAAGCCGATGTAGTCCGCCTCGAGCTCCTGTTGCACGTACACCGGGTGCATGCGGATCATCACCGGGAAGCTCTCGGAGAGCTCGTTGCGGATGTCGCTGTAGTCGCGGTGCAGGCCGTTGTCGACGAAGTAGCGCGCGATTGTCGCGAACTCGCGCGTATGCTGCGCGAGCACGTGCCCCATCTCGTGCGCGATCAGGTAGGCGAGCTCGTCGTCGCTCAGCCGCAGATGACGGACCATGTCGGCCGACACGAGCAGCTTGCCGCCCGCCATCGCCGAGGCGTTCTCGTCGCACCGCGTGCAGGAATGGACCTCCCATTGCAGGCTCGCGGCCGCGGGGCGCTCGTAGACCGCGGCGCGCAGCGGGCGCGGCACGATGCGCATCAGGCGCGCTTGGAGCGCGGGATCGGGGTCGAGGCCGACGCAGAGCGGTGCCCCCTTGTGCTCCCCGGCGACCGCGAGGTCCGCCGACTTCCGTTGCAGCGCGCCGCAGACGTTGCGCATGCCTTCAGCCTGTTCTTCCACCTGGTGAACCTTTGCGAGGAGCGCCAGCGTATCCGCCGGCTTCGGCACTATGATTCCGGAGACGTGGGCGCGCCGATGTCTCTGCGCCGCACCTTCAGCCGGATGGCAAAACAGAACGTTCCCGTGGCAGATCTTGCGCGCCTGCTGCGCTCCATGCGGATTGAGCCGGTTCTGACCGCGCACCCTACCGAGGCCAAGCGCCGCAGTGTCTTCAACCACGTGCTGCGCATCGGCCGCTCGCTTGAAGCCCTGGATGGATCGACCGAGCACTCGATTGAAAAATCCGTGGACCCGTGGATAGAGGCCCTGTGGCTGGCGGAAGAAACCCGCGAGCGTCCCATGACGCCGGACCTGGAAGTCGAGAACTCGCTGGTTTTTCTTGAGCGGACAATCTACGACCTGGCCGGGATTTTCTGGGAGCGTTTTGTGCAGGAGATGGGCCGGTTCGCGCCGCGCCTGACTAGCGAGCGCCCCTGCATCCGCTTTGGCTCGTGGGTGGGAACGGACCGCGACGGCAATCCCAACGTGACGGCTCAAACCAGTCTGAAAGCTGCAGAACGACTTCGGCACAGCATTCTCGACTACTATCGCCGCAGGCTGGATGATTTCCTAAGCGTGATTTCCTTTCCCTGCTCGCGGCTGGCTCTCGAGCGGAAGGTCCGTGAGGATATTGAGCGCGACATGCAGCGCTTCCCGGCCACCCGCATTTTTGAAGACATTGACCAGCCCCATGAGTTTTACCGGCGCAAGATCCGCATCATGAGCTGGCGGCTGGAGCGCACCGTCGGGAGGACACGAGGAGCTTACGCCGACGCGGACGAGTTCGAACGTGATGTTGAACTGATTGAACGGCTGTTACAATGCCGAAGGATCGCCCAATCTTCCCAAGGCCACCCTGGCGTTCATCTTGATGTCGATGTCTGTCGCGGTCTCCATGATCTTCCGGATCTTCGGCACCGCGTCCCTGACGAGTTCGGGGTTCGAGCTGCCGATGTTTCCAAGCGCCGCGACGGCGTTCTTGACTGCGTTTGGATGTCCGCTGTCGAGGTAGCGCATCAGCCGCGGCACCAGGCTTGCCACTTCCTTGGGATAATGGAGACCGATGGCGCCCAACGCGAAGAGCACACCGCCGCAGGTGGCCTCTTTTGAGAACTCGAGCACCTCCACGAGTTTCGGAAGAATTCCGCGGATCAATTCCGGCGCGTTGATGCCGACCTTACCCAGGGCATGCGCCGCGGCCTCGCGCTCGTCGTCATCGCCTTTTTCGAGCATTTCTATCAGACGCGGTACCGCGTCCCTTACGAGGTCTGTATGGGCAAAGCCGATGTTCCCGAGGGCATAGGCCGCCTCCTGCCGCACCAGGCTCTGCTCATGCGTGAGCATGGATTTGAGTTTCGGCGCCGCCTGCGCCGCCGATTCCTTGAAGTTAAAACCCAGGTTTCCGACGGCGTTTGCCGCATCGATCTTGACGAACATGTCCGGATCGTCCAGCAGCGCGATCAGGGTCGGCAGGTGCGGCCGCGTGTCGTTCGGGTAATCGAAACCCACGCGCGACAGCAGGTTCAGCACGCCCGAGCGCACTTCGCCGTTTTTCCCGCCCAGGAGCGCCACGAGGTCGCCGATAAGCGTGCGGTCTGCATAGACCGCGGTCTCGATGTCGCCGAATTTTTTCGCCTCGGCCAGCGCCTTGATATCGGGTTTCATAATAGCTAAAATTTATTACCCACAGAGGACACAGAGAACTGCAAAACGATACAACTAGTTTTAAAAAATTTATTTTCCTCTGTGATCCGCAAAATGGCTTTGTTTTTTACCCGAACAGGTTACCCGTGGCGGTATCACGGTCCTGCGTTTCAGTCACGGCCTTCATGATACGGATGGCGCCGAACTGCTCGATCTGCACCGCCTTTATGACTCGCGTCTTGATCAGTTCGAGCAGCGCCAGGAACGTGCCGATCACCTGGAGCTTCGAGGTGCTCCCCTCGAAGAGGTCGGCGAACAGCAGACTGTCCACGGCTTCGAGCCTGGCCAGGATCTGCGAGATCTTCTCGGTGATGGACACGGTCTCCGCGGTGATCTCGAACCGGGCGTCGGGCACTCGCGCCATCACGTCCTTGAGCGCCGCGAGCAGGTCGAAGAGGTGGAAGTCGAAGAGCAGGGGCTCGTCGTCCGTGTGAACGTCGGGGGTGGCTTCGGCCGGCCGCGTGTACACCTTCGACCAGGCCTCCTCCTTGTCTTCGAGGGTGCCGGCGGCCTCCTTGAAACTCTTGTACTCGAGGAGCCTCCGAATGAGCTCGGCTCGCGGGTCAATGCCGTCCTCGTCGCCGTCGGGGTTCTCGGACGGCGGCAGGAGCATCCTGGACTTGATATGGGTGAGCGTCGAGGCCATGACGAGGAAGTCGCCCGCGATCTCCATGTCCAGGCTCTTCATGAGCTCGATGTATTCTAGGTATTGCTGAGTGATGAGCGAGATGGAGATGGAGTAGATATCGAGTTCGTGCTTCTTGATGAGATACAGAAGAAGGTCCATGGGACCTTCGAAAATCTCGAGTTTAATCTGATACGACATGGGTAATCGAGCCCCTCCGTGCAATGGCCGTACGGGTCCGGGCCATGAGAACTAATTGTTATGAAAATTAGCGTTATTAGCCCGAAAAGTCAAGGAAAAACGTTACGATTATGGGTTGCGATGGTTGATTTCGGATTGAGGGCCCGGCATTCCCCGGTTCTGTTTTGATTCCGCATTCCGCAATCGGCAATCCGCAATGGAAACAGTCTGGTATAATTGTGAAGAGGGGGAAGATGGCGGCTGACAACGGCGGCTATACGGAAAAAGAACTCTTGCGCATGGTACGGCGCTGGCTCCCGCGCGAGCGTGTGCCGAAGCGCGTGCGGGTGAAGGACACGGCGGACTTTTTCCGCGTGGACTACGACGACGTGGTCATGCTTAACGACATTCCCTATTTTGTCCGGAACAACGAGCGCGAGGGAAGGTTCGGTCTGGATGACGAGCAGAAGTTCTGGGTCAAGCGCGCTCGCAACCTTCTCACGGGAGACGTGAAGATCCTGAAATGGGTCTTCAAAGAGCGCTTCCAGGCCCGGATCGGAAATTTCGTTTTCGAGTGCGTCCGGAGCCCACAGAAAGAGGCACGGATCCTTGAGCTGGTGCGCGGCAGGCCGGACTTCATGCAGGGCGAGACCGTGCTCGATTCCTCGGGGAGCCAGCTCCGCATCCTGGACTATATCAGGGGCAAAACGCTCGGGCAGCTTACGATCGAGATGGGGAAGGACCACGAGGATTTCTTCCATAACTACTATCCCGCGCTGCTCGATGAATTCATTGAGATTGTCGGGGCCATCCGCTTTCTGCACGAGAACAACGAGAAACACGGTGACATCCGGCGCGACCACATCATCAAGGACGCCGCGACCGGGAGGTACCGTTGGATCGACTTCGATTTCAACTACCGCCACGGCGAGAGCCGCTTCGGTTTCGACCTCTTCGGCCTCGGCAACGTCCTGCTCTTCCTCACCGGCCGGGGAGACATTACCACGCACCGGCTCCTGCATGAGAGCCCGGAGCTCCTGGACCGGTTGACCGAAGACGATGTAAACATTGTGTTCCATAACCGCGTGAACAACCTTAAAAAAATCTATCCCTACATACCGGAGAAACTGAACCGGGTGCTGATGCACTTCTCCCTGAGCGCTCCGGTGTACTACGAAGAGACGGCGGAGCTAATCGAGGACTTGGGAGAGGCGAGGCAAGAATTGAAATCGAGTTGATGTTTGCCGCGGAGCGCAGAAGGCGCGGGGAAAGATCCAAAACTTGGTATTGAGATTCCTGCAGCAAATGAAGGTTCGTACAGGCATGAGCGGGAATGCGCTCACTCCAAAATCCAAGAATCAATCTCTGCGGCCTCAGCCTGTGCCCAGCGCTTACGAGTGCTTCGCGCGAGTGCAGGGTACGATCCCTGCGGTGAAAAAATTTTCTGCGCTTTGAAAGGAGTTCATCCATGAAGACCGAAGACGCCCCGATGAAAGACAAACATCTTCTCATTGCCGTCGATGAATCGGACAGCTCGCGCCGTGCCGTGCTTTACGTGGCCGACATTCTCGGCGGTTTTCCCGGGTTCACGGTCACGCTCCTGAGGGTCATTCCCGAGCCCGAGGAGGACTTCTTCGACACCGGCGACGAGCTGAACTCCTGGATGAAGGGGCAGATTAACGAGTCAAACAATATGCTCGAAAATTACCGCCAGATCCTGATCCAGTCCGGCTTCCCCGAAGACAAGGTCCGCTACCGAGTCTGCGTGGGCGAGGCCAAATCGTTTGCAGAAGCCATCCTCGAGACCCGCTGCGATCTCACCTGCTGCACCGTGGTCGTCGGCCGCCACCATCACTCCAAGGCCGAGGAATTCCTCTTCGGCAGCACGTCGAGCAAGCTCATCCACGAGGCCACGAACTGCGCAATATGGGTTGTGGAGTAAACGAGTTACGGTGTTGAGAGATCCTCCATGGCTAAACCGATGGGCGCTCGCCTGATACCCTGAAAATACCCTCCTTCGGGTATTGCCATTTGGGGGTCCTGAATACTCTATTAATAATTAAAATCTTCTGTTATACCCCCTCCTTTTATTCAGTACGAAGTACGGCTTTTGTTGAAGGTCCCTGCTAGGCCCGGCATGATTGAGCCTCATGGTATTTTTTTCGACATCAAAACGGAAATCGGCATTGACCACCGGGAGCCGGACAGTTTTCTCTGGTTGAACCTGTTCAGGATCTATAATGAAGCCTTGACAAATGTGATGAAGCATTCGAAGGCGAAAACGGTCTACGTGGACCTCACCGTGGCCCATGAAGGCCTTTTCCTGTCCGTGTACGACGACGGGGTCGGCATCAGGAGTGGAAAAAGTCCCGGCCGGGCATTGCCAATATGAAGGCGCGGGCAAAGGAAATCGGCGGGAAGGTGGAAATAACATCCGGTAAGGGGACCGCGGTAAGCCTCGAACTTCCGCTTAACCTCCAATTCTCCGTTACCACCGTTCGATAAGGTTTGAGAGTAAACGGCTTATAAGTGGAAAAGTTGAGTTACCCGATTCTATTTAAACCAGACCGATCCGCTCCTCGTGAGCCCCTTTCGTAAAATAAAGAGGAGCGAAAGAGCGGCCGCTGGCGCGGGGTTCTCAATCGTTGCTCTATTTCGGCCTTGCCCCACACCATCTTCAGAGCTGATAATTATTACAACCGCATGAAATTTGGACTAAATATGGTATAAGTTTTGGCTTGACAACACAACATGTTGTGTTATACTTGACACTAGTTTTGCGAATTCTTAGGCCTTGCAGCACTCGCTTCAATCCGCATTACCTTTAGTTGTCTTCAAAACTGAATACCCAAAAACACGACAGGCGGTAAATCAGACATGATGCTGTGTTTGTGTTTTACGAACAACTTCTTATTCTTAACATCCTGTTCTTCCGACCGGAAGAACCTGGAGCGGTAAGGAGCACTAAGATCAGGGCGGGGACTTCGTCCTGATTTTGTTTTCATCTCAATCTTGATTATCCAGGAGGGGGTTTTATGAAGAGCGCGGCTTCCGTTTCTGCTTCAACATCCGGCAAGGGTCTCAACCTGAACGAGAACTGCCTCAAGGTCCTCGAAAAACGCTACCTCAAGCGCAACGAGGACGGGACCGTTATCGAGACGGCCGTGGACATGTTCACGCGCGTGGCACGGACCATTGCCGAGGGCGACCGGGCATATGGCAAGTCTGACGCCGATGTGGAGCGGACCGCGACCGAGTTCTACCGCCTCATGACCTGTCTTGAGTTCCTCCCGAACAGCCCCACGCTCATGAACGCGGGGCGCGAGCTGGGCCAGCTTTCGGCCTGCTTTGTTCTGCCCGTGGGCGACTCCATGGACGAGATCTTCGAGTCCGTGAAGCACGCCGCGCTCATCCATAAGTCCGGCGGCGGCACGGGCTTCTCCTTCTCACGCATCCGGCCGAAGAACGACGTGGTGAAGTCAACCAAGGGCGTTTCCTCCGGCCCCATTTCGTTCATGACCGTGTTCGATGCGGCCACCGAAACAGTGAAGCAGGGCGGCACGCGCCGGGGCGCCAATATGGGAATCCTCCAGGTGGACCACCCGGACGTCCTTGATTTCGTTACGTGCAAACAGCAGAACGACCGCTTGAACAATTTCAACATTTCCGTGGCCATGACCGACCCTTTCATGGACGCCGTGGAAAAGGACGGCGAATACGACCTTGTCTCGCCCCGCAACAAGGCCGTGGTGAAGCGGCTTCAGGCCCGCAAGGTTTTCGACACCATCGTGAACATGGCGTGGAAGAACGGCGACCCTGGCATCATTTTCCTCGACCGCATCAACCAGCATAACCCCACGCCGCATGTCGGCAGGGTGGAGTCGACCAACCCCTGCGGCGAGCAGCCGCTGCTTCCGTACGAGTCCTGCAACCTGGGCTCCATCAACCTGGCGAAGATGCTGGCAAAGCACGGCAAGGCCGTGGATTTCGACAAACTCCGCCACACGGTGCGTCAGGCGGTCCATTTCCTCGACAACGTGATCGATGTGAACCGCTATCCTATCGATAAAATATCCGAGATGACCCGGGCGAACCGCAAGATCGGCCTGGGAGTCATGGGCTTCGCCGACATGCTCCTGGAGATGGGCATCCCCTACAATTCCGACGATGCGGTCAGGCTCGGTGAAACGGTCATGAAGTTCATCACTGATGAAGGGCGGAAGATGAGCGAGGAACTGGCCAAGGAACGCGGGGCCTTCCCGAACTTCAAGGGCAGTATTTACGATAAACCGGGTCTGGCGCCGGTCAGGAACGCGACCGTCACGACAATCGCGCCCACCGGCACGCTTTCCATTATCGCCGGTTGCTCGAGCGGCATCGAGCCGCTTTTCGGACTCACCTTTGTCCGGAGGGTTATGGACGGCGCCGAACTTCTTGAGGTGAACCCCGTGTTTGAGCGGGTGGCGAAGGAACGGGGTTTCTATTCCGACGAGCTCATGAAGGAGATCGCCGAGCACGGCGGGTGCACGAACGTTCCGACCGTGCCGGAGGCCGTGCAGAGGGTCTTTGTCACGGCCCACGACATTACGCCCGAGTGGCACATCCGCATGCAGGGGGCGTTCCAGAAGTACACCGACAACGCGGTGTCCAAGACCGTGAACTTCCCGCACAGCGCCACGCAGAAGGACGTTGAAAAGGTCTATATGCTGGCTTACAAGCTTGGTTGCAAAGGCGTGACCATTTACCGCGACGGCTCCCGCGATGAGCAGGTGCTCAGTACCGGCGCCACGGAAAAGGCGCGCAAGGCCGCGGCCACGGGCCAGCACGTGACCGTGGCTTCCGCATCGCCGGAGCTGGCAGAGGAGAAGAAGCCGCGCCACCGGCCGCCTCTTACCCAGGGCGTCACCCAGAAGATCCCCACCGGCTGCGGCAATCTCTATATTACGATCAACGAAGACGAAGAAGGCATCTGCGAGGTCTTTTCGACCATGGGCAAGTCCGGCGGGTGCGCCGCGAGCCAGTCCGAGGCCGTTTCCCGCATGGTTTCGCTTGCTCTTCGGTCCGGCGTGTCGATCGACTCGATCATCAAGCAGGTGAAGGGCATCCGCTGCCCCTCTCCTGCCTGGGGAGAAGGCGGATCGATCCTGTCCTGCCCCGACGCCATCGGCCGGGCACTCGAGCGCTACATGAAAGAGGGCATGAACCACCGATATCAGAAGCCCAAGGCCGCTGCTGCCCCGCAGGCGACGGTCGGCTATGTGTCATCCGACTGCGCCCAGGGCGGCAACAAGAACCATCTCGGTCTCTGCCCCGAATGCCCTGATTGCGGCGGCCTCCTGGAGTTCGGCGAAGGCTGCGCCTTCTGCCGGGGCTGCGGCTTCTCGAAGTGCGGGTAGCATAACTGGGGAAAGAAAAAAACCTTACGAAGCTCGAAATTCTAAGCAATATCGAATGTTCGAAAAATAAATATGGGCGCTCCGAAGTTGTTTAGGATCAGCATTTCGTGTTTAGAACTTCCTCAAATGAGGAAATCCGGAGGTAGCGTGAGGCAAGTTTCCCGTATATCACAGGCAACCTGAGACAGACTGAATAAGAAAAACCGGGATGTTTATCCCGGTTTTTTTGTAAGCATATAGGCAGTCTTATTGGGCTCCGGCGCTAATTTTATATAATTTATTGTATTTAAAGGAGATCTTAATGAAGCTTGAAGATGTCATTTACGAACTTTACCGGCTTGCCGAGACCAGGCAGTGGGATGATAAAACAACGGACGAAGCTCTCAGCTCCGCTATCGAGGGAATGGAAAAGATATGGGAGCTCCAGCAGGCGGACAAGAGAAAGAGCGCCATGGTCAACGCGAACAAGAAGCAGCCGAGAGTATGGTCTTAATCGTTGAATGGGCATAAAAAAACTTGACATTTGATTGATATGATTCTAAATTAATTTATAAGAGTGTTGCCGCACAGCAGGATCGTGCGGTTCTCGAAGTATTCTTAAGCGCTCTATGTTGTCGGTTTACCGCTATGAAGCCCGGAAAAAACGGGTTATCAGCTTAATCCAAGGAGGGGACGCATATGGGTATTGAGAGGATCATGCAGTACGAGTGCAGGGTCTGCGGCAGGAAGATCGACGTGACCAGGACCGGTGATGTGTATGAAGAACCGGTATACTGCTGCGGTCTGGAGGCCGTAGAAGCCAGCGAAGTACCGACGGCGCCCGCAGTAAAAAGGCCTGCAAAGAAGAAAGCTAAGAAAAAGGCGGAGAAGGCTGCCAGGAGGCCCGCTAAAAAGAAGGCCAAAAAGGCGGTAAAGAAGAAGGCAACAAAGAAGGCGGCCAAGAAAGCGGTAACAAAGAAGGCGATTAAGAAAAAAGCTACAAAGAAAAAGGCAGCCAAAAAGAAGGCCAGAAAAAGACGGTAATCCAACGGCACATCAGGCGTTATGCAAAGGCACCCGGTATGATTCGGGTGCCTTTTTTATGGCGTGTATGCCCGGCTTGTAAAATAGTTGACTTATGAAGCAACAGACCTTAGGATTCACGCATGAGTAATACTGCCTATCAGGAGCGCCGCATCCGGCGACTTGTGGGACGGGCCATCAACGATTTCGGGCTGATCGAGAACCGGGACCGGATCCTTGTTGCGCTGTCGGGCGGCAAGGACAGCTGGACGCTCCTACATATTCTGGAGAGCCTGAGGAGGCGCGCGCCGGTCCATTTTTCGCTGGTCCCCGTGACGGTGCACCCGGGGTTTCCGGGTTTTGAGACCGGGCTGATGGAGGCATACCTAAAATCATGGTCCTGTGAATACCGGATCGTGCGTGCGCCTATCCACGAAACCATGATCGAGAAACTTTCGCCTGACGATATGCCGTGCTCCCTCTGTTCCCGGATCCGCCGTGGCGTGCTTTACACCAAGGCAATCGAACTTGGCTGTACGAAGATCGCCCTCGGTCATCACCGTGAGGACTTCATCGAGACGCTTCTGCTCAATCAATTTTATAACGGCAAGATCAAGGCCATGGCGCCGCTTCTGTACGCTGATGACGGCCGTAACGTGGTGATCCGCCCGCTCGTTTACGTGGCCGAGGACGACATTGTCCGGTTCGCCTCTGCGGCTGGTTTTCCCGTCACCTGCTGCGCCTGCCCGTCTTGCGGCGATCCGGACATGAAGAGGGCGGGGATCAAGAAGCTTCTTGCCGGCTTCGAGCGGGACCAGCCGGGCATTAAATCGAGCCTGCTTGCGGCGCTCTCCGATGTGGACCGCCGGCATTTGCCGGCAAAAGCAGCAAAGAACGCCGTGCGTCGAGTGAGGGGCGACGAGTGAAGGGCGCCGGCTGTTTCCTCCCGGAGGCCGCAAATAGCCGTTATCCGGCGCGAACAAGGCTGTCGCACCGTCTGTGACGGGGTATACTTAGATAATCTGGGATAATCTGGAAAAAATACCTTTCACCTCTGTAGTCGGAACGTTCAAACTGATTGACATCGTGTGTATTTGTGGCTTATAATTTGAGCCGGTCCGCAAGCGGGACGGGTGTCACGGGGGGGGAGATATCGATGGTTGAAAAAAAGAAACTCGGAGATGTGTTAAAGGAAGCCGGACTGATCGACGATTTCCAACTCGAGTCGGCGCTGTCACACCAGCGTAACTGGGGAGGGAAGCTGGGAACGGTCATTGTGGATCTCGGATTCGTTCAAGAGCCGGACTTGGCAAAGGTGCTTGCTGAAACATTACTTCTTCCCTATGTGAACCTGTTCGATCCCGAGATACCCGAAACAGTCACGAACCTGATCAAGCCGGAGATAGCGAGAAAATACCAGGTCATCCCCGTGAGAAAAGACGGAAAGTCCATCGTGCTTGCGATGGCGGACCCTATGGACCTTGAGGCGATGGACGCGATCCGGTTCGCAACCGGAAGCAACATAACGCCGGCTCTGGCAATGGGGTCTGAAATCGAAGACGCCATAAAAAAGTATTACGATCATGAACAGGTCATGCCTAAGTCGCATCCGGTCATTGCAGCGAATACAATATCGTCGGGCAAGATGGAGT
>OFHH01000139.1_pt1 | contig 12575 bp, 12 predicted proteins | sample 1521961 | NCBI WGS metagenome assembly OFHH01 (sample SAMEA2468439, study PRJEB22500) | soil metagenome | biome: Glassland; feature: Farmland; material: Clay | place: Australia | collected 2013-01-31 | depth 0.55 m | reverse complement strand
GTGTTGTGGTCTCCCCGGATACAGACCGGTTTTGTATACGACACGATCAGGCTGCCACGCGGGCTCATGCTGACTGTCTGAAATGTCGGATACGACTGATCCAGTGGTGAATCTGGTAACACCATCGGGACCGCGTGGTCAGCGCCTCGCCATGACTTTGCGGGTAGTGTCTGTGGGTAACGGGGGCTTGACAGGGGGCACAGAGTCTCTGTGACAATACGGGGCAATGTTCTTACCCTTCGCTACTATGTCTATACCGAGATCCCCGATCCCGCTGAGGAGGAGTTGATGGGCCCCGGCCTCAGCGAACGTGTGCGTGAGCGCGTGGTGGCCATACGGGCGTGGCCGCTGTGGGAACTGCCGCTGTGGCTGAAGGCATATATTGTCGCGATTGTCACGGTCAACTTCGCCCTCGTTGGCCTTGCCTCCCAGGCCGGGCTGGGCTCGAGCCGCCAGCTGCTCTTGCTGGCGGCTCTCGTTGCCTGTGACGCCGCCACGGTGGAGCTGACTAGGCGGGCCGGTGAGAACGTAGTAGTTGCCAAGGACGTTCACGGCGTATGGGAACTCCCCGTGGCGATCCTTCTTCCCCCCATGTATGCCCTGCTGGTGCCGATCCTGCGGTTCACCCTGACCCAGTGGCGGGTCAAGCGTGTGTGCCTGCACCGGCGAGTCTTCACAGCGGCGGTCGTCGGGCTTTCTTACGGAGCCGCCTCGCTCGCTTTCCACGAGATCACTGGCAGCCCGCTGGGATTGACTCTCACTCCTGGGGATCACGCATCCACCTGGATCCTCGCCGTGGCGGTTGCCGGGATACTGCAGTGGGGGATCAATACCGGGCTGCTGTTGCCGGCGATCAAGGCATCTGATCCCACCATGCGGCTGCGCGATGTGGTTATGGCCCGCGAGGCCATACAGAACGATGTCGCTGAATTGTGCGTGGCGGTCCTGGTCACGTTCGCGCTTGCTGTCAGCCCCTTCACCATGATATTCGCCGTGCCGTTCGTCACGCTGCTGCAACGTTCCTTCCGGCACGCTCAGCTCGTAAACGCGTCCCGCATCGATTCCAAGACCGGACTGCTCAACGCGGGCACCTGGGAGCGCGAGGCTACGGCGGAGGTGGCCCGGGCGGTGCGTACCCGAACCCCGCTGGCACTGGCGCTGGTCGATATCGATCACTTCAAGGCGGTAAACGACGTTCATGGCCACTTGGCCGGTGACAAGGCCCTTCGTTGCATTGCCCGTACTTTCAGGATATTCCTGCGGGATTACGACCTGGTAGGCCGTTTCGGCGGCGAGGAGTTCGCGCTGCTGCTTCCTCATACGAAAGCCGTGGATGCATACGGCATCGCCGAGCGTATTCGTGAGCATATTGCCGCTATGCCTATCGATATCGATGGTGTGCCGGGTACGGGACCAGTCCGGGTGACGGTGTCCATGGGGGTAGCTGCGCTTGGCGTCCAGTGGGACGCCAGCACCAGCAACCAGCTCACAGACCTTGTCGCCGCCGCCGACCGCGCGCTCTACCAGGCCAAGCGGGCCGGCCGTGATCAGGTCTGTGTGGTCACCGATACCGCTGTGATCAGCTCGCCGGAGCAGGCCAGCAGGTTCGAGCCAGCCTGAGTTCCGGGCAGGCCTAAGGTTCAGGGCGAGGCGGAGCCGGATGCGGCCGGCATCTGCAGCACCGCCACGATCTGTGTCCCGCCCTTCTGGCAGGTGGACGTCTGCCCGGTGGCCAGCACTTCGGGGGTGGTGAAGCCACGGCATACCCAGCCCCGCACCTTGGCCGGGGCGCCGCCCCCGTTGCCGGGCACCTTGCCGGAGGCAAGCGCGCGGGCATAGTCGCGTTCCACAGCCAGCGCGTCCGGGCACGCCACTGAGCCCTGCTCGACCTCGATCTGGACCGGGACGCCAGCGGCGGTGTGGGCAATCCCACACCGGGCAAGCGGAGAGTGGGCCGCCGTGCCGGCAGCGCTCTGCGTCCCGGGCCCGCTGGGCTTCGCCCCGCCACCGGCACTGCAGCCGGCCGTCACTGCGAGGGCGAGCACCGCAAAGGCGAACGCGGCAACGGGCCACGAGGAGCGACCAGGCATGGGGGTTCTCCTTTCCGCGTCCCTCATCATGCCCTGTGTCGCGTTGCCATGCCACGGCGATCCGCCGAGTCCGGACGTGCCCCCGAGATGCGTCCGGACCGGACCTCTCACCGTCCTCGTGCGCCCGCGCCGCGTCCGCATTACCGGCCGTAGCCGGACGTTGGGTGTGTGGCCCTGCCCCTTCGCACTTCACGCAAACCTGTTTGCATAAACAATCAGCACCATGCATACTTTTCCGAGACCGGGACGTGCCTGGTGATGGGCCTGTGATGGGCCTGGGGGAGGGAGCATGGGAGTCCGGGTGGCTGTCGCGGGGGCCAGTGGGTACGCGGGGGGCGAACTGCTGCGCCTCATCGTGTCCCACCCCGACCTCGAACTCGGCCCGGTGACCGCGGGTGCCAGCGCGGGTGCGGCGGTCGCGGATGTTCATCCCCAGCTGCCGTCCCTGGCCGGCCGTACCTTCGAGCGGGCCGCCCCGGACGTGCTCTCGGCTGCCGACCTTGTCTTCCTGGCACTGCCGCACGAGGAGTCGGCTGCCATGGCCGCCCGCCTGCCCGGGCAGGTGGCGATCGTGGATCTCAGCGCGAGCTTCCGGCTCGGCGACCCGCAGGCATGGGCCACCTATTACGGGACAGGTCATGCCGGACGCTGGACCTATGGCCTGCCGGAACTGCCCGGCGCCAGGGACGGGATCAGGCTGGCGCGGCGGGTGGCCTCGCCCGGCTGCTACGCCACCGCGGCGATCCTGGCACTGGCCCCGCTGGTCGCGGCCGGCCTGGTGGAACCGCAGGACCTGGTGGTCGTCGCGGCATCCGGCACATCCGGCGCAGGCCGGTCACCATCGGCAGCGCTGCTCGGCAGCGAGGTGATGGGTGCGGTCTCCGCCTACAAGGCAGGCGGCGTGCACCGGCACACCCCGGAAATCGAGCAGGCGCTGGGCGAGGTCGCCAGCAGCCGGCCCACCGTGTCCTTCACGCCCACCCTGGCGCCCATGCCCCGCGGCATCCTGGCGACCTGCACCGCCCGCCTGGCCAGCCCCCAGACCGGTACCCAGGCGCTGCGGGACGCGCTGGCCCGCGCCTACGGGGAGGAGCCGTTCGTCCACGTGCTGCCGGAGGGGCGCTGGCCGACCACAGCCGCGACGGCCGGCTCGAACGCTGCGCACCTGCAGGCGGCCGCGGACGCCCACGCCGGGCGCGCGGTCGTGATCGCCGCCCTCGACAACCTGGTCAAGGGCGCGGCAGGGCAGGCCATCCAGGCCGCCAACCTCATGCTCGGCCTGCCGGAGACGGCCGGCCTGACCGCGAACGGAGTCGCGCCGTGACTGTGGCCATCACCCCCCTCACGCCCGCCGGCATCGGCAGCCAGCCGGGGGGTGCACAGGTATGAGCGTGACCGCACCGCTGGGATTCCGGGCGGCCGGCGTGGCAGCCGGCCTCAAGACATCCGGCGCCCGGGACGTCGCCGTGGTCATCAACGACGGGCCGTCCCGCGCCGCCGCCGCCGTGTTCACCACCAACCGCGTGAAGGCCGCGCCGGTGCTGTGGACGGAGCAGGTCGTGGGCGGCGGCCGGGTCCGGGCCGTGCTGCTCAACTCCGGCGGGGCCAATGCCTGCACCGGCCCGCTCGGGTTCACCGACACCCACATCAGCGCAGAACGCCTCGCGGCGGCGCTGGCCGATTCCGCAGGCGAGATGGCCATCTGCTCAACCGGGCTGATCGGCGAGCGCCTGCCCATGGACAGCCTGCTCGCCGGCGCGGACGCGGCCGTCGCGCAGGCCTCCCGCGCCGGTGGCCTGGCGGCCGCCGACGCGATCAGGACCACCGACACGGTGGCCAAGATTGCCTTCCAGCGTTCCGGCGGCTACACGATCGGCGGCATGGCCAAAGGCGCGGGGAGGCTCGCGCCCGCGCTGGCCCCCATGCTCTGTGCCCTCACCACCGACGCCGACCTGGACGCTGCGGACCTCGACGCCGCCCTCCGGGCGGCGGCCCGCGTCACCTTCGACCGGCTCGACACCGACGGCTGCATGTCCACCAACGACACAGTGCTGCTGCTGGCCAGCGGCGCTTCCGGCGCCCGGCCCAGCCAGGCTGACTTCGCCCGCGTGCTGACCGGAGTCTGCGCCGACCTCGCCCGCCAACTGCAGGCCGACGCCGAGGGCGCCAGCAAGGCAATCGCGATCGAGGTGATCGGCGCGGCCAGCGAGGACGACGCGGTGACGGCCGGCCGGTCGGTGGCCCGCTCCGCCCTGGTCAAATGCGCCATCGCCGGGGAAGACCCGAACTGGGGGCGGGTACTGGCGGCCGTGGGCACCACCGACGCCGAGTTCGACCCCGGACGGCTCAGTGTGGCGATCAACGGCGTCTGGGTCTGCCGCAACGGCAGTGCCGGGGACGACAGAGCCAAGGTGGACCTGCGGCCCAAAGAGGTGACGATCACCGTCGACCTGTCCGCCGGGCCGCACGCCGCCACCATCCGCACCACCGACCTGACGGTCGCGTATGTGCACGAGAACTCGGCCTACTCGACATGACCGAACCCTCCGCACCGACCCTGGGGACATGGCCGCCCACTGTCCCGGCTGCCGGGCAGCGCAGTGACCCGGCTGCCGGGCAGCGCAGTGACGCGGCAGCGGCGCTGGCCAAAGCGGCGACCCTGATCGAGGCACTGCCCTGGCTGGACCGTTTCCACGGGCAGACCGTGGTGATCAAATACGGCGGCCACGCCATGACCGACGAGGCGCTGCGGCTCGCCTTCGCCCAGGACGTGGTGTTCCTGCGCTACGCCGGGCTGCGCCCGGTGGTGGTGCACGGGGGCGGGCCGCAGATCTCCGCCCACCTGGAGCGGCTCGGGGTGGCCAGCACGTTCACCGGCGGGCTGCGGGTCACCACGCCGGAGACGATGAACGTGGTCCGGATGGTGCTGACCGGGCAGGTCAACCGGGACGTGGTCGGGCTCATCAACCGGCACGGCCCGTTTGCGGTGGGCATGTCCGGGGAGGACGCCAACCTGTTCACCGCCAGCCGCCGCGGTGCGCTGGTGGACGGCGAGTTCGTCGACATCGGCCTGGTCGGCGAGATCGACACCGTGGACCCGGCGGCGCTGCGGGTCCTGCTCGCCGACGGCCGGGTGCCGGTGGTGTCCAGCGTCGCACGCGGCGCCGGGGGCGAGATCTACAACGTCAACGCGGACACCGCCGCCGCCGCCCTGGCGGTGGCGCTCGGTGCCGCCAAACTGGTGGTCCTGACCGACGTGGAAGGCCTGTACGCGGACTGGCCGGCCGCGGATCAGGCAGAGCCCAGCGAGGTGATCAGCATGCTCACGGCGGCCGACCTGGAGCGGCTGCTGCCCAGCCTGAGCGCGGGCATGATCCCCAAGATGGAGGCCTGCGTGCGCGCGGTGCGCGGCGGTGTTCCGCAGGCCCACGTGCTCGATGGCCGCCTGCCGCACTCGGTCCTGCTGGAGATCTTCACCGACTCCGGCATCGGCACCATGGTCGTCCCCGATGGAGCGAGCTCATGATCGTGGACGATTCCTGGCGGATAGCGCAGAAAGTGCCCGTGATCATTTCAGGAGGCGGCCGATGAGCGCCACCCAGCGACTGCAGGCCCGGTTCGAGGCCGCCTTGATGCCCAACTACGGCGTCCCGCCGCTGGCGCTGGCCCGCGGCGAAGGCTGCCGGGTGTGGGACGCCGACGGCAAGGAGTACACCGACCTGATCGCCGGCATCGCGGTCAGTTCGCTGGGCCACGCCCACCCGGCGATCATCGACGCGGTGACCCGGCAGGTGCGCACCCTCGCTCACACCTCCAACCTGTTCGTGCATGAGGGTGAGGTCACCCTCGCCGAACGCCTGCTGACCCTGCTCGCCGCCGACGGCCGGGTGTTCTTCACCAACTCCGGCACCGAGGCCAACGAGGCCGCGCTCAAGCTGGTCCGCCGCCAGCAGGGCGGTTCCCGGCCGGTGATCGTCGCCGCCGAGGGCGGCTTCCATGGCCGCACCATGGGATCGCTCGCGCTGACTGGCAAGGAGTCGATCCGCGCGCCGTTTGGCCCGTTCGGGGTTGAGGTTCGGTTCGTGCCCTTCGGGGACGCGGGCGCGCTCGCGGCGGCCGTGGGGCCCGACTGCGCGGCGGTCTTCCTTGAGCCGTGCCAGGGCGAGGCCGGGGTGGTCCCGGCGCCCGCGGGGTACCTGCGGGCGGCACGGGAGGTGTGCGACGCGGCCGGGGCGCTGCTGGTGGTCGACGAGATCCAGAGCGGGATCGGCCGCACCGGGGCCTGGTTCGCCCACCAGGTGGACGGGGTGCTGCCCGACGTGCTCACCCTGGCCAAGGGCCTGGGCGGGGGGCTGCCGATCGGCGCGTGCATCGGGTTCGGGCCGGCCGGTGCTGCCCTGCGCAAGGGCGATCATGGCAGCACGTTCGGCGGCAACCCGGTGGCGTGCGCCGCCGCGCTCGCGGTGCTCGACACCATCGAGTCCAGCGGGCTGCTCGCGCACGCCGCCGCCATGGGGGAGCGACTGGCCGCCGGGCTGGCCGCAATCGATCACCCGCTGCTTGCCGGGGCCAGGGGCCGGGGCCTGTGGCTCGCCGCGCTGCTGACCCAGCCTGCCGCCGGGGCGGTGGAGGCCGCCTGCCGGGAAGCCGGGTTCCTGGTGAACGCCGTGCAGCCGGACGCGATCCGGCTCGCCCCGCCACTGATCCTCACCGCCGCCCAGGCGGACTCCTTCCTCGCCGCCCTGCCCGCCGCCCTCGACCAGGTGGCACCGGCGCTGGCCACGGCATCCCCCAGCCAGGAGGCGTGATGCCACGTCATTTCCTCCGCGACGACGACCTGTCCCCGGCCGAGCAGGCGCAGGTGCTGGACCTGGCCGACGCCATGAAGGCAGATCGTTTCGGCCACCGTCCGCTGGCGGGCCCGCGCACGGTCGCGGTGCTGTTCGACAAGCCGTCCACCCGGACCCGGGTGTCGTTCGCGGTCGGCATCGCCGAACTCGGTGGCCAGCCGCTGGTCATCGACGCGCAGGCGTCCCAGATGGGCCGGGGCGAGCCGATCGCCGACACCGCGCACGTGTTCGACCGGCAGGTGGCCGCGATCGTGTGGCGCACGTTCGGCCAGGACCGCGTCGAGGAGATGGCCCGCGCCAGCGCGGTGCCGGTGATCAACGCGCTGACCGATGCCTTCCACCCCTGCCAGGTCCTGGCCGACCTGCAGACCGTCCGCGCCGTCCACGGCGGGCTCGCCGGGCGCACGCTCACCTTCCTCGGCGACGGCTCCAGCAACATGGCCCACTCCTACCTGCTCGGCGGGGCTACCGCCGGCCTGCATGTCCGCATCGCCGCACCGGCGCAGTTCTGCCCCGATCCGCAGGTGCTCGCGGACGCCGGGGCGATCGCGTCCGCGACCGGCGGCTCGGTGACGGTATCCGCCGACCCCAAGGCGGCCTGCGCGGACGCTGACGTGCTCGCCACCGACGTGTGGACCTCCATGGGCCAGGAGGGCCAGGAAGGGTCGCGGTCCGCCGCGATGGCCGCGTTCTGCCTGGATGAGGAGAAGCTGGCGCTGGGCCGGGCCGGCTGCGTGGTCCTGCACTGCCTGCCGGCCCACCGGGGTGAGGAGATCACCGCCGCGGTACTGGACGGCCCGGCCAGCGTGGTCTGGGATCAGGCCGAGAACCGGCTGCACGCGCAGAAGGCGCTGCTCGCCTGGCTGCTGGAGCGTTCGGGGTGACAGCGGTGAACCCGATGACCAAGGCCGCGCGGCAGGCGCAGATCGCCGACATCCTCACCCGCAGCCGGGTGCGGTCGCAGGAGGAACTCGCCGAACTGCTCGCGCAGCGCGGCGTGCGGGTCGCTCAGGCAACGCTCTCCCGTGACCTGGACGAACTGGGTGCGGTCCGGCTCCGGGGGAGCAGCGGCAGCCTGGTGTACGCGCTGCCCGGCGAGCCGGGCGGCCCGGGCTCACGGCCCGGCGGCGTGGCCGCCGGTGAAGGCCACAGCGGCTCCTGGCGGGCGACGCCGGTGGGCGTGCGGGGCGGGCTCGGCCCACGCGGGCTGGGCGGCCACAGCAGGCTGTTCGCCGACGCGGCGGACCAGCCGGACCGGCTGGCCAGGGTCGCGGCGGACCTGCTGCTCAGCGCGGAGGCGAGCGCGAACCTGGTGGTCCTGCGCACCCCGGCCGGGGGGGCCCAGCTGCTCGCCTCGGCGATCGACCATGCCGGCTGGGCGTCCATCCTCGGCACGGTGGCCGGTGATGACACAGTGCTGGTGATCAGCAGGGACCCGGCCGGCGGGGATCAGGTGGCGCAGGCACTGCTCCGGCTCGCGGAACGGCGGGTGTAGCCGGATGTGGCCGCACACGGCTGCCGTCGCAGCCCCTTCCGCACACTGCCGCTGCGGGACGCAACGTCCTGTGGCTAACACAAGGGATATGTCATGACACAACGAGTGGTACTCGCATATTCGGGCGGCCTGGACACCTCGGTCGCCATCGGCTGGATCGCCGAGCAGACCGGCGCCGAGGTCATCGCCGTGGCGATCGACGTGGGCCAGGGCGGCGAGGACATGACGGTGATCCGCGAACGGGCACTGGCCTGCGGCGCCAGCGCTGCCGAGGTGGTGGACGCACGGGAGGAGTTCGCGGCCGGGTACTGCCTGCCGGCGCTCAAGGCGAACGCCCTCTACATGGACCGCTACCCGCTTGTCTCGGCCCTTTCGCGGCCGCTGATCGTCGAGCACCTGGCCCGGGTGGCCCGCCAGCACGGCGCGGACACGGTGGCGCACGGGTGCACCGGCAAGGGCAACGACCAGGTCAGGTTCGAGGTGGGCCTGGCCAGCCTCGCCCCCGGGGTGAGCGTGCTGGCCCCGGTCCGCGACTCCGGCATGACCAGGGACAAGGCGATCGCCTTCGCGGAGGAGAAAGGGCTCCCGATCGACGTGACGTCCCGGTCGCCCTACTCAATCGACCAGAACCTGTGGGGCCGCGCGGTGGAGACCGGGCACCTGGAGGACATCTGGAACGCGCCGTGGGAGGACGTCTACGACTACACCGCGGACCCGGCGGTGCCCCGCGATCCTGACGAACTGGTGCTCACATTCGCCGAGGGGATCCCGGTCGCGATCGACGGCCGGCCGCTGTCGCCGCTGGCGATCATCACCGAACTGAACGCCAGGGCCGGGGCGCAGGGGGTCGGCAGGCTGGACCTGGTCGAGGACAGGCTGGTCGGGATCAAGAGCCGGGAGGTCTACGAGGCACCCGGCGCGATCGCCCTGATCACGGCCCACCAGGAACTCGAGAACGTCTGCGTGGAGCGGGATCTGGCCCGGTTCAAGCGCCAGGCCGAGCAGCGCTGGAGCGAGCTCGTCTACGACGGCCTGTGGTTCTCACCGCTCAAGTCCGCGCTGGATGTGTTCATGAACGAGGCCTCGCGGCACGTCACCGGCGACATCCGGCTGCGGCTGCACGGGGGGCGGCCGGTCGTCACCGGCCGGCGCAGCCCGGTCTCGCTGTATGACTACGAACTGGCCACCTACGATACGGGCGACACCTTCGACCAGGCACTGGCCAAGGGGTTCGTGGAACTGTGGGGCCTGCCCAGCAAGATCGCCGCGATGCGGGAGCACAAGTCCGGAAGCTGAGCCGCCGTTGGGGAAGCTGAACCCGCGGGAAGCTGAACCGCCGTGCTCAGGGCTGCCGTTTTCATGGCAGTATCCGTGCGCTGGGACGATGGACGTGAGAGGAACCCGGTGGGAGAGCAGGAGCGGAAGCCGACGAGGTTGTGGGGAGGCCGGTTCGAGTCCGGACCGGCGGAGGCACTCGCGCGGCTGTCAGTCAGCGTGCAGTTCGACTGGCGGCTGGCCCCCTATGACCTGCTGGCATCCGCCGCCCACGCGCGGGTGCTGCACCGGGCCGGGCTCCTCGACAACGACGAACTCACCCGCATGCTGGCGGCCCTGGACAGCCTGGGGCACGCCTGCCGCAGCGGCGGCTTCCGTCCCTCGGCCAGCGACGAGGACGTGCACACGGCGCTGGAACGCGGGCTGCTGGAGCGGGTCGGCTCACTCGGCGGCAAGCTGAGGGCCGGCCGCAGCCGCAATGACCAGGTCGCCACCGATCTGCGCCTGTATCTGCGCGACCACGCCCGCCTCATCGTCTCGCGGGTGGTCGAGCTGCAGACCGCCCTGCTCGGCCAGGCGGCCGGGCACCTGGACACCCCGGCGCCGGGCATGACCCACCTGCAGCACGCCCAGCCGGTGGTGTTCGCTCACCAGTTGCTCGCGCACGCCCACGCGCTCGCCCGCGATATCAGCCGCCTGCGCGACTGGGACCGGCGGGCGGCGGTGTCGCCGCTCGGCTCGGGAGCGCTGGCTGGCTCGTCGCTGCCGCTTGACCCGCAGGCGGTTGCCGCCGAACTCGGCTTCGCCGCCGCCGCGGCCAACTCGATGGACGCGGTGAGCGACCGTGACTTCGCGGCTGAGTTCTGCTTCGCGGCGGCCCTGCTCGGGGTGCACCTGTCCCGGCTGGGTGAGGAGATCGTGCTCTGGTCTTCACAGGAGTTCGCCTGGGTGGAGATCGACGACACCTACGCGACCGGGTCCTCGATCATGCCGCAGAAGAAGAACCCCGATGTGGCGGAGCTGGCCCGGGGCAAGGCAGGGCGGCTGATCGGCGGCCTCACCGGGCTGCTCACGACCCTCAAGGGCCTGCCGCTGACCTACAACCGGGACCTGCAGGAGGACAAGGAGCCGGTGTTCGACGCGGTGGACACGCTGCTGCTGGTCCTGCCCGCCCTGGCCGGGCTGGTCGGTACGCTCCGTATCCATACCGAACGTTTGGCAGCCCAGGCGGGTACTGGCTTCGCGCTGGCCACCGATCTGGCGGAACTTCTCGTCCGGCGGGGCGTGCCGTTCCGCGAGGCACACGAGGTGGTGGGACATCTGGTGGTGTGGTGCCAGGTGCACGACTGTGACCTGCCTGATGTGAGCGACGAGGATCTGGCCAGGATCTCGGCCCAGCTCACACCGGACGTGCGCGAGGTGCTGTCGGTGCCGGGCGCGCTGGCAGCGCGGAAGGCTTACGGCGGGACCGCCCCGGAGCGGGTGGCCGAGCAGCTCGCCGCGTTGCAGGCGGTGGTGGATGAGGACGCTGCCTGGGCGGCGGGCTGACACCGGGACTGGCTGGACAGGAGCGATCACGTGCTGGGCGGACACGACCTGGGGGCCGCTGGCGCGCTGCTGACGCGTGAGTTCTTCGCGCGGCCCGCGCTGGATGTGGCGCACCGGCTACTGGGGTGTGTGCTGGAGCACCAGACCGCCGACGGCCTGGTCGCCGTCATGCTGACCGAGGTCGAGGCCTACGAGGGGTCGGCCGACCCGGCGTCGCACGCCTACCGGGGCCGCACCGCGCGCAACGCGGTCATGTTCGGCCCCCCCGGCCACGCGTACGTGTACTTCACCTACGGCATGCATTTCTGCGTGAACCTGGTCTGCCTGCCGGAGGGGACGGCGTCCGCCGTCCTGCTGCGGGCCGGCCGGGTGGTGGAAGGCATCCCGCTGGCGGCCGCCCGTCGCGCTGCGGGCCGCAACGGCGCCGGGCAGGGCATGCCGGGCGCGGCCGGGGACAGCGGACGGGCCGGCGGGCCCGTCCGCGCGGACCGTGAACTAGCCCGGGGGCCCGCCCGGCTGTGCCAGGCGCTCGGCATCGACCGGGGCCTGGACGGTGCCGATGTGTGTGACCCCGGCGGCCCGCTGCGAGTGCGGTTCGCCCACCCCGTTGAGGCTGGCCCGGCCGGGGCTGGCCCGGCCGGGGCTGGTGTGGACACGGCGGCTGCCCCCACGGCGCGGAACGGGACAGCGGGTCCGGCTATCAGCCGGGGTCCCCGGGTGGGGGTCAACTCTGGCGCTCAGCGCCCGTGGCGTTTCTGGCTGACCGGCGACCCGACGGTGTCGGCGTACAGGCCGCATGTGCGGCGGGCCCGGCCGAAACCGGTTTCTGCCCGGGCCGCCGGAGATGGGACGATGCACCGGTGACCGACATCCTCGATGCCATCCGGCGCACCAACGTGATCGAGTCGCCCGGGCTGCTGCAGCAAGAGCACCAGCTCTACCTGAGTCTGGTGACGGCGCAGGTGCACGATCCCAGCGAAATCGCCAACATCGTGGTGAAGGAAACGCCCGCCGGGGTTCCGGTGTTCAACGTGTCGCTTCCGCTTCTCGAGCAGAACGGCCACAACTACCGGCTGTGGCGCACGCGGATCTCGTCCGCGGAGGGCAACGGCCGGAAGCCGCCGCCCTCGCCGCTCGACGAGCCCGCGCTCCTCGAGATCGTCGAGGAACCCGACGAGCTGGCCCCGGTCGTAGCCGAGCGCGTCCGCGACCGCCACCGCGATGCGGACGGCGGCACGATCGCTGGAGATCGCAGAACTGGCGGTCCGCCACCGGGATGAGGGTGTGGTGGGTTTCGACATCGCCGGCGCCGAGGCC
>OFHH01000138.1_pt1 | contig 12670 bp, 15 predicted proteins | sample 1521961 | NCBI WGS metagenome assembly OFHH01 (sample SAMEA2468439, study PRJEB22500) | soil metagenome | biome: Glassland; feature: Farmland; material: Clay | place: Australia | collected 2013-01-31 | depth 0.55 m | reverse complement strand
AAGAATTGGGTCAAGGGTATCGCAACCATGGTTCGCTCTATGAGGAAGATATTCCGCTTATCCTGTACGGGCATGAGGGGAAATTACCGTCCCAGAACAATTTTACGATGAATTTTGATTTAACGCGGTGGCTATGCCGAACCGCGCTTTAAAGGAGGAGAAAACATGGCGGCTCATGAAGTCAGACAGCGACTCGTGGTAGCTCTTATCGACGGGCTCGGCATCGATTACTTTGAGCAAGGGTCCATGCCGGCCCTGCACAAAATGAGCGAAGAGGGTTTCTACCGGAACGCCGGGGCCGTCGCTCCGACCGTGACGAACGTGAATAACGTGTCGGTTTGCTGCGGCGCCTGGCCCGACGAACACGGCATTGCGGCAAACTCCTATTTTGACGCGGCTGCCGGGAAGGCACGGTACATGAATTCCTCCGACATGATCAGATGCGACACCATTTTTCAGCGCGCACGAAAGCACGGGGTCGGAGGCGCGCTGCTTACCTCCAAGAGAAAGACGGTGGAGCTCTTCCACAAGGACACACTGCTTGCGATCGCGGCCGAAGCCGCGCCCCCGGAATACACGGAACGTTTTGGCGCTGCTCCCGATATTTACACAAGCGAAATCAACGAATGGCTGTGGCGCGTGGCCGTCGATCTGCTCAAGACGCGGCCTGATATAGGAGTTATCTACGTGCACACCACCGACTATCCGATGCATCGCTGGGCTCCCGATGAAGAGGGGTCCGTGAAGCATCTGTCGCGGATGGACGCGCTCATCGGCGAGGCGAGGTCGGCGGCCCCCGATGCGGCCTTCTTCATCACGGCGGACCACGGCATGAACGGCAAGAAAAAATGCTGGGATCTGGCGCGCGCATGCGCCGAGCATGGTGTATCGCTCAAATTCGCCCTCTCCCCGGAACGGGATTATTATATCCAACACCACAGGAATTTCGCGGGGTCGGCATGGGTTTGGGTGGAGCGACCGTCCGACTTGAATGCCGCCCGCGAAATTTGTCGCGAACTTGCGGGCGTCGAAAGCGTCATCACGCGGGATGAGGCGAGCTGGCGGCTCCGGCTTCCCGGCGAGTACATCGGCGACCTTATGGTTTTCGGCGATCGGCAAACGGTGTTCGGAGACCTCGAAACCGCTTACGAGGAGTTGCCTTCCGACTATCGGGCGCATGGCTCGCTCTATGAGGTGGATGTGCCGTTGATCATTCACGGCTGGAACGGAGACCTTCCCCGTTACGACTATTTCGAGCGCAACCTGCACCTCACGCGCTTTCTCTTTCGCTGATGAGCATGCATGATCAGACCGGCAACATGACTACAACAGACGAGGAGGAGCATATGTCCGACGAAATGTGCAGCCCTGACTCGCATAGCTTCGCCCAGGCCATGCAGCGGAAGCTGGAGCGCTTTTACGAGAGATTCCAGCCTATTGGTATAACAATCCTGGGAAGCACAGCCCGCCTTGAATTCCCCGTGCACTATTTCGAAGCGCTGGATAGACGGAACGCCGCCGCTATTCGGCGTAAGGAATAGGATGAAATATACAAACACCTCGGTGACGGTAAACCCGAATATGATCCCTGACGGAGGTTTAGTTATGTCGAAGCAGAAAGTGCTTTTCGTATGCGTCCATAACAGCGCCAGAAGCCAGATGGCGGAGGCGTTTCTCAACCACCTGGCTGGAGGCAGGTTCGAGGCCATGAGCGCGGGTCTGGAACCAGGCCAGTTGAACCCTTACGTCGTCGAGGTCATGCGGGAAATCAAGCTGGATATTTCCCACAACCGGACGAAAGATGTTTTTACCATTTTTAAGAAGGGAATATTGTTCAGCTATATCATATCCGTCTGCGACGCGACAAATGCGGAGCGATGCCCGACTTTCCCCGGCCCGGCCAAGAGGATTAATTGGAGCTTCGAAGACCCGTCGGCCTTGACCGGTACCGACGAGGAAAAGCTCCAAGCGACCAGAAGAATACGTGATCAGATCCGGAAACAGATAGAAGAATGGATTGAGGCTGTCTGATAGTACGCTGCGCCGGCCGACGCCCGGCGGGACCAGATGTCGCGCAACCTTTATCATATGACAGGTGGGATACATTTCAGCTGTCACGGCAAGCCGATCAAATTTCTTGAGAGTGCCTTCTCCTGCCCTCGATGTCGGACGGCGCAGTATCCTCCCTCAGCAGCTCCTTGACCCGCTTGACGACGAGCGGCGAAAGAAAGTATTTGATCCGTGCCGTCCGCGCATAGTGCCTCAGCACCATTGCGTAAAGTGTATTTACCCCTTCCCTGGAACGATTCATGGCCCGCGCAAGGTTTTCAACGGCGGCTTGATGATCCCGCTCTGACGTTCTATCCTGCAATGAAATTTTGTTGTTCATGCGCAATGCCTTCCCTACCTCCTCTTGTTCTGAATGACCGGCTTCCATCGTACGAACTATCCCCCTGAGTGATCGGAAATCAGCGCGGTATCCATCGACGCTGGAGACTCCTGCTGCTTTGCCTCGTATCCCTCAAGGAACACATCGGCAAAGCCGTATTTTTCCCTCAGAAGCTGCTTCATCATTCTCATCCTGTCACGAAGGTTTATCGATCCCGTTGTCCTGACCCTGGCTACCAGAATAATTTTTTCAGGTGACAGGCCCCAGATGTGCATGTCCTTGACACTGCGCACTTCGGGGAACGTTTGAAGCAGAAAACCCGATACCTCGTCAGCGTCTATACTGGCGGGACTCCCCTCCATCAGGATCTTCACGCTGTCCCTGATCAGAAAAAATGTCGGATACGCAGCGAGACAGCCGATCAGTATCCCGGCCAGGGGGTCCACGATATAGAGGTGGGTATAGCGTATGATGACGGCGGCACCAATGACGCCGACCGAACCCAGGGTATCGTTCAGGATCAGGAGCAACGCTCCTTTGATGTTCACGTCCTTCGAGAACCGGTAAAGTTGTACGAGACCGAAGGCGTTCGCAACGAGACCCAGTACGGCGATCACCAGGACCTTGTCCGCTTCAATGGGCTGCGGGTGCAGGATCTTCTGGAAGGCCTCCGTGAACACATAGAACAGGATGAAGCCGACCAGAATCCCGTTAAAGAGACCCGACAGCACTTTCGCGCGCTCGTAACCGAAGGTATTGACCTTGTCCGGCTGTCTGCGGGCGAGTTTTGTCACCCACAGCGCGATGAACTGCCCCGAAATATTAACGGCCATGAACGACGCGTCGGTCACGAGGGCGATGCTGTGATAATAGAGTCCTCCGATCAATTCGACGAAGAAATAGCCGATCGTTACAACGAGAACAAGCGTCTGGCCCTTCACGTATTTTTCCCCGGTCTCATGCATAAAACTTTTATCTTCCCGTATGTTTTCCTCACCCCTTCAGGAGTATCGCCTTGTCTGTTAATTCCCATGGCAAGCCTATATCCATTCTTCCCACATGCCCGTATGCTGCAAGTTTTCGATATAATCCGCCTTTCACCGCAGAGGGAAGAAACCGCAGGTTGAACTGTCGGATGATGCCGGCTGGACGAAAATCAAAGTGCCGCTCCAGCAGCTCCGATATCTTTTGGTCGGGAACCTTGCCCGTTCCGAAAGTCTCCACCTGGATGCTCACCGGCCGTGCGATGCCGATGGTATAGCTGAGCTGCACCTCGCAGGAGGACGCGAGCCCGGCAGCCACGACGTTCTTCGCGGCGTAGCGGGCCGCATATGCGCCGATTCGATCGATGCGTGAGGGCTCTTTGCCGCTAAGCGCCGCGCCGCTGTGGCGCGAATATTCCCCATAGGTATCGATGGCGTTTTTTCTGCCCGTGAGCCCCGAGTGGATCGAAGGCCCTCCGTGGATGAAGGGGCCGTCGGGATTGACGAAGATTCTGGTCCTGTCATCGGGCCTAATCTCCTCGTCCTGGAACACGGGCTTAATGATCTGTTCGAGGATCTCGTCGTGCAATTGTTTACTGCCCGGCCCACCTTTTTCAGGCGACCTGTTCTGGCTCGCGATGACCGTGATGCTGTGGATCCGGCACGGCTTGCCTTCGCAATATTCAACTCCCACCTGGGTCTTGCCGTCAGGCGCCAGGTAACTCAGAGTCTTCTGGAGATGGGCGGATGTGAGTTTCCGGGCGAGTTTATGAGCGAGCCATATCGGAAGCGGCATCAACGCCGCGGTCTGGTTACAGGCAAATCCGAATACGGTGACCTGGTTCCTGACCGGAACGCGTTCGATCTCCTGGTCGGTCATGGAACGCTCATCAACAGGACGATATTCCTCCTCCGGGAATTCCTTCAGACTCGTGACGATGCTGCAGGTCTTCGCATTAAATGCCTTCTGATCGTAACCGATCTGACCGATCACCTGCCGGGCGATGTTTGTGAAATCGACCGTGACCGCTGACGTGAACCGCGCAGCGATAAATACGATCGCCGTGGCAACGGCGCACTCGGCAATGACCTTTGCAAAAGGGTCTTTTTGCAGATAATGATCGACGATGGCATCACTGATAATATCGCAGAGCTTGTCAGGATGGCCCTCCGTTACCGACTCCGAGGTGAACATGAAATCTTTTTTCATTTGCCCTCTCCCTATGCTGTACGTGCTCAGGTGACGGCGGCAATTTGTTTGCCGTTCATTACCGGACCCGCGACCGGGACGGTAGTGCTGTCGTTCAGTACCGGCTGCGGAGCAGCGATTTTTTTGGTTGCTTCGTTGATGAGCAGCGGAGCAGCGGCAGTCCCGAGTGAAACCGCAAGATCGAAGGGATTCAGCGGGCCCATCCCCAGGAAACTGCGGAGGCCCGGGACGAACAAGGTGAGCGACTGCACCCCCAGCGAGGCCGTCAGGGCAACGGTGAGATATTTGTTCGGCGCGAGCCGTTCAGCGTCGAAGATGCTGTGAGTCTCGGAACGATTGCTGATCGTGTGCAGGAGCCCTGCCGTGACAAAGTTCGTAAAGGCCATAGCGCTGGCCTGGGGCCCCTGTCCATAGCGCAGGACCCCGTAGCCGTACGCTGCCAGGGTCCCGGCGGAGATGGTGGAAGCCTCGAAAAGAAGTCTCTTGAAGTCCGACGTCCTGATGAGCGGTTCCTCGGGATTGCGGGGAGGCCGCAGGAGCACATCGGGTTCAGGCGGTTCCTGGGCCAGGGCCAGGCCGGGGAAGAGGTCCGAGATCATGTTGATCCAGAGCAGTTGCATGACATTGAACGGCTGCCCCATGCCCGCCGCCAGCGCGGTGAACATGATCATGATCTCGCTCGTGTTCTTGGAAATCATGTACCGGACCGATTTTCTCAGATTGTTATAGATCGTCCGGCCCTGGCTGATGGCCACGACCATGGTCTCGAGGTTGTCGTCCTCCAGGACCACGTCGGCGACCTCGCGCGCCACATCGGTGCCCGTGTGTCCCAGGGCAATCCCGATGTCGGCCGCCTTGAGCGCCGGCCCGTCATTGATGCCGTCACCGGTCATGCCGATGACCTTTCCCGCCGACTGGAGGGCCTGGACGATCTGGAGCTTGTTGGCCGGGCTTACGCGGGCGAAGACACGGACCCTGCCGGCAAGCGCTTTCATAACCTCGGGTTCGAGCCGTGCGAGATTGGTGGAGTCCAGGATCTCCAGCTCTTCGCCCTTGCTCAGATTGAGTTCCTTGCCGATGGCGTAGGCCGTGGGGGTCTGGTCCCCGGTGATCATGACCGTATCGATCCCGGCGCGGTGAAACGTGCCGACGAGCTCCTTGACGCCGCTCCTGACCACGTCCGCCATGGCGACGAGCCCGACCCAGACGAGCCCCTGTCTGATGATCTCATCGCTGTGCAGCGTGTCATCAGCCGTTATGGTGTAAGCCATGGCCAGCACGCGAAGCGCTTCACCGGCCATCCGTTCATTTTCCGCTTCGAGGACCTCGCGCGCATCATCGTCCAACGCCAGTTGTCGGCCGTCCTTGACGTACCATTTACAGAGCGAGAGGATGTCCGACGGACTGCCCTTGAGGGCCAGGAGCCGATGCCGGTCATTCGACGCGTGCCACGTGCTCATATAATGCCGGTCTTCAGACCGATGGTTCAGCCTCACCAGGGGATATTGGGCACGAAGTGAGTTGACATCCACGCCTGCGCTGAGCGCGAGGTTCACGAGCGCGTTTTCCGTGGAGGAGCCCTCGACGATATAGTCTCCTTCCCGTCCCGATACCATCGATTCATTGCAGAGCACCGACAGATGGAGAAGACGAAGGACGTCCTCGCTCGTATAGGGGTTGACGGTCTTTCCTTCCGCCGTGATCCTCCCGTCGACAACATCGAGACGGCGCAGGCCGGCATGAATCTGTACTACCGACATTTTGTTCATGGTAATGGTGCCGGTCTTGTCGAGACAGATGGTCTCGACCGAGCCGAGTGTTTCGACGGCATCGAGGTGGCGTATGAGCACTTTCAGGTCCCGCATGCGCCTGATGCCGAGCGCAAGGGTCGTCGTCGTAACAGTCGGGAGCCCCTCGGGCACGGCGGCAACGGCAAGGGCAATGGAGGTCTTGAGCATCTGGAGAAAACCGTAACCGCGCAAGAGTCCCACAATGAATACAACGCCGCACACGATGCAGGTGGCATACACCAGCTGGACCCCCAGGTGGTCCATCTGCCGTTCCAGCGGCGTTTCGGGGGGCCGTGCCTCTCCCACCAGGGTCTGGATCTTCCCGACCTCCGTAAACTTTCCGGTGGCCACCGCAACAGCGAGGCCCTGACCCCCGGTGACCAGGGTGCCCATATACACCATGTTTGTTCGGTCGGCCAGGGGCATGTCGGGCTCCGGTAACACGTCGGTTATTTTTATGACCGGCATGCTTTCGCCCGTCAAGGCCGATTCGTCTATGCTCAGATATTTCGCCTCAATGAGGCGTGCGTCCGCGGCAACATAGCTTCCCGGCCTCAGCACGAGCAGGTCGCCGGGGACAACGTCCCTGGCATCGACGGAGGCCATGACTCCGCCGCGGACTACCGTTGCGGTCGGCTGCACAAGGCTCTTGAGTCCATGGATGGTCTTTTCCGTCTGGTTCTCGGTGACGTAGCCGATAGAGGCGTTGATGACGACGGCCCCCGCGATTACGACGGCATCGGCAAACCCTCCGGTGGCGACCGATATGCCGGCGGCAACGCCGAGCAGGGCAATGGGAAGAGACTTGAACTGGTCGAAAAAGATGCTCCAGCCGGAGCGGGGAACGGATTCAGGCAGAAGGTTGGGACCGTACTGGTTATACAGAAGGCGGGCCGCTTCTTCGGACAAGCCCTGCGTCGCCGATGTGCCCCAGCGCTGGAGCACGTCTCCTTTAGACAGGCAATGCCACGCTTCTTCCTTCTGGTCCCCGGCATGGGAAACTTCTTTACGAACGGCCCGCAGGCTCGATACTTCCTTGCCTGCCGGGGTCTGGCCAGGAGAGACGTCGGTGCGTGTACGGCGCACCTCAACGCTTCCTTTCCTCGCCCGCACGCCCGGGGGAGGGCCGTCCTTTTCGAGGACGGGGCCGCGACCAATACGATCATGATCAACGACGGATATCAGGAGAGAGGCGACAGCGGACGCATCATGTCCGTTCTGTGAATCAAAAGTCACCAGGACGGTGCTGGTGAGCGTGCTGATCGAGACAGTAAGTATCCACTGCTGCTCTGCAAGCTGCTGCTCAATCCGCTGCTTAAGATGCTCAGAGCGGTACAAGCCCTCGACCTTATAGCGGACCCGTCCTGGTACCGAGGTATGCACTGCCTGTACCACAAATAATTCCTCCCTCTCACCTCATGAAGGCTGGTCACAACCCGGATCCCGACGGTTCAAACAGTTTTAGCCTTGGGAAGCGCGCTGCCGGCGACCTCTTTCACTCCTTCAACGACGCCCACCAGCATGTCTTTGACCGCCTTGACCGCCGTGTTGCCGATGGCGGCTGCGGCGTCGATAGCTCCCGTCACCGCCACCTTTGCAACTTCTTCCGCGTTTCCGCCGACTTCCTTCGTGGCCTCGATCACGCCGTCGACGGCCCGGCGGGCAACCATGGCGACATCCGCGCCGACCTCGGCCGCGCCCTTGACCGCGCCTTTGACCGTCGATCCCGCAACGGTGACCACGTCGCCGCCGACATCGCTCACGCCCATGACCACGCCTTTCGCCACGCTCTTGGTGCTCAGGATGAGCCCGGTGCCGACTTCTTCCGTGGCCTGGATCGCGCCCTTGACCACGTCCTTTGTAACGCCGACCGCTTCGCCTGCAACAGAGCCCGTTGCGCGGAGCGTATTAGACACGGTGTTCCGGACAAGGCTGACGATCTCCGCTTCGATCTCGTTGAGTCCCTTGAGACTGCTGATGACGCCTTCTTTCACCGCCGATCCCGCTTTGCCAATCTCTTCCGATGACGTTGCGACGCCTGTGGTTTCTGCGCCGCCTATGGTCTCTTCGTTTGTCATTTCTGTTTCTCCTTTCGTAGTCATAGGTGTGACGTTTTCCTGCGCTTCCGGCAATGTGCCGCGTCCACTGCGCTTCACGGTCTTCTTTGATACTGCTTTCTGTTTATGTTCGCTCATGGCATTGCTCCTTGCATGTGCACGGATTCGTTAGGCGATCTATTGCACCTTCTGTTTTTTTGACGACTGAGCGGTGAATTTTCAGGAAGAAGCAGTGTCCTACTCGAAGTCTTTGTAGCTGATAATGCGGAACACAGGGTGGAGGGGCGGCACTTCTTTTCAATCATCCATCGTGCCGATTTTGTTTCTTTTCCCCTTCGTTTGTTCTTGAGTAGAGGTGGAACGCATACCAATACGCTGCGAACCACGGTATTGCTCCTGCGTTTCCCGTCACAATTTGCGCAGTACCCGCTATCACCAGTCCTGCGAGCGCCAACCCGCTCAGGTCCAACTCACCGTCAGTGAGGCTCTGTATCTGCCGATCAACGCTCTTGAATGACTCACCAAGGCTCCGGCGCATATCTGCGGATGGCGCCTTCGGAACCTTGTGTTCCTGTAAGGAAAAAAGGTCCTTGGACCGTGCATATTCCGAAATTTCACGGACCGTTGTCTGATGAAGCAGGAGTATGCTCCCGGTTGACGGGTTCACCTCAATGGAGAGAACGCCCGGACACGCCGCAAACGGGTCGCCATAAGACTTAAGTGCTCCAACATTCCCTTTTTGGGAAGGAATCTTGATCCGCAATCTCCCGGTTGAAGCATGGGCAATGACGGCATCAGGAATCATGACGCAGCCGTCTCGCCTTTTGCGGGCTCAACCGCCGGGGCCGCTGCCGCTGCTGCCGCTGCGGTCGACGCTGCCAGCTCCGCCTTTGCTTCAGCTACAATATCCTCAGTGATTTCAGCCACCTCCGCAAAGGTCTCCTTGCCGCGCTCAAATAACTGAATACCGCCCTTTATTGCGGCCTTTGCGAGCGGTTTCGCAACATTTGCAAACAGAGGTATTACTACCGGCGCCAGTATCGCCGCCCCAATGCCGATGGCCAGGCCAGTGACCAGATTTCCTTTTAATCCATTATCCAAAAGCGCCATAGAGAATCTCCTTTCCTTAGATGTTAAAATTGTAGTCACTTTCCTAATTGATGTCTATCGTCTCTTTCATTACTTACCTACTAATTCCATGGTTGCATTTTCCTGGCAGTCTCTTTAATACAGCGAAAGCGTTGTGAGGGTATTACACAATATCGGCCGGTAATGCGATACCATGGAGAGAATTAAAGACGATACATTATAACGAGTGCGTGATCCTGTTGCAGGGCCTGGGCCGCTTCAGTCTTAGATTGACCCGTCATAGCACCTTCCTATGGATGAAAAAAGGAATGCACCCTGAGAATCAAGCCGAAATAGTGTTCCGGTTTTTTCTCACAGTGGCATTGACAGAGCGCGCATAACAAAATAGAGCGCTCCGGAAAAGAGCATGCCCAGCAGGACGCCAAATACCTCCAGCCAGAGCAGATGCGATCTGATATTTTCTTCAATGATGTCGCGTACCCGTGACGGCGCGTACGTCGCAAGCTTGTCGGCGACCATGCCTTCTATGTCAAGGTTGTCGAAGAACAGTTGTGCAATGGATCTGTCCGTATGGTAATGACGGAGAATAAGCTCGTTGTTCGGCCTGAACAGGAAATCCTCAAGCGTGCCGACCTTTTGAATGGTTTTCTGGATCAGCTGTTTTGACACCCGTAACCGGTCTATTCTCTCATGGAGCTCCCCGACGATTGCATCGGTCATCTCGTCATATTCCTTGATGCGCGTGACGTTCAGGAACTTCCCGAGAAATCCAAGCTTCGTCTTGAGCGCGTCTCTGATCTCATCATGAACCTCCTGCGACTGAAGGTATTCGCGGACATCGTCACGGAAATTATCGATAATGTTATTGATGATTTCTTCGGCCTTGTCGGCATTGACCGGTTCGAGCAGTTTTTTCATTTCCGCCTGGAGCGTTTCGCTGTTCACCAGGTGTCTCTCCACCGTCCTCGCAAGGGAACGTATGATGTCCTTGTGCTTTTTGAGCAAAACACCGGATCCCGGCAGGAACCACTTCTTTTCAAAGAGCATCGTAATGGCGATCTTGTTCGTGATGCCGCCTATGAACCCGCCCAGCAATACCTGTATCACCAGGGTCTGGTAAGGGACGGCAATGCCGGAGAGTGACGCTATCAGTGTGATCACCAGGCAGACGAATACAATAGGGATCAAATAGTACGCCAGGCGATCTGTCATCCTGAGGTAGCTATCGTTCATGATGCACCCATTCTCTAATTTGAGCCATTCAGAAATCCGCTAAGTCTGCTGGGTACCAGCGCCTTCCTCGTTATCTTGTCCAGGACTTGCGTGTAACCCGATGAATCGTGTTTCTTGAGCATGAGATCTCCTTGATAGGAATTATCAACAGGAAGAGACGAATGTCAAGAGGCAAGACTTGAAAATCATGGTATCTTCGAGCACTGGTAAACTTCCGATACCTTCCCTTCCACCCATGAAAACCGCTGACCATGCTATGTGCGTTTCATGAACAGGGAAAAGGTCTGCTTTCTCAAAAAACCGAAAGACTCCGAGAGGATGTAACCTGCCTTTTCCATCCGGCCCCTGATGATTTCCGGGGAGGTATGGTGCCCGAAAAGGGCGTCAAATCCGAAGCCTTTTTTCATGCGCTCGATGATTGCGACCCTCCCGCCTGGTTTCAGGGAACGTTTGAGCCCGGCGAAATAGGTCTCCGGCGACGGCAGATGGTGGAACACGTTTCTGGCGAACACGAGGTCGAGGCCTGCGTCCGGCAGTTCCGGCCCGCTCTTCGAGGCGAGCACGAAGATGATATTACTAGGGCCCGCTTGCTCCGCCTGCCGCCTGATGAAATCGAGGTTCTTCTTACGGACGTCCACGGCGTAAACGCGGCCGGTCTTCCCCACTCTGCGGCTAAGGGCGAGCGTGAAATACCCGCCCCCGGAACCGATGTCCGCCGCCGTCTGGCCCTCTTGGAGGTGAAGCCGAGCAAGGATCTCATCGGGCATGCTTTGACTCGACGAGGCTTCTTTGTTCAGGTGCTTTAATATAAAAGAAGTAATCATGGACTCATTGTCCTCCCGGCGTTCTGCTCCGCGTAGCTGAAAATCCACCGAGGCTGTTGATAAGCGAGTCCCACGATGCAGGCTGAAGCAGCTCACTCCTGATAAACGACCCGCAGATCTCGCAGTGAAAAGCCAGACAGGCCTCCGGAACTTTGTCTTTGTTGTCCGCAGGGGAGCTTACTTCTCGCGTCAGTCGGATGGTACGGACAACCCTGCAATGAGGACAGTACCCAACAGTTGTGTTTATGCAGTCCTTCTCGTTACTCATAGGAGTTCGACTGCCTTCATGTTTTTGATTCTTTCGTAGAGTTTCCCGTCCGCGGTCACGAACGCGCATTTGAGCCTCCGGCTGAGTTCCACATACGCGGCGTCATAGAGGGTTATCTTGTACTTCCTCGACAGGGCCAGGCTGCTTTGATAATCATCCAATCCAAGGTCGAACCGTTCGAGGGAAAATTCCCAGAGCAGCAAGAAGGCTTCTGCGACGGCGGTTTCGGCGAGCCGCGTCTTCGTCGAGAGTACATTGCCGATCTCGTAGAACAGAAGGTCGGGCGCGGCGATGATCTCGTGACCGCTGACATGCGCGTCCTTGAAGCGCGCCGCACGCTCTCCGCCGACTTCATCCGCGAAGATCCACTTGAGGACCACCGAGGCGTCAAGGACGATCATCGGCGTTCTCTCGTTTCCCGCAACGCCTTCACCACGTCAACATGCGCGGTTTCCTTGCGGTGCTCGGTCTTCCATGCGTCCATTCGTGCGGACAGCTCCTTGAGTTTCCTCCCCCGGTCGCCTTTCACCACCTTGTCCTGATACTCCTCAGCGGACATGATGACCGCCAGGGGCTTGTTCGCCCGTGTGATCGTCACCGGCTCATGCTTTTCCGCTACGGCGTTCAGAACACTGCCCAGCTTCTTTCTCAGATCGAGTGCTGTTACGGTTTTCATTTCACACCTCCCTGCGTTGATTAAGTTATTGCCAAAATTCTATTCTTGAATTTTCTAATTGCTTTTGCTTTTCAAGGTGTTCTTAACAATAAGCTTGCCTCCCCCCTGAAAATCGGCTAAAAGTAGTGTATGAAGGGAGAGCATGCTCATG
>OFHH01000137.1_pt1 | contig 12686 bp, 10 predicted proteins | sample 1521961 | NCBI WGS metagenome assembly OFHH01 (sample SAMEA2468439, study PRJEB22500) | soil metagenome | biome: Glassland; feature: Farmland; material: Clay | place: Australia | collected 2013-01-31 | depth 0.55 m | reverse complement strand
CGGCACCATGCATGCGGGGAGCGGGGCGGTGCCGGGGTGTCTGCCGGCGAGGGATGCCGTGCCGGCGCGGGGGTCGGGTGTGTCCATCGGCGTGTCGGATCCGAATCGGGCTGGGTTCGGGGTGGCGATCCGGTCGGAGGCGGCGGCGGCCGCCGTCACGGCGGAACGGTTCGCCGCGGCGGCACGACGCCACCTTGGCTGACCTGCGCCCACGTCCGGTCCGTCGCGTCGGTCAGGCTGGGCGAAGCCGACCGCAGGTGATGGAGGGTTCGGTCGTGAGCGACCAGATCAGCCCGGGACAGTTCCACGAGACCGAGGGCGTCGGTGACTGGCGTGTGCTCGGCGACGGCGCGTGCGCCTTCTTCCGCACCGGGTCGTTCGCCGCGAGCGCGCGATTCGTCCGGGCGATCGGCGAGCTGGCCGGCGTCGAGGACCACCGCCCGGACGTGGACATCCGACCCGGCGGCGTGACGGTACGGCTCCTCACGCTGACCGAGGACGACGCGGGGATGACCAGCCGCGACGTCGAGCTGGCCCGTCGGATCTCCGCGGTGGCGCGGGCGCTCGGCGCCCCGGCGGACCCATCCGCGGTCCAGAGTCTCCTCGCCATCGTCGGTGCGCCCCGGACCGCCGAGGTGATGCCCTTCTGGCGGGCCGTCCTGGGCTAGGCGCCCCGCCTGGACAGCCCCGACGAGGACCTCGTCGACCCGGGCGGCCGCTGGCCGGGATTCTGGTTCGAGCGCATGGACGCGCCCCGTCCGGACGGCGGCGGCGCGATCCACCTCGCCGTCTGGGTACCGCCCGAGGACGCCGAGGCGCGAGTCGCGGCGGCGCTGGCCGCGGGTGGGGATCAGGAGATCCACCGGGGGGAGGGCGTGGGTGGACATGTGGCTGTGGAATGTCTCTTCGTTGATTGCTTGGGGGGGGGGGTTGCCGGTGGCGGCTCGGAGGGAGGGGGGGCGGGGTCGGTTAATGATGGGGGGGCGGCCGCCGTAGGAGAGCGCGAGGTTCAGGACCAGTCCTGTGTTCTCTGCGGTCTCGGATACCGCCCTTTTGATCCAATTCAGCGCCGATGAAGGAAGTCGCTCGACCCTGCCAATCGTGCGGAACTTGATGCCGTTGACTTTCATCGCTGCGATCTCTGCCTTGAGATAAGACCCGAGCATGTCCATGAGGAAGCCCACTTCCTCCCTCGGTCTGCCCCAGTTCTCGTCTGAGAATGCGTAGAGGGTCAGGACCGGGATTCCGAGCTGCCGGCACTGCTCCGTCACGCGACGCACGCTGTCTGCGCCCCTTTTATGCCCGGAGATCCGCGGCAGCCCTCTCTGCTGCGCCCATCTCCCGTTGCCGTCCATGATGATGGCGACGTGTTTCTGCAGGCCGCTCCTGTCCACGCTTGCGCGAAGTTCCTCAATCATCTGCCTTTTGCTCTTCATGCTCTTTTGCTTCTCCACTATGCTGCCGGATAAAACCAGTTGGAGAACAGGACCCCCCAACGATAAAAATATGCAACGACATGAATCCCCACAAAGATTACTTTACCGAATAGCTCATCACCTGCTGGCGATCCTTGGTAAAGAGGCTGCCTTTGGTCCGGACGAGGGCGAGGAGCTGCGCCCCGCTCCTGTCCTGCCGCAGGAGTTGAAAGTCGAGTACGGCGCCCGGAATATCCTTGATGTTCCAGCCTTGCTCGAGCCGGGCTCCGGTCCAACTCAGACTTTCCATCTCGGCCCCCTTGATTCCGCCGATGCCCAGGAACGAGTCCCCGATGTTCTTCGGGACGATGATCTCGTCCCTTCCGTCACCGTTGATATCGGCTGCAATGACCCTGCCCGGTATCCTCACCCGCAGGGACTTATCGCCCTGGATGGCGTCCTTGGACAGGACGGCGCCTACGCCCGTCGGAGGCTTGTAAAAATACGCGGGCACCTGAGCGTATTTTTCCCCGCTTTTCCAGATGACAGCGTCTTTTGAATAGACAAGGAGGTAGTCGTCTTCGTCGAGCGCAACGAGGAGCGGCTGATCTTCACCGAGCAAGGCGAAGGTAAAGCCGTACAGCGCCACTCCTTTAGGAATTTGGAATTCAGCCCCGGGAACGTACTTTCCATCCTGCCATGAATAGAGCCGGGGCTGTCCGGAATAGAACGTCTTTGGATCGTAGGCCTGGCCCAGAAGCATCATGCCCTTGCCGGGATAGCTTATCACCCGGAGGAACCCCGGGACATCGGCAGTACGGCGAAAAGCTCCGTCCTGAAACTCGACAACATAGGAAAACACGTTCCCGTTCAGCATGGCGGTCACGAAAATTTCCGGTTTGCCGTTGCCGTTGATGTCCGCCGCGTCGATATTGATGTGTTTTACGCCTTCTGAGGAATGAGGAACGGTCTCGGTCCAGACCTCGCGCCATCCGGTCGCTTCCTGGCGGTATATATGAATCTTCGAGCCGTCGGAGAAAACGTACTCGAGCCTGCCGTCGCCCTCGAAATCGGCCGCCGTAAAATATCGGGCGTCGAATGGCAGCTCAGGCGTTATGCTCTTTTCCTCCTTCACCGGCATGAAGAATGGTTTGATCTCGCCGAGCACGTCCTTCTTGGGCTTAAGGTTAAGGGTGGCAATAATCGTGTCGAGGGTGCTGGCGTCCTGGGTGTAAAAAATTTTGGTCATCACCAGGAGCTTGCCCTCGGTAGGATAGATGCTGAGCGCCGCGACCGCATCGAGCTTAAACTGGCTTCCCATCTCCCTGATGAGAGAACTGTCGCGCTGTTTTTTGCCTTTGAGGAATTCAGCGACCTTTTCTTTGTCGAGGACCGCGAACCTGCCGTACTCGGTCAACCGGTCGGACAGCCCCTGCACAACATCCGGGCGCTCCGACGTGAGCGGAATGATCGCAAGGTTGATCTTCTTCGGCGTAATCCGTGCCTTGTCGCCCGGCTTCGGTTCCCGCAGTTTTTTCTTCACGACGGCGGAGGATGACACATCGCCCACAGCGACCACCTCGACCGTGCCGACCTCGTCTTCCAGGTGGCCGATCACCGCGCCCGTCACGGGGTGAAGGATTTCCTTCCCGTCCCTCCAGAGCGTGAGCTCCATCCCGGGTGTGAGACCGTCCTTTTTGCTGAGCGTCAGCGTAAGCTTGTCATTCTGAATGGAGGTTATCACACCCTGAATTTTGGGGAAGTACGCCGCGACAGCGCCTGCCAGTTCGTCGACGGAATTGAACTCGTCAACGCCCAGCGGCTTCTCGGCGAACGCGGAAGATGCGCCGAAAGACAACGTCAGTAAGAACAGTATCAGTATCCGTATCTTTTTCATGTATGAGGGAACCTCTTTTCTATCCACAGCTAATTTACCATTTCCAATTTACACGCTTGAGGGTCTTGTAAAAAGTCGAATCTCACGCAAAGTCGCGAAGACACAAAGAAAAGTTATCTTTTTCAATGAGTCTTTCTCTGTGCCCTTGCTTGCTGCTTTTTATTCTAATTTCACCGTGATCTCCGTCGCCCAGCTTGAACCCGGTCCGAGCGAAATTCTCCAGATCGGCATCACCATCGAGCTCTGGTACACCCGCTCGAAGCCCGACTCGGACTGGGAAACCGTTTCGACCGGCGCGCGCCAGAGGATGGCAGACTGCGAAAATGCCAGTGTGAGCTTCAGCTTGAGCCATTCATCGGTGAGGGCCACCTGGCCCACATTGTTCGTTTCTCCCGTCGAGGCAAGGTTTCTCTTGTCCAGGATATGGCCCGGAATTTCATAGTACCGGTCATGGGCATCGCCCGCAAGAAGCGAAAAATTGAACTCGGGCCCGAAGGAGGTGTTCAGCTCTTCAGCGCTCAGGTTGGTAATCGTGTACTTGACCGTTAAATCCGGCGACGCCGCGCGCAGGGACAGCTCCTTCTGCAGCTTCACGCCCAGCCCGGCCACGTTTCCATTGCGCTCAAGGGTGACAACCGCCCGCCCGTTCGCCTTATTCCAATTCACACCATAAACGCCGAGGACAAAATCTCCCGCCTCATAATATTCGGACCGCATAAAGCTCGCCAAGTCCACGCCCGATCCCAGAAAATGATCGAGCAGCGATCCGCGCGTGTACCAGTCGTAGAGGAGGTGATACTGCAAACCATCCTCCTTCACCGCCACCCGTTCGTGAATCGTCTTCGCCCCGCCCGAAGCCTCGGGCGCCTTGTCCCTGACCATCTGGAGTATTTTTTCGTGATAGACCTCGCGTCTGCGCGTAAGCGTGTTCATGAGGTTGAACGAACGCGGCTTCCAGTCGAGTTCGGATATCCGTCCACCCTCTGCCGGGTCGGTGAAGACGTTCAGAAATTCGGAGTTCATCATGACCTCTTCGTTTCCGTCCCGGTCGAAGTCCCCTTGTTCGATCACCAGCCACGAGCCCGCCGCTTTCTTCGGTTTTCCCTCTCGTTCCCCGTCCCTTGTCCCTCGTCCTTTCAGGACTTTGTCAGCAAGGTACTCGGCCTGGATCAGGTGCTCGTATACCGCCGAACGAAGGTGCGGGAGGTACAGCCCGCCGAAAATCCCGTGCCAGTATGCGTCGTTGCACTGCGCCTGGTAGAGGTGGTCGACCATGCGTGCCTTCTCGGCGGACTTCCCGTCGCCCCGGGAGTCGAGCGCCTCATGCGCCTTGCGGCTCACCATCATCATCCGCTTGTGCATATGGTTGCTCTCGGAATACTTTGCGAGAAAGTTCCGCCAGAAACCGCCCTTGATGAAGGGGCGCAGACCGCCGAATTCCGGCGAATTCTTTGCCTTTGCCAAGGCTTCGTCGTACTCTTTCATGGCCCGCGTCGGGAGCGCCCATTCGCCCATCTCCATGTAGGACGCCGCGGGAAGATAGACCCTGCCGCGGGGCTGTTCTTTTTTCAAATACTCGGAAAAAGTCGTGGTCTCGAGCCAGTCGTGGTTCTCTTCGATCAGCGTAAAGAACCGGTCGAGCCATCCTTCCTCATACACCGTATGGTACGTCTCGGGCCATACGCCGAATTTCTCTCCGTCATCGGCCATGACCGAAAGCCTGTTCCGTTCCGTTGACCGCAGGGAAGCAAGATGCTCGATCGTCTCTTCAGGCCGGTGAAAGGGAATCAGATACCGGAGCCGCTCGCTTCCCGGGAAAATGCGGAGAACGCCGTCCTGCTCCTCGGTGACATAGTAACCGTCGAGTTCGTCGTCGTGGAGCCCGGCCATCTTGAAGTGAAAGTCATCGACCACCACGTGGTTGATGCCCGCCGAGGCAATGAACTTCGGCAGGTGCGGCTCCCAAACCCGCTCAGCGAGCCACATGCCGCCGGCGCCGTATCCCAGCGTCCGACGGACGTAGTCCGTAAGCATCCTGATCTGGCCGATCTTATCGTCATCAGCCAGCACCGCGAGAACCGGCTCATAAAAACCGCCTGACAGGATCTCCACCCTGTCTTCGGCCACGAGCTTCTTGAGCGCATCGATGAACTCGGGGTGACGCTGCTCGAAAAAATGATACAGGATGCCGGTGTAGTGCAGCGTAATCGTGATTTTCGGATGCTTCTCCAGCACCTTGACGAACGGAAGGTAGGATTTCTGGTACGCTTCTTCCGCAACAAAATCGAAATTCCCGACCGGCTGATGATTGTGAATGGCAAAGATGAATTGTACCTTGGACATTGGTCCGGGACCTTGAGTTTCCTGATGGATTGATGCGAATACAGAGTGAAATATTAGCCCCCTGGCCGCGAAAAGTCAACCGAAAACGGGAGAATAGGGCATGTGCTGCCCTTCACTGCTGTCGCTGTTTGATCTTTAACGATGGTTACGAGGCAGGTAGTCTCTTCTTCATTCTCCGGTACGTAATCACACCGGCGTAGAACGCGATCATCGGCAGCCAGATCCAGATAATTTCTTGCATCAGGACCTCGATGCCCGCATGGCTGAAGAATTTTGGAATGCTCATGGGCGAAGCATAGATGGGCCGCCAGGGCATGTGATAACGGGTGTTGTCAAAGGGGATGAAAAATCCGACGCCCATGCCCTTGTCCGTCATGGAATCTAAGAAACCATGTGCCGCGGTAACGGCAAAGAAAAAAGCGGACAGGCTCCACCACTGTCGGGTGAAGCGGGGCGTGGTTCTGAACGCGATCTGAACGACGAGTATGCTCAGGAGCAATGCGAACGCGAGAGAATGAAAGAAACCGCGATGGCCGAGCATGCTGCCGTATTTGATGCCGAAGCTATAGCCGATAATGTCGATATCGGGCAGAATGGAGCAGACGCCCGCAAGAACCCAGAACTTCACGGGCATCTTTTCTGCCGTGCAGGTCTTGCCGAGGGCTTCGCCTATGAATAGATGAGTGAATGCTGAAGGCATAATTTAATCCAGCATGGGGCAGAGAGCGATGAGTAAAAACACCGGTGCGGGCTCCCTGCTCTTTGCTCCATGATCTCTGCTCTCTGCGCCTTACCCCGTCCTCCTCACCAGTTTTCCTGCAAGGTAATAAAACATTACCGCATACGCCGCGAGCACGAACACAGAGCCGGCGGACGGACTGCCGCCCGAAGCAAGCGCGCGCAAAAGCAGGTTCGCGTGCGTAAGTGGATAGACGAGAATCGCGCTGTGAAAAGGTTCAGGCAGTTTGTCCGGCGAAAAGAACGTTCCTGCCAAAAACGACATGGGGATGATGAAAAAACTGTTGAAGTTCGCCATGTCCTCGTGCGTATGGGCGAGCATCGCCGCTGCCACGCCCGCGGCGCCGAAACAGAATGCGGTGAGCGCCAGCACCGCGAAAAAAGAGACCGACAGATGCAGGTGCACGCCTGAAATCAGCCCTACCAGCATGAGCATGAACGCCGAGAAAAGACCGCGCGCGAGACCGGTGAGCGTCCTGCCGAGGGTGATGTCCCAGGGGCTTACGGGAGAGACGAGCACTTCTTCGAGCGTCTTGGTATAGAGCTTGCTGATATTGAGCGACGACGAGGTAGGAGTGAAGCTGTTGTTCATTGCCGAGAGCGCCAGGATGCCGGGCAGAACGAATTCGAGGTAACTGCCTCCGCCCACGTTCATACCCCTGCCGAGGCCCCAACCGAAGGTTACGAGATAGAGCACCGGCATGACCATACTGGAGGCAAGAAACCGCCAGGGTTTCTTGCGGATGATGAGCATCTCTTTCCAGAATATGGGGTAAAAGTTCATAAGTAACCCTTCAGACAATCGCCGATGAGCACAGACAGGCACGGATGTAATCCGGCAAACACTGGGTTCCCGATAGAGACATTCGGGAATGACGGCTTTTTGTTTTAATCCGCATTCCGCAATCCGCCTGTACCCGGCGTTCACGAGTGGCAGCGCAGGTGCAGGGCGAAATCCGCACTCGCTTCACCCTTCGATCCTCTCCCCCGTCAGGCTGATGAAAACGTCCTCAAGGGTCGACTCGCGAATGAGAAGGTCGCAGCTCAAATCGCGGCCCGCGTTGATTGCCTCCTCCCGCGTCTGATAAAACCTGCGCGGCAGCTCGTGATTTCCTATGCACTCGACGGAGATCCTTCCCACGCGCGCTTTGAGCCCGGCCGGCGTATCGAGCGCTATGATCGTGCCCGCGCGCATGATCGCCACCCGGTCGCAGAGCGCGTCGGCCTCCTCGATGTAATGCGTCGTGAGCATGATGGTGATGCCGCTCCGTTTAAGCGATTCGATGAGTCCCCAGATCATCCGTCGTGCCTGCGGGTCGAGTCCGACCGTCGGCTCGTCCATAAATACGACCAAGGGCATGTGCATGAGCCCGCGGGCGATGAGGAGTCTGCGGCGCATTCCGCCGGAAAGATGTTCGACGGGGGTTTCCTTCTTTTCCCACAGGCCGACGAACCGGAGCAACTCCTCGATCCTCGCCCCGCGTTCCGCCGGTTTCATTTTGTGGAGTCTCCCGTGGAACTCGAGGTTCTCGGCACAGGTAAGGTCAATGTCGAGGTTCAGCATCTGCGGCACCACGCCGATCGAACGTTTGACGCCGAGCGGATCGGACAGTATATCGCATCCTGCGACGGAGGCCGTACCCGATGTCGGGGACAGCAGCGTGGTCAGCATCCGGATCGTCGTGGTCTTTCCCGCGCCGTTCGGGCCGAGAAGCCCGAAGACCTCCCCTTTGCCGACGGAGAAACCGATAGACTGCACGGCGCCGAGGGCGCCGAAGTATTTGGTGAGGTCGTAAGTTTCGATCATGGTGAATAGTATAAAGAAGGATGAGGTTTGAAATTAAGGTTCAGGCGAGCCGAGAAGTTCTGAGCCTAAACCTTAACCTGGTGCCGCCTTAGCAATCTTCCTTCTCAATCCTCTATCTCGATCCCCAGTGCCTTGATCTTCCGGTGCAGGTTGCTGCGCTCCACGCCGATGCCGTCGGCGGTCCTACTCACGTTCCCGCCGTATTCCTTGAGCTTCTGCGCGATGAACTCCCGTTCAAACGCCGCCCGCGCGTTTTTGAGCGTGGCATAGTCGCTGTCGGAGCGGCCTCCCCGCGGGAGGGCCGGAGCCCGGAACTCCTGCTGCAACGAACTGAGGGGAGGCGGCACGTCCTGTCCCCTCAGCATGGGGCCGGGGACCATGATGATCAGCCGTTCGATGATGTTGCGCAGCTCACGCACGTTGCCCGGCCACGGATACCGGACAAAGAGGGCGAGGGCGTCATTGTCGATGGTCTTCATTTTTTGCCCGTACTCGGTCGAAAATTCCTGCAGGAAGTATCGCACCAGCCGCGGGATGTCATCAGGCCGCTCGCGAAGCGGGGGGACCGTCAGGGGGATCACGTTGAGCCGGTAGAAAAGGTCTTCGCGGAAGGCGCCTCTTCTGATCTCGTCGGCGAGGTTTTTGTTCGACGCGGCGACCACCCGCACATCGGCCTTGAGCGTCCTGGTGCCGCCCACCCGCTGGAATTCCTGCCCTTCGAGCACGCGGAGGACCTTGGCCTGGGTGGCCATGCTCATGTCCGCGATCTCATCAAGGAATATGGTCCCGTCGCGAGCAAGCTCGAACTTGCCCCGCTTCATGCCGGTCGCGCCGGTGAAGGAGCCTTTCTCGTGGCCAAAGAGCTCGCTCTCGATCAATTCCTGCGGGATAGCGGCGCAGTTCACCTCCACGAAGGGCCCGCAAGCCCGCTTGCTCTGGCGGTGGATGGCGCGCGCCACGAGTTCCTTGCCCGTGCCGCTCTCACCGTGAATAAGCACCCAACCGTTCGTGGGGGCCGCGAGAGCGATCTGGCGTTTGAGCGCCTTGATCTTCTCGCTCTCGCCGACGATCTCGTAGCGTCGCTCGATGCTTTTCTTAAGCGACTCGTTCTCCCCGCGCAACCGCGATTCCTCGATCCCGTGCTTTACCACCAGGGTGAGGTGCTCTAACTCCGGCGGCTTCACGATGAAATCATAAGCGCCCATCTTCGTTGTTTTGACCGCCGTCTCGATCGTGCCGTGTCCGGTGATCATCACCACCGGCAGGTCGGGCCTGATCTCCCTGAAGCGGCGAAGCGTTTCGATCCCGTCCATCTCGGGCATGGCGATGTCGAGGAGCGCCAGCGACGGCTGCGCCTCATGGAGCAGGCCGATGCCTTCCCTGCCTGATGCAGCGGTCAAGACCTCGTAACCCTCGTCCTTCATCACCCCGGCGAGGCTGTTCCGCACGCTCTCTTCATCGTCAACGATAAGTATGGTTTCACCGGACATGGTATTCCTTACAATCCAAAAGCTGAAGTCCCAGGCGACTTCCTGCAAAATTCGTGGACTTTTTTAAAGAACCCTTTGCTTTTGTGCTTCGATACGTCATTCGGGGCCTGACCCGGAATCCAGAAGGTTCAAAAAACTGGATTCCCGATAGAAGCACCCGGGAATGACGAAAAAGGCTAGCTATAGTATTATTTCGTCAGGTTGTTTTTCAGCCTCTCCTCCACCGCATCAATGTCCGCCCCGGTCGTCTCTCTGCCCAGGCTGAACCGTATCGCGCCCCGGGCGAGGGCGGTGTCAATGCCCATGGCAGCAAGCACGTGCGACGGTTCCACCAGATCGCCGTGACATGCCGCACCCGGAGAAACAGCGAACTCCTGGCCGAGCGCATCCATCACATCCGTTGCCGTGAATCCTTCGAAACTGAGGTTCCAGGTGTTCGGCAGCTTCTTCTCCGGACGGCCGTTCACATGCACCGAAAGCCCCGCCTTTTGCAATCCCTCGAACAGCCGCCTACCGAGGTGCGTCTGGCGCTGTCCTTCTGTTTCAATGATCGGAGCCGCAATCATTGCCGCGGCTCCAAGGCGGACGATAAACGCGGCATTCTCCGTGCCGGGCCGCAGACCCCGCTCATGACCAGCGCCGTGCAGAAGCGGCGGAAGCTTCCGGCCGTTTTTGATATAGAGCGCGCCAATACCCTTCGGGGCATAGAATTTGTGGCCCGCCACAGTCAGGAAATCCACACCAAGCTCTTCGACCTGCACCCGTACTTTGCCCACGCTCTGGGCCGCATCGGTGTGAAACAAGACGTTGCGGGATGATGCGATGCGGCTAAGTTCCCTGATCGGCTGGATGGCCCCGACTTCGTTGTTCGAGTGCATGATCGAAACGAGCGCGGTATCCGGCGTGATGGCCTTTTCAAGGTCAACGGGGCTTACCATGCCGAACCGGTCGACGGGAAGATAGCTCACCCGGTAGCCGAAACGTTCGAGATGCCGGCAGGGCTCAAGGACCGCGGGATGCTCGATCCGGGAGGTGATGAAATGCTTTCCCTTTCCGGCTGCTTTGGCGATCCCCTTGATCACCATGTTGTTCGACTCCGTGGCCCCGCTCGTGAAGATGACTTCCTCTGCCCCGCACCCCAGGAGGGCCGCAACCCGTTCGCGGGCCTGTTCGATTCCCGCCCTGCACGCGGCGCCGAAGATGTGGGTGCTTGAGGGGTTGCCGTATTTCTCCTTCAAATACGGCAGCATCTCGGCAAGCACGTTCGAATCAACGGGAGTGCTGGCATTATAATCAAGATAAATATGCTTCATATCCGCTTACTGCGCCTTCGCTACAAGAAACGATTCCAGCACATATTCCAGCCCGCTCAGAGTGCCGATAATAAGTACTGCGGCAAAAAACGATACTGCGGCGCGTGCGACAGCCTTCACCTGCCCTGCGCCGGTCATGGTCCTGATCCCAAGATACAGCAGATAAACACTGTACACGATCGAGGGATAGAACAACCAGTTGAGACGGGGAAGGATCGCCGGGATGCCGACAAGAAAGAGCGGCGTGAATGAGAAGCTTGCGAGTTGCAGTCCCCGGAGACTGAACCAGGGTTCTTTGCTGAAGACGACAGCCGTTATGACCGCGGAAGTAATGACCATGTTGACGATGATCATGAAATACCAGAGTGCGTTCAGCACAAGCACCTGGCCGAGCGGCGAACTGCCGGCGATCCCCCTGCCGAAGGTCAGCCGTTCAGCGACGGCTGACAGCGGAGGGACCATAGCAATGATCGCAACGTATCCGTTGACCAGCTTTCTATACGTCGTCCGCTCTTCCTGAATGACCTTCCACTCCTCCCGCGGGCGGACAAGAATATTCTTCACCCGGAGCAGGAAGCGGTTCATGCACCCGCCTTTCGTTCGAACATGCCGGTGGTCAGGTACCGCTCACCGACATCGGGGAAAACCGTTACGACCCTCTTGCCCTTCCCGAGTCGCGCCGCTACCTGAACCGCCGCCCAGCAGGCGGCCCCGGACGAGACACCCACCAGCAGTCCTTATTCGTGGGCCAGGCGCCGCGCCGTATCGGCGGCCTGGTCGTTCGTCACCTGAATGACCTCATCGTATACCCTGGTATTCAGGATCGCGGGAACAAAACCCGCGCCGATCCCCTGAATGATATGAGGCCCGGGCTTGCCGCCCGAGAGGACCGGCGAAGCCGCAGGCTCGACGGCGAATATTTTTATGTTCTTGAATTTCTTCCTCAGCACCTCGCCCACGCCCGTGATCGTGCCGCCGGTGCCCACGCCGGAAACAAAGGCGTCGATCTTCTTCGTCCCCATGGCCGCAAGGATCTCCCTGGCCGTTGTTCTGCGATGTACCTGCGGGTTCGCAGGATTGCCGAACTGGTCGGGTTTGAAATATTCCTTGCCCGACGCAAGGATCTCGTCCGCCTTCGCGATGGCCCCCTTCATTCCTTGGTCCGCCGGCGTGAGCACAAGCTCCGCGCCGTAGGCCTCGAGCAGCCTGCGGCGCTCCATGCTCATGGACTCGGGCATGGTGAGGATGACGGTATAGCCCTTGACCGCGGCGACCATGGCGAGGCCGATGCCGGTGTTGCCGCTTGTGGGTTCTACGATTGCCATGCCCTTCTTGAGCTTGCCCTTTTTCTCGGCATCCTCGATCATTGCGAGCGCCGGCCGGTCTTTTACGCTCCCGCCGGGATTGAACCCCTCCAGCTTCGCCCAGACCTCGGCATGGCCTTCCGCCACAAGCTTGGCGAGCTTCAGCACCGGCGTGTTACCGACCAGGTCAAGAATGCTGTTTATCTTCGGCATCGAAGACTCCTTCCTTTGTTCATCTCGTTCACTTGGACACGGCTTGGGTCTTCCCCGGGACCGCTTCCCTGCCGACGCTGCTCTGGATGGCGCTCAGGATGTCTTCCACGGTGAGGATGGCGCCGCCGGGCCTGCCGTAAAACAGCACCGGAACCCTTCCGTTTAC
>OFHH01000135.1_pt1 | contig 12691 bp, 16 predicted proteins | sample 1521961 | NCBI WGS metagenome assembly OFHH01 (sample SAMEA2468439, study PRJEB22500) | soil metagenome | biome: Glassland; feature: Farmland; material: Clay | place: Australia | collected 2013-01-31 | depth 0.55 m | reverse complement strand
GTTCGAGACCTTGCACCCCTTCAGCGACGGCAATGGACGCCTGGGGCGTCTCGTGGTCACCCTCCAGCTCGTGGAGGAAGGGGCACTGACCTACCCCATCCTGAACCTCTCGATGTGGCTGGAGCCACGGCGGACCCAGTACGTGGACCACCTGCTGAACGTGTCCGCCACCGGCGACTTCGACCCGTGGATTGCGTTCTTCGCCGCGGCCGTGAGCGCCCGCGCCGACGCGGCCGCCGCTGCGATAACGGCGGCCGAGAAAAAGGCGGTTGACGACGCGGCGGCGATCTCGGCCGAGCAGAAAGAGCACGAGGAGGCTGTCGAAAGGATAGAGGGAGAATTGAGGACCATTGAGGAGCAGCGGAAAGAGATGGCGTCACGCGTCCAACCACCGATCCTCACGCAGTATCGGAAGCTCCTTGCGTCCAAGGCAGGCTCCGCCATTGCCGAGGCGCGCAACGAATCCTGTTCCGGCTGCTACATGAGTATCCCTCCCCAGGTATTCGTAAACGTCAAGAAGAACGAGAGCATCATTACCTGCCCCCATTGCAGCCGTATCTTGTACTATAAAGAAACAATCGTGCAGAAGTGAACGGATGGGTCAGGGAGCCGGAGCACCAGAGATACCAAGAGGATATTGAATGGAATTGACCATGTTCACCGACGGCGCATCGCGAAACAATCCCGGCGAGGCCGGCGCGGGAATTTTTATCCTACGGGACGGCAAACCCGTGGACAAGATCGCCCGCTACCTCGGAACAACGACAAATAACATTGCAGAATATCAAGCGGCCATTATCGGACTGGAGCAGTGCGTGAAGCTTGGCGCTTCGATGGTCAGACTGCACGCTGATTCAGAGCTCATGGTGAAGCAGCTGAACGGACAGTACAAGGTAAAGAACGAGGGCCTGAAACCGCTTCACGCCAGGGTCAAGGAACTAATTGCAAAGATCGGCACGGTTGAGGTACAATATATTCCGAGGGAGAAGAACAAAGAAGCGGATGCCTTGGCGAATCAAGCAATAGATGAGAAGATACGATAGCTTTTCTTCCTTCCCACTTCTTAATTGAAACTTTTGTCACAATCAGAGCGGGTGAGGCGATCGCTCCCCGGCAACGGGGGGAGGAAAGTCCGAGCTCCGCAGGGCAAGGCGGTCCCGAAACGGGACAGGGGGCGACCCCATGGACAGTGCCACAGAAAAGAAGACCGCCCCTCTACAGGGGTAAGGGTGAAACGGTGGGGTAAGAGCCCACCAGATCCGGCAGCGATGCCGGGTGCTTGGAAAACCCCGCCTGGAGCAAGATCGCATAGGGAAGCGTCTCCCGGGCAATCGGGAGTACGGATGGCCCGTCCTAGACTTCCGGGTAGATCGCTCGTGCTTTCGAGCAATCGATGGCCCAGATAAATGATCGCCACCCTGAGCAATCAGGGGACAGAACTCGGCTTACGGCCCGCTCTGATTTTTTTCTCGTATGTCCCTCCCCTCAGCCCTCTCCCCGGGGGAGGCGACCAAGGGGCGGGGAGGATTTCTGGCTGTTTTGTGAGCATGTTTTATGGGCAACAAATGTTTTACCATCCGTCCCTTTGAGAAGCTCAAGAAAAAGATCGAGAGCAAACAACCTGTTCCCGCGTCCCCTCCGGTTCGTCAAAAGAAAAAAGAACTATTCACCGAAGAAGAGTTGCTGAGAAGTGCCATGGATGAGGTCCGTGAGATCGAGTCCTTCAGGGCGCTGAACTGTGACCGTTATCATCCAAAAGGGACCTCTATGGCAGCACACCCCGCCCCCGGAGAGGAGGCGCTCACGATCCTGGGTGAGATCGCAGCGGGTCAGCGGCCGATGCACCTGCCGGACACCCAGGAATACGTCGAATGGATCAATCCCGATTATCATGACATCATCATACGTAAACTGCACGAAGGACACTTTTCCGTACAGGCCTGTCTCGATCTTCACGGCTGCACGGTCCCTGAGGCTGAAACAGAGCTCGAGGACTTTCTCCGGGACGCATTCAAGAAGGGGCTGCGCTGTGTCAAGATCATCCATGGCCGCGGTCTCCGCTCCGTGAAGGGACCGCGGATAAAGGATGCTGTGGCCAGGCGGCTCGCAGGCCGCCATCACCGGAACGTCATCGCATACGTGACCGCGCGTCAATGCGACGGCGGGCTCGGCGCCCTCTATGTGTTGCTCAGAAAATAATTAATTCCCATCTCAATTCCCGTCTCAATTTGTAGACAATCCTATGAAAAAGATTGCAACGACGATTTACCGGAACAAGCGCGACAAACCACTGACATCCGCCCGGATCCGCGCATTCCGAAAGAAGATACACGATTACTACCATGTCAACGGTCGCGATCTTCCCTGGAGAAAGACGCGAAACCCCTACTGCATACTCCTGTCCGAGATCATGCTTCAGCAGACGCAGGTCGAGCGCGTACTCAAAAAGTATGAAGAGTTTCTCGCAGCATTTCCGGATTTTTCAACGCTCGCCAGGGCGCCGCTCCGGAAACTCCTTCGGATTTGGCAGGGCATGGGCTATAATCGTCGAGCTCTCGCGCTCCGGGCCCTTGCACAGAGAGTCGTGAATGAACACCGCAGCAAGCTGCCGCCGGAACACGGCAAGCTTCTCGCGCTTCCCGGCATAGGCGAATACACCGCAGGCGCGGTCCTGGCGTTCGTCTTTAACAAACCCGTGGTTTTCATGGACACGAATATCCGGCGAGTGTTCATCCATGAATTCTATCATGATCGTGAGAGCGTCCATGATGAGGAAATCATCCCGCTTGTTGAGCGGACGCTGGATACCGGCAATCCCCGGCAATGGTATAATGCTCTTATGGACTACGGGACCATGCTCAAAAAAGAGCGAGTAAATCCCAACCGGAAGAGCGCGCATTACGCGCGCCAAAGCCCCTTCGAGAATTCCAACCGGCAGGTGAGAGGCAGGATACTCAAGATACTCGTGGCTGAGTCGCCGCTTACAGCCGCGAAGGTAGTGGAAGTGACGGGAATGGACGCAAAGAGAGTGCAGAAAAATCTTGTCGATCTCCAGCGGGAAGGGTTTGTCCGGAAGAAGGGAGGAACTTATTTTATTTAGCTATATTTTATGCGTGTGAGTCAACTTGCACCCAGCGTCTACGGGTGTGGACGCGAGTGCAGGGTGTGTTCACCCGTGGCAAAGACTAATTGAAATCATGAGAAATGGTCCTGACTACATTCAATTCTACCCCACGCTCCGGTGCAACCGGTCGTGCGATTTCTGCTTTAACCGGGCACTGCCGGCTGTGCAGGACATGACCTGTGAGGCTTTTCGCGCGATGCTCGACAGGCTGAAGGAGTTTTCCGTCAAGGCCCTCGATATTATCGGCGGCGAGCCCACGATGCATCCCGACATCATCCGGTTTACCTCTCAGGCGGTCGAAAGCGGTTTCCGTGTTAACCTCAGCTCGAACGGAACAAATACTGATGTGCTCGAAGAGATTTTGAAAACAGGCGACAACGTTAGCGTCGGGGTGTCGATAAATGAGAAGAAATCATTCAATCAGTTGAGAGGGTTCATTCAAAAAAACCATCCGATTGTAAAAACAGTATTTACCCCTTTTGCCGATCCTGCTTTGATCGCCGGCATTCTCCCGCTCAAGCCGGAAAAGTTCTATATGATCTACCGCGATGCAATATCGCGCGCGGAGCTCGAAGAAACAATTCCGTTTCCGCAGTTTATGAAGACGGTGGCGACCCTGTTTAAGTCCGGGGAGGCCGGCATGGTGTACTGCTCGGGCTTTATTCCCGATGCGGCCTACCCGGAACTCTCGGACGTCCGATGTCCCGCGGGGACCACCAAACTCGGCATCATGCCCGACGGGGCGGTCTATCCCTGCAATCTTTTCTTCGGCAGAGTAGACTTTCTGCTCGGGAACATCCTTGTCGATCCCTTCGAAACTATCTGGAACCATCCGACGCTTACTTTTTTCCGTACCTATGCGCATAACCATTGTCCGCAAAGTTCCTGCGGGCATCATGCACGATGCCACGGCGGCTGTCCTGCCCAGGCCTTTCATCTGTCAGGCGACCTCGCTGCTCCTGATCCGCGCTGCATCAGAATGACAGCAGGGGGGATAAATCTGCTATAATGAGTCAAAATCTGCTTTGTGGAGGAGATACATGGTTACTGCCCTGGTTCTGTTGAATGTTTCGAGGGACAAAGTAAATACCATTGCCGAGGAGCTTGCGGGCATGGAGGGCATCACCGAGGTTTATTCAGTTGCAGGAAGATACGATTTAGCGGTGATTATCCGGGCCAAGGACAATGAACAGTTGGCGGAACTGGTGACCAGTCATATGCTCAAGGTAGACGGGATCATAACGTCGGAAACGCTTGTCGCCTTCCGTGTTCATTCCCGCCACGATCTGGAGAGCATGTTCTCCATCGGCTTGTAAGCCCTTCGTCGTGCGGCAGAGCTGTTGACGGCAGAGGTCCTCTTCCACCCGGTTCAGACCCCTCGTTTTGCGACCTGTCTCTACGAAAATATCATTGCATAGGCTTCTCCGGCAGTTTAATATGATTGCACGTTGTTACGCTCGCAGCACGACTACGCCGTTCAGGAGGAGTTCATGAAACAGACCAAGATCGTTCTCTCTGACAAGGAAATCCCGACCAAGTGGTACAACATCATGGCGGACATGCCGAACCTGCCCAAGCCTCCGCTACATCCCGCTACCAAACAGCCCATTAGCCCCCAGGACCTGACGCCCATCTTTCCCATGGCGCTCATCGAGCAGGAAGTGAGCAGGGAGCGCTGGATTGACATCCCCGAAGAGGTGCTCGACCTCTATACGTTCTGGAGGCCGTCGCCGCTGTTCCGGGCGCACCGGCTCGAGAAGGCCCTCGGCACGCCGGCGAAGATCTATTATAAGTACGAAGGAGTGAGCCCTGCCGGAAGCCACAAGCCGAACACCTCGATTCCGCAGGCCTTTTATAACAAGAAAGCTGGCATCAAGCGCATCGCGACCGAGACTGGAGCGGGCCAATGGGGTTCGTCCATGGCGCTTGCGGGCAAGCTGTTTGGCCTCGACGTAACGGTTTACATGGTGAAAGTGAGTTACGGCCAGAAACCATACCGCAGGATAATGATGGAGACCTGGGGCGCCACTGTCCATGCCAGCCCATCCACGGTAACGAACTCGGGCAGAAAGGTCCTTGAGGCGGACCCGGACAGTCCGGGCAGCCTCGGCATCGCCATCTCGGAAGCGGTTGAGGATGCTGCCACGCATAACGACACGAACTACGCCCTTGGCTCGGTGCTGAACCACGTCTGTCTGCACCAGACCGTGATCGGGCTCGAGGCCAAAAAACAGATGGAGATTGCGGGAGACTATCCCGATATCGTGATCGGGTGCTGCGGCGGCGGGAGCAACCTCTCGGGTGTCAGCTTCCCCTTCCTCCATGACAAGATCAACGGCAAACAGCTCCGGGTCATCGCCGTCGAGCCCACGTCCTGTCCCACGCTCACGAAGGGCGCGTTCCGCTACGATTTCGGCGATGAGGCCGGCCTCACGCCGCTCATGACCATGTATACGCTTGGCCATGACTTCATGCCGTCTGGCATCCATGCCGGCGGTCTCCGCTATCACGGCGACTCTCCGCTCATCTCGCAACTCTACCACGACAAGCTTATTGAGGCCAGGGCCTATCACCAGACCGCGGTTTTCGAGGCCGCCGTGCAGTTTGCGAACACGGAGGCGATTATCCCGGCGCCCGAGAGCGCACACGCGATCCGCGCCGCAATCGACGAAGCAATCCTCGCCAGGGAAGAAGGCAAGCAAAAGATCATTCTCTTCAACCTGAGCGGCCACGGGTACCTCGACCTCCAGGCCTATGCCGACTATCGCGAGGGCAAGCTGATGGACCACGAGCATCCGGAAGCGGACATCAAAAAGTCGCTCGAAAAGCTGCCGAAGATCTGAGGTCCCCGACGCTCCCGTTCTTCCGAGGTTCCTTCCGGTGACCGGGGTGAGGACGCGTATGCCCGAATCGCTCAGAACGATGATCATGCGCTGGAGGTTCAACTTCTTTCCGGCTTATCGCGGCACGGGCTCCCGGATCACCTGTGTCGCGGCCGACTGGCGCGAAGTGCGGATCAAACTGCCCCTCAACTGGAGGACGCGAAACTACGTCGGCACGATCTACGGCGGCAGCAGGTACGGCGCCGTGGACCCCATCTGCATGCGGATGCTCATCAAGATACTCGGCCCGGAGTATGTCGTCTGGGACAAGGCGGCAGCGATTTCCTTCTATGTCAGGAAGAAAGAAATGAAAGATGAGTATCGACGGGTGTAGATTTAAGAAGAGGACAACTGGCCAGGCATTCCACCGGCAAAACCGAGTTAGCTTTTAACTTCCTGCATTTCCCGCTTGAACTCCGAGGTGAAGTGGAATTTGATCTCGGGGCTGGCTTCGATCATGTTCCGGAGCACCCAGTCCGATTCGGCGAGAAAGACGATGTTGCCGTCCTTGTCCGTGGCAATGCGGTCCGACTTGAACCTGCAGAACTTTTCCATTTCGGCTTTATCAGTCGCAGTGATCCAGCATGCCTTGAAAATCTTTATCGGCTCGAAACGGCATTTCGCACCATACTCGTGCTCCAACCGGTACTGGAGCACATCGAACTGGAGCTGGCCCACGGTGCCGACGATCCTGCGGTTTCCCTGCTGCTGGGTGAAGAGCTGAGCCACTCCTTCGTCGGTGAGTTGCTCGATACCCTTCGCAAGCTGTTTGGATTTCGAGGGGTCGAGGTTCACCAGTTCCTTGAACACCTCGGGCGAAAAAGTCGGAATGCCCTGGAACACGAGCTTTTCGCCTTCCGTGAGAGTGTCGCCGATCTTGAAATTCCCCGTATCGTACAACCCGATTACGTCCCCGGGAAACGCTTCATCCACGATGCTTTTGCGCGCACCCAGGAAGCTCGCGGGGCTGGTAAAGCGAATGTTCTTGCCCAGGCGAACATGGAGGAACATTTTGTTCCGCTCAAATTTGCCGGAGCAGACGCGGATGAAAGCAATGCGGTCGCGGTGCCGTGGGTCCAGGTTCGCGTGGATCTTGAAGACGAAGCCGGTGAAGTCCTTCTCATCGGCGTTAATGATGCGCTGGTCAGTGGGGCGGCTTCCGGGCGTCGGCGCGATTTCGGTAAACGTGTCCAGAAGTTCCTTGACGCCGAAGTTGTTGATCGCGCTGCCGAAGAAGACAGGCGCGAGCTCGCCGCGCAGGTACGCACTGACGTCAAAGGGATTGTGCGTGCCTTCGATCAATTCCACATCTTCCCGGAGCTTTATCGCATAGTCGCCGAGCTGCTGGTCGAGGACCGGGTCGCCGATGCCCTGGATCGCAAGCACGTCGTTCGCGACCGTGACGCCGCCGGGACGGAAGAGGTAGAGGCTGTTATTGGAGAGAATATAAAAGCCCTTAAAGGAGGTGCCCATGCTGATGGGCCATGAGAGCGGCTGCACTTTTATGGCGAGCTTCGTTTCGAGCTCGTCCAGAAGCTCGAACGGGTTCTTGCCCTCGCGGTCGAGCTTGTTCACGAAGATAATGACCGGGGTGCTGCGCATGCGGCAGACTTCCATGAGCCGCAGGGTCTGCTCCTCCACGCCTTTGACGCAGTCCACGATAAGGATGACGCTATCCACGGCAGTAAGAGTGCGGTAGGTGTCCTCGGCGAAATCCTTGTGGCCCGGGGTGTCGAGCAAATTGATCTTGAGCCCGTTGTAGTCGAAGCCCATGACCGACGTGGCAACGGAAATGCCGCGCTGGCGTTCGATGTCCATGAAGTCCGAAGAGGTGCTCTTCCTGATCTTGTTCGACTTTACCGCGCCCGCCACCTGGATTGCGCCGCCGAAAAGCAGGAACTTCTCGGTAAGCGTGGTCTTGCCCGCGTCGGGGGGGCTGATGATGGCGAAGGTGCGCCGTTTATTTAGTTCGTATGCGTAATCCATGGCCCGTATGCCCGTTAATGGCGGGCCATGTAAAATAACAACTAGAGGCCGAAATGTCAAGGATTTTGCAGCAGGGTATATTCTGAAGAAACACCCCATGAAACATCTGCCCGCAACAGCCCGGCTATAAAGCGTTCCGCCGCCTGTCTATTCTTTGTAATGGGCTTTTGCCCGTTCATATGCCTTTTCAAACTCATCCATGGCCGCATCGGTCTCGGATACGAACTTTTTCCACTTCTTGACGGATTTCTTCCGCATCTCTTCCAGCTTTGCTGAAGCGGCCTTCTGCTTTGTCCGTGCCTCCGCGATGTCGCGATTTATGTCCTTCTTCATCTGTTCGGTCATGGTAGCAGCCTTGGCATTAAGCTCGTCCAGTTCTCTGCCGAGCTTTTTGAAACGCTCTTCCATGCTCTTTTCGTACTGTTCTTTCTGCCGCGCGGCCTCCGGCGATGTGACGCTCGTCGTCTCTCCGGTTGCGTACGATCTCCACGGAGCAGCTGCGAGCAACAACAAAACGGCAATCATCATTGGCAAGTATTTCATCATTATTCTCCTTTTATCTATTGGCAAGCGTGATGTGTTTTGGCTCCTGGAGGGCTTGATACGCCGCGCAAATCGCGTCGTGCGCCTGATCTGCCAGCTCTTTGCGGGAAACATCGGTATGCGCCGCGATGGTTTTGAGAGGGATAACGTCGACATCGATGGACTTCTGCGACATGAGTCTCGGAAAATGACTGAAAAATGTCATGCCGCCGTAGTAGAAGACCGCGTCGCGGTTGCCGGCTGTCACGGATTCGCCGTTTATTTTGGTATACCGCAGACAAAAAGGAAGAACATCCGACCTGGCCGACACGGCAGCATCGAAGAGAGCTTTTTTAAATTGCTGCACCCGGTCCCCATTCGAGGTAGTGCCTTCGGGAAAGAGGACTACTGAGAAGCCCTGATCAAGCACCTCCGCAATGTCATTGATCTCCCGTTTCAGCCCGGAAGGGTTTCTCCGCTCTACGAAGATGCAGCCGCCGAACCATGCAAGCGCGCCGAGCAAAAAAGTGCGCTTCAGTTCCACCGAGGTTACAAATACAGAAGGTACGAGCGACGAGATGATCAGCACGTCAACGTACGAGATATGGTTTGAAACAACGAGGCGTCCGCCGCTGTTCGCGTGCAGCCTTTCGCCGTGGTACACATGAGCCCGGATGCCTAACATCGCCAGAGCTAGCCTTGAAAAAAAAGAGGTATTTCGTACTCGCATTGCACGTCGCAATTTACCGGACACCGGGAATATAGTAATAAGGCATGACGTCAAGAGATAGGCGATGAGAAAAAGAACGGTCTCCGTCGTTTTGAGCAACCTGTTCATCGTGTTTGTCCGGCCCTTCGCGTTTTCCGAGTATATCGATGATTTGACGCTCGCATGGATGGCTGGTTTTGTTGTAAAGTATTGCATACATTATCATGATTTTCAAGGTTAAAGCGCTTACCCGACATCCTTTACAGACCGGAGAACAGCGGCTATACTTGAATTAGAAGTCGATGAAGTGTTGGACAATCTGTAGCATTATGCATACCCCACTGCGGAACAAAAGGAAAAGGAGGAAAGGATGAGTATGCTTGTTGAGTTCAGCGTGGTTCCGATCGGCGTTGGCGTGAGTGTCAGCCCGCAGATCGCGAGGGTCCTTAAGATCGTCGCAGAGAGCGGTATCCCCTATAAGGCGAATCCCATGGGCACCGTGCTCGAGGGCGAGTGGGACAAGGTGATGGGAGTGGTGAAGAAATGCCATGCAGAGGTCATGAAGGACACGGAGCGTGCACTTACCTCGATAACAATCGACGACCGCAAGGGCAAAGAAGAACGGCTGGAGAAGAAGCTCGAATCAGTGGAAAAGAAGCTCGGGATGAAGCTGAAAAAATAACGAGAGCGAGGTGGCCTATGAATAATAAAAAGAGCACAAACGGCACTGCAGAAAGGCTCAAGATCCAGGAAAAGGCCCTATCGAACCTCGCCGATACGCTGAAGAGGCAGGAGGCCGAATACGCCGAAGAGATCCGGGACATCCAGGCGGAACTGAAAGCGCTGAAGATGTTCCTCACACGAACCATCCCCGAGTTCAAAAAGCAGTTTCCCGAGATCCAGCGAAAAGTGAAATAACGGTTCACGAGAGTGTTCCGGCGTACAAGGAGGCGGATGCTTATGAAGATGATGGGCAAAGGAGAAAGATCGTATAAACTGACCTATAAAAAGAAGACATCTAGTGCAGATCCCTATCTCCCGAGAGGCGCAAGCCAGAAGACATCGGCGTGCGAAGGGTGTCATTCCGTCTACAAGAACAAGCGATGGTATGCTGACCCTGAGCTCTACGACGCGGCGATAAAGATTCCCAATACCGCTGCTACGGTCTGCCCTGCCTGCTTGAAGATTCGCGACAATTTTCCCGGCGGTATTGTCACCTTGAAAGGAGGTTACGTACTGCCGCACAAGCAGGACCTGATGAACCTGGTCAAAAACGAGGAGGCGCGGGCGCGCGGTTTTAATCCGCTTGAGCGGGTGATGTCGGTGAAAGAGAACGGCTACGGCAGCATCGTCATCTCGACAACCAACGAAAAACTTGCCCAGCGGATCGGCAGAGCGATCAAAAAGGCCTTCCACGGTGAAGTATCATACAACTGGTCCCATGACAACAAGCTGGCGCGGGTGGACTGGGTGCGGGCGGCGTAAAGATCTGACGTTTACAAGAGGTTGCGGAAAAGAGGGCTGATTTCGATTATGAAATCGGCCTTTTTATTGACATTTTCGTTGACAAAATGCGTGACAAAATAGGGGACATAATGTCTATTTTTCATAATTTTTCATGAAATTTCAATATGTTTAAAGTCCTGTTTTTTGACAAAACCAAGGACATTTTCTGCCTTTTTTTGGCATTTCACCCTTCCTGGGACAAGAGAATTGTAATATACATTTTTTATCAATTGATAAATTTTTGTTGACAATTATATTAATCAGTACTATTATTTACCCAAGCATGAGGTGGAGTTAAGACCAGAAGGGAGGTGAACCCATTGAATGGATAGCATAAAAATAGCGATGGTAGCAGCGTTTTTGAAGGAGTTCAAGAAGTTAGCCGCCAACAGTGAAGTCGATATTTTTATTCAACGTGCAGAATTTAAAGCCGCCCTCCTTGAATTGGAGATTACTATGTCGGACGCATATAACGAATTAATGTCCTTATCCATTGAAAATTATTGCAGCGGCCCGAAACCAGACAGAGACAGGCCCGGCATTTTTATATGGGAGTTCGGGACAACGATAAAAAGGAAGGAGGTGTATACCAAGCTTAAGATTGCCGAAATAAACGGCAAAAAATATGCTATCTGTATTTCCTTTCATCCTGCTAAATTTCCTATGTGCTACCCTCTTAAAAATTGAGACTAAAGGTGAAAACCATGTCGAACGATAAGACAATAAAAAATATATGTTTAAACTGTGGAAAAGAGACAAATACTCAATTCATAAAAACCAAGGAACCATTTAAAGTGCGCGGGGAAGAAATAGAATTGGAAGTCGAATACCTTAAATGTTTAGAGTGCGGCAATGAGTTTAGACCTCCCAAGTCCACGGTGGACCCGATTGATCAAGCATACCGGGAATATCGTAAGCGTCATAGCATGCTTCAACCTGAAGAGATCCGAGAGCATCGGGAAAGGTACGGCCTCACCCAACAGGAGATGAGCAAGCTCCTGGGGTGGGGCTTTGCCACGCTGAGCCGATACGAAAACGGCGCGCTCCAGGCGGACGCGCACGAAAAAGCGTTGAGGCTCTCCACGGAACCGCACAATCTCTTAAGTCTGATTCAACAAAACCCCGATGCTATAAGCTCCGAAGACAAGCGAGAGCGGGTCATTAATGAACTCAAGATCATCGACGCGGAAAGCTGCACCTTTGAAAAAATATATCTAGATCGGTTCGGAGATTACCCCCAAGATGAAATGAGCGGCTTTAAGAGGCTCAATATGGCAAAAGTATTTAACGCCATTCTTTTCTTCTGCAAGGACGGGACCTTCAAGACAAGGCTCAACAAGTTTCTTTTTTACGCTGACTTCAAGAATTATAAGGAGACAAGCAGCTCGATCACGGGGCTTCGCTATATCCATTTGCAGTTTGGCCCGGTCCCGGATAATTACGAGTACTACTTTGCTTCATTGGTTCACGACCGTGCTCTGGCAATAGAAGAAGTGTGCTTTGACGATCATTGCGGGGAGAAATTAACGTCTGCAAAAACGCCGGACATCACCTTATTCTCCGATCGTGAACTGAAGACGCTTCTCTTTGTGAAAGAACACTTCGAAAAGATGAGTTCAAAGGATATTAGCGAATACTCCCATCAGGAGAAAGCGTATTCGCAAACATCAACCGGCGATTTCATTTCGTATCACTACGCGGATGAGCTAAGCATCTAGCTGAACGCTCATGCTGCTGAAGGGAGGATTATGCCGAACCGAGATATTCACGTTCCAGTCGGGATGGGTACTGCATTCATTGCTTCACTATATTTGTCGAAAGATCAAAAACCTGAAGATCAAATACACGAGGCTGTCGGCGCTTTGTTTGGCGGCTATTGGGGCAGCAGGCTTCCCGACATATTTGAGCCGGCAAATAATAACACTCATCACAGGGCCTTGGCACATTCCCTTTCCACAGGAG